>Ga0207870_100078_pt1 | contig 107312 bp, 102 predicted proteins | sample CeladaPassage60B_FD_187477 | JGI IMG/M metagenome (GOLD analysis project Ga0207870, IMG submission 187477) | Cellulose-adapted microbial communities from the Joint BioEnergy Institute, USA - Passage3 60B (SPAdes) (version 2) | ecosystem: Engineered > Bioreactor > Continuous culture >... | reverse complement strand
GCACCGCGATCGACGTGCCGCAGACGTTGATCGGCGCGGTGATCGGGGCGACCACCTGGTTGCCGCCCAGGATGCTCTTGCTCCCGGAGGTGCGGTTGCCACCGGCCGAGACACCCCGGCCGCCCGCTCCGGCCGACGCCCCGCCCTTGCACCCGGCGAAGGCGTTGCCGAGCACCGCGATCGACGTGCCGCAGACGTTGATCGGCGCGGTGATCGGGGCGACCACCTGGTTGCCGCCCAGGATGCTCTTGCTCCCGGAGGTGCGGTTGCCACCGGCCGAGACACCCCGGCCGCCCGCACCGGCCGACGCCCCGCCCTTGCAGTCGGCCTCCGCCCGGCCGAGGATCGCGATCGCGGTGCCGCAGGCGTTGACCGCCGCGCTGATCGGGGCGATCACCTGGTTGCCGCCCAGGATGCTCTTGCTCCCGGAGGTGCGGTTGCCACCGGCCGAGGCACCCTGCCCGGACGTGCCGGCCTGGGCCCCGCCCTTGCACCGGGCGTCCGCCTCGCCGAAGAGCGAGATCGCGTTGCCGCAGACGTTGATCGGGGCAGTGATCGGCGCGTTCACCTGGTTGCCGCCCAGGATGCTCTTGCTCCCGGAGGTCCGGTTGCCCGAGCTCCCGCCGCTGCCGACGGTGGCGGACGCGCCGCCGTGGGAGAAGGCCTCCGCGTGGCCGCCGACGCTCACCGCGTTGCCGCTGATGTCGATCGGGAGGTTGATGGGGAGGTTGATCTGGTTGCCGCCACCGATCGAGCCGTCACCGATGGTGTCGGCGTAAGCCGTACCGCTGCCAAGGGCCATGACACCGGCGGCGAGGAAGGCCGCGGAAGCCGAGCCCTTCGCCCACGTTCGCATGATGAATGCTCCTATGTGTGAAAGGGGGTTACCTGACAGCTCGCGACGCATGTCCATGCCTGGGCACAGTGGGGTCATGGACCGTCACGAAGAGTGATGGAGATTCCGCGTCACCCGCCGGCCTGCCTGTGGGAGAGCGTGGTCAGGGCAGGCTCCGGCACCGGTCACCGCAGGATGCGGTACCGGGGCAGTAGGCGGGATTAGTCAGGAGAGAAGGAGGGATCGTCCGCCGCTGTGCGGACCTTCGGGGGACGGATGGCCGCCCATGGGGCGGGCAGCTTGATGAAGTGCGGCTCGACCAGCAAGCCGCCACCGTCCCAGAACATGATCGGACCGCCGTTCCCCTGCGGGACCGCCCCGGAAGCGGCCTGGTCCCCAGGGGTAGGCGGGAAGAGGGGCCTCGACTGGCTGGTGAGGCCGTCAATGGTTCGCCCGGCCATCGCCTCGGCGTCCGCCGAGGCCTTGGTCGCCGTGGGGAAACCGTCGGAGTCCTCCGTAACGGTTCCGCCGACGTCACTGAACGGCGAGCCGGCGGAACGCGTTGCAGAGGAGTGACCGGAGGACACCGACCCGGCGACACCCGGTGAGGAGTGCACGGCCGTCGCTTCGGCGGGCGTTGCGGTGCCGAAGAGACACAGGACCACACCGAGCAGCCACCCGGCGGCGAGCACCGCGCCGGCCATCAGGCGGCGGCCCAGCGGAGAGCCGGCCATGGACCGTGCCAAACGGCCCGCCGAGCGGAGTACGGACGCGGCCGCGGAAGCGCACCGCACAGCCGCGGAGGACTGCGCCTCCCGCTGCTCCCTCGGCGAGTGCGACACGCGACCTCCTGAGTCCGCTGGATCCGCTCGGCACGGAACCGATCCTCAACCGAGAGTTACTGTAGCGGCACCTAACGTGAACGCAACGGGTTTCTCACGAGTAATCGAGGAAACGGTCAAGCACTCGCACCCCAAACCGGAGCGAATCCACCGGAACCCGCTCATCGACTCCGTGGAACATCCCGGCGAAGTCGAGCTCCGGGGGAAGCCGGAGCGGCGTGAAGCCGAACCCCCGGATGCCGAGCCGGCTGAACGCCTTCAGGTCGGTGCCCCCGCTCAGCGTGTACGGCACGGCCCGCGCCGTGGGATCCTCGGCGCGCAGCGCATCCGAGATCGCCTGCACCAGCGGGCCCTCGAACGGCGACTCCACCGCGATGTCGTGGTAGACGAACTCCCGGGTCACGTTGGGCCCGAGCAGCTCGTCGACCGTGGCGAAGAACTCCTCCTCGTGGCCGGGGAGGAACCGCCCGTCCACGTGGGCGGTCGCGGTCTGCGGGATCACGTTCGCCTTGTAACCGGCCTGCAGCATGGTCGGGTTGACCGTGTTGCGCAGGGTCGCCCCGACCATCCGGGCCAGCGGGCCGAGCGACGCCACCAGCGACTCCGCCTCCTCGGCGGTCACCTCGCGGCCGAACACCTCGGCGAAGAAGGCCCGCACCGTCGGCGTCAGCCGTACCGGCCACTCGTAGCGGCCCAGGCGGGCCACGGCCTCGGCGATCTCCGTCACCGCGTTCTCGTCGTTGAGCATCGACCCGTGCCCGGCGCGGCCCGTGGCGGACAGCCGCATCCAGGCGATGCCCTTCTCGGCCGCCTCGATCAGGTAGAGGCGCTCCCTGCCGTCGATGGTCACGCTGAAGCCGCCGACCTCGCCGATCGCCTCGGTGCAGCCCTCGAACAGCTCAGGGTGCTTGTCGACCAGCCACTGCGCGCCGTACCGGCCGCCGGCCTCCTCGTCCGCGGTGAACGCGAGCACCACGTCCCGCGGCGGCCTGCGCCCCTCGCTGAGGCGCTGCCGCACCACGGCGAGGATCATCGCGTCCATGTCCTTCATGTCGACCGCGCCACGGCCCCACACGCACCCCTCGGCGATCTCACCGCTCAGCGGGTGGTACCGCCAGTCCGCGGCGTCGAACGGCACCACGTCCAGGTGGCCGTGGAGCAGCAGCGCGTCCCGGTCGGGGTCGGTCCCCTCGATGCGGGCGATCACGCTGGCCCGCCGGGTGTCGGACTCCAGGATCACCGGCTCGAGGCCGACCTCGGAGAGCTTGGCGGCGACGTACTCGGCGGCCTCCCGCTCCCCCGGTCCCGCGTTGTCACCCGCGTTGGTCGTGTCGATGCGGATCAGGTCCCGGCATAGCTCGACGACCTCCTCCTCCCCGTTGATCGGGGTCATGGCGCCTCCTTCGGTGATAACCGGTTGACGGTCACCGGTCCGCTCGCTCGTCTCCCCACAAGCTTGCCCGTTTCGTACCGGCACGTCCGCCCGGTGCCCACCGCGGTACGGGCACCCCCGCGGCGGCTCTATCATTCGATATGGCCGGGGTTTCGTTCCGGGCACAAAACGAGCCGACGGCTCGTTCTCCGGTATGACGCAGGTGCGCGACAGTGCTAATCTGGAGCAGCCGGCGCAGAACGAAGTCCCGCGCAAGGCATCACGTCCGGGTGGCGGAATAGGCAGACGCGCTAGCTTGAGGTGCTAGTGCCCCGAAAGGGGCTTGGGGGTTCAAGTCCCCCCTCGGACACCAGGAAGGCCCTGAGTCCAAGACTCAGGGCCTTGTCGTTTTCCCGGCGTTCGGGTCCATCCGGCGCGTCCGCCCGCGGACGTCGTTCCTCCGCCTCGGCGGCCGCTCCGGGGTCCGCCGCGCGCCGTGCCGCCGGGCGCCGCGGCCGTACGGCACGGCCAGGACTGCGGAGAACGGCGGGCGGGTCCTATGAGGAACGGTGGGCGGGTGCCTGTGAGGGATGGCGCGGCCGCACGGGCCGGTCGGCCGGCCCGCCGGCCGCCCGTACCCGTGCCAGGCGGGATGGAGGGTCAGTTCGCCGGCGCGGTGAGCCGGCCCTCGCGCAGCGCGGCCAGGGGCGAGGCGAACATGGTGGCCTTGATCCTCCCGAGGGTCTTGCGGTCCTTACCGGCCAAGGGCCGCACCAGGGCGTCGGCGGAGGCGATGAGCCGGTCGAGGTCGGCGATGTCGTCGACCAGGCCGAGATCACGGGCCTCGGGGCCGCCGAACCGGCGGCCGGTGGTCATGGAGGCGATGGCGGCGGCGGGGGTGAGCTTGGCCTGGATGAGGGCGGCCATGCCGGGGGTGAAAGGCATGCCGAGATCGACCTCAGGCAGGCAGAAGTAGCCCCGGTCGGCGCGCATGATCCGGTAGTCGTGGGCCAGGGCGAGCATGGCCCCGGCGCCGAAGGCGTGGCCGTTGACCGCGGCGACGGTGGGGACGGGCAGGGACAGCACCCGGGCGAGGAGTTCCTGCACGCGCCCGATGAACGGCTGCACTTCCTGGGGGTGCGCGCCGAGCCAGTCCAGGTCCAGGCCGTTGGAGAAGAACTTGCCGGTCCCGGTGGTGATCAGCGCGGCGGGGCCCGGGCGGCCGGCCACGGTGTCCAGGTGGGCGTTGACCTCGGTGATCCAATCCGGGGAGAAGCGGTTCTCGCCCTGGCCCAGGTCCAAGATGAACACGGGGCCGTCGTTGCGCAGTTCAGGCATGATCAGTCCTTGTTCACGGTGGGACGCCGCCGCCCGGGACGGCCGGGCGGCGGGATGCTCAGCACGGCCCGGACGGCGGCCTCCAGCCGCCGCCGGGTGTCGGTGTCGATCGGGGGAGCCGTGGTCGCCGGATCACCGGCGACCGGGGCGGTGATGGCGCGCCGGAAGGCGGCGGTGGGCAGGTCGACCACGCACAGGGTGATGACGCCGACGGCCGCCGCGTCGGTGCGTCCCCACATTCCGTCGGCCAGGCGCAGCAGTACGCTCAGCAGCCGTTTGTCGAGCCCGAGCAGCTCGTCGGCGAGTTGATCGGGCAGGTCGGGCCCGAGGAGCTGCTCGCGGCGCACGGTCATCAGCATCCGGGCCGCGGCGGGGCGCCGGAGCGCGAAGGCCGCGGGCGCGTCGGCCGCGGCCACCACCGCGTCGGCGGCCGCCGTGGCCGGGGACTCCGCGGCCTCCAGCGCCTGCTCGATCGCGGTCTGCTGCGTCTTCAGGAAGTCGTCGGCGGCCCGCAGCCACAGCCGTCCCAGGAGCGCGGGCAGGGAGCCGAACGTGTGGTAGATGGCCCCGTTCGACACCCCGGCCGCGGCCGCCAGGCGGCGGATGGTGACCCCTTGTGGGCCGGAGGCGGCCACCAGCCGCTCCGCGACATCCAAGATCACTTCAGGGTCGTACGTCCTCGGGCGCGCCACGGCGGCACCATAACAGAGCGCTCGCTCTGTTATCCGGCCGGGTGGCCGTGATCCGGCATCGTCGCCGTGCGTGTCAGCCGTGCCGTACCGGTGCCTCCGCCGGGGGCCGGACATCCGCACGATCTCCTGGCCGGTGACGGGCGTGGGATGGCCCGGCCGGCGGGCGACCGCGCCCCGCGGGGGCGCCGCTCGGCCGCGCCGCCACCCCCGGGTAAAGCTAAGGTCATGGCGGTCTACCGGCACCGCGTCCGCTACCACGAAGCCGACGCGCAAGGGTTCCTGTTCAACAGTCGCTATCTCGAGCTCGCCGACGTGGCCATGACCGAGTTCTTCCGGTCCCTGGGGTGGCCGTACCGCGAGCTCATCGCGTGCGGGGCCGACCCGGCGGTGGTCAGCGCGCACGTCACCTATGTGAAGCCGGCCCGGTTCGATGACGTGCTGGACGTGGACGTGCGGTGCTCCCGGGTGGGCCGCTCCAGTTTCCAGCTCGACATGACCGTGACCCGGGACGCCGACACGATCGCGTTGATGGAGCTCGTCTACGTGAACGTCGACGCCGAGGCGGCGAGATCACGCCCGTTGCCCGAGGCCGTCGCCGAGGTGCTGCGTGAGTGCGCCGCCCGATCGGCGAATGACGGCGAGGACGGCTGACGCGGCGCCATTCGGACTCGCGTTGCGAGTGTTCCCGCGTTCGAAGCCTGGTACCCGGCCGTCCCTCCTTGTGGTGTGCGATGGCGTCCAGGTCGCGGATCGCGCCTGGACGCCTTCACTGGATGGGGAGCGCCGCAGCCGGGCACCGGGACGCGGCCCTTCGCTGCGGCCTACCCCCATGCCGCTTCGGACCGCCGCCATGCCGTACGGCTCGGCGGACGCCGGAAGGTGGCCCTCGCCAGACCCGCTTTCGAGGTGTTCGAGGGTCACGGACGGCGGGCATGGCCCCATGAGCTCCCCGGCGGCGAGTGAGCGGGTGGGCGAGGCGGATCGCCACGCCCGGCGGGAGTGGCGGCAGGTGCTCACAACCCGCCGGCGATCTCCCGCAGCGCCTGCAGATGATGCTCCCAGGCCTTCCGCCCGGCGGGGGTGAGCGCGACGTACGTGCGCGGGAACCGCCCGACGAACGTCTTGCGCAGCGCCACGTAGCCCGCGTCTTTCAGGGTGGTGAGCTGCTTGGAGAGAGCGGAGTCACTCAGCTCGATCGTCTCGGCGAGGGTCTTGAAGTCGGCCTCGTCCACGGCCGCCAGCGCCGCGACGATCGAGAACCGCACCGGCGCATGGATCACCGGGTCAAGCGCCTTGCGCGGGTGACCCACTCCCCCTCACCTCCTGCGACCGGTGGCCGCGTTCACGGCGATGATGATCCAGAAGGGCAGCGTGCTCAGGATGGAGCCGGTGAGCCACCACCACAGCACCTTCGGGAAGAACACCTGCCCCAGCACGACTGTAAGGGTGTACAGCAGCACCCCCAGTGGGGTGACCAGGGAGTACAGGAGCTTGTGGTGGCGCGGGATCACCTTGCGGGAGGCGGTGTAGATCACCAGGCCCATCAGCAGCAGCACGGCCAGCGTGAATCCGGCCGTCTGCAAGGGCGGCGGCAGCGCCATGCCGCTGACCAGGACGGCGGCGAACATGGCGAGGCCGAGCAGCGCGATCAACGGCCTGTGCCAGCGCCCTTGGGCGCGCATCCGCTGCGCCAGGTAGGCGGCCTGATCCAGCGACTCTCGCGCGTCCTTCTCGCCGGTCACGCGTTCCCCCCTTCTCCTTGATCCCACTTGAACCACGCGATCGCCGCACCGATCGCCGCCACGGCGCACCCGGATACCACGGCGGCGGACAGCCAGGCCGGATGCTGGGTGGTCGCGCCCGGCATCTGGGTGAGCATCAAGTCGGCGAAAAAGGTGGTCGGCAGCAGGCTGAGCACCTTCACCACTCCGTCCGGGAGCATGGCGAAGGGTATCGCCAGCCCGGACAGGAACAGGGTGACGAGCTGAACGATCGTGCACAGGTTGGTGGCCGCATCCGGGGAGTCGATCCGTCCGCCGATCAGGTAGCCGAGCCCGCCGAACATGGCCGTCCCGAGCAGGATGATGCCGAACAAGGCCGGGATTCGGGCCGGCTCCAGGTCGGCGGCCACGATCGCGATGGCCAATAGGGCGATCGCCTGGATGACCACCATGGCGATACGGACCACCATGTGGGTCAGCAGCAACCGTCCTCGGCCGACGGGGGTGGTGCCGAGCAACCGGAGGGTGCCTTTGGCGCGCATGGCCGCCAGCGACCCGGAGGTGACCGTGAGCGCGGTGGAGGTGACGGCGAGGAACAGTGCCATCGGGGTAACGAGTGTGGCGAAGTCAGGACCGCCCTCGATCTTCGGCACGAGGGCACCGATGAGCAGGAAGATGCCCATCATGCCGAAGGGGAAGAGCAGGGCGAACCAGAAGTAGCGCCTGTCGCGCATCAGCTCGCGGCGGTGCAGCCCGATGAGCTCGCGGGTCATCGTGGACATCACGCCTCCTCGGTCGTGTCGTCGGCGGCGTCGAAGGAGAAGCCGGTCAGGCGCAGGAACACACCTTCGAGTCCGGCCTCTTTCACCTGAATGTCGCGACCGCCCAGCTGAGCGGTGACCAGACCGAGCAGCGCATCGGCGTCACCGGTGGACAGGCTGATCTCGATGGCGCCGTTGCGCCGGTTCTCGACCAGGTCGGAGACCTTGAGATGGCGCCGGAGCGCGTCCAGGTCCCGGCCGGAGTCCACGGTGAAAATGAGCCGCCGCTCGGGCGCGTGCCGGCGGACCAGCTCAGCGGGGGTGCCGCAGGCCACCACCCGGCCTTTGTGCAGGATCGCCACCCGGTCGCACAGGGTGGCGGCCTCCTCCATCGAATGAGTGGACAGCAGGACGGTCCCCCCATCGGCGATGCGGGATCGGATCGCGTTCCACAGCTCCTGGCGGGCCGCGGGATCGAGGCCGGTGGACGGCTCGTCCAGCACGAGCAGCTTCGGACGTGAGATCAGCGCGGTCGCCACAAGGAGCCGCTGGCGCTGCCCACCGGACAACTTGGCCACGCGCACGTTCCGAGCCTCATCCAGCCCCAGCCGGGTGATGACGTGATCGGGGTGCTCGGGGTCCGGGTAGAACGACGCCCACACGCGCAGCAGCTCGGCGACGGTCTGCTGCTCGAACAGCGCCGCATGCTGCGGCTGGATGGCCAGGACACGGCGCAGCCGGTCTCGTTCGGCCGCCGGGTCCAGACCCAGGACCCGTACGGTGCCGGAGGTCGGCCTGCGCAGCCCGGCGATGATCTCGATGCTGGTGGTCTTCCCGGCGCCGTTGGGACCGAGCAGCCCGAAGATCTCGCCTGGTTCCACGGATAGGTCGGCGTGATCGACGGCGTTGAACGCCCGGCCTTCGCGCTCGTAGCGCTTGACCACCCGGTCGAACACCACCGCCGGTTCGGCATGCGGCATCAGCGCGCCTCCCTCTGTCACATAGGGGCGGTAATCCTCACCGAATGCCATCCTGACAACTACTTTCCAGATTGGCAAGTAGTTATAAGAATGGAAACAGCGGCACGGCGAAGGCGAGCGTAGCCATCAGGAGGTGGAGGCGACGACGCCCAGCGCGAACTCCTCGGCAGGGACGAAGCCCCACCGGTTCATCTCCATGTGCAGGTAGTGCAGGAGCAGCTCCGGCCGCGGTACGGGATTGCGCTCCGCCTCAGCTCGATTCAGGGTGGTCACCATCGTCGCGACGTGCTCGGCAACGCTGCGTGCCAGCCGCGGGGCCGCCTCGGCTCCCCTTGCCGCGCTCGGAGGCGACCGAGGTCATCAGATCCGACAGCTCCTGCTGGGTGCGCACCAGCATGCGGAGATGCCCGCCCCACTGGCGGCGGTGCCGTCCCCAGAAGTCGGACGCGCCGGACGCGGGGAGCGCCGCCCGGACCAGCTCGCGCATGAACATCACGGCCAGGGCGGCCCGGGCGCCCGGCTGGTCCAGGTCGGTCAGCCGGTTCTCCGCGATCCACGAGCTGGAGGCGGTGAACAGCTCCTCCGCCAGTGCCACGCCTCGCTCGCCGCCGTACTTGGCCAGCTCCGGCGCGTAGAGGCAGGCACTGACCCGCCGGACGCCGCCGATTCCGGGAGGGGCCGCGCCCGGCACCAGCCTGCGCCCCTCGCCCTTGGCGGGGAGGCGGCCGAGCATGCCGGTCACGTCGTCGATCCGCGCATGCAACCGATCGGCCGCATCGGCGGGCAGCCGGATCCGCAGCCGCAGGTGGTGGCCGGTCATGTCCCAGTACCGGACGAAGAACCAGCGGTCCGCCCGCTCTCGTTCCGCCACGCCACGCAGCCACGGCAGCAACAGGGCGACGGCCTCATCCATGAGCGTCGCATCGCCCGGGTAAGCGCGGATGTACCACCAGTCCTGGGCGTGAGTCTCGCCGCGCATGGTCTCAGGACTCCTCAGGCCAGATCAGCATGGCCGCATGCTCGGTCGCCCGGCGGCGCCGCTCGGCGTCGAGCTGCGGGTGGGCGTTCCTCGCGGGCAGTGCCTCGGTGATGCGCACGTACTCGACACCCGGCGCCAGCCACCCCTCGAGCACTTGCGCGGATGTCGGTGAAGCCAGCGACACCCACAAGGGCTTACGGTCACCGGCGGTGAAGAAGTCTCCGCCGCCCAGGTGATGGACGAACACCTCCTCCGGCATGCCGTGTGCCCGCCGGAAGGCGTCCATCCGCACCACCAGCTCGGCCGGTGTCTCACCGGATCTCGGCAGCGGCAGCGCTGACGTCGGCGCCAGCCACGACGCTCGGCGGGTGACCACCCGCCCGTGCTGCACGCGCGGCAGCGGCACCACCTGTCCGGGCCGGCACCGCGCCAGCAGCTCAGGAAGCTTGGCCAGGGTGTAGTCCGAATGGGGTGACGCGTTCACCCAGGGATCGGCCAGCACCACGAGCAGCCGCGCATAGGAGCGCACCATGTGCTGGGGGATCAACCCCAGGTACGTCAGGCCGATCGGCTCGCCCCGCCGGTCGACCAGCGACAGGGTGTCCGTTCCCGCGTCGTGGACCAGGCGTGTGTCGTCCAAGGTGATCGCGTCGGGCCTGGTGGGCTCACCGGGCAAGGACAGCGGCGGCAGCAGATTGGCGCACTCGGCCTGTGCGGTGTTGCAGTCGGTCCAGAGCACCAGCTCCCGGCAGGCCACTCCCGGCCGGGTGCTCGTGATGTGGCGGACCAGCCGGCTGCGGAAGTCCGCGCCGAGCAGGCGGACGAACCGCGTGAACAGCGCACCGCTGCCCGCGCTGAAGTGGTTCACCACCAGCCGATAGCGGCCTTCGGCCACCTGCGCGTAGTCCTCGGCCTCCAGCTGGAACAGCACGGCGGCGCTCGGCGGTGCGCTGGTCGGCCCGACCGGCAGCCAAGCCCGCTCACCCGGGTTGGCACGCGCCCTCATGTCGTCGGCCATGGCCACGTCCAGCGGCGATGCCGACCTTCAGTCCGGGGCAGGTCATCGAGGGCGTCGTCGACCACCTGCGGTACGTCGCCCCCGACGGCTACACGGTCGCGTGCGTCGACCTCGGCGGCGAGCGCACGGTGGTCGCGGCCGGCGCCGCGCTCGTCGGCGTGCAGCCCGGCGAGACCGTGCGGCTCACCGGCGTCCTCTCCCGGCACGACGAGCACGGCGAGCGCTTCCAGGTGGCCGAGTGCGTCTCGGTGCTGCCCGCGAGCGTGTACGCGATCCGGCGCTACCTCGGCTCCGGGCTGGTCCGGGGCATCGGCGGTAAGCTCGCCGACGCGATCACCGCGCACTTCGGCGCGGACACGCTCAAGGTGATCGACACCGAGCCGGACCGGCTGCTCGAGGTGCACAACATCGGCCCGGCGCGGGCGCGGATGATCCGCGAGGCCTGGGCGGAGCAGAAGGCGATCCGCGAGATCATGACCTTCCTGCAGGGGGTACGGCTGTCGCCCGCGCTCGCGGTCCGCATCCACCAGGCGCTCGGCGCGGACGCGGCCCGGGTGGTGCGGGCCGAGCCGTACCGGCTCGCCGAGGAGGTGCGCGGCATCGGCTTCCACACCGCGGACCGGATCGCGATGGCGGTGGGGCTGCCCGCGCAGAGCCCGGAGCGCATGCGGGCCGGGCTGCTGCACGTGCTCGACCGGGCGAACGCGGCGGCGGGCCACTGCCACCTGCCGGAGAAGGCGCTGATCGCCCAGGCGATGGAGCTGCTCGACGCCGACCCGGGGCCGCTGCGCGCGGCCCTCGACGCGCTGCGCGCCGACGGCAAGGTCGTGGTCGAGCTGCTACCCGGGCGGCGCGGCGGCGCCGAGCCCGAGCCGGTGGTGTCCGCGCGGTGGCTGCACGTCGCCGAGGCGTCGGTGGCGGGCGAGCTGCTCCGGCTGCACCGGGCCGCCTCCCGCATGCCGGAGCGGGTGCGGCGGATCGCCGAGGAGCGGCTGGCCGGGGACGCCCCGCCGTACGCGGACCTGCACCCGGACCAGCGGCGCGCGATCGAGACCGCGCTGCGGGAGACGGTCTGCGTGCTCACCGGCGGGCCCGGCTGCGGCAAGAGCTTCACGGTGCGGGTGCTCACCGAGCTGGTGCGGGCGGGCGGCGGCCGGGTGGCGCTCGCCGCGCCCACCGGGCGGGCCGCGCGGCGGCTCGGCGAGCTCACCGGGCTGCCCGCGATGACCGTGCACCGCATGGTGCGGCCGCGCGCCGACCCCGCCGAGGACGGCGCGCTGTTCGACCACACCGACCCGTTCCTCGCCGACCTGATCGTGGTCGACGAGACCTCGATGCTCGACCTGCCGGTCGCCCGCGCCCTGCTGCGCCGCGTCCCCTCCGGCTGCCACCTGCTGTTCGTCGGCGACCCCGACCAGCTGCCGAGCGTGGGCCCGGGCGACGTGCTGCGGGACCTGCTCGAGGTGCCCGCGATCCCGCGGGTACGGCTCGGCCACGTGTTCCGGCAGGCGCTCGGCAGCCCGATCGTCGCGAACGCGCACCGGGTGCGCGACGGGCTGCTGCCGGTGGCCGGCAAGGAGTTCTACCTGTTCCGGGAGGAGGACCCGGAGGCGATCCCGGAGCTGGTGGCGGACCTCGCCACCCGGCGCATCCCGCAGCGGCGCGGCGTCGACCCCGACGACATCCAGGTGCTGTGCCCGGGGCGGCAGCGGGCGGCCGGGGCCGAGGAGCTCAACCGGCTGCTGCAGGAGCGGCGCAACCCGCACCGGCCGGGCGTGCCCGAGCACTGGACCGACGGCCGGGTGTTCCGGCCGGGCGACCGGGTCATGCCGATCCGCAACAACTACGACAAGGGCCGGGACGGGGTGTTCAACGGCGCCACCGGCGTGATCACCCGGATCGTGCCCGAGGAGCGGCTGGTCGAGATCCGCATGGACGACGGGCAGACCGTCGGCTACGGCTACGACGAGCTCGACGAGATCCTGCACGCCTATGCGATCACCGTGCACCGCGCCCAGGGCAGCGAGTACCCGTACGTGATCATCCCGCTGACCACGGCGGCGGGCTCGCTCGTGCTGCGCCGCAACCTGCTCTACACCGCGATCACCCGGGCGCGGCACACGGTCGTGCTCGTCGGCCAGGCCCGGGCGCTGGAGATCGCCGTGGCGAACCGCGGCATCCGGCGCAACACCTCGCTCGCGGTACGGCTCAACGCGGCCCTCGCCGAGGGGTGAGCGCGCCCGGCCGCGGGCAAGGACCCGGATGACGACGCGGCGGACGTCCTCGGGAGGTGGCATGCCCGTCCGGCTGAACCACACGATCGTGCACGCGACCGACAAGCGGCGCTCGGCCGCCTTCGTCGCCGAGCTGCTCGGCCTGCCCGCGCCGCAGCCGTACGGCCCGTTCCTCGTGGTCGAGCTGGCCAACGGGGTCTCGCTCGACTTCATGGACTCCGCGGGCCCGATCAGCCCGCAGCACTACGCGTTCCTCGTCACCGAGGCCGAGTTCGACGAGATCTTCGGCCGCATCCGCGAGCGGAACCTGCCCTACTGGGCCGACCCGGCCAAGCAGCGGCCCGGCGAGATCAACACGCGCGACGGCGGCCGCGGTGTGTACTGGGAGGACCCCGACGGCCACTTCCTGGAGATCCTCACCGTGCCGTACGGCGGCGGCGCGTAGCCCGCGGCCCGGTCAGCGGCCCGGCCCATCCGGTACGGCGGGCACGCGGTGCCGGGCGAGGTGGTCGAGCACCGCGTGGTTCGCCTCCCAGCCGTCGGGGAACTTGACCGGCACCCCGAGGTGCACCCCGCCGGTGGACGGGTGGGCGTCGAGCAGCTCGGGGATGCCCGCGCGGGCCACCACGACGCAGGCGTGCCGATGCCGCGAGGTGAGCACGCACAGCCGCCCGGCCTCGAGGTGGAACGCGGTGGCGTCGCGGCGGCCGGAGAGCGGGTGGAGCACGATCACGACGTCGTACTCCCGCCCCTGCAGCCGGTTGGCGGTGTCCACGGTGACGCCGCCGGACACGCCCTCGGCCGCGCAGGCGGCGCGGATCGCCGCCACCTGGTCCTTGTGCGCGCACCCGATCGCGATCCGCTCCGGGCCGATCTCGTGGCTGCCGTGCTCGTCATACGCGACGGGGCGGCGGGCGAGCAGCCGGGCGGCGAGCCGGGCGCAGGCCCGTACCGCCTCGGCGTCGGTGCGCACGGTGTGCCGGGCGGGCAGCTCGTGCAGCGCCCAGCCGGTGGCGGCCGCCACGTCGAGGGTGCGGTCGACCGCGCCGGCGTCCCCGGCGGCGAGCTCAAGGCGGCGGTCCCCCTCCGCGGTGCCGGAGCGGAACGGGGTGTCCGGGTAGAACGCCTGCGCGACGAGTGGCGCGGCGTTCGCGGGCAGCCGCCAGGAGACCGGCAGCCGGTGCACCGGCAGGTCGGGGTTGTGCCGGGCGAGCACCGCGACCGCGCTCTGCATCGGATCCCAGGACAGGCCCGCCCAGCGGTCCACGCCGACCGTGGAGAACGGGTCGAGCTGGCCGGGGTCGCCGACGAACAGCGCCCGGTCGAAGAGGGTGGCGATCGGCAGCAGCTTGTCCGAGCGCATCTGGTACGCCTCGTCGACGATCGCCCACGGGAAGCGCGCCGCCCGGGTGTAGGCCCACTTGTCCGCCGTGCCGACGACGATCGCGCACCCGGCGAGGTCGTCGACCGCGTGCGCGATCGTCACCCCGTCGAGGGACGCCACCCGCGGGGAGGGGGTGTGCCCGCGGGCGCTGAGCCGCCCGACGGCGATGTGCGGGTCGGCCGCGGCGAACCGCACGATGAGGTCGTCGACCTGCTCGTTCGTCTGCGCCACGATCATCAGCGGCTCGCCGGCGGCGGCGATCGCGCGGGCGGCGGTGACCACGAGCGTGGACTTGCCCGCGCCGGGCGGCGAGTCCACGATCACGCCGCGGTGCCGCCCGCCGGTGAAGTCGGCGAGCACGGCGGCGGTCGCCTCGGCCGCGGCCCGCGCCGGGTCCGGGCCGGCGCGGCCGGGCCCCGCGGCAGAGGGCCCTGCGGCGGCGGGCACGGCGGTGAGCGTCACGACCAGTCCTCCATCGCGTCCTCATCGGTGGGGACGTACTCGGCGGGCGGGCCGCCGTGCGTCCACGGGGTCTCCTCCCGGCTCGGGAACGGGAAGGCGGGGCCGTCGCCGGGGGCGAGGTCGGCGTAGCAGACGGCCTCCCCGACCTCGGGCACGCTCCCGGGCGCGGGGCGGGCGCCGCGGCCCATGCCGTCGTTGACCTGCAGCACGACCGCGCCGTGCCGTACCTCGACCACCTCGCAGTGCTGGCGCGGGCGGGCCGGGGAGACGAGCACGTCGCCGGGGGCGAGCCGGACCGGGTCGGCGGTGGCCACGGTGACCAGCGGCCGGTTCACCGCCCGGGTACGGCCCGGCGGCACGATTTTGCGGTCGAGCTCGACGGCGACCACCTCGCCGGCGAACGCCCGGCCCTCCAGCCGGTGCTCGACCATCACCATCGGGTCGTCGAGGGCCCGCTGCGCCTCGAACGCCTGCTGGGCCCGCTCCATCGCGGACAGCCGCACCGCGGCGCCGACCGCGCTGTCGTGCCGCCCCCGCGGCAGGCCGCCCTCGGCGATGCGGATCGCCTCCCGGGTGAACTCGGCGCGGTCCCGCTCCCATCGGGCGGGCACGCTCCGCGCCTCGGGCAGGCCGCGCAGCAGCTCGACCGCCCGCCACATCACCTGCCAGGTCGGTTCGAGCTGGGAGTGCACGGCGTCGCGCACCGCGGCGGCCGAGCCGGTCGCCTCGTAGGTGCGGATCGCGGGCGCGAGCACCTCGGCGTCGAACTCGGGCGCGGTGTCCGGGCCGGCGGGCGGGGACCACACCATGTCCTCGGCGGCGGCCGCCGCCTCCGGGCCGGTCATGCCGTCCGGCGGGGCGATCCACCCGACGAGCGCGGCGAGGTTGCCGTCCTCCACCCGGCTCTGCCCGGTGGCCCAGTGCGCGGCGAGCGCCTCGGTCATCGCCACCAGCAGCGACGAGCCCGGGAAGTCGGCGCGGTCGGCGAGGAAGGTGAGCCACTGGCCGAGCACCGGCACCGACGGGTGCACCGGGTAGGGGCCGTCGGCGCGGCGGAACCGGCAGGACCGGCCGAGCAGCCGGGTGAACGCGATCCCCCGCGGGTTGGGCACGAGGAGCTGCGGGGCGTCGCGGCTGCGCTCGTACGGGGTCTTCGCCTCGACCGTCTCGACGTCCCGGGCGTACCCCTCGATGTACGGCAGCATGATCGCGGCGAGCTCGGCGACGAACGCAAACCGCTGGTCGCGGTCGCGGGGCTGCGGCACGACGAGCAGGCGTGGCTCGGCCGGGTCGGTGCCGAGCATCGCGCCGAGCGGGGCCGCGGCCTCGCCGGCGAGGCGCAGCGGGATGAACACCATGGGCCGCGGCGACAGGTGCAGGTGCCGCACGGTGGCGATCGGCTGCGCCCGGCCCTCGCGTACCGCGCGCGCCCGGGCGTAGGCGGCGAGCACGCTCATGCCACCGCCACCTCCCGGGCCGCGGCGCCGAGCGCCTCGGCGTAGAACCGGTGCACGAGCCGGAGCCGGTCGGCGATCTCCGCCTCGTCCTCGGCGGGCTCGCGGGCGCCCTCGGCGAGGCCGAGCACCTCGGGGATCGTGGCGAGCCCGCCGAGCGCGTCGCGCACCGCGCGGCCGAGCATGTCGGTGGCCTCCCGTTCCCTGGCCTCGGCCCGGCAGAAGTACGCCATGTCGCAGGTGGAGAGGCATTCGGGGGTGAACCGGGCGGGCACCTGCCGTACCGCGCGGGCGAGGTCGGCGGCGGGGCGGGTCGGGGCGCCGTCGGGGCCGGGCCGCAGGTCGAAGGTGAGGTCCGGGGGCAGCCGGTCGAGGATGCGGTCGATGCGGGTGAGCCGGGCGAGCTGGCGGGCGAGCACGGCGAGCTGCTGCCGGACGTCGACGAACGTTGCGGTCGGGGTGTTGGCGAAGTCCTTCGGGCAGACCAGCACGACGTCGTGCGCGACGAGGGCGGGGTCGGCGCCCTCGGCGGCGAGCAGGGCGCGCAGCGCGTGCACGTACACCGCGGCCTGCCGGGCGGCCGCGGCGACCTGCGCGGGCTCGGCCTGGCCGTCGATGATCGCGAACGACTTGATCGCGATCACGTGGAACCGGCCGCCCGCCTGCAGCGCGATCACGTCCGGTTCCAGGTAGACCTCGGTGCCGCCGGCGTCGAGCCGGAGCAGCGGATGGTCGACGAGCACGCCCGCGGGCCTGCCGTCGGCGGCGGCGCGGGCGGCGTCCCGCAGCAGTTCCCGGGTCCGGGCGTGCCGTGCCTCCCGGCCGGACCCTTCGGTCTCGGCGACGTCGACGTAGCCGACCTCGCCGACGTCGCGGCCGAACAGCTCGCGGAGCAGCCGCAGCAGCTCGGCGCACCCGTCGGCCTTCACCAGCCGCTCGAACGCCCGCGCCCGGGTGATGGCGAACACCGACTGGCCGAACGGCGCCGGGTGGCCGAGGTGCCGGGCGATCGCGCGCTTGTCCACCCCGGCGGCGTCGAACACCGCGCGGCGGTCGCAGCCGGGGTTGGCGGCGAGCGCGGCGATCGTGCGCGCGGTGTGGTCGACGGCCGGGTGCGGGCCGCGCAGCACGTCGAGCCGGTTCACGCGGCCCTCCTTCTGCGGCGGGCCGCGACGCGGGGCGGCCGCGCGGCGGGCCATGCGACCCGTACGACGCGGCGGGCGGGTCCGGGTACGGCCGGCCCGGCGGCCGTGGCGGCGCGGCCGTACCCGCCGGCGACGGGGGGCACCGTCCCGCCGGGGGGCGGGCAGGCGCCGGGAACCTCCGGGTCCCGCCGGCCCGGTCGCGTGCCCGCCGATGGAGCGGGCGGCCCGCCCGGCCCGCGGCCCGGATCGAGCGCGTCGTCACGGGCGGGCCCGGCACCGGGCGGCCCGGCGGGCATCCGGCGCGTCCGGGCGCGCTCCCCGGCGGCCGGCCATACCCGTCGCCGCAGGTGAACGAGGCGCTCTTCCAGCAGGTCGCGTGTCACGCGCGGCACAGTAGCAAAGGCCACTCACAAAACCGGGTGCGCATCGTTCCCACCGGTCCCGCCCATGCGCACCGGATCCGCCTGGCGGGGCGGTCCGCCGGCCGCGCCGGCGCGCCGTCACCGCCGTCCGCGAAGCGCCCGCCCCGCCGGGCGGCCTCGGGCGTCCTGGCCTCGCCGACCGGGCGATCTCCGTGTCCGCGGCACCGGAGGGGTCCGCGATCCGAGCCGCGCACGCGGCGCTCGGCGAACAATGCGCCCGGAGCCCCACGCCGAGCCGCCTCGGCCGCCCGCGCCGCGCCGCCGTACCCGCAAACCGGTGCGCCGGAATTCGGCGCGGTGATAACCCGCTGTTTCGGCCCCGATTATCCCGGGTCACCGCATGGCCACGCCCATTCCATGGGAAAAATGCCGGAACACTGGGGGCATCTACCGGTATGGGGGCTTGAACCGGTATGGGGGCATCTTCCGATTCGCCGGGCCGTGCCCGGGTGAGGGCGCGGCTTTTCCACGACGTCCTGCTGGAGCAGTACAGCTATCCACCGGGTCCCGGCGTCACCCTTCCGCAGCACGCGCACGACGAGTACCACCTCTGCCTCAACGTCGGCACCCCGGGCCAGTACCACTACCGGGGGTCCTGGCACCTGGTCCCGCCCGGCAGCCTGACGGTGATCATGCCGGACGAGGTGCATCTGGCCAGGGACCCGACCGACCGGGAGACCGATTCGTCGTACTCGGTGCTGTACGCGAGCTCCGCGCGCATGCGCCAGGTCGCGACGGATCTGGGTGGCCGGCACGCAGGCCTGCCGTTCTTCGCCGATCCCGTCATCGCCGACGCCGACCTCACGGCCCGGTTCGCCCGGGTGCACCGGCTGCTCCACGAGGACACCGCGCTCGCCCGCGACGTGCGCCTCGCGTCGTTCCTCGCCCTGCTGCTGCAACGGCACGGCCGGGTCCGCACGGCGACGCCGCGCGACGGCCGCGGCCCGGCGGCGGCGGTGGAGGCGGCCCGGTCCTACCTGCACGACAACTACGCCGCCGACGTCACGCTCGACGAGCTGGCGAAGATCGCCGGACTGAGCCCGTTCCACTTCGCCCGGCAGTTCCGGCGGCACGTCGGGGTGCCGCCGCACGCCTACCAGCTCCAGCTGCGGATCTCGCACGCCAAGCGGCTGCTGCTGCGCGGCCTGCCGGTGAGCCGGGTGGCGCAGGAGACCGGCTTCTTCGACCTCAGCCACCTCACCCGGCACTTCAAGCGGCACGTGGGCGTCGCGCCGGGGCGCTACGCCCAGCGCTGACCGCCGTCCGCAGGTGCGCAAGAACGTACATTACGCGGGCCGGTCGCCGACCTAGCCTCCTGGATCGAGCGACAAGGAGGATCATGACCAGCGAGGACCGCTACCAGGTGGAGACGGCGATCAGCCGCCTGGGCCGTCTCGTCGACGACCGGGACTGGGACGGGCTCGACGGCCTGCTCGGCGACGTCGTCGAGGTCGACTACACGTCCCTGTGGGGCGGCGAGCCGGAGAAGGTCGCCCGCGACGTCCTCATCGGACGCTGGCGGAACCTGCTCGGCAAGCTCGACGCCACCCAGCACGTCATCACCAACATCCTGCCGGAGATCTCCGGCGACACCGCCACGGCCACCGCGAACGTGGTCGCCGTGCACCGCCGCGCCGTCCCCACGGGCGGTCACCTGTGGACGGTCGGCGGCAGCTACCACATCCGGCTCGCCCGCTCCGGCGGCGCCTGGCGGATCGAGTCGATCACGCTCAAGGCCGCCTGGACCGACGGCAACATCGCGATCATGACCGACTCGGAAGCGGAGGCGAGCGAATGACCGGCACCGTCACCATCCGCCCCACCGCGGACATCCTCGCCGCCGGATCCGACCCGCGGTACTTCGAGCCGGAGGACCCGGCCCTGCTGCTGCACGCCGACCCCGCCCGCCGCGAGCCGGTCTCCTTCACCTCCCAGGGCGTACGGCTCGCCGGGCACCTCTACCGCCCGCGGTCCGGCGGGGTCACCCCGGGCATCGTGATGACCGGCCCGATCAGCAGCGTGAAGGAGCAGACCGTCCCGCACTACGCCGAGCGGCTCGCGGACGCGGGCTACACCGTGCTCACCTTCGACCCGCGCACCTTCGGCGAGAGCGAGGGCACCCCGCGGGCCCACCACGACCCGAACTGGATCATCGAGGACATCAGCGCCGCGGTCGGCTACCTGCGCACCCGCGACGACATCGACCCCGAGCGCATCGGCGGCGTGGGCGTGTGCATGGGCGGCGGCTACATGGTCTCCGCCGCGGCGCGCGACCGCCGGATCGCGGCCGTGGTGAGCGTCGCGGGCGGGTACAACGTCGGCGGCACGTTCACGAAGATCATGGGCGAGGAGGGGTTCGCCGCCTTCCAGCGCACCGTGATCGAGACCGTCGAGCGGGCGGAGCGCGCGGGCGAGGTCGCGTACATGCCGACGATCGCCAAGGAGCTCACCCCCGAGGTGCCGCTCGCCGCGATGCCGAACCCGGAGGCGTACAGCTACTACGACCGCACCTCCAAGACCGACGCGCCCACCTGGTCGCGGGAGATGACGGTCGCCTCGTTCATCCCGTACCTGGTGTACAACGCGCTCGGCGACGCGCGGCTGCTCGCGCCGACCCCGCTGCTGATCGTGCACGGCACGACCGACACCGCGCTGCTGCCCGAGTACGCCCAGGCCGCCTACGACGCCGCCACCGGCCCCAAGCGGCTGGTCTGGGTGGAGACCCACAACCACATCGAGCTGTACGACCAGGACCCGTACGTCAGCCAGGCCGCCGAGGCCGTGATCGAGTGGCTGGGGGAACACCTCCCGGTGAAGGCCGGGTGACGTGTCCCCGGCCTCCCGCCGGAGGCCGGGGACGAGGCCGGTGACGAGGGGCCGGGGACACCGCCCGGGGTGCGCCCGTCGCGCCGAGCGCACCTCGGGACGCATCGGATGGCGGCCGATCGCGTCACCCGTGCCCCGCCGCACGGGCGCGGATCAGGCCGGGTGCCCGGCCACGGACCGGGCTCCTGGACAGGCCCATGGATCAGGCCATGGGTCACGCCGTCGGCACTGGCGCGCCACGTTGTGCCGCGGCGTACCGCCCGGGCACGGCGGCCGACGGGGAGGGGGCGCCGTGCCCGGGCACCGGCGTCAGCGATCCTGCACGCGGCCCACGACCGGGCCGCCGCCCTCGCTCTTCCCATCACCGGCCCGGCGAGTGGTCCGGGCACCGGCGGACGGGGAGGGCGACGCCGTGCCGGGCATCGGCGTCAGCGGCCCTTGACGCAGCTGACGACCGGGCCGTTGTCCTTGCCCTTGCCGTCACCGGCCCGGCGGGTGGTGTGCGCACCGGCCGGCGGGTTGTCGTCCTTGTTGACCTGGATCTTGCCGTCCGCGTTCGCCACGGTCAGCGGCGCCGTCCCGTCGCCGGTGACGCGGCCAGCCTCCTTGCCGTTGCGGTAGATCTTGCCGTCCTTCACCTCCGTGGTCTCGACGGAGCGCCCGTCGGCGTCGGGGGCCGGGCAGTTCTTGGTGACGTAGCCGGGCTCGATCCCCTTGCCCTCGCCGACGGTGACCTTGCCGTTCTTGTTCGACACGACCACGTGGTCCGCGCCCTTGGAGACGGTGCCGACCTGCTCGCCGTTGCGGTAGACCTTGCCGTCCCGCACCTCGACCTTCTCCGTCGCGGCCGCCTGGGCCTTCTCCGTGCCCGCCGGGGCGGGTGAGGGCCCGGCGGCGTACGCGGCGGCGCCGCCGAGGACGGTCAGGGCCGCGAGGGCCAGACCGGCGATGACCATAGGACGTCGCTTCATGGGTACTCTCCTCGTTGACCGACCGGTGGCTCCTGCGCCCCGGTCCGTTGCGCGTACAGGCTCGCGCCCGGCGGCTGAAGCGGACCTGAAGGCGGCCGAAGTGATCTTCAGGTTCGCTTCAGCCGGGCTGCGGCAGGGTGGGTGGTATGCGCGTGCTGCTGGTGGAGGACGAGGAACGGCTGGCCGAGCTGCTGCGTAACGGGCTGGCCGAGGAGGGTTTCGCGGTCGACGTCGCCCACAACGGGCGAGACGGCCTGTGGCTCGCGGGCGAGCACCGCTACGACGCGATCGTGCTCGACGTGCTGCTGCCGTTGATGAACGGGTACGAGGTGTGCCGGCGGCTGCGCGACGGCGGCGACTGGACCCCGATCCTGATGCTCACCGCCAAGGACGGCGAGTACGACGAGGTGGAGGCGCTGGACAACGGCGCCGACGACTACCTGTGCAAACCGTTCTCGTACGCGGTGCTGCTCGCCCGCCTCCGGGCCCTGGTACGGCGCGGCGGCCGGGAGCGCCCGGTGGCGATCACCGTCGGCGACCTGGTGGTGGACCCGGCCGGGCTGCGCTGCCGCCGCGGCGAGGCCGAGATCGCGCTGACGCCGAAGGAGTTCGCCGTGCTGTACGCGCTCGCGCGGCGGGCCGGCCAGGTGGTGTCCAAGGCCGAGCTGCTGGAGGAGGCCTGGGACTTCGCCTACGACGGCGACCCGAGCATCGTCGAGGTGTACATCAGCGCGCTGCGGCGCAAGATCGACGCACCGTTCGGCCGCGCGTCCCTGGTGACCGTGCGCGGCGCGGGCTACCGGCTGGACGCGCAGGACGCCCCCGCCGCCGGCCCCGGGCGCGCGAGCCCGCGGCCGAGGCGGACGCGGAGGAGGCGGCCGTGAGGCGGCTGTCGGTACGGCTGCGCGCGACGCTCGTGGCGACGGTGACGGTCGCGCTCGCGCTCGGGGTGAGCGCGTCCGTGCTCGCCTGGACGCTGCGCAGCAGCCTGGAGGAGAGCGTCGGCGAGGAGGCGGCGCGGCGGCTCGCGGCGGCCACGCACTCGATCGCGGTCGCCACGGACGACGGCCGGCTGACCGTCATGCACGACATCGGGCGGGTGCCGAACCCGGACCCGGACGTCCGGATCTTGCCCTCCCCCGACCCGAGCTGGGGCGAGGGGTACGCGACGGCGACCGGCAAGGTGCCGGTCGGCGCCGGGACCCTCACCGTGCAGGCCCGCGCCTCGCTCCGGCCGGTGCAGGACGCGCTGGCGGCGCTGCGGTCGCTGCTGCTCGTCGGCGTGCCGGTGTTGCTGCTGCTGGTGGCGGTCCTGACCTGGACCCTGGTCGGGCGCACGCTCGCCCCGGTCTCGGCGATCCGGGCGAAGTTCGCCAGCATCACCGCGAACGACCTGCACGAGCGGGTGCCGGTGCCGGCGACGAGGGACGAGGTGGCCCACCTGGCCCGCACCATGAACGCCACGCTCGACCGGCTGGAGCGGGCCGTGGAACGGCACAAGCGGTTCGTCGCCGACGCCGCGCACGAGCTGCGCAGCCCGCTCGCCACCCTGCGCACCCGCCTGGAGCTGGGCCTGCGCGCGTCCCCGCGGCTCGCCACCGAGGCGCTCGCCGACGTGGAGCGCATCCAGCGGCTCGCCGAGGACCTGCTCCTGCTCGCCCGCCTCGACGCCGGGGAGCCGCCGGCGAACGACGAGGTGGACCTCGGCCAGGTGGCCACCGAGGAGGCGCTGCGCCGCACCGGCGGCCGGGCCCGCATCGAGCTCGACGTCGCCGGGGACGTGGTGGTGCGCGGCTCCCGCACCCACCTCGCCCGCATGATCGGCAACCTGCTCGACAACGCGGTACGGCACGCCGAGTCCACGGTCACCGTGCGGGTGGCCCCGCCCGCCCGGGTGGAGGTGATCGACGACGGGCCGGGCATCCCGCCGGAGCACCGCGAGTCGGTGTTCGACCGGTTCACCCGCCTCGACGAGGCGCGGGCCAGGGACGCGGGCGGCTCCGGCCTCGGCCTCGCCATCGCCCGGGACATCGCCCGCCACCACGGCGGCACCCTCGTCGTCGCCGGGGAGCGCGGCTCCTGCCTGCGCGCCGACCTGCGGCCGTACCGGGACGGGGACGAGGAAGAGGAGAAAGAAGAAAAGAACGAGGCGCGGGCGGACCGCTGATCACCCCGCCTCGCCCGCGGTGCGCCCGCCGCGGCAGCGCCGTCCGCGCCTCGCCGCCACGCCACCGGCCCGGCGTGGGCTTCGCGCGCATGGCGGGCCGGCCGCCGGGGCGCGAGCCGTACCCGAGTCCCGCCACCGCCGCATCGCCCGCGCTCCCCGAGGCCGCGGCGTGGGGACCCCGCCGAGACGCCGGAGCGCCCGCCACCGCGAGGGGTGACGGGCGCTCCGGCGCTTCCGGCGATCACGACGTCCTTGTCGGGCGCCGCATGGCGAGGCCGTTGCCGTCGCGCTCCACCGCAAGGCGCATGAAGAAGGCGAGCGGGTCGTCGCAGGTGCCGCCTGCGCCGAAGGCGGCGACGAACTCCTCCAGCATCAGGTCGTAGATGTGGGAGCGGAAGAGGTGGGGCCGCATCAGCTCGCCGAGCGACAACAGGTCGTCCCGAACCGAAGGGATCGCACAGATGTCGGGCAGGACGGCCTCGGTTTCACGATCCTCGTACAGCAGCGCGTCGGGAACCGGCCTGCCGCGCTTGGGATCGGCCCACGACCGGGCGTAACGGCCGAGACCGTCGAGCGCGGCCAGCCTGCCCTTGACGCGCTCGCGATGCGCCGCATCTCCCAGGGCATGGGCGGTCCGCAGGTCATCCGCGGAGATCGGCGATTCCGGAACGCCGTCGACCAGCTCCGCCAGCCGCTCCAGCGGTGCCTCGCTCAGCCGCCAAGGGAGCACGATCGTCAGCACTCCCGCGTCCAGCAGGCGGATGAACCTGGCGAACGGATCAGCGCCGCCGAGGCGCTCCAGCACCTGGGCGAAGCTGAGATCGTCTTCGCCGAGCCGGTCCAGCCAGCCGATGGCGTGATCTGCCTCCATCACGCTGTCCTGCCGCCAGATCACGCCGCCGGCGATGGCCATCTCCCCATGCAGCAGTAAGGAGCCAGGCGCGTCACCGCCGGCCGGCCGGACCGGCGCTCCCCGGTAGGTCAGCAGATGCGCGGTACGCGGGCTACGCGCGAGCCGGTGCAAGGCGAGCATGGCCATGGCGGCGGCGGCACGGCTGCGCGCACGGCCCCCGCCTTCGTTGCCCGCCACGCCGACCGTGGTCAACCCGGAGAACGGGCTGGTCTTCACGGCGGCGCGGGACACGTACGAATAGAGGGTCTTGACATTGCGCGGGGTCGCCGCACCCAGGTCGGCGTGCCGTACCCATTCGGGCGCGGCGATCGCCATGGACTCCAGCACCCCGGGCCCATCGAGGGCGGCGCGCAAGACCTGTACGGTCTCCGCGCGTTCCCGGCTGAGCTGGTCTTCCAGCTTGGCGAGCGCCGCGGCACGGGCGGCCTGCACGCGCATCCATTCCTCGAGCAGGCCGGCCTCGGCCGGTGTGAGCCGGGCGGTGACGCGATCGAGCGTGTCCTGATCCCAGGGCGGCCTCTTCAGGTTGAACACCGCCCGCTTGCCGCTCAGCACCTTGCGACGCAGCGCGATGTCGTCGTCCAGCCGGGGCACCAGGTTGAACAGGACATCGGTCAGCGGCTCGCTGAGCCGCCTGAGCCGCTCGGTGATGGCCGCAAGTTCGGCGAGCAGCAGCCGGGTGGGATCGGCGACGATGTCCAGCGCGTCCACCGGTATCCCGCCGACCCGGGTCAAGACCGGGCCGGACAGGATTGGGCGCGGCTCACGTGAGGCGTTCATCGGCCCACCGCCATCCGCGCCAAGTCCACCATCACCGGGAGGGCGCGCACCGCCGAGTAGGCCAGGAGGCAGGTGTATGCGATGCAGATCGCCCCATAGACCATGTGGGCCGCCCGGCTGCCCCGGGACATGCTCGCCAGGTACGGCGGCAGCGGTCGGCGCAGCACGCGGCACTTGAGCAGGGTGAAGGCGCGGCCTCGGACGTCGATCGAGCCCATGGCGGTCTCCAGCGCCACGAACCCATCGCTGGGCAGCAGCGGATTGAGGTTGATCACCAGGCCGATGAGCTGCATGGCGAGCAGGAACGCCGCCGTGTGCTGCACGAAACCGTGGGTGTTGAGCGCGACAAGGCCGACGATGCCGCACCACCAGCCGTCGCACATGATGCCCGCCAGCGCCAGCGTGATCCGGCCTCCCTTACCTCGCACGCGGTAGGCGTCGGTACGGTCCACGTACGCGACCGGCATGAAGTAGAACAGCAACGCCACGCCCAGACCGCGCACCGGCACGTTCAGCACCTGGGCCACCAGGGCGTGCGACATCTCGTGGAACAGGACGAGCAGCAGCTGCAGCGCGGCGGCCACGAGGAACGGCGGGCCGATGATGTGCATCAGGTTCGGCACGCCGGTGAAGAGGGTGTGGAACCCGAACCCGAACCCGGCCACGGCTCCGGCGGCGGCCACGCCGACCAGTAGCCTGGCGGGGATCTTGCGGAGCACCCGAGCGAGCGGTTCGAGCACGACCGGCAGCGAGCGCGTGATGACCACGCGGGGCATCAGCCGCGAGCTCTTCACCCGCTTGCCCGCCTGCCGGGCCTGTGGTGGGGGCATGGTGCCCTCGAGGAGCCCGCTGGCCTCCAGGCCCGCCAGGAAGCCCTCGATCTGCCTGCGGATCGTCTCGGCACGATCGGCGTTGTGGCTGGTGAACAGCTCGATCAGCTCATCGCGGGAGCGGGTGCCGTCGAGATAGGACAGCACCGCCTCGCCGGCCCGGGTGATGCGGTAGTAGTTGCCGGTGACCGGATCGAAGATGAGCGGGATGTCATCCATTCCCCGGATGACCTCGAGCTCCTGGCGGAGCCGCGGTGTGCTGACGGGCACGGTCGGAACCCCCACAGGCACGGAGTGACGGGGTCAGGCGGAGGCTGCGGTCCCGGGGTCGCCGTGGTATAGGGAAGGAAGGCGACGACCCCGGGAACCGGTTGGCGTTGCCTACGCGGTCAGATCCGGGCAGGAGGATGCCCCTGGAGGTCAGCCCATCTCTGGCACCTCCTGCCCGGGTCGATCAGGCGCTATAGGTGGACGCCGTGCTCAGGCTGGACGCCGAGCTCGCCGGGCAGGACGCACTCGACGCCGAGGTAGCGGTCGCGAAGCAGCCCAGGGCGCTTTCCTCTGGCAGCTCCTCGATCGCGAGGTCGCCCTCCAGGGCGTACAGGTCGAACTGGTGGCCCATCGCTGGTCACCTCCCTTCGCGGACCGTGGACGAGGACGAGTCTGTGGTGGTCAGCCCCAGACGGTGGAGGCGGTGCCCACGGTGGCGGCGGTGCTGCCGGGGCAGGACGCCGTCGACGCCGACGAGGCGCTGAAGAAGCAGTTGGCCAGGGCGGAATCCTCGGGCAGCTGCTCGATCGCCAGATCCTCGTCCAGCGCATAGAGCTCGAGCCGGTGCGACATGTGGCTCACCTCCCTTCCAGGGGTGTGCGATCCCCGTGCGGATCAGCCGAACGTGGAGGCGGTGCCCACGGTGGCGGCGGAACTGCCGGGGCAGGACGCCGTCGACGCCGACGAAGCGCAGAACCAGGAGCCGAGCGCGCTTCCCTCAGGGAGCTCCTCGATCGCCAGCTCCCCGTCCACTGCGTACAGGTCGAGCCTGGCCACGGTCATGCCGTTCACTTCCTTTCGTCGTCTCATCGGGCCGCTCTCAGCCCGCGGAGCTGGCCGTCATGACGCTGCCCGCCGAGCTGACCGGGCAGCTGGCCGTACCGAGCGTCGAGGTCGTGCCGTAGGTACCGAGCGCGACACCCTCGGGAATCTCCTCAAGGAACGGGCCGTCCTCGGGCAGCTCGACCGAGTGAAGGTCGAACGGAGCCATGCCAATCACCTCCCTTCGATGTGCCGTGGTCGTCTGGAGCGGATCACCGGGCCGTACCGCTTCCGGTGATCTCGCTCGGCTTTCGCACCGGCCTCGTGCCTCGCGGTCAGGGTGCGACCCGTGACTGTCCGGCCGATCAGGTGTACGAGGAGAAGCAGCCGAACGACGAGGCGCTGGTGGCCGGGCACGAGGCGCTGGACACCGAGCTGGCGGTCGACACCGAGGCGAGCGCCGCCGCCTCGGGGAGCGACTCCAGCTCCATGGAGTCGCCCGGCGCGTACAGGTCGAGCTTGTCCGCCATGGTGGGTTTCCTCCTTTCAGGTGTCTCGTCGCTGGCGGCGGACACCCCCAGCGACGCCGTTCGCCGCCTCGGCGGGAGTACCGAGCGCCAAGGCGAACAGCTGATGGCGGCTGGAACCGTCGCAGTGCAACGGCAGCCGGATCGAAGAAGGAATGAAGCCGGCGAAGACCGTGCCGGCCAGACCTGAGGCGACCGCATCCAGCCACATGGCGTAGGCCGCCGCTCCGGCACGGCTCATCAGCAGCCGGTAGCCGTGGCCACCGTGCGCCTGAGCGGCGTGCTCCACATCACCGGTGATCATGGTGATCGCAGCCGCGTCACAGAACTCCTCTTGGATGGTGAGCTCCCGCACCGCGTCACCGGATGGGAGAGACGCCACCGCGATGAACGACCGCGTCACCGGGTCCAGGTGGTAGAAGGCGGGTTCCAGCCCGGTCACCCGGAAGGCCGCCACATCGACCGAGAGCGGGCAGCACCCGTGCTCGGTCTCCCACCATTCGTCGTCGGCCAGGCCTCGCGCGGCGATGTCCGCCAGCAGTGCGGCGGGTATCGGGTCACGCGCGAAGAACCGGATCGAGCGACGGTTCCGCAGCGTGGTGAGCAGACCGCTCCGCGGGCGGGTCTCGGGCGGGAAGCCGATGCCGTCGCCGAGGGCGGGCCGCGGCCGGCTGCCGCGTCGTACCGGTTCCGCAGCGCCGGCCCGAGGATGGTGCGATTCCGCCGGCCCGGCGGGGACGGCGAACGAGCGGATCAGCTCCGATGCCAGATCGAGCGGGCTGCTCACGCCTTGCCTCCGAGGTCGAGAACGGCGGTGATGGGTTCGCTGTCGAGCTGGGTCCCGAGCGCGCGGCTGATCGCCTCGTCGTTCCACGTGAAACGAGGCCGCAAGCGGAGGCCGAGCGCGCGGGCGACGCTGCGGGCCGTGGCCTGAGCACAGCCGGAGTCGAGGAGCACGATCCGCAGTGCGAAGGCGCCGTACTTCTGGGCGACCTTGGGGAAGTCCCCGGTCAGCATGAGGGTGACCGGCGCATCCCCGGGGACCTCCTCGGCGTGCGGCGATAGGCGGGCCAGGCGGTGCTCGGCCAGCGCGTAGCCGTAGATCCCCGGTTCGAAGCCCGCCACGTCGCGGATCACCACGTAGGGGGTGACCGAGCCGATGTTGCCGCCGCTCGCGGTCCACCGGTAGACCCGCTGCTCGGTCCGCTGCTGGATGCCCGCCATCATCATCAGGAGGAGGGACAGCTCCTCGCCGCCCAGCGTGGCGGCTCCCGGGGACGGGGTCTCCAGCCGCTCCAGCGGTGGGCGCGGCAGCGGCACGATCGGCGCGACCGGCCAGGACTTCGACCGCTGCTGCAACGCCATGTTCGACGGCTTGTAGTGGGCTTGATGGGCCTTGACGTCGGCGAACGGCTTCGGCGGCAGGGCGACCGCCGCCTCGTAACGGGCCGCGAGCGAGGCCCGGCCGACCGTGGCCTCTTCCGCGATCGAGCACCGCGGGCATCCGGGACGAGTGGCGGAAGAGTGCTCCGAATAGGCCAGCGTGTCCAGGTCCACCGATCTCCAGCGCACCGGGAGCACCGACGGCACCGCGCGGGAGATGAGCGCGAACACCTCGCGGGCGAACAGCGCCACCGCTAGGGGAGCGTCCCCGGCGACCGGCTCTCGCTCGTCGATCGGATCCTCGGCGGTCAAGCACTCCGCGCACGGGGTGTACGCCGGGTGCACCAGCGGGCCGAGGATGGCCCTCCGACCGGCGAGGCGCAGCCGGAGCAGCGGAATGTTCTTCTCCCAGCAGTGGCCGGCCAGCGCCGCGCCCGGTTCACCGAAACAGATCGCCAGAGTCGTGGCCGGCTGCGGGGTGGAGCCCTCCGCCGCCTGGACGCGCAGTGAGTCGGCGAGCTCACCCTGGAGCATCCGGATGAGCGCCGGATCGCCGAACGCCTCGACGCGCGCGGCCTGCAAACGCGCGGCCGCCTGCTCCCACGCCGGGTTCGCGCCGGTGGAGTCCCCCAGCCGGGAGAGCACGTCCGCGAGGGTGTCGGACCGGCGGCCCCTCCGGGGTTCCCTCTTCGACCACACCGCACGTCCACAACAGGGACAGTGACTTGAACACGATCTCCTCGGGAACCCCGAGCTCCGCCGCTAACGCGGCGTGGTCGCGTTGCCCATCGGAGAGCTCCAGCAGCCTCGGGAGCAGCTCGGTGGCCGACCTGCCCCGGAAGAGCTGCCGTTTGGGGCCGCCCTCCACAATGACCTCACCAGCGCCGACCGTGACGACCAGCCCGCGGCGGACGCGCGGCCGGACCGGCACTCGGAGCTGTGGATCATGTCTTGCGGCCTGGCCGATCTGCTCGGCGGTGATCACGCTCTCGCCCTTCACATCGACTCCTTCCATGCGGCCAGCCGCTGCCACAGGTGTTCGCTGGTGGCCCGCTCCCGGCAGCGGGGGCAGCGGTCGACGGCGAGCACCCCGCTGCGGTTGGTGGCGCCGGTGACCAGGTTGAAGCGGCGCACCGTCCCACCGAGCCGGTCCGGATCCGGGGCACCAAGGGCCTCACCGATCGCCTGGCGGGTCAACGCGGCCGCGATCCCGGCGTGGTGGGCGCCGAACCCCGACGGGTGCTTGCCGGAGGCTGGCGCCGGATGCGTCCGCTGGTGCTGCCGCCGGCGGTTGAGGAAGCACTGGTAGCAGGCGGTGCGGCCGGGAACCACCACCGGTCCCACCCGGAGGTCGGTCGGCTCCAGGCACGCCTCGATCCAGGGCATCCCCCAGGCGAACGCGGATCGGTCAGCCGCCTGAGCGATGGCGGGCCGTTCGTGCGAGAGGGCGAGCACGAGCACATCGGCGCGCGGCCAGAGGCTGGGATGGGTGCCGGAGTCGATGTGCTGCACCGTGACGTGCTGCACGCCCGGCAGGTCGGTGGCCTCGCGCAGGCGATCGGCGACGGCGTGACCGAAGGGCCCGGAGGCCAGGATCAGCGCATGGCGTGTCGCGGCGGGATCGGAGGGCATGAGCGGTCCTTACAGGCGTCAGGCGAACGGCTGCGGGTGCGGGTTGATCTCGGCTTCGGGGTGGACGGGATGCCCCATGGCCGCAGGGGCCTGATACAGGCGCGGATGCCCCAGGTAGCGGGCGCGGTGAGCGAAGGACAGCGGCATGGCCTGCGGCACAAGGACCCGGACCACGTGGGCTCCGGCCTGGCGGGCCTCGTCAGTGGTGAGGTCGGCCACGATCACCTCGCACCCGGCGGCGTGCATGCGATTCAGCAGCCACGCCAGCGCTTCGGTGGTGGAGGCACCCGGCCCGAGGGCGGGTAGGTCGGCCAGGCGACGCGTCGGCCGCTCACCCTCGAGCAGGAAGTCGAAGATGTGCCGCTTGGCGCGCGGCCCGGCGAGCAGAGCCCCACCGACCACGCTCACGATGTCCTCGGGCGCCATGTCCCTGGGCTGGGTCCCCGCCATGGCCCGCAACGCGATCCGGAGCGAGGCGGCCTCCCGGTGCAGTTTCGCCACCGCCTTGCCGGGATCCACGTCACACGTGGCCACGACGATCTGTGCCAGATCCGGGTCATGGTCGGCGAGCTGCAGCCCATAGATCACCGGGATGCCGAAGTCAGTGGTCGCGTCGAACAGCAGCGTGCGGATGTTGTGGCTTCGGCTCCGCTCGACGAACGCCCGGTGCTCGGGCGCCAGGTCATCCGGATCGACATCCAGACGCGGCAGGCGCAGCCGCTGGAGCCAGGTCAGGGCGATCGAGTCGCGCTCGACCACCTCGAGCAGCCCGTTGATCACCGCGGCGATCGGATCGGTATGGGCGGCGCAACCGGTGGAGACCGGATGGGTGTAGCGCTCCGCGGCCGACTCCGGCGGGCATTTGAGGTACACCTGGACGGCCGGCACGTACACCTTCTTGCCGCGCGTCAGCGACCACGCCTCGACCCAGCGCAGCGGGATGCGCGGATCCGGGGGCACCAGGCCGCACTTCGGGTCGGCGTACTCAGCGCTCGAGAGGTTCGGCCAGCTCGTCGGCGGTATCGCGTCCTCACCGAGCTCGTCCGCGGTGGCCCAGATCATCGCATCCGGATGCCACGCGCAGGAGGAGTAGCGCTCCAGGGACTCGGCGATCGCGAGGTGTGCGGCGATCTCCGGGTCCACGCTGCCGCCCGCTCCGTCGAAGTTGCCCGACGAAGGGTCGTGCTCCCAGTCCGGATGGGCCGCCAGCACCGCACCCGGGTTGCCCAGGGAGCCGGTGACGACGGAGTAGAACGGCTCCCCTTCCCGGATGGGCAGCGGGGTGAGCTTCGACACCAGCCCATAGGGCGACACCAGCCTGCCCATGGCGGCCAGGGAGGCGGGAACGCTCCTCGTCCGGGGAGCTTCCGTGAACAGCCTCATGGAGCGTGCTCCCGATCGCACAAGTCCGACATTCAGCACTTTCAGCTTGATCCGGATCACATCGTGCTGATCGAGCGCATGGCGAGCGCATGATCGCGCTGGCGATGCGCTCTGACGTGGACCGGCGCGAGACCTCGGGCCGGCAATCCCCATGCCGGCATGGAATCTGCCGATGCGGGCCGAGCACGTGGTGGTGCGGACCGCCGACGTTCGCCTATAGCGGACTTTTTCGCCATCCCGCGGCGCGCGTTGCAGGCCAGAGGCGACGAGCCATACGGCATTGCCACACTGGGCGCTCGCTGTCATGCACACCGTGCGACAGCCGAGGGCGCGCACCTAGACGGCCCGGCTGATCATTGGAAACGCTGTTTCGATATCAATCCATCACCACACCGCCTGACAATCTCGCACGCGCGGACTATTTAATCTTCATCTATACGTTTCCCCGGGAACAGGTACAATGTGCCGCTTGTTGTCATATGACCTTCACTGCAACTTCGCGTAAAGTGTCAGATCTTGCGACGTCAGGGGTGACTCTCCATACTGGTCAACCGCGTCTCCGCTTTACCGGGCTATTGACAAAGCCAGAACGGGGGAACGATGCTGATCGGACTGTTAGGCCCTGTCGTCATATACGGAGAGGAAGAACGTACGCAACTGTTGGAGCACCGGACGCGCGGCGTCCTCGCGGCGCTGGCAATGCATGCCGGTCAGAAAATCACCCAGGATCAGCTCGCCGCGCTGTTATGGGATGACATTCCCATCGGCGCATCCAACAACATCCGCAGTTACATCAGCCAGCTGCGCAAGCTTTTTCAAAGCACCGATCCCGCTGCGGATGTCTTGAGCTCATTTCGGCGAGGCGGGAATGGCGGAAGCGGGGGTTATCGCCTCAACATTCCACGCAGCAGCGTCGACGCCTACTTGTTCCGGACCCTGGTCAGCCGAGGGCAGACCGCATTACAGGCCGGCGACCTCGACCGGGCCGAAACCGACCTCTCCGACGCCCTCGCGCTATGGCGCGGGACCGCTGGAGGCCCGGACGTGGCGGCGTCCCAAGGGCTGCTCGAGTGGTTGAACGCCCACAACAACCTGCGGGTCGCCGCCCAGGAGGACCTCATCGAAACGCGGCTGAGACGCGGCCAGCACAGCGTCCTCATCCCCGAGATCCGGGAATTGCTGATGCACAACCCGTTCCGGGAGCGATCCTGGGGTCAGCTCGCCCGCGCCTGCTACTTCTCCGGCGATGTCATGGGCGCTCTCGACGCCCTCAACCAGGCACGGCGTATTCTCGCTGACAACCTCGGAATGGAGCCCGGCCATGAACTCCAGTTGATTCAATCCTACATCCTCAACCGGGCCGAACACGAATTGCGTTTCCTGCCGCTGATCGACTGCGCCGCCGCCCGTGACGCACGGGTACGTGATCGGTGAGCCGCTGGTCCGTTGCATTCGCTTGACCAGTGTGTTTTCAGCTGCTCCCCCATAAGGAAAACCGATGGCGGATGCACCGCTGCCGCGCCTCAACGCCCCGTCGGCCGGACGTGAAATGCTGCGGGCCACAGATCGGCGCATCCGGAGAATCCGGCGTGCTCGCCACAGGGCACGCACCTGGCTTCGGACCGGTTGACCGCGCGATCCCATTTCAGGCGAGCACGGTTCGCTTTACGCGTACGACTGCCGTCGCCGGTCAGATGAAGCCGAACCCCTGCGGCAGCGGCTCATGCCGGAACAGCTCGAGCGGGACCGCGTCGGCGAGGGCCCGGTAACCCGCCGGGCTCAGGTGCAGGTTGTCCCCGCTGTCGTACGCCGGGCGGAGCCGCCGCGGGTCCGCGGGGTCCCTGGCCGCCAGGTCGAAGTCGAGCACGGCGTCGTACCGGCCGCTGGTGCGGATCCACTGGTTGACCCGCTGCCGGGCGGCCTCGCGGTACCCGTCGGGGTCGTCCATCAGATGCCCGCCGAACGGGGTGAGCGTGGCGCCGTACACGCGGATCCCCAGCGCGTGCGCCCGCGTGATGGCCTGGTCGTACGCGGCGATCAGGTCCTCGGCGACCTGCTTCTGCGCGGCCTCGGTGGCCTCGGCCGTGCCGATGTCGTTGACCCCGGCGAAGAGGATCAGCCACTCGACGCCGCTCTGCGCGAACACGTCCCGGTCGAGCCGGGAGAGCACGTTGGGGCCCAGGCCGTCGTTGAGCACGCGGTTGCCGCCGGCCCCCTGGTTGAGGACCGCGATACGCCCGGCGCCGGGGCCGGCCTGCAGCCGGTCGAACAGCCGGTCCGGCCAGCGGTCGTTCCCGTTGGTGGTCGAGCCCCGGCCGTCGGTGAGCGAGTCGCCGACGCAGACGACGGCCGCCGCGTCGCCCGGGGACCACACCTCCAGACCGCTGATGAAGTACCAGTGCTCGACCGGGGTGGCCCCGGGCAGGTCCTCGGCCTCGACGTGGTCCCCGGCGAGCAGGTAGGAGGTGGTCCGGGAGCCGGGGTGGGAGGTGATGTGGTGGGAGTCCTGGCCGGTGGCCAGGTAGAGCGTCAGGGTGAGGTTGGCCCCGGGGGCCACGGGGAGGTCGAGCGGGTCGGAGACCACGTGCGCCCCGACCGGGATGACCACGGACGGCCTGCCGGTGAAGGTCACCGGGCGGGAGGTGCCCGGCTGGATCGCGCTCACCCCGGCGCGCCCGCCTGCGGGGAGCGCCACCGCGGCCCGGGTGATGGGGAGCGCGGTGCCGCCGAAGGCGTTCGAGATGCGCAGCCGGAGCTTCGCGCCGCCGATGGTGACGCGGACGGTCTGGCGGAGGGTGGTGTCGGCGAGCACCCGGCCGGGCCGGGTGAACGGCTCCGGCGGCATGTTCCCCGGCTCGGTGAGCTGCGGCATCGCCGTCCAGGTGGTGACCCAGTGCATGTCCGCCGGGTCACGCCGCATCACGATCACCTCGCAGGTAGCGCACGACCAGGCCACCGGCCGTCCGCCGCAGCCGGGCGCGGTGCTCCGGCGCGGTCCCGTCGCGGCCGGGCGGCCCGTGGCGGGTGGGCCGAGGACGTTCCCGAGCGTTCTCGATCGCGACGAGCGCGACGGAGCCGCGGATCGGCTCGCGCCGGCGCTCGCCGGCGGCGGGCTGCGGGATCACGCGGTCATCTTAGGTCTCATGAGCACATCGTGGCCTCAAGAGCACGCCACGGTGCGGGGGAACGGCCGGGCCGCCGTACGGCGAGCCGGATAGTGAGCATTCCCGGGCCGTGCTCATGCGATGGGTCCACCCGCCCTGGCCGGCGTGCCTGACCGGGCGTGCTGTAACCGGAATGGGCGTGCGTGCCGGACCGGCCGGGTCGTGCCGGCCGTACCGAGGTCCGGCGGTGTCAGCCGCCCCGGCGGTCGAGCACCATCACGTCGAGCAGGTCGGCGTCCGGGACCGGCCGGCACGTGCCGACCACCCGCCACCCCCAGTGCTCGTACATCGCGTGCGCCGGTGCCTGCGGGTGGGACAGCAGCATCGCGTAGGGCTCGCTGCGGCCCGCCAGGAACTCGGCCAGCAGCCGCCTGCCGTACCCCCTCCCCCGGTACGGCTTGCGCAGGATGAGCTCGATGACCGCGACCTTCGGCGCGGTGAGGACCTCGGCCGGCGGGTCGCTCACCTGCCCGGCCCACCAGCTGCCCGGGGGGAAGGTGAGCCCGAAGCAGAACCCGGCCAGCTCACCGGTGGCCGCGTCGATGGCCGAGACCAGCTCGAACCCCTCGCTCCGCACCTGGCGGCGGGTCCGCTCCAGGTACCGGTCGCGCGAGTACAGCGGGCCGCTGTGGTACGGAGGCTCGGCGTAGATCTCGGTGTACGCGTCGGCGTACTCATCGCTGCAGGCGCGTTCGGCCGCCTCACCTGTCGCCCGGACGAATTCGACGTCAGCCATCGGGCCTCCTTCATCGCGGTGGGGGAAGGGCGAGAAGCCCACGCTCCATTGCGCTCAGGGCTCGCGCTCCGTTGCGCGCGATAGGGACGAAGCGCTCGCGCGTCATTGCGCCGGGGGAAGGGCGAGGAGCTCGCGGAACTCCACCACTCCGGGCCGGTGCGCCTCGCTCGGCGGGACCATGGCGAGCACATGCGCCGCGACACCCCTTACGAACATGGTGTGGTGCTCGGCGGGCAGGCGTTCCAGGACGGTGCGGGCGTGGCCGACGCCGGCGGCGACGTCACCGGCCCGGATGGCGCTGATCGCCATGTGCAGCTCGACCTGGGTGATCTGGCGGGTGCGCCAGGCCGGGTAGGCGGCGATCGCCTCCTGGTGCGCGGCCTGCGCCTCCTTGACCCGGCCGACCCGGGCCAGGACGAAGGACTTGGTGTGGAGCAGCCGGGTGCGCGGCCAGCCGAACGCGGTGGTGGTGTCCCGGGTGACGCGGTCCGGCAGCCGTTCGTAGATCTCCTCGACCGTCCGCACCGCCTCCAGGGCGGTGCGCGCGTCCCCGCGGAGCGCGGCGAGCAGGGCGCGGGTGCCCTCCGCCTCGGCGACGCCCCCGTACGCCTTGGCGCCGGCGATCTCGGCCGCCTCGTCGATCCGCTGCAAGATCAGCTTGGTGGGCCGCTTGGCATAGCAGGCCATGGTGGCCTCGTAGCCGCGGACGGCCGTCTGCAGCTCGGGGTCCCCGGCGAGGTCGGCGGCGCGGCGGGCGATCCGCCACCAGTGGCTCGCCTCCCGGACCTGCCCGAGCAGCCCGAGGCAGTCGGCCATCAGGAACGCCATGCGCGCGTTCACCGCCGCCCAGCCGCGCTCGTCGCCCGCCGGGCCCCGCCGGATCACCTGCTGGAGTGCGTACGCGTCGAGGGCGAGGTCGCCGAGCACGGCCGCCGGGGGTTTGACGAGGAGCGCGTGCGCGTACTCCCACGCGGTCTCCTCCCAGTCCTCGAGCCGCTCGCCGCCGACCAGCGTGGTCATGGCCTGGCGGATCTTCTCGATGGCGTCGAGCGGGAGCACACCGGCGGTGCCCATGAGGGCGAACGATTGCAAGAGCTGGCGGCGCGTCTGGTCCATGGCGTAACCATCCTGTGGCGTGGCCTCCGGCCGGGAGCCCGAATTCGCGGTATTGGCCAGTACGAGAGCGTGGAGCGCGGTCAGGAAGCCGTTGGCGTTCAAGACGCGGTCGAGGCGCTGGATGGCGTCGGGCGGAGGTTTTCGGTCACCACGTTCCCATCGGGCGAGTATCGACCAATCCACGTGGGCTTGTTGGCCGATCTCCTCGAGTGAGGCGTGCCGAAGTTCGCGCCAGTGCCGTAAAGCCGCACCGAGCAGATGCCATGGGGAGAGCGAGGGATCGACTGGATCAGCGCGACGGGGCATGACCGCTCCTTGGGGGTGGCCCATTCTGGCCAATGACTTTGGCCAGTATTCAAGCCTTGGCTCGCCTTTGCTGTACCGCGACTATGACACAGCGAAACACGCACCGCACACATCCGATCGCGCAACGTAACGGATCCGCTGATGACCCACGCCCCACCGCTGACCGGCACGCACCGCGCCGCGCCGGCCGCCCGGTCCGGCTCAGGCCCCGAGGAGACGGACGTGTATCACCATTCCGCCACGATGAGGCCACGGATCGAGCCGATGCTCCCGCCGCCCGCCACCCCCTCCGCCGCGTGCGCCCAGCAGCTCCAAGCCCATCTGACCAGGAGCTACGCCATCCCCTCCCAGCTCCAGACCAACGGCGACGTCGCCCTCCTCATCGTCGGCCGCGAATTGCACGTCTGGGTCTACGCTGACCGCATACTGTGGGACAGCGGGAAGATCGACGAGAGAACCCGTACGAAGATCTTCACCGCCCTTCCCGCAGGCCAGCCGGCCCGGGCGGCCGGGCTGGTCGCAGGCCGATACCACCAAATCCGCCGTGAACGAGGGTGACTTCGCCAGCGCTCTGGCGGTCTGCCGCGTCATGCCCGAAACTGACCGGTAGCCGTACGCGCTGAGCACCGGCCGCGGCCCGGCCCAGACCGGTACGGGGCGCCGCCGCACCCCAAGACCCGGCCCTGGGACGCTGAACGAGGCGCGGAGCGTCCCAGGGCCGCCATACTTCCGCCATACATGTCGTGACCACACGTGAGGAGAGCGAGATCAGGAAGGATGCAGCGATGACCGAATCGGTTTCACGGATGCGCGCCGACACCGCATCCCCCACCGGCATTCCCCCGTCACACCTCGCGTGCTGACCTGGCAAGGGGAGACGATGAACGTCCACGTTGCCGGCCTCGCCACCCAGCTGCGCCAGCGACTCGCCACCCGGCTCGCCAGGACCGGCACCCTGCGCGCCCCGCGCTTGCGGGAGGCGGTGGAGACCGTGCCCCGCGAGCTCTTCCTCGGCGACCGCGTCTACCGGCGCGTCTCCGGGGAGGGCGGAACCGGCTGGGAGCCGATCACGCCCGTCGACCCGCAGTGGCTCGATCTGGCCCATGAAGATCGTGATTGGGTGACCTGGCTGGACGACGGCGAAGAGACCGCACCGAACCTGATCACCGGCGGGAGGCCGGTCGCCACCGCGGCCCAGCCCGGACTGACCGTCCACATGCTGGAGAGCCTCCGCGCCGGCGAGGGGCACAAGGTGCTAGAGATCGGCACCGGCATGGGCTACTCCACGGCGCTGCTGTGCGAGCTCGTCGGCTCGCACCTGGTCACCACCGTGGAGGTCGACCCCAACGTGGCCGGCCGGGCCGAGCAGGCGCTCCACCGCGCGGGCTATGAGCCCACCATCCTGGTCAGGGACGGCCTCACCGGCCACGCCGAGGGCGCGCCGTACGACCGGATCCTGGCGAAGTTCCCGGTCCGGCGCATCCCGTCCCTGTGGCTGGAGCAGACCCGGCGTGGCGGGGTCCTCGTGGCCGTCCTCTCGGGGTGGCTCGGCGGTCCCGCGCTCACCCGCATCACCCTCACCGGCCCGGACACGGCCGAGGGTGAGTTCTTCAGCGACGCGCTCCCGTACCTGGCGGCGCGGCCGCAGATCAGCCCGCCGCCGATCGGGGAGCTGCCCTCTCGCGACACCGGGGAGCAGCGCGACGCCCAGTACGGCGCGGAGGTCTTCGACGACCCGATGACGCGCTGGCTCGTCCAGCTCGCCGCCCCCAACGCCCGGCACGTCGCCACGGAGGGCCCGGCGGCCGGCCACTGCCTCGTGGACCAGGAGACCGGGTCGTGGGCGTGGCTGATCCGCGAGGACGACCGGTGGATCGTCCGCCAGGGCGGTGACCAGCGGCTCTGGGATCGGGTGGAGGAGACCCTCACCCTGTGGCGTCGGGCGGGGCGGCCGGGGCAGCACGTGTTCCGGCTGCGGATCACCCGGGGTGAGCAGCTCGTCTTCCTGCCCGGGCTGCCCTCGATGCGCTGGGCTCTCCCGAAGTGACGACCGATCGATGACAGGGCAAGGGCGGTCAGCACCGGTCGATCCACCGATCGCCCGGGTGCGCGCCGGCCGTACGGCGCTCGTATGCGACGCCGGCGGTGCCAGGCCCGCCCTTGCCGATCGTCCCGGCCGCCGGGACGCCGCGGGGGACCCACCCCGCCGCCCGGAGCGGCCGATCGTTCTCACTCTTCCACTGGTTCCGGCTTCGGTTCCGGCTTGCCCGAGTCCCGCTTCGGCTCCCGCCCCGCATGCTTGAGCGCGAGGCGCAGGCAGTACTCGATCTGAGCGTTGACACTGCGCAGATCGTCGGCCGCCCACTTGGCGACCGCCTCGTAGACGGCCGGGTCGAGGCGGAGCAGCAGCTTTTTCCGCTCGGGCATGGTCAGGCATAGAGGCTGCCGGCATTGACGACCGGCTGGGTCGCCCGGTCGCCGCAGAGCACGACCAGCAGATTGGACACCATCTGGGCCTTGCGCTCCTCGTCCAGCTCGACCACTCCTCGCTCGGCCAGGCGGTCCAAGGCAAGGCCCACCATACCCACCGCGCCCTCGACGATCTGGGCGCGCGCGGCGACCACCTGCGCGGCCTGCTGCCGGACCAGCATGACCTGGGCGATCTCCGGTGCGTAGGCCAGGTGGGTGAGCCGGGCCTCCAGCACCTCCACGCCGGCGAGGGCGGTGCGCTCGCGCAGCTCGGCGGTGAGCTCCTCGGCCACGTTCTGGTTGTCGCGCAGGCTCGGCCGGCCCTCGGTGTGCGAGTCGTACGGGTGGCTGGTGGCGAGGTGACGGACGGCGGCCTCGGCCTGGATGGACACGTACTCCTCGTAGTCGTCGACCGCGAATACCGCCTTCGCCGTGTCGGTGACCTTGTACACCACCACCGCGGCGATCTCCACGGGGTTCCCGTCGGCGTCGTTGACCTTGAGCTTGGCGGTCTCGAAGTTCCGCACCCGCAGCGTCACCCGGCTCTTGGTGGTGAGCGGGAGCACCCACCGGAAGCCCGGCTCGCTCACCGAGCCGATGTACCGGCCGAGGAACTGCACCACCTTGGCCTCGTTCGGGTTGATGATCGTGAAGCCGGTGACGGCGACCCCGGCGATCAGCGCCCACACGAGCGTCGCCCCGAGCAGGAACCCGAGGCCGTCCGGCATCCCGCCGTCCGGGGGCGTCTCGAGGTCGGCCCCGAGCCAGGCCGGGATGAACGCCAGGGTGACCACGACCAGCACGAGCAGCACCGCGAAGCCGTTCAACTGCAACGCCCGTCGCTCCATCGACCCTCCTGTGCTATCGATGTGATATCACCACGATAGCGCAGGTCGAGCAAGGGTGTGCGATTCGTGTGGTCGTGGTCAGGTGAGGATCGGGTACGGCTCGCGCAGGTCACGCCGACTTCTCCGGAAGGTCAAACGGGGCACCGGCGTTGGCCGGCGTCACCCGGCAGGGCCGGTCAGGGTCCGGACCGGGCAGGTGCAGCCGCTCAGGAACCGCATGGGCCGATGCACCGATCAGGACCTCGGCGGATCACCGGACGCGGGTGGCCCGGGGGCGCCGGCGGATGCGGACGCGCCGGTGGAAGCGGAAACGGCGGGGCCGGTTCGAGCGGGCGCGGACGGATCCGTGGAAGCCGGCATCGGCGCATCACCGGGCGCGGGCCCGGCGGCCTCCTCCTCGGGGACGAACTCCGCGCGCACGCCGAGCAGCCGCACCGGGCGCCGCTCGGTGAACCGGTCGAGGGCGGCGAGCGCGGCCCGCTCGATCGCCTCGGCCCGGCGGGCCGGCCGTACCAGCCGCTGACCATGGGTCCGGGTGGTGAACGGCGCGTACCGGACCTTCACCACCACGCGTCCGACGGGCCGGTCATCGGCCGCGACCTCGTCCGCGACCTGGCGGGCCAGGGCGCCCACCTCGCGGCGCACCCGGTCCCAGCCGGCGAGGTCCTCCTGGTAGGTGATCTCCCGGCCCCGGGAGCGGGCCCGGTACGGCTCGGCGACCACCGGTGAAGGATCCCGGCCGCGGGCGAGCCGCACCAGCCACGGGCCGATCGTCGGCCCGAACCGGCGGGCGAGCTCACGCGGATCCGCGGCGGCGAGCTGGGCGACGGTGCGGATGCCCAGCTCGCCGAGGCGCTTGGCGGTCTTCGGCCCGATGCCCCACAGCACGTCGGCCGGGCGGTCGCCGAGCACCTCCGGCCACGTCCGATCCGTCAGCCGGAACACACCCGCGGGCTTGCCGAAGGCGGTGGCGAGCTTGGCCTGCAGCTTGTTCTGCCCGATGCCGACCGTGCAGTCCAGGGCGGTCGCCTCGCGCACGCGCCGCTGGATCAGCCGGGCCACCGCCTCCGGGTCGCCGGTGTCGACGGCGAGGAACGCCTCGTCCCAGCCGATCACCTCGACCACGTCGCACAGCTCCCGGAGCGTGGCCATCACCGTGTCCGAGGCCGCCTCGTAGGCGGCACGGTCCACGGGCAGGAACACCGCCTCGGGACAGCGCCGCGCCGCCGTGCGCAGCGGAAGCCCGGAGCGCACCCCGTACCGGCGGGCCTCGTAGGAGGCCGTGCTGACCACGCCGCGCCGGCTCGGGTCGCCCGTGCCGCCCACGACCACCGGCCGGCCGCGCAGCTCCGGACGGCGCAGCAGCTCGACCGCCGCGACGAACTGGTCGAGATCGACGTGCAGCACCCAGCGGGCCACACCGCGTTCCTGCCCGTTCCAGCGGGATCGGCACGTCGCCGGCGGATATCACCGCTGGTGCAGCTCGTGGAAGAGGATGATCCACTGGTCCGGGTGGACGAAGGAGACCACCGCGTCCAGCGGGATCGCGGCCCGGGCGAACGCCCGCCGTAGCCGCTGCCGCGGGTGGTGGGGGCGCAGGGACGCGTACAGGCTGCCCCCGCGGCCCCGGAAGCCCAGCTCGACCATGGCCCGGTACTCGCGCAGGGCGGAAACGGGAACGAGCGGGGCCGGACGGCGTTCGATCCGCAGGATCGCCGAATCGATCGACGGCATCGGCCGGAAGGCCGACCGGTCGATCCGCCCGGCGATGCGCCAGATGAACCCGGGCCAGGTGCGCACCGTCACCAGGCTCCAGCGGCCGTAACCGCCCGTGCGCTTGCGGGCGTACTCCGCCTGGGTGACCAGGGTGGCCGCCGACAGGGCCGGGGCGCGCAGGCACCAGTCCACGATCGGCGAGGTGAGGTGGTAGGGGATGTTCCCGACCACGGCGAACGGCTCCCGCGGTGGCCGGGCCCTAAGGAAGTCGCCGGCGACCACGTGAACCGCCGGATCGCCCCGGGTGCGCGCGGCGAGCCGGCCCGCCGCCACGGGGTCGATCTCATAGGCGATCACGCGACGGCAGGTCCGGGCGAGCGCCAGGGTGAGCGCGCCGTACCCTGCCCCGGGCTCGACCACCAGGTCATCGGGGCTCAGGCGGGCCGCGTCGACCACCCGCGCGACGGCACGCGGGTCGATCATGAAGTTCTGCGACAGCGCGCGGCGCCGCAGGTTGTGGTTCTTGGAGAGCGCGAAGGCCGGTTTTCCGGCAGGCCAACGGCGATGGTCGGTGATGAACCGCGCCACGGAAGACGCCCTTTCGGCTCCGAGAAACGGACGGGATCTCGGAGGCCCCGGGCACGCGTCATGGGCGCGTCAGCACAGGCGTGGTGAGGCTCCAGCGCGCGAACGCAGTTGAGACACCAGCGAAGGAAAGTGCAGCGGGAAAGCGCGGCTGAACCTCAGGCAGACCGGAACGCGTCCCAGCGGGCCGGGGCCCGCCGGACGCGCGGACGCGCGGCGATCGACCGCCCGCATCCGAGCAGGGCGGCAAGCGCGGGGACGTTCATGCGGACGACGCTACGACCTCCGCGAACGCGTCCGCAAATGGTTTCCTGGGCCCGTCCCGTGTCGTACGGGCGGCCTGCGCTGGCCGATTACCCAACGCTGATCGCCTGCATGCTCGGCCGGTACGTGTGCTCAACCACTGCAGTGAACCTGTCGTATAAGTACAACTTGCCATAAAGCACGCATATATCCGCATGTCCCGAGATATCGGCACATCCACCGCACCGTCCTGCCACCATACAGAGCATGAAGGCGCACAATACGCTGAAATTCGGACATATTCCGGGTCACCCAGTGGGATCGGTCTACCGCAGCCGAGAGGAGCTGCGGCTAGCCGGTTTACACTCCGCAAATCAGGCCGGTATCTCCGGGAACCCCCGGGAGGGAGCCGACGCCATCGTCGTCTCGGGCGGTTACATCGACGACGAGGACAACGGCGACGTCATCCTCTACACCGGGGAAGGCGGGCGCGACGCCAACACCGGACGGCAAGTAAGGGACCAAGAGATCACCAGCAGGGGCAACGCAGCCCTGGTCCGCAGCCAGCTCGAAGGGCTACCGGTCCGGGTCATCCGTGGCAGGCCTAAGGGCAAGGGCCACGGGTCTCCGCACGCACCGAGCTACGGCTATCGCTACGACGGCCTCTACCGAGTCGAAGATCACTGGGCGACGATTGGGAAAGACGGTTATCGCATTTGGCGGTTTCGCCTGGTCAAACTCGAGGATGACGATATTGCGGAGCCTCCGGAGGTTGCTCCTATTCCTGAGGCACATCGGGTAGGACCGGCTCCGGTAACCGTCTCCACCATTCAACGCATCGTCCGCAACAGTACTGTTGCTCAGCTCATCAAGGACTGGTACGGCCATGAGTGCCAGATTTGCGGCCAAGCCATCCAGGTGAGAAAGAACGAGTATTACAGCGAAGCCGCGCACATCCGACCCCTTGGCCGGCCGCACCAGGGCCCTGACGTGCTCGAAAACCTGTTGTGCCTATGCCCGAACGACCATGTCCGATTTGATAATGGCGCGCTCTATCTCTCCGACCAACTGCAAGTGATCAACACGTTAACTGGCGAGGTGATGGGCCCACTCCGAGTGCACAAGAATCACAAGATCGACCTCAACCATGTCGCCTACCACCGCACCCACGTGGCCGCAGTAACCCAGCCTCGCTGATCGCGAAAGTATGTTTCTACGTATCTGTCGAATGGCATCTCAGCCGTGGGGCGCGGCAGACGTACAGCTATCCCCCGTTCTGGCGTGAGCAGTATCGCTTCAAAAGAGGACGGCCTGGTGTGCGCGGGCACGACACGCTGTCCCGCGCGCGCCAGGCCCGGCTTACGCAAGTTGGCCTGCTAAGCCCTTGAAGTGCCGTGCCCCAACGAAACCGACAGGTATTCCAGTTGGGCGTGCGCTCCATACCGTGTCACAATGATCGCCGAATTCGCGCGGCGGCCCGCGTGCCGCTGCGGAAGCCGTACGGAAGGAGAGCACGGGACGAGTGCGATAACCGTCCGTCGCGTCGGTCCTGACGAGTGGGCCGTGTGGCGGGAGCTCCGGTTGGCCGCCCTCGCCGACGCCCCGGACGCGTTCGGCTCCACGCTCGCCGCCGAGCAGGACTACGACGAGGCCACGTGGCGCGACCTGCTGCACCCCGGACGCGGGCTGCGCGCGGTGGCCTTCGCCCCGGACCCGGTGGGCATCGTCGGGGCGCACCACTCGACCGAGTTTCCGGGCATGGTGAAGCTCACCGGCATGTGGGTGCGCCCCACCGCCAGGGGGACCGGGGTGAGACCGGGACACTGGGTAGCGAACCGGGCACGCTCGGCCACACCCGAGTCACGCTCTAGTCGCCAGAGCCGCTAGAGTCTCGCCAAGCACAGGTATCGCGCCGGTGTGCCACCGGCACACCTTCCCCATGCGGCGCGTTCCTCCGCGGGCACCGTCGCCGGTACGGCCGGCCACCGCGCCAAATCGGAACTATCCGTAAAAGTGGAATCGTTCGCCTTTTACCTAATTGAAAATCTATAACGGAAATGTGAGGTTGGCGGCGAGAGTACCGTCATTCCGACCGCGTGGCATTACCGGCACATGACCCCGCTTGGAGTAGCGTCGTTCTCGACAGGATGCCCCGAAACGGATGAAGGCTCGTATATGACTACGCCACTCGAGATTTCTGTCAGCGAGCACAAGACGGTCACCGTGATCACGCTGGCAGGCGAGCTCGACATCGCGACCGGGGATATGGTCCGCAGTGTCGTCAAGGAGCTCGTCGGCGAGGGCCGCACGAGAGTGGTGATCGATGCGTCCCCGCTGCGGTTCTGCGACGCCTCGGGTCTCGAGGCGCTGCTGGACAGTCGCGCGTACATCCTCAGCGTCGGCGGATCGCTGCGCCTCGCGGGCGTGCACGGGGTCTTGGCGCTGGTGCTCGACGTGACCGGCCTGCGTGACCTGTTCGTCATCAACAAGACCCCCGCCGAGAGCGTGACCGCGCTCTCGGTGACCCGTCAGCTTTCCGTGGTCTGATCGATCAAGCCACTTCGCCGGTGCCGAGCACTCCGGGGACGGCGACGGTCTGCTCGACGAGCATCGCGGCCACATCGGGCACGTGGAGCCTCTGCCAGTACGCGGCCCGCTGCCGCGCGGTCCCCGAACCGCGACGCCGGAGCCTCCTGAGCGCGGGCGCGACGATCGCCCAGTCCCCGCTCTCCTCCAGGCTCGGCCGTACGTGATCCACCAAGCGCCGGACGAGGTGCCACGCCGGGACGCGGCGGTTGGTGAACAGGTCCATGGCCTCGCCCTCCAGGCCGTCCCGGGCCGAGAGCCAGCAGGCGGCGCGCAGCAGCGTGTGATCGATCTGCGGGGCGGGCACGCCGGCCCGCACGTCACGCAACGCGGTCGCCGCCAGCGCCCGCACCAGACCGGCGAACATGGCGGTCTCCTCAACCGTCGCGCAGACGTCGGCGGTGCGGAACTCCAGGGTCGGCAGGTGGTGGGAGAGCCGGACGAGCCAGTAGATCATGCCGTGGTCCATGGCCGCGCCGCTGGTGAGCAGGCCCGCCACCAGGCGGTCGTAGTGCTCGGCGGAGTCGAAGTACGGCGGCGGCTCCGCCGTGGGCCAGCGCGACATGAGGATCGCGCGCCAGCTCGCGTACCCGGTGTCCCCGCCGTCGCTGATCGGGGAGTTGGCGGTGATCGCCTGCAGCACGGGCAGCCAGGGCCGGACGTGGTTGCTGACCTGGATGGCCTCCTCCCGGTCGGGGATCCCGATGTGGACGTGGCAGCCGCACACGCCCTGGCCGCGCATCACGGCCCGGAACTCGTCGTACATCGCCCGGTACCGCCGGCCGTTCACCAGCGGCGGGATGTCGGCGTTGCCGCATAACGCGGTCCCGCAGGCGGCGAGCCTGACCCCGGCGCGCCCGGCCGCCGCCGCGGCGGTCGTCCGGATCTCCAGCAGGTCGCGCTGCAGCCGGGTGAGGTCGGTGTGCACGGCGCTGTTCGCCTCGAGCTGGAACCGGGCCATCTCGAAGACGACCCGCGAGGCCGCCGGGCCCTCCAGCTGGTCGCGGACCGCCTCGGCCGCGGGCACGACGCTCCCGGAGGCGGGATCCAGGAGCAGGAACTCCTCCTCCACGCCGATGGTGAGCGGCTGCGATAACGCCGTTTCCGTCGTACCGGTGAGGTAAAGGTCGCGGGTGAATGCCTCTGACGTCAACTCTTTCATCCGGTCTCGCCGATCAACATTTGGCCAACCCACAGTGTGACAAAAGAAGAATCTCTCCGGCAATATCGGCAATCGCGATTCATCTCGACCGGCGGTGCACGTGCATGCGACATCACCACTTCCCCAGAAACACGGTTTCACCTCTGGCGGCCGCAAGCGCCTCCCATGGCGGCGATCCAGGAGCCCCCCAAGCGCCCACGTCCCGGGGCTTTGGCCATGATTTCGCAGGTCAGCGCCCGGATGCGCCGGCACGCGAGATTGGGCTCGCCCAGCCCATATCCACGGCGCGATTAACAATTCGTGAAATCCCGTAACGGTCGGCCAAAATCTCGTGAAACATTCGGCAACCCAGCCCCGCCCATCAATCTGATACCGAGCCGTGGGCCACACCGGTGAACAGAAGGACGGCGCGCCCGTGTCCCGCACCGCCCGCCGCCCGCGTACGGCATGCCCGGGTACGGCACCGCCACGATGACACGCGGAACGGCGGGGTCTTTCGCGGCGCGGCCGGGCCGGGAAACCGGCGCACGGAATTTCGTTGCACCAAGGGCCTGGCGAATGGCGGCCGGAGAATGACCCCAAGGGATCCCGGCGGAAAATGAGCCGCCGGGCTGGGATAGCCACCGCCGTTGCCCGGCCGGCGGCGTGAGCCCGGAACATCCCAGGTTCCCGGCCCACAGGTGCCGGATCACGGCACCAGGGTCACGAGTGCCGGACCGGGGCACCGGGGTCATGGCCCCTCGTGGAGCGTCCGGGCCCACTGGGCCCGGCGGGTGGCCGGGTCGAGCAGGACGCAGTCGCCGCACTTGCCCGCGCCGGGGATGCGGTAGTAGAGGCAGCAGCTCGTCCGGGTGAAGAACGGCCGGCCCGGCGCGGGCTCGGTGAAGTGGCCCGTGCCGCGCAGGTGCCCGAGACCGAGGAGCCGGGCACCGAGGGTCAGGGCGTCGGCGGCGTGCTCAGGACGGGCGCGGGCCAGCGCCTGGACGGCACCGCCCAGCGCGGAGGCGGCGTTGCCCCACAACAGCCGCGGCGCGAGCTTGACCTGGCTGAGGACCAGGCCGGCCAGCCGCTCGAGCAGGACGGAGACCGACCGGTAGAGGGGTTCGGCGGCCTGGTCCGGGCCGGAGACCGGCCGGCCCGCGGGCGCGGGCAGCCGCAACGGCAGCGGACCACCCGGGACGTCCTGCACCTCCACGGCGTCGGCCGTCCAGTCCAGAAGCACGCGGTGGACGACGGCCGCGCCGAGCACGGGCGACCAAAGCCGGGCCGCGATGCCGAGGTGGAGCACGGAGGCGGCGACCCTGCGCTCGGCGGTGCCGAGCCGGTCGCAGGCGGCGGAGATGCGCGCGCCGAACGCGGCGGAATCCGCGAGCAGCCGGGAGAGCGGCCGCCACGGGCCGGGCGGGGCGCCGGCACCGTGCAGGTGGAAGTAGCCGCCGATCGCGGACACGTCGGCGATCACGTCATCGAGGTCGCGCTCGGTCATCTCCCTCTCCGGGCCGTCTCATGGATCTGCTCGCCCCGCCGATCCGGCTCCCGGCCTGGTGCGCGGTGCCCACCCGGCGCACCCTGCCGGGCATGCCCGCCCCGCCGGCATGGCTCACCCTCCCGGTCCGCCGCACCCTGCCGGGCGCGGTCCCGCGCCCACGCGGTGAGGGCCTCGATGTCCGGGAAGCGGTGCCGCTCCCCACGGTGCCCGGCCAAGTAGCCGCCCTCGGTGACGGTGATCTCCAGGTCCGCGGGGCCGGTCGCCACGGTCCGCCAGGAGTAGCGGGCGAGGGCCCGCTCAAGCAGGTACCGGTGCGGGTCGCCCGCGGTGACGCGCACGGTCCCGCTCGCCCGGGGCCGCGGGACGAACACCCCGGCCGCGGGGTCGAAGGCCAGGTCGTCGCCGTCGAAGACGGCGCTGAGCGAGCCGTCCATGGTGAGCCGCTCAGGGGTGCCGGTGCGCAGCCGCCCGTCGGCGCCGATCAGCCAGACGTGGTCGGCGATGCGCAGGGCGAGCTCCAGGTCGTGGGTGGAGGCGATGACGGTGAGGGAGCGTTCCCGGGCCAGGCGGCGCAGCAGCCCCATGATGGTGACCCGCGACCCGACGTCGAGGAACGCGGTCGGCTCGTCGAGGACGATCGCGGTGGGCTCCTGGGCGAGGGCCCGGGCGACCATGACGCGCTGGCGCTCCCCGTCGGACAGCTCGGTCGCCTGCCGGTCGGCGAGGTGGAGCGCGCCGGCCGACTCCAGCGCCCAGGCGACCGCGGCCTCGTCGGCCTCGGTGAGACGGCCGGTGAAGCCGGTGTGCTGGTAGCGGCCCAGCCCGGCCACCTCCCAGGCGGTGAGCAGCGGCGGCAGGTCGCGCTCGGTGAGCACGACGGCGAGGCGGCGGGCGCGTTCCGCCGCGGTCAGCGCCCTGATGTCGGTCCCGTCCAGGACGACCGTGCCCGCGAGCGGCGGCTGCAGTCCGGTGAGGGTCCGCAGCAGGGTGGACTTCCCCGCCCCGTTCGGGCCGATGAGCACGGTCAGGTCGCCTGGGGCGGCCGCGGCGTTGAGCCCGGTCAGCACCCGGTGCTCGGGCCGGCCGCGGCGGGCGGGGTAGCCCACGGCGAGGTCGTGGAGCGCGAATCCGGTGGTACATCCGGTCATACGGCGACTCCGATCCGGGCGGCGCGGCTGCGGAGCAGCACGGTGATGACCACGGGGGTGCCGATCAGGGTGGTGATGGCGTTGAGCGGCAGGACGGCGCCAGCCCCGGGCGCCTGGGTCGCCACACAGCACAGCAGTGCCGTACCGGAGCCGAGCAGCATGACCGTGGGCATGAGCACGCGGTGGTCGGCGGTGCCGATCAGCAGCCGCGCGATGTGCGGTACGGCCATGCCGAGGAAGGCGATCGGGCCGCAGCAGGCGGTGACCGCCCCGGCCAGCACCGAGGCCACCAGGATGGTGACGGTGCGGGTGCGGCGCACGTTGACGCCCATGGTCCGGGCGTACCGCTCACCCAGGAGCAGGGCGTTCAAGGGCTTCACCCCGGCCAGCGCGGCGGCGAGCGCCCCGGCGCAGACGGGCACGAACACCGCCAGGTCGTCCCAGGTGGTACCGGCGAACGAGCCCAGTCCCCAGGCGAGGTACTGCTGGGCGAGCCGGGGGTCGGTGTAGGTCAGCATCAGGCTGATCAGCGAGACCGTGGCCGCGCCGATCAGCACCCCGATGACCAGGAGGGTGGAGAGCGAGCGGACCCGCCGCGAGAGCAACAGGACGAGCACGAGCACCGCCGCCGCGCCCGCGGTGGCGGCGAGCACGATCCCGATCCGCCCGAACCCCGCCACGCCCGCGGTGAACATCCCGCCCGCGCCGCCCACACCGGTGACGACCAGTGCGACGCCCAGGCTCGCGCCGGAGCTCACGCCGAGGATGTACGGCTCGGCGAGCGGATTGCGGAACAGCGTCTGCATCTGCAGGCCGGCCGCGCCGAGCGCGGCGCCGGCCACGAGCGCGGTGACCGCCCGGGGCAGCCGGACGGTCCACACGATCGTCTCGACGCCGGGGTCTCCGTCGCGGGCGACGGCCGCGGCCACCGCGCCGAGCGGCAGCGGGGTCGAGCCGACCGTGACGGCGAGCCCGAGGCCCGCCACGGTGAGGACGGCCAGGGCGATGAGCACGCCCGCCCGGCGGCGGGCGGCCCCGGCCCGGGTGTCCAGCGGGCCGTTCACTTGGTGAGCCGCCGGTAGAACGTGAACTCGTGACCGGGGGCCAGCTCGGGGTGGAGGATCGCGATCAGGTCGGCGAGGATGAGATCGGGCCGGGCCACCCCGCGCTCGTAGTAGTCGTTGCCGCCGCCGGGGCCGAGCACCTTGTTGGCGGACCACACGTTCCCGTCCTGGACCGCGGTGAGCTTCGCGTACCGCGGGTCGGCCTGCTCCACATCGGCGAGGGTCCGCCACGTGTTCTCGATGACCAGCCACGTCGGGGCGTGCCCGGCCTTGGCGAGGACGGTCTCCAGGTCGAGGGAGAGGCTGCCGGTCCCCTCGGTGCCGGCCCAGGGGTAGGTGCCGCCCGCGTCCTTCAGCAGGGTGGCGGCGTAGCTGCCGCCGGCGGGCATGTACCACTGGCCGGAGTACATCGTGCCGAGGAGCACGGTGGCGGGCTTGACCGCCTTGGCCTTCTCGGCCAGCGCGGTGTACTCGCGCTCGACCTTGCCGAAGATCTCGGCGGCCTTCGCCTCGGTCCCGGTGAGCGCGGCGAAGAACTTGATCCATTCGGCGCGGCCCAGCGGGGTGGACTCCAGCCACTCGGCGTTCTCCAGGATCTTGATCCCGGCGTCGCGCAGCGGGCCGTACGCCTGCTTCTCCATGCCGTCGCCGACCAGCACGTCGGGCCGGGCGCCGATCACCTTCTCGATGTCGATCTCCTCACCGGAGGCGTACTCGATGATCGAGCCGGACCGGACCCGCTGCCACACCTCCGGTGAGGTGACGTACCGGACGGTGGGAATGCCCTTCAGCAGGTCGAGCGCGCCGAGGTTGGCGAGGAACGGCAGGTGCGTGGTGGAGGCGGCGAAGAGCGACCGCACCGGTACCTCGACCATGACCGCGCCGGCGAGGTCTCCGGTCGGCCGGGGCGCGGGCGTCCCGCACCGCACCAGCACGTACTTCTCGGGCTTCGCCCCCGGAGAGGGTTGCTTGACGGTGATGACCTGGTAGTTCTTCGCGTAGGTGATCGTGAAGTTCGTCGCGTGCCTCAGCGTCTGCTTCACCGGGAAGTAGTCGGTGTTCGCGTCGTAGTGCGACACGCACCGGCCGGTGTCCGTGGACGCGGCGACCGGGTCGCCGGAACGCTCCGAGCCGCACGCGGCCAGGCCGACGAGCAGGGATACCGCAAAGGACAGGACGAACGTCTTACGAGGGGAACGCATCGTTCTTCTCCCGGGGGTGACGTGCCCGGCGCTCCGCGACACCGGACACGGGACGAAGGGACGGTGATCCCCCGGAGAGAAATGATCTTGGAAAGCGTGAACCGCACGCCGAAGGCCGCGTGCCGCGCGCAGGCGCGCACCGTGAAGCCCAAGGCCGCGACATGGCCGCCACCATCCTCTCTCGGGGAGATCCGCCCCGATTTCCGCGAGGAGGCGAACAGGTGAGTCTCCTGGCTGACGGCTCAAGCGCCTCCCCCGGCCTTCCCACCCGTGTCGGGCAGTGGCGTATTCGGGATCGGCTCGCCGATCACAGTGGCGGGACCGCACCGGATTCACACCGGTTTCCTCGGCCCTGCTCGCCTTTGCGCCTATGATGCCACGCCGTTCTTGCGCCGGGTGGGCGGCCGCGCGCGGCGGGACGGGGACGGCCGGCCGGTCCTGGGCGCTCGGCCGGCGGCCGGGCACGCCGTCGGATGGGCAGACCGCCCGGAAGGCGGGCGCGCAACGCCTGCGGCTCTTGTGACGCGCCACCGGTTCTCGCCGGTGCGGAGACGGGTCGCCATGCGCCCGCGGCCGGTGGGACGGCCGTGCTCTTCCCGGCCGTCGCGCTCCCTCACCCGGGTCGCGGGATGGCGCCGGGCGGAACCTCGCGCACGCCCGGCCGGCGCGTCGAGCCCGCAGACAGGCGACCGGCACCCGTGATTTCCGGGCACGGTCAATAAATAAGGGGTACGGCCGACGAAACCGGCGAGCGGCGTGCAGCCGTGCGCACGGATTGACCCTCGTTATCGTCCCGATCGCGTAAAACCGGGTTCGCCGGGCGCACCGCCTGACATAGTGTGTGGTCGCGGAGTGTTCCGCGACCACAGGTGTGTTGCCAGCATTTACCTGAGGTATGCCCATGACGCGGCGGCGACCGCGATCAGAAGGCAGAGGCGAATGGTCCGGGGGGTGCTGTCCACAACGTCCCGGACCATTCGTGCCACCTCGGCGATCCACGAGCCGAACTCCGGGTCACGGACTTCCTGACGGCGTCCCCCGCGTCCGCGGGGCCTGACGGTTGTCATGGCGGCCCCCTTTTTTTCCATCGCTGCGCTCAGCTCTATGACGCTCCCGGTTCGACCTGCCGGCTGAATTCCGCGCCGTGGCGCGACGCGGAACCCGGAACCGATATGCCGATCTGGCGGGGGATTATTTCGGCCCGGGGCTTCATGGTCACAGGTGCCCGTCACCCACGCAATGTATTCCGGCCGGGATTCTGCAATCCCTACGAAGAGTGACCGCTGAATCACAGCCAGCTATGGCAATTGATTCTGATATGTGCCAATAAGGGCGTTTTATTGTCTGAAATGTCCGCTGGCTCTTTCCGAAGATTTTGCCGGGCACGCGACACGCCGTCATCGTCCCGCGCGGGGATCACCGCGCCGGTCCACCGGCCGGGCCGTACTCGAAGGCTCACGGCCGGGCCGTACCCGGAGCCGCCGCCGCGCCCACCAGGCCGGAAAGCCGCGCCGTACGCCAGCTCGAGGGCCGCCGTACGCCGGGCCGGGAGCCGGGCGGTACGCCGGGCCGGGACGGACGGGTCAGGACCGCCCGGCGGACGCGCGGGCGATGAGCACGCCGGCCACGATCAGCGCCGCGCCGAAGACGAGGAAGCCGATGTCATAGCCGAGCTGATGGGGGCCCGGGCGGACGTGGTGCACCCCGAGGATCTGGTGGTCGACCAGGCCTTCGACCACGTTGAACAACCCCCACCCGATGATCATCCAGCCGAACAGCTCCCCGAGGCGGTGCGGCGCGGCCCGGGAGAGCATCGCGACGCCGGCGATCACCAGGACGAGGCACAGCGCGTGGAACGCGCCGTCCCCGATCATGTTGAGCCGCAGGTCGTCCGGGTACCAGCCGCTGAGCATGTGGTGCCAGCCCAGCAGCTGGTGCAGCACGATGCCGTCGATGAAGCCGCCGATGCCGAGGCCGAGCACCAGTCCGGCGGGGCGCACGGATGCCGTGACGGCTCGTAATCATATCGATACATTCGGTGAGCGCCGCGCATTCCCGCGCCGTCGGCGGCGTCCCGGTCCCGCCGCGCGCCGACGGTCCCGCCGGGCACCGGCGATCCCGCCGCGCCCTGTGGCCACCCGCCACCGGCCCGGCTCGCCGGGTCCGCCGGACCACGAGCCGAAGGGTCAGCCGCAGAAGTCCCGGGCGAGGTGGTCGATCCGCCACATCACCGACTCCACCAGCTCGTCGGTGATCGGGGCGCCGGAGCGGACCTCGGGCAGGTCCCGCCGGCGGACGATCACCAGCCTGCGATGCCGCTCGTCGATGTCGCTCTCGCCGAGCACCACGCACTCGCCCCGGACGAACACGACGGCCGTGTCCGGATCGGGCGACTCCAGCAACCGCCGGACGCAGTCCGGCTCCACCAACGCCACGCTCGGCACCGGTCCCCCTTTCCGGTACGGCACCGCCGGGACCGCCTCCTAGGCCGCCCGGCCACACCGTCTCAGCCGGCACGGCCGGAGACCCTCCGGCTACAGCAGGCGGCTCCCGACGCCGGTCATCAGCCGCTTGATGCGCTCCACCCCGCCCTCCGGGCTGAGCGGCGGCGTCTCCATGCCCGCGCGGCCGCGCAGCCCGTCGAGCACCTCGCGGAGCGCCTCCGTGGCGGAGTACCGGGGCCGCCAGCCCAGCTCGGTCCGGGCCCGGGTGGTGTCCATGATCGGCAGGTGCAGCAGCAGGTCGACCATGCCGGGTGAGGCCGGGATCAGCCGGGCCCGCCAGCCGGCCGCCACCGCGCCCCGGACCAGCCAGGCGGGCATCCGGACCCGCCGCGCCCGGAGCATTTCGGCGAGCACGTCACCGTCGATCACCGGGTCGGCGGCGATGTTGAACGCCCCGGAGACCGGCCGGAGCAGCGCGAGCCGGTAGGCCTCGGCGGCGTCCGCGGTGTGCACCAGCTGGAACCGCATGCCGGGTATGTCCGGTACGATCAAGCCGGGCCGTACCACGCGCTGGGGCATGAGCGGTCCGGCGAACAGCCGCCACTGCTCGGTCGCCGACTCCCGCTTGACGATGAAGGCGGGGCGCATGCGGACCACGCGGATGCCGGGGTGCTCCCGCTCGAAGGAGTCGAGCAGCCGCTCGACGTACGCCTTCTCCCGGGAGTACGCCGCGCCCGGCCAGCCGTGCGTCGGCCAGCTCTCGTCGATGGCCCGGTCCTGTGGCCCGGGTGAGTAGGCGCCGACGGAAGAGGCGCAGATGAGCGTGGAGACACCGGCCTCCGCGGCGGCCCGGAAGACCCGTGTGCTGCCGATCACGTTGGTCTGCCAGGTGGCCGCCGGGTCGTGCGTCGGGCCGAAGATCCACGCCAGGTGCACCACCGCGTCCGCGCCCGAGAACATCGGCACGAGGTCGGCCGTGCGCACGTCGCCCGTGCGCCACTCGACCTTCGCGGGACGCCAGCTCGGCTCCCGCCGCGCGACGCCGACGATCGAGGTGACCTCGGGGTCGCATTCCAGGGCGGAGATGAGACTCGTTCCGACGTTCCCGGTCGCACCGACCACCACGATCCGCATATCTCACGGTTTCCCTCGAGGTACCGTCCCAAACGGGGCATTCGTCGTGTCACTCCTGGCGAACCAGGGAATGAAGTGGTGATGCGGGAAAGCGCTACCTAGGGGGACCAAGTTCTCAATCTGATTGGAGAGGCGGCACAGGCGCATGGCTCAGATCGTCGGCGGTGGACGGCCCGTCAATGACGCCGAACGGCGGGTCATCGCGCACCTGCGCGACCACGCGCCCGACGACTGGCTGCTGCTCCACAACATCGAGGTACCCCGCGGCCCGGACCTGTTCGAGATCGACGTGGCCGTGCTGACCGGCCACTCGCTCTGCGTCATCGACGTCAAGGGGGCCCGCGGCCGGTTCGAGGTGGTGGGCAACCGGTGGTTCCCGCAGCACCGGGAGGCGTTCGGCTCCCCGGTGGCGAAGCTCCGGGGCACCGCCCGGGCGCTCAAAGGGCTGCTCGTCGACCAGCACCGCGAGCTCGAACGGCTCTACGTGGACAACATCGTGGTGCTCACCGCGCCCGGCGCCGTGCTCATCGACCCGACCGGCCGGGACGCCCGCCACGTCACCGACATGGACGGGCTCATCCCGATGCTGAGCGACGTGTCCCGGGTCCGGCACGGGTGCAGCCGGGACGCCCGGCCGTACCGGAAGGCCGTCCTCGAGGCGCTCAACGCCACCGTCCGCCGCTCCACCGCCCCGCCGCGGTTCGGCAACTGGGAGGTGGAGGAGGAGCTCGGCGGGGACAGCCGGGTCACCGAGTACCGGGCGGTCAACGCCACCACCCCGGTGAGCGAGACCGTGCTGCTCCGCGTCTACCGGGCCGACCCGCTCGCCGAGGAGCGGCGCCGGCTCATCGAGCAGCGGCGGATCGCCAACGCCTACCAGGCGCTCGCCAAGATCCCGCCCCACCCGTGCGTGGTCCGCTCCCGCGACTTCTTCGCCATCGACGACGAGAGCCGGTTCGTGCTCGTCCTCGACGACGTGCACGGGCGGGCGCTCCACCTGCACCTGGGCGACCGCCGGATGAGCCTGGAGACCAAGCTCGACATCATCGAGGACATGCTCGCCGGGCTCGCCCACGTCCACGCCAACAAGGTCATCCACCGGGCGCTCACCCCGGCGTCGGTGCTGGTCACCCCGAACGGCCGGGCCATGCTGACCGGGTTCGACTACGCCAAGCCCGGGCCGCGCAAGCACACGGTCGCCAACGAGCTGCCGAACATCCTCGACGTGCACTACGTCGCCCCGGAGTGCCGGACCCGGCCGGATCGGATGACCCCCGCCGCCGACGTCTACGCCGCCGGGGTCATCGCGTTCCAGCTCCTCACCGGGGAGCTGCCCACCCCCGGCGGCGACGGGGAGGCGGTGGCCGACGGCGTCGCCCCGCAGATCATGGATCTGCTCCGGCGGATGCGCGACCCCACCCCGGGCAAGCGCCCCGACGCGGCGACCGCCCTCGCCGAGCTGCGCCAGGCCCGCACCGTTCAGGTACGGCAGAGCCGCGGCGGCCGCTTCATGCGCCGGGTGCGGACGGCGCTGCGCCGGCTGGCCGGCCGCTGACGCCGGCCCGCCGAACACGGCGATGCCTTCGGTGTTGGCCCACGGGCGTTCCCGGCGGCGCGGGCGATGCCGCGCCGCGCCGGCGGCCCGCCCCGCCGGGCGGCGCATCGGTGCCCGCGCCACGGACCCGTCCCGCGCGCCCGCCGCCGGGCCGGCGCGGCGACGCGCGTTCCCCGCGCTCAGTCGTAGGGCCAGGTCCAATCGCGGATCTCCGGCGGGTCCTCGCCGTGATCGCGGGTGTACGCCCGGGCCCGCAGCCGGGCGTCGACCATCGCCTGCCGGAGGTGGCTCGCGGTGGTGCGCAGGCCGGGCACGCGGTCGATCACGTCCATGACCAGGTGGAACCGGTCGATGTCGTTCATCATCGCCATGTCGAAGGGCGTGGTCGTGGTGCCCTCCTCCTTGTAGCCCCGCACGTGCAGGTTGTCGTGGCCGTTCCGCCGGTAGGTGAGCCGGTGGATGAGCCACGGGTAGCCGTGGAAGTTGAAGATGATCGGCTTGTCCGTGGTGAACAGGGCGTCGAACTCGTGGTCGGACAGGCCGTGCGGGTGCTCCGAGGGCGGCTGCAGGCACATCAGGTCGACCACGTTCACCACCCGGACCCGCAGCTCGGGCAGGTGGGCGCGGAGCAGCGCGGCGGCGGCGAGCGTCTCCATCGTCGGGACGTCCCCGGCGCACGCGAGCACCACGTCCGGCTCGGCCCCCTCATCGGTGGAGGCCCAGCGCAGGATGCCGGCGCCCCGGGTGCAGTGGGCGATCGCCTCGTCCATGCTCATCAGGTCGAGCACGGGCTGCTTGCCCACCACGATCACGTTGACGTAGTCCCGCGAGCGCAGGCAGTGGTCGGCGACCGAGAGCAGGGTGTTGGTGTCCGGCGGCAGGTAGACCCGGACCACGTCGGCCTTCTTGTTCACCACCACGTCGAGGAAGCCCGGGTCCTGGTGGCTGAACCCGTTGTGGTCCTGCCGCCACACGTGCGAGGTGAGCAGGTAGTTGAGCGACGCCACCGGCCGCCGCCAGGGGATCTTCTTCGCCGACTCCAGCCACTTGGCGTGCTGGTTGAACATGGCGTCCACGATGTGGATGAACGCCTCGTAGCAGTTGAACAGGCCGTGCCGCCCGGTGAGCAGGTAGCCCTCGAGCCAGCCCTGGCAGAGGTGCTCGCTCAGCACCTCCATCACCCGGCCCTCCCGGGACAGGTGCTCGTCGGTGCCGAGCACGGCGGCGTCCCAGGCCTTGTCGGTCGCCTCGAACACGGCGGAGAGCCGGTTGGACGCGGTCTCGTCCGGGCCCATCAGCCGGAAGTTGCGCGGGTTGGCCGCGATCACGTCCCGCAGGTAGCTCCCCAGCACCCGGGTGGGCTCGCTGCAGGTCACCGCGGGCTCCTTCACCGGCACCGCGTAGTCGCGGAAGTCGGGCAGCACCAGCGGCACGAGCAGCTCGCCGCCGTTGGCGTGCGGGTTCGCGCTCATCCGCCGCTCGCCCTCGGGCACCTCGCCGAGGACCAGCGGGGTGGGCCGTCCCTCGGCGTCGAACAGCTCCTCCGGCCGGTAGGAGCGCATCCACTCCTCCAGCATGCGCAGGTGCTCGGGGCTGGTGCGGACCTGGGCGAGCGGCACCTGGTGGGATCGCCAGGTGCCCTCCACCGGCACCCCGTCCACCTCCCGCGGGCCGGTCCACCCCTTGGGGGTGCGCAGCACGATCATCGGGAGCCGGCGCTCCCGCCCCGCGGTGTACTCGTCGATCTCCGCGAAGACCTCGTCCAGGGTCCGGGCCATCAGCGGGTGCAGCTCCGCCGGGTCGTCCCCGGCGACGATGTGCACCCGGTACCCGTACCCCTCGAGGAGCTTGACCAGCTCCGGCTCCGGGATGCGCGCCAGCACCGTCGGGTTCGCGATCTTGTACCCGTTCAGGTGCAGGATCGGCAGCACCACCCCGTCCCGGCCGGGGGTGAGGAACTTGTTCGAGTGCCAGCTCGCGGCGAGCGGCCCGGTCTCCGCCTCCCCGTCGCCGATGATGCAGGCGACCACCAGCCCGGGGTTGTCGAACGCGGCGCCGTACGCGTGGGCGAGGGAGTAGCCGAGCTCACCGCCCTCGTGAATGGAGCCGGGCGTCTCCGGCGCGGCGTGGCTGGGCACGCCGCCGGGGAAGGAGAACTGCCGGAACAGCAGCCGCATCCCCTTGGCGTCCTGGGTGATGTGCGGGTACCGCTCCGTGTAGGTGCCCTCCAGCCAGGAGTGCGCCACCACGGCCGGCCCGCCGTGCCCGGGACCGCAGATGTAGATCATGTCCTGGTCGCGCCGGCGGATGATCCGGTTGAGGTGGGCGAAGCAGAAGTTGATCCCCGGCACGGTGCCCCAGTGGCCGAGCAGCCGGGGCTTGATGTGCTCGGGCCGCAGCGGCTCGCGGAGCAGCGGGTTGTCGAGCAGGTAGATCTGCCCGACGGACAGGTAGTTCGCCGCTCTCCAGTAGGCATCGATGCTCGCGATTTCCTCCACGTCTTCGAGCGTTCCCCGACTGTGACGGCGCCAGGTAGGGACCTTGGTCACTACCACCACTGACACAGGCCAAGTACGCTCGCAGCATGATTCGAGTGTTCCTCGTGGACGACCATGAGGTGGTACGACGCGGGGTCGCCGCCCTGCTGGAGGCCGAACCCGACATCGAGATCGTCGGTGAGGCGGGGACGGTGGAGTCCGCGCTGGCCAGGGTCCCGGCCCTGAAGCCGGACGTGGCGATCCTCGACGTGCGGCTCCCCGACGGCAGCGGGGTCGATCTCTGCCGCGACCTGCGCTCGAAGCTGCCCAACCTGGCGTGCCTGATGCTCACCTCGTACGCGGACGACGAGGCGCTGTTCAACGCGGTGATGGCCGGCGCGGCGGGTTACGTGCTCAAGCAGATCCACGGCTCCGACCTGGTCGGCGCGGTCCGCACCGTGGCGAGCGGGCAGTCGCTGCTCGACCCCGCCACCACGGCGAGCATGCTGCGGCGCCTGCGCGAGCAGGCGGCGAAGAAGGACCCCCTGGCCGCGCTCTCCGACCAGGAGCGGCAGATCCTCGAGCTGATCGGGGAGGGCCTCACCAACCGGCAGATCGGCGAGCGGCTCTTCCTCGCCGAGAAGACGGTGAAGAACTACGTGTCGACCTTACTGAGCAAGCTCAACATGCAGCGGCGCACCCAGGCCGCCGCCCTGGCGGCCCGGCTCAAGGCCGAACGGTCCTTATGATGTGACCTTCGCCTCTAAAAGTGGTCAGACTGAGCAGACAAGCTTGCCGACATGAAGCTCGACTCGGCAGGGCTGGAGATTCTCACCCGGGAGGAGTGTCTCAAACTTCTCGCGAGCACTCCGATCGGGCGGATCGTATTCACCGATCGCGCACTCCCCGCCGTCCAGCCCGTGAACTTCTGCCTGCATGAGGGACTGATCGTCATCCGGACCACGGCCACCTCACGGCTGGCCATGGCCGCGCGGAACACCATCGTGGCCTTCGAGGGCGATCACTTCGACATCGAGACCCGTACCGGGTGGTCGGTGACCGCGGTCGGGCACGCCCGGGGGGTGACCGACCCGGAGGAGCTGGAACGGCTGTCCAAGCTGCCGCTCATCCCGTGGGCACCCGGGGTCCGGGAGCACTACATCGTCATCAGCCCCGAACAGGTCTCCGGCCGGCGTCTGGTCCGGTGACGGCCGGTCACTCCCGGGTGTCCCCCTCTCCATCCGCAGCACCCGCGTGGTGCATCCGCCGATAGACCCGGTTGCGCAGCCGTAGGATCACCGCCGCGAGCAGCACGGCGGCCACGGAACCGCCCAGCACCGCGATCTTGACATCGCCGGCGCGCGCGGTGTCGAGACCGAAGGCCAGCCCGCCGATGAGCAGCGACACGGTGAAGCCGATCCCGGCGAGCACCGACAGGCCGGTCACGTCCGTCCAGGTGATGCCCTCGTCGAGCTCGGCGTGGGTGTACCGCGCCACCAGCCAGGTCGCGGCCATGATGCCGAGGGGTTTGCCCACGACCAGCCCGGCGGCGATCCCGAGCACCACCGGGTCGGTGAACGCGCGCACCAGGCCGTCCAGGCCGCCGAGCGGCACTCCCGCGGCCAGGAACGCGAAGGTCGGTACGGCGACGCCGGCCGAGAGCGGCCGGAACCGGTGCTCCAGGTGCTCGGCCAGGCCGGGGCCGTCCGCGTCGTCCCCGTGCGCCTCGTCGGCGGCGACCGGCACGGCGAAGGCGAGCAGCACCCCGGCGACGGTGGCGTGGACGCCTGAGGCGTGCACCAGCGCCCAGGTCGCCACGGCGAGCGGGAGCAGCAGCCACCAGGAGCTGATCCGCCGCTGCACCAGCACGGCGAAGATCGCGAGCGGCACCAGGGCGGCCGCGAGGAAGGCCACGCTGAGCTTGCTCGTGTAGAAGACGGCGATGATGACGACGGCCAGCAGGTCGTCGACCACGGCCAGGGTGAGCAGGAAGGTGCGCAGCGGGGCGGGCAGGTACCGGCCGATCACCGCGAGCACGGCGAGCGCGAAGGCGATGTCGGTGGCGGTGGGGATCGCCCAGCCGCGGGCCGCGCCCGCGACGTCCCGGGTGACCAGCAGGTAGATCGCGGCGGGGACGATGACGCCGCCGACCGCGGCGGCGACCGGGACCATGGCCTGCCGCAGGTCGCGGAGGTCGCCCGCGACGAACTCGCGTTTGAGCTCCAGCCCGGCCACGAAGAAGAAGATCGCCAGCAGCCCGTCGGCGGCCCAGGTGGCCAGGCTCAGGTGGAGGTGCAGCGCCACGGGTCCGATGGCGAAGGACCGCAGCGCCTCATAGGCGTCCCGCCACGGGGAGTTGGCGAGGATCAGCGCGGCCGTGGCGGCCAGCAGCGCCAGAGCGCCGCCGATGGTCTCCTGGCGGAGGATGTCGGCGATGCGCCGGATCTCCGCCCAGGAACGGCGGAACAGGACCGCGGTGGTGCGCTGGCGGGCAAGGTCGCTCATGTAGTGCTCCGGGTGCCGATATGGGGACGATGGCCACTGCCGACCAGACTTCCCGGCGCACCTCGCCCCATCGTATGCGCCGCGCGCGGCGGCAAGGCGCGCAGGTCCCGGCCGGCGGTCCCCGATCGGGCCGCGGCACGGGTGAGCGGGCACCCGCCCTCGCCGTGCCGGCCCGCGGTGGCACGTGACGGGCGGCGGCACGGGGGTACCGCTCAGGCATGATGCAGGAACCTGAGGCACTGCGCCGGTTCGACCCGTTCGACATCTTCGACACCGAGGCCGAACGGCTCGACCGGTACTTCTCCTCCCTCGACGAGGCGGGCTGGAGCCGGCCGTCGCGGTGCGAGGGATGGAGCGTGCGGGACGTGCTCGCCCACCTCGCCGGAGAGGAGCTGTACAACCAGGCCTGCCTCGACAAGGACCTCGACGGGTTCTACGAGATGCTCGAACGCGAGGGGGTCCAGGGCGGGTTCGACGAGTTCAATCGGTGGTGCGTGCGCAAACGCCGCAGCCTGCCCGTCGATCAGGTGCTCGAAGAGTGGCGGACGCGCAACCGCGACACGCGCCGGCGGATGCGCGAGCTGGGCCGGGACGGCCTGCTCCACACCTCGGTCGGGCCCTACCCGGCGGGGTTGCAGGCCTTCCATTACGCGTCCGAGTACGCCACGCACGCCGACGACGTGGGCGCCCCGGTCGCCGAGGAGGAGTCGGCCCGGCGGCTGGAGTGGCGGGCGGTGTTCGGGCTGGTCGCCCTGGCCGAGCACGGGTCGGCGGCGCGGGTGGAGCGCGCCGATGGCCGGTTCCTGGTCCGCACCGCGGACCGAACCGCGGAGCTGTCCCCGGCGGAGTTCGTGGACGCGACCGTGGCGCGGCTGCCGGCCGGCCACCCGCTCGACCCGGCCCTCCGTTCCGCGCTGCGCTGCCTCGCCTGACCCGGCGACCCCGCTGGCGGCGACCAGCCCGGCGATCACGCATATCGATGGGCTGGGGCCCGCCCCCGGTGGCCGCGCCCGCCACGGGCACCGCCGTGCGGTCGTGCTGCCACCGGAGGCGGGGTGGCCCGCCTGAACCGAGGGCCCGGCCGCCGTGGCGGCCGGCTGGGTAATAAGACCGGGCACGCGCCCGGTATCCGGGTGCGCCGGACCGGGTTCCCCCGGGCGAGGGCGCCCGCCACGGCGGGCGCGCCCACCGGGACCGGTCCGGGCGTGATGCGGCGCGCACCGGTCCGTGCCGTCCCGGCCGGACGCCGCGGCAACGGAGCGGCGTGGCCCGCGCTGCCGTACCGCATCGGGCGGGCCTCCCGCCGTGGGCACCCTCCGCGGGCCGGTACGGCGATCCCGCGGACGGCCCTGAGCGGCCGGCCGGGAGAGCGCCGCCCGTACGGACCCCGGCGGGAACGGGGCGTCACCGGCCTGCGCCGGCGCTGCCCCGGCATATCTCCTGGAGCCGGGCGTACCGGCTCGCCAACGCGTTGCAATAACCGCAGCATGCGAATATCCCCACTGATAACGGCTCGTGAGCCGAATTGCCGGGGGGATCCTGACGTGTCGCCCATCCAGCCGTGCAGGCATTTGGAGGCGGCACGTCAACAATGCACCGGGACGGGGCGCAATCGCAATGGGACGCGCCAGTGAACGCTGTTTAGCCTTTGTTAAGCGTTTCTCCAATGAATATGCCCATGAAGGCCGAAGGCCGGTTTATTTGCAAAGCGGCGTCTGCCCAGGTCAAGGCAGCCAATCGACCTTCCCACGCACCAGGCCGTAACCGACGAAGGCGACCACGTCGATGAGCGTGTGCGCGACGACGAGCGGCATTGCCCGCCCCCAGCGCTGATAAAGCCGCCCGAACACCACGCCCATCGCCACATTCCCGAGGAATCCCCCGAGCCCTTGATAAAAGTGGTACGAGCCGCGGAGCACGGCGGACACCGCGACGGCGCGCCACGGATGCCAGCCGCATTGCGCGAGCCGGTGCAGCAGATATCCGGCGACGAGCACCTCCTCCAGCACGCCGTTCTGCGCCGCCTCGGCGAGCAGGACGGGCACCCGCCACCACACGTCGGGCAGGGCGTCCGGCACCACGGTGAGGTTGATCCCGGACCGCACGGCCGCGATGTAGAACACCAGCCCGCTGCCGCCGATGGCCGCGGCGAGCACGGCGCCCCGCGCGAGGTCACGGCCCGGTTCGCGGGCGTCGACCCCGAGGGTCCGCAGCGACTCCCCGGACCGGACGAGCAGGTAGGCGACGAGCCCGACCGGAGCCAGGTTGATCAGGATCGAGGCGACGTGGAGGGCGAGGTCGAGCCACGGGCGGCCGGGCGCGAGCGAACCGACGACCACGGCGCGCTGCCCCGGCAGCTCGTCCGGGGCGGTGAGCGCGCCGATGAACCGGATCAGCGCGATCAGCGCGCTCGCCCCGAGCGAGACGCCGAACACGACGACGAGCTCGGCCGCGATGAGCCGCCGGGTCAGGCCGGCCGGTCCGCCGCCCACCACCGTGGCGGCCGGGCGGGAGGGGTCATCGTTCATGGCCGCAGGTTAACCCGCGCCCCGGGCCCGCCCGGCACGTCAGTACGGCAGGGCCCGGGAGGCGTAGGCGGGCGCGGCGAACGGGGCCTTGAACTTCGGGAAGGCGACCGTGTTCGGGTTGCCGTCCGAGGTGTACCGCTCGCTCGGGTTGGCCTTGAGCCAGTCGAGCCAGGCGGCCGAGCAGAACTGCTTGCAGTCCCCGACCTTCTCCTTCGACCGGATGCGCGGGATCCCCGCGGGGTCGAAGTCCTTGCTGAACGGTGAGGCCGCCGGGGTGTACCCGGCGAGGAAGGCGCCGTACAGCTTGTACTCGCCGGACTTCGCCTTCCCCTGCAGCGCCCACTCCTTCTTGCTCGGCTGGTTGCCGTACGGCAGGGCGAGGGTCACCGGCGGGGTGTTGATCAGCTCGGTGACCATGGCCTGGCCGGCCGCGATCGCCTCGGCCACCTGTTCCCGTGACTTGCCGAGCAGGTTGACGTGGTCCTTGGTGTGGTTCCCGATGTCGAACCCGTGGTCCTTGAGCCACTGCAGGACCTGCATCTGCTCTTCCTTGCGGGTCTTGCCGAAGAGGTCACGGGTCACGAAGAAGGTGGCGACCGGACGGAAGTGCGGGTACTTCTTGGCGACGTCGAGCAGGATGCCGACCGCGGAGTCCGGCAGCGGGTTGCCCATGCCGTCCAGGGCGACCTGGGACGGCGAGGCGTCGTCGAAGGTGAGCACGACGGGGTGCATCCCGGCCGGGATGTCGATCTTCCCGGTGACGTACTCGGCCGCGGTGATCGGCACGTACTTCTCGGCGGCGAGCCGTTCCAGCTCGGCGCGGAACTGCTCGGGGCTGAGGTCGTCACCCGGGGGCGGGTTCTTCACCACCCGGTGGTACATGATCACCGGGATCTGGCCGAGCTCGTTGGCCTTCACCCGGGCCGCAGCCGCCATAGCCGCCTTGCGCGCGTTGGCCTCGGCGGCCATCTTCTTGGCCTGGACCTGCGGATCCTCCCTCTTGGCCGCGTCGTCTCCCCCGGACGAGCAGGCGGCGGCGAGAGTCAGGCACACCAGCCCCAGGCCGGCAACCCGGATGCGTCCCATGTCCTCCCCCTCGTCGGGCCGCGGTTGACGATGCGTCACTCGTACCCGGACGGCACGGCGTAATCACAGAACGTATGACAAACAACACGCTCGGTGAATCTCCGCGGCCCTTACCGAGGCCAGGACGCGGGTCAGACCTGGGGTTCCACGCAGAACGCGATTCCGTCCACGGCGATGGTGACGTCGCCGTCGGAGGCGGGGATGAACACCGACTCGCCGGGGCCCAGCTTCAGCTCCGCGGCGTGCGCGGCGCCCACCTCGGCCACCCCCTCGGTGCAGAGCACGATCCGCGGCACGCCGCCGGCGAGCTCCCGGCGCCGGCCGGACGTCACCAGGCGGAGCAGGAACTCGGGGCAGGGCGGGATGAACGCGCCGTCCACCGCGGTGACCGGCAGCGGCTGGGCGTCGGCCCGGGTGACGCGCAGCAGCTCGGGCACGTCGATCCGCTTCCCGGTGAGCCCGGCCCGGAGCACGTTGTCCGAGCAGGCCATGACCTCCACGCCGAAACCGCTCAGGTAGCAGTGGAGCACGCCCGCGCCGAGGAAGAGCGTCTCGCCCGGGGCGAGCTCGTGGCGGCGGAGCAGCAGCGGGGCGAGCACGGCCGGGTCCTCCGGGTACTGCCGGGCGAGCCGCACCACGAGCGCGTAGTCGGGGTGGTGGACCGAGGAGGCGGCCCAGACCACGGCTTCGACCAGCCGCCGCCGCGGCTGGGGCGTCTCGAGCAGCACCCGGAGCGCGCCGATCAGGTCCCCGTCCTCCAGGCGGGCGACGACCGGCCGGAGCTCCGGCACGTGCAACCGGTCGATCATCGTGGCGGCCTGCTCCGGCGAGCGGAACCCGGCGAGCCCGGTGAACGGGGTGAGCGCGTAGATCAGCTCGGGCTTGTGCCACGGGTCGGAGTAGTTCGCGTCCCCCCGCGCGTACCCGGCGGCGGCCTGGCCGGCGTCCGGGTGGACCTGCAGGGAGAGCGGCCGCTCCACCGCGATCAGCTTCATCAGGTACGGCAGGCGCTCCCCGAACCGTTCGATCACCTGGTCGCCGAGCATCCCGGCCGGGTCGGCGGCGACCGCGTCGGCCAGGGTGAGCTCGGTCCCGTCCCGGACCAGCGTCGACGACCCGGACGGGTGGGCGCCGAACCACATCTCGGCCTCGGGTCCGGTGGCCTGTCGCCCGGTGAGCGCCGCGATGGCGGTACGGGAGCCCCAGGGGTAATCCTTGATCGGATTGGTCAGCAGATCCACAGTGTCCTCGCTCCGGCGGGCCGTCGGCTGGACGGCTCGGGGGTCAGGGGCGCGCCTCGTTCACGCACCTCAGCACCGGATACCTGACGAGCGCGTCCGGATCAAGACCGTACCCTGTGACGTGGCAGATCGCCGTCTCTCCCGGCGGCAAGCCCGGAAAGGCCGGCGTGGTGAGCCCGCATCGCCGGTGAGCCCGCATCGCCTCCACCGCCGCGGGCTCGGCGACGTCCGCCCGGAGAGCCTGCTCTGCAGCGGGTCGCCGGGCGGGAACCTGGGGATCATCCGGTCGATCGTGACCGCGGCGACGAGGTGAGCCCGTAGCCGGGCGGCCGCCTGCCGAAGCAGCGACGCGCGATCCGGTCGCCGGGACGCGCCCCTCGGGGTTGATGGCTCAGCCCGCCGCCGGCCGGAGCTCGGTCAGCATGAGGAGGCCGCCCATCTCCATCCAGTCCCGCCACATGCTCGGAGCGTGCTTGGGGGCTCCCATCGCCTCGGACGGCCAGTTCGTCCAGACCGCGCTGGTCATCTGCGCCCACAGCCCGTTGTACCAGAGCGGGATGATCGGCATCTCCCGGAGGTGGATCTCCTGGAGCCGGGAGATGATCCGCTTCATCCCCTCGACGTCGTCGGTCCGGACGCCGTCGAGCTCCCGGACCAGCCGCCAGGCCTGCTTGTTCTCGTACCGGCCGAAGTTCGCCGTGGTCTGCTGCTTGCGCACCGGCAGGCGGAAGATGAAGTCGTAGTACCGCCACGGGGTGCTGGCGAGCTGGCGGTCGTTGTTGAGGACCATGTCGAACTTGCCGGAGTTGCGGGCGTCGACGAGCGCGTTGTAGTCGGGGAACTCCGGCTCGAGGTTGATCCCGGCCCCCTTGGCGCCCTCGCTGATCACCCGGGCGGCCTCCATCCAGTCGGTCCACCCGGCCGGCACGGCGATCTTGAGCGCGATCTTCGCCCCGCTGGGCGACTCCATGAAGCCGTCCCCGTCCCGGTCCCGGTAGCCGGCGTCGATGAGCAGCTCCTTCGCCTTGGCCGGGCTGTAGAAGAAGCCGAGCCGGTTCACCACGTCCTGGTCGATGTACTTGCTCCACTGCGGGAGGAGCCCGGTCGGGTTCGCCGCCTGCACCAGGTTCTGGTACACGCCCTCGACGATCTTCCTGGTGTCGATGGCGTGGGCGAGCGCCCTCCGGAACACCGGGTCGTCCATCGGCTTCTTCTTGGTGTTCATCACCAGCCAGGCCGTGTTCGCGGCGAGCATGTACGGCGGCCGGTTGTAGTAGGTCTGGAGGCCGAAGTCACCGGTGACCAGGTTGGCGACGCCCGGGAGGAAGTTGTTGCTCAGGTCGAGGTGCTTCTGGAGCAGCCAGTCCATCGCCACCTCGTTGCTCGAGTTGACGATGTCCACGATGTACTTGGGCGCGACCCGCTTGCCGATCACCTTGGTCGCCCACCAGCCGTCCCGGCGCACCCAGACCATGCGGTCCTGGTCGTGCGAGTGGTAGGCGTACGGCCCGGTGCCGATGGGGTTCTCGTTGGCGCCGTTCATCACCTCCTCCTCGGACCGGACCTCCCACAGGTGCTTGGGCACGATCGCCCGGCTGTAGAGGTGGGTCGACCACTCCTGGTGGTTGGCCTCGGTGAAGGTGAACCTGACCGTGTGCTGGTCCACCGCCTCGGCCCGCGCCAGCCATTCCCAGAGCTGGTGGTAGGGGACGGTCTCCAGCTTGCCGAGCTCGAAGGTGAAGACCACGTCCTCGGCGGTGAACGGCTCGCCGTCCGCCCAGGTGATGCCCTTCCGGAGCTTGAGGGTGTACTCCTTCTCCCCGGTCCAGGAGCCGCTCTCGGCGAGCCACGGGATGAGCCGGTCGATGCTCGGGTCGTAGAGGAAGAGGGTCTCGTAGACGAGGCCCTTCGTCCCGGTGGCGAAGTCCCATTCCCGGAGCGGGTTCCAGTTCGCCGGTGGCCCCCACTGCGTGCCGCTGGTGTAGAGGGTCTCGTGCCGGGGGAGCGATTCTCCGCCCGGCACCGCGGCGGCCGCCGGTGCCGGGGATCGCGCGGGCGTCTCGGCTCCGCCCGTGCACGCCGTCAGGAGGCCGACCGCGAGGAGCGGTATCAGCAACCGCACTCGGCTCCGCATCCAGACTCTCCTTTCGCACCCAGGAGCCGGTCGTCATAGCGCCAGAACGGACCCCGACGCCGCCGCGGAGCCCGGGGCCGGGCTCCGCCGACCGGTCCTGCCGCCACACCTCCCGAGATACGGTCGACTCACCGCGCTTTCCGCTGCGCTGAACCGAATAAGTACCGCGAAACGTAAGAGCCGGGGATCTACCTGTCAATACCTCCCGCGGTCCGCTAGGGCCGGCGCCAGACGGCGTGTTAACGTGGCCGGGAAGATCTTGACCGGTTAAGTCAGGGGAGCGTGAAAAGGCCGACCATCGCGGACATCGCCCGCCGGGCCGGGGTCTCCAAAGGCGCGGTCTCTTATGCCCTCAACGGGCGGCCGGGGGTATCCGAGGCGACCCGGGCGCGCATCCTCGCCATCGCCAAGGAGCTCGGCTGGCGGCCGAGCCTCGCCGCCCGGGCCCTCACCGGCGCCCGGGCGCACGCGATCGGGCTCGTGCTCTGCCGGCCCGCGCGCGTCCTCGGCATGGAGCCGTTCCTCATGGAGCTGATCAGCGGCATCGAGGCCGAGCTCTCCGCCCGCTCGTACGCGCTGCTCCTCCGGGTGGTCTCCGACCACCGGGAGGAGCTGGCCGTCCACCGCCGCTGGTGGGGGGAGGGACGGGTGGACGGCGCCTTCCTCGTCGACCTGCACGTCGACGACCCGCGGGTGCCGGAGATCGAGATGCTCGGCATGCCGGCCGTGGTGATCGGCCACCCCTCGGCCGCCGGATCCCTCGTGCCGGTCTGGTCCGACGACGGCGCCGCGGTGGAGGAGACCGTGGCCTACCTGGCCGCCCTCGGCCACCGGCGCATCGCCCGGGTCGCCGGCCTGCCCCGGCTCGTGCACACCGTGATCCGCGACCGGGCGTTCGAGGAGACCTGCCGCCGGCTCGGTATGACCGAGCGGTCCATCATCCACACCGACCACACCGGGACCGAGGGCGCGCGGGCCACCCGCCGCCTGCTCAGCTCGCCCGACCGGCCGACCGCGATCGTGTACGACAACGAGATCATGGCGGTGGCCGGGCTCTCGGTCGCCCAGGAGCTGCGGATCGACGTGCCCTCCGAGCTCTCCATCGTCGCCTGGGACGACTCGCCGCTCTCCCAGGTGGTCCGGCCGCCGCTCACCGGGCTCACCCGGGACATCCCCGCGTACGGCGCGCACGCGGCACGGCGGCTGCTCGAGCTCATCGACACCGGGACCGCGGAGCCGTACGAGGACGAGGCCCCCCGGCTCACCCCGCGGGGCAGCACCGCGCCGATCGGCTGATCCGCCCGCGGCCTGGACGGGTCGATACCCGCGCAGGTACGGGCTCGGGCGCGCTCCGCTGGCGGGGTGCGGTGCGGCGGTCGATACGCACGCAGGTACGGGCCGGACGGCGGCGACCACACGCTCACCGGCGGTCGATCCGCGCGCAGGTACGCGCGTACCTGCGCGCGCCCGCGTGCATGCCGGGAGCGGCGGGAACCCAGGCCCGGTACCGGGCCACCCGCGCGCCCGGGTGGGCGCCGGCCCCCCTACGGTCAGGGAGAGACGAGGCCACCTGCGCGCGTCCGGGTGCGCGCCGGCCCGGCCGGGCGCCCGACGGACTCGTTCGAGCGCCCCAGTGGGCGCCGGGGACGTCGGGCTGCGAGACGAGTGACGTCTCGCGCCCGCTGGGCGCCGGTTCCGCCGGCAAGAGCGCGGAACCCGGGATACTGAGGGAAGATCGCTACACTTGCTCCGGTTCACCGCTGCCGGCCATCGCCGGGGTGAACCCCGGCCCGACCCCAGGAGCAGGACACGTGGGTCCCACCGACACCCCGCAGGAATCGTCCGTGGACGACACCGCGCGACCGGCCCGGCCGATGCCGAAGTGGCGTTCCTGGCTGTACGTGGCGCTCTCGGGCGTCCTCGGGGTGGTCATGGGCGGGGTGACCTTCCTGGTCGGCGGGGTCGCCAAGCTGAGCGGCAACGTCAAGCACGAGGAGGTCGGGGACCTCGGGGCGCGCCCAACCAAGATCGGTAAGGCGCTGAACATCCTGATCGTCGGCTCCGATCAGCGCAGGGGCGCGAACGCCAAGTACGGCCGGACCCCCGGCGAGCGCACCGACACCATCCTCCTCGCCCACATCCCGGCGAGACGGGACGGCCTCCTGCTGATCAGCTTCCCGCGGGACTCGCTGGTCCGGCTCCCCGCGTGCCGGGCGACGAAGAACTTCCCCGGCCAGCCCGCGCACGTCGGCATGATCAACGAGTCGTTCAACAACGGCGGCATCACGTGCACGTGGCGGACGATCGAGTCGCTCACCGGCATCCACATCGACCACTTCGTGAAGGTGGACTTCACCGGCTTCAAATCGATGGTGGACGCCCTCGGCGGGGTGGAGGTCTGCCTCCCCACGCCGATCAACGACCCGAAGGCGATGCTCCGCCTCCCGGCCGGCAAGCAGGTCCTCAACGGTGAGCAGGCGCTCGGCTACGTCCGGGCGCGGTACACCCTCGGCGACGGTTCCGACATCGGCCGCATCCAGCGCCAGCAGATGTTCCTCGCCTCGGTGGCGAAGAAGGCGCTCAGCGGCGACATGCTCACCGACCCGGCCACGCTCTACCGGTTCCTCGACGCGGTGACGAAGTCGGTGACCACCGACCCCGGCCTCGACCTCAACGTGATGAAGGACCTCGCGCTGAGCCTCAAGGACATCACCGCGGACCGGATCCGGTTCGTGACCACGCCGTGGCGCTACTCGCTCACCAACCCCGGACGGGTCGAATGGGTGCAGCCGCAGGCGAACCGGCTGTTCCGGATGGTCGCCGAGGACAGGGTCACCGGCCCGATCAAGGGCGGCGAGCAGCGGATCCCGAAGTCGCAGATCCACATCGTGGTGCAGAACGGCACGGGCCGGAGCGGGCTCGCCACCGCGGTGGCCGCCCAGCTCGAGCAGCGCGGCTACCACATCCTCAAGGTCGGGAACGCCGCGGCGCCGTACCAGAAGACCGTGATCAAGTACTCGCCGAACGGGGCGACCCGGGCGCCGCGGCTGTACCGCGAGCTGCAGCAGACGACCACGCGCCTGGTGCGCGGTGCCCGCACCCGGGCGCTGGTGCTGGTCATCGGCGCCGACTGGCAAGGGCTGCGGCCGACCAGGGCCGTGACGGACGTGGAGGGCTTCACCGCCACCCACGACACCTGCACCGCGACCGCGACCTGACCCGGCGGGTCACGCGGCCTGGACGCGGAAGGTCACCGCGGACCGAAAGCGGCAGGGCACCGCGGCCTGAACGCGGCCCGGACCCGGCCCGGCGTGCCCGGGACCGGCGCTCACCCGCACCGCGGGCGCCCGGGCGAGCGCGCCGCGGTGCCGGGCCCGGCGTGCGCAAGGGTGGACCGGGTCCTCAGGCGCGCGGCCGGTCAGCGACGGCCGAACAACCAGTCGAAGAGGCCACCGCCGCCACCGCTGGACTTGTCCTCCTCGTTGTCCTGCGGGACCTCGACCGGCTCCTCGGCGGGCTCCTCGATCTGCTCGTCCCCGGTGTGGGCGTCGTCGATCTGCAGCCGCGACGGCTCGGTCCTGCCCTGCTGGGTGGTGGTCGGCCGTGACTCCGGCGACGGCCGGCCGGTGGTGTCCCGGGACGGGACGGGTCGCTCCGTGCGCGGGACCACGGGCGCGGTCGTGGCCGGCGAGGTGAGCGTGGGCTCGGGAGTGGGCTCGGGCTCGGCGGGGAACTCCTCGTCCGGTTCGGGCTCCGGGTCCTCGTCCGCGATCGCGTCCTCCGGGGCGTCCGAGGCCGCCGGGGAGGTCACGGACGACACCTTGTCGGCCGGGCAGTCGTCCGCGCACGCCTCCGGCTGTCCCACGTAGACGATGAGCGCGCCGATCACACCCACGGCCGCGACCAGGATCCCGCCGACCTTGAGGAGCGTCCGGCTGCGCCGGGGCGGCTCCTCGTCCTCGTACTCATCGGGGTCCGAGCGCCAGCCGGAGCCGAGGAAACCCTTCGTGGCATGATCGTCAGAGCCGAGATCGACGCGGGCGGTATCGGCCGGGCGGTGCTCCGGGCTCTGCTCGGTGTGGTCCGCGAGCAGGTCACCGCTGTCGTCGTACGCCTCGGGCGAGTGGTGCGCGCGGGCGTGCCGCGTGCCGTCCGCGGTGGCCGCGCCGGTCTCCCCGTGGTCACCGGCCTCGTCGGAGTACCGCCAGTCGCCGTCGTTCTGAAGGAGGTACCGTCGGACCAGGGGGTCGGCCTCCTTTCGGAAATCGTGGCGATCTGAATCGGCCATGGAGGTCCTTCCTCTCGCACCGCGTGGTGCCGGCTGCTTCGGTCCCCCGTCGACTTCCCGAACGCTTCCAGCGCCACGGGGCCGGCGACCATCCCGGCGCATCTCCACAAGTGCTAGTCAACAAGTATCACAACTAACTTAACTCCCATCACACCAGCATCATGCATGACTCCTCTTCGTAACGCCTGCCGAAACACCCGAATCCGGACAGCTCCTTACGGCGACCGCCCGATGGCACGGTCCATCACCGACCGGTGATCGTTTCGGTCGCCGGACGCGGGCCGGCCGGCGACCGGCGAGCGTGCGCTCAGGGACCGATAACGGTGGCCCAAGTGACCGAAACACGGGCCTGGCGGCCGCCGCCGCCTCATCCGGCCGCGCGGGCGCCGGGACGGCGGCCCCGAAGATCCACGGACCGCATCTGGTTGATGACTGCTTGGGGGACTTTTCACATTCGCCCCAGCAGATATGGAAGACTCCGCTTGCAGGGATAATCGCCCGGCATAAAGGCAGGCGGGATGGGTACTGCGGGGCAGCTCGTCGTCAAGCGGTATCGCCTGGTGCGCGCCCACGGCCACGGTGCCATGGGCATCGTCTGGGAAGGCCATGACACGCTCCTCGACCGGCCGGTCGCGGTGCGGGAGGTCCTCCTCCCGGTCACCCTCGCCGAGTCCAAACGGCTGCTGCTCACCCAGCGCCTCGCCAAGGAGGCCCGGCAGGCCGAGCGGCTGCGCCATCCGAACGCCGCCGCCGTCTACGACGTGGCCGAGGAGGACGGCACCCTCTACGTGGTGATGGAGCCCGTGCAGGCGCGCTCGCTCGAGGGGATCGTCAAGGACGACGGTCCGCTCTCCCCCGAGCGGGCCGCGCAGATCGGCCGGAGGCTCCTCTCCGTGCTCACCCACGCGCACTCCCTCGGGGTACGGCACGGCGACGTGCGGCCGGTCAACGTGCTCATCGGGCACGACGGCCGGGTCGTCCTCACCGACTTCGGCACCGCGCCGCTCGCCGCCGACCCGGCGTTCGCCCCCGGCAACCGGCGGATGCAGGCCTACCTCGCCCCGGAGCGCAAGGACACCGAACCCACGCCCGCGGCGGACCTGTGGTCGCTCGGCGCCACCCTCCACTACGCCGTCACCGGCACTCCCCCGGACCCGGCCGCGCGCTCCCACGACGAGGTGCCCGTTCCCCTCCGCCCGGTGGTGAACGGGCTGCTCGCCCGCGACCCCAAGAAGCGCCTCGACCCGCAGGAGGCGGACCGGTTGCTCGCCGCGCTGGAGCCGGCCCAGCCCGCGCCCGCCCCGCCCCGGCGGGCGGGCCGTACCCGGAGGATCGCCGCCATCGCCGGGATCACCGCGGGGACCGTGGTGGTCGCCGCGGCCGCCGGCTGGGTGCTGGCGTGGCCGTGGTCCAGCGACGCCACGCCGACCGTGGTCGCGGAGAGCAGCCGGCCGGCCGTGAGCCCCTCCCCGGTCCCGTCGCCCACCGGGCCGTCCGCGCTCCGGCTCACCTGGTACCGGTCCCCCGCGGGCTGGCGTGCCGCCGTACCGAGGGGGTGGACCCGCCAGCAGGACGGCGAGTTCGCCATGGTGTGGATCGATCCGAAGGGGCGGGCCAACCTCCGGATCGAGGTCACCGCCCAGCGCGGCACCGACGCCCTCGCCGCGCTCCGCGAGGCCGAGGCGATCCTCGAGCCCACGGTGAAGGGCTACCGGTCGATCCGGCTCACCACGGCGGCGAGCAAGTACGGCGACGCCGCGGACTGGGAGTTCACCTGGACCCAGCGCACGTCCTCTCCGGACTCCCTGCTGAAGCGGGGCGTCGCCTACCACCAGCTCCGGCGGGTGATCTCGACGGCGAACACCACCGGGGTGCTCACCTGGACCACGAAGGCCGAGGAGTGGGAGCGGATGCGCCCCACGCTGACCAAGCTCCTCTCGCTCTTCCGCCCCGCGGCCGAGTGATCGTCTCCGCCGGCCCGCCGGCCTGCCCGGCCGCGGGCTGATTCGGTCCGTCCGCCGGCCGGTCGGGCCGTCAGCCGGTTGGCTCTCCGATCGGGCTGGCCGCCGGCCCGGGCCGGGCCGATCAGGCCGGCCCCACACCGATCAGATTCGCGCCGCCCGATCGGCTCCGCGCCACGCAGCCGTGGTGATCAGGCTCTGGGCGTCCGGCCGCCCACCGGTTCGCCGCTCGCTCGCCCCACCTCCCTCTCGAACGCCCCTCGAAGGCCGGCTCCGGCCCGTGCCATCCACAGATCCCGCGTCTTGCCCGCGCGTGCCGCCGCGTTGTGCCATCATTGGACCCGCGCAAAAATGATAACGGTTTTCATCATCACTCAGGGGGGCGCATGCGGGTAGCGTTCGTCGGCAAGGGAGGGAGCGGCAAGACCACGCTGTCGTCGCTCTTCGCCCGCTACGCGGCCGCGCACGGCCCGGTGGTCGCGATCGACGCCGACATCAACCAGCACCTCGGCCTCGTGCTCGGGGCCCCGGAGACGCCGCCTCCGCTCGGCGGCATGCTCACCGAGATCAAGGAGTACCTCCGCGGCGACAACCCGCGGATCAAGGACGCCGCCTCGATGGTGAAGACGACCCCGCCGGGCCGTGGATCCCGGCTGATCACCATCGACGACCCGTTCTTCCCCTCCTGCCGGGTCGACGGGGTCAGGCTCATGGTCACCGGCCCGTTCGCCGAGGACGACCTGGGCGTGGCCTGCTACCACTCGAAGGTCGGCGCCGTCGAGCTGTACCTCAACCACCTGATCGACGGGCCGGGCGAGTACGTGGTGGTGGACATGACCGCCGGCGCGGACTGCTTCGCCTCGGGGCTGTTCACCCGGTTCGACCTCATCTACCTGGTCGCCGAGCCCACCCTCCAGGGCGTCGGGGTCTACCGCCAGTTCCAGCAGTACGCCGCCGACTACGACGTGGCCATCTCAGTGGTCGGCAACAAGATCCAGTCGCCCGGGGACGTCGAGTTCCTCCGCGCGCACGTCGGCGACGACCTGCTCACCTGGTTCGAGCACTCGGCGGCCATCCGGGCCCTGGAGCAGGGCCGGCCTTTCACCCTCGATGACCTGGAGCCGGGCAACGTCCAGGCGCTCGGCGTGCTCCTCAGCACCCTCGACGCGCGGCCCAAGGACTGGGAGAAGTTCGGCAGGCAGGCGATCGAGTTCCACATCAAGAACGCCAAGGCCTGGGCGAACCGGGCGGTCGGCGCGGACCTCACCGCGCAGATCGACCCCGAGTTCGTGTTCGGTCCCACGCTGTCGGCCGCGGGCTCCGGCCGCTGAGGCCCGGCGCCCGGTAGGAGCGTCCGTCCGCCATCCCATGGCGCACGGACACCCGCCGCCCACGGGGAGTGCGGACATCCCGCCCAGTGGGCGCGAAGACCCACCGCCCTCCGGAAACGCGGACATCCGCCCTGTGGACGCGAAGACCCATCGCCCTCCGGGAACGCGGACATCCGCCGTCCCGATGACATCGGCATCCCTGCCCGAGGAGAGGAGAGTCCTCATGTCGCTGACCGTCCCCAACGACCTGCTGGAGCGGGCCCGCGCCGGTGAGGTCGACGACGAGTCGTTCCTCGCCTGCGTCCGCGACTCCCTGCCGTACGCCTGGGAGACGATCTGCAGGCTGGTCGAGGAGCGGAAGCGGACCGGCGCCCCGTTCGCCGACAACCAGGTCCCCCCGCCGGACGAGACCGCCCGCGGCCAGCTGCTCCGCTGCATGGCGAGCGACGCGATGCGCGGCGCGATCGAGCGTCACTTCGGGGTACGGCTCGCCTTCCAGAACTGCCACCGGGTGGCCGTCTTCGACCCGGCGGCCACCGCCGCCTACGCGGAGTTCACCTCACCGCGGGCCCAGCTGCTCAACCAGAGCCCCGAGCTCGTCGACTGCTAGCGGTCGGCGCGCCTCCCCGCGGAGCGCGCCGGTAGCGGCCCGCCGGGTTCGCGGGCCGGCGCGTGGGCCGGGACTTCGCGGGCCGGCGCGTGGGCCGGGACTTCGCGGGCCGGCGCATGGGCCGGGACGGCGTACCGGCCGGCCTCCCAGGCCCGCCTTCCGGACGACGGCCGGGCCGGTCGGGGGTTCCGCACCATGCACCCATGGAAAGCCCGATCGCCCGGCGTCGAGAGGCGTGCGCCGGGCGATCGGGTCGCAGACGTGGGGGTCGCTCCGGCGCCGCCCCCCACCCGGCCGCCCACCGGCGGGGCGCACCGCACCGGCCCTGGGTGCGCCCCGCCGGACCGGGCTTACGGCGGTCCGCCAGGGCAGGGCCGGCCCACCACGGCGTGCGGATCGAGGCCGAACGAGAACGGCGGAGGCCGCCGTGGCGAGCCCCGCCCGGGTCAGCGGGCGCCGCCGGTGACGTAGATGGTCTGGCCGGTGACGTAGGAGGCGTCGTCGGAGGCGAGGAAGGCCACCACGGAGGCGATCTCGGAGGGGTCGGCGACCCGGCGCAGCGGGATCAGCTTCGCGGCGGCGGCCTGGTGCTCCTCCGGGGTGGAGCCGACCCGTGCCGCCGTGGCCGCGGTCATCGCCGTGGCGACATAGCCCGGGGCGACCGCGTTCACCCGGATGCCGAACGGCCCGAGCTCGATCGCCACGGTCGCGGTGAAGGCCTGAATCCCCGCTTTGGCCGCCGAGTAGTTCGCCTGGCCGCGATTGCCGAGCGCGGACCGGCTCGACAGGCTCACGATCGCCCCGGACCGCTGCTCGACCATGTGCTTCTGCACGGCCTTCGTCATCAGGAACACGCTCTTGAGGTTGACGTCGAGGACCCGATCCCAGTCCTCCTCGGACATCTTGAAGAGCAGGTTGTCCCGGATGATGCCTGCGTTGTTCACGAGCACGTCGATCCGGCCGAACCGGTCCACCACATCGGCGACCAGCCGCTCCACCTGAGCGCTGTCGGAGACGTCGGCGCCGAAGGCGGCCGCCTGGCCACCGGTGACGGTGATCTCGTCAACGATCGCGGAGCAGCGGTCGGCGGTCAGGTCCACGCAGGCGACCGTGGCGCCCTCGGCCGCGAGACGGCGGGCGGTGGCGGCCCCGATCCCCTGGGCCGCCCCGGTCACGATCGCGTACTTCCCGGCGAACCTCGACATTGCCCTCTCCCTCCCCGAGGATCGTTAGGCGATCTAGCTAACCCACCGCTCAGTATGGCAACCGAAAATACCGACCGGTAGGTATCTCCGCGCATCGCCGAGACGCACCGAGGAGTACGGCACCCCGGCCGTCCTCGATCTGGTGGTCAAGGATCTCGCTCAAGTGGCAGGGCGTGCGGGTGCTGAGGTCGAGCGACTGCTCCGCGGCGAGGGTCTCGACGTCCAGCCCGTGCACCCATAGGGCGCAGAACCCCAGCGACCAGAGGTCCGGGTCGCCCCCATCGTCCTCGGCGAAGATGGCCGACTCCAGCAGGTCGTACAGGTAGGTCGGCGATCGCGGATCGAGCGATTCGAGGGCCGGTGACCGCGCGAGCCGATCGGACGTGGGCTCGCCGGCGTCGATCCCGCCGGCCCCGGCATCGGACGGCGCCCGGTCGTCGTCCTCCAGGGGACGGCTCTCCATCGCCTTGGCTTCCTCGTATGCCGGGAAAGCGGTGAGGTCCGCGCCGGGCTCGAACTTCACCACGGCCCGCTTCACCGGCGGCTCGTGATCGATCATCGGGCCGTGGTATCCCGATCCGGCTTGCCGCGCCGCCGGATCATCCGCAGCCCTTGTGGCCGCTCGGCCGGTCGATCGTGCCCCGGATCAGCGCGCGCCGGCCCGTTCCGGGCGCTGGGCCGCACCCCCGGCGTGTCGTTTCGCACGGCCGTCCCGGTCGCCACGATGCGCACCGGCCCTCACCTGGTTCCGGACGTGGAAACGCTAAGGCGCGAGCCGTCACCGCTCACCGTGCCGGCTCCCGGCGTCCCCGGTGGCCCGATGTACGGCCCCGCCTCCGCGATCGCCGCCCGGAAACACTGAAAGCGGGCCGTACCCTCATCGGGCGCAGCTCCCGTGAGCGGCTGCGACGCCCATCGGCCGGCGCCCGAAACCGGGAATGGACACGCGAAGGCGCGGCCCGCCATGGGCGGACCGCGCCCGGTCACGGAGGATCAGCGCACCCAGCCCTTGCCCGTGTAGATCGTGCGCCACTTGCCGCAGGAGGACGGCCGGCCGCCGGTGGCCCGGACCTGGCAGACGCGGACGTCCACCCGGTCCACGTTGCGCTCGTTGTAGGAGAAGGCCTCGAAGCGGCGGTAGCCGCACTCCCGCACCTGCTTGACGTCGTAGTACCGGTGCGGGCCGAAGCCGCGCCAGTGACGGAAGCGGATCTCGAGGTAGGCGCACTTCCCGCCGCGCCAGTGCGGGCGCCGGTCGAAGTCCCAGAGCTTGCCGGACACCTGCACCCGGTTGGAGTGGCGGCCGGTGGCGGTGACGCGGATCGCACCGCTCGCCTTCGCGAGGCTGTTGGTCGAGGAGTAGACGCCCCAGTGCCGCGAGTAGTGGATCGGCGCGGCGGAGGCTGAGGTCGAGGTGGCCGGAAGACCGATCGCCAGCGCGGCGGCGGTGGCCGCGGCGGTTCCGAGAACGGTACGGAGGGTGCGTGACATGCTCGGCTCCCTGTTTCGGACTGCCCCGGCCTTTCCGGGGTCGCGAATCACTGATAGCCCGGACCGCCTACAGGGGCCTTGCACGCGCCGGCGATCACTTGACGATCACTTAAATCCCGCTTGACGATCTCCCGGAACGTCCCCGGATGCGCCGATCTCCGGCCAGGCGAGCCCTTCCGGCCCATGCTCGGCGGGGGCGCGCGATCGGCTCGAGCCAGAGCGCGATCCGAGCGAGCCGGGCAAAGGGCACCCCGTTCACGCGGTACGCACCGCTCTCACGAGAATCGCCAAGTAAGGTGACCCCTATGGCCGATCAGATCCGCATCGTCTCGGTGCGTACCGGCCAGCTCGTCTCCACCGCTACGGTGCGAGACGACGGCACGGTCGTCTACGAGGGGGGCGAGTCGGCCCGGTCCGCGGTACGCGCCTGGCTGCGCGCCAACCCCGACCGGGCCGAGGCCGACGCCGTCCGCGCCCTCGCAACCGAAGGCTGGTCAAACGGCTACCTGATGGTCGAGCTGGGCTAGCGGCACCAGCCGCCACGCTCGATCAGCTCCACGATTGCCTCCGCGTCGGCCTGCGTGAGCGTCACGTCACCGCCCTCAAAACGCAGCCGCGCACCCTCGATGACCTTTCCCCGCGGCATGTCCTGCAGGATCTGCACGCACACGTTCCTGGCCCGGTCAATCGACCTGGCGCGGTCCAACGCCGGATGAATCCGCCGCAGACCGTACAAGAGGTCCTTGGTCTGCTGCCCGTCCGGCATCGGAATCCCGGTGACGATCCGGGTCGTGCTCGGTGGCACGCTCGCCCGGGCGCTCGGCGAGGCGTTCGCCGTCTCGCCCTCAGTGGGGGAGTCGTCGAGCAGAGCACCGACCACGACCACCACGGCGAACGCCCCCGCAACCCATAACGCGATCTTCTTCCCGCGCCCCTTCTTCTTGGGCGCCTGGTGCGACGGAACCGTGTGTTGCATAACGCATTACGGTACTGCTCGCACATCACAGACGTCCCTCTAATCCCATTTGGAGGGCTCGCACGGCCGAATCCGGTCACCCTTTTAGGCCCGAAACGGGTCAACCCCTACCCCGAAACGAACGCACCGCGGGACGGATCAGTGAGCTCCGGCCCGCTCCGGCGCACGACGTCCCAGGAGCCGATGCGGATCGAGGGAGAAGTACTCCCGCCCCGGCCGTCGCAGGACGTGCGCCGGCGGGCCGATCATCGGCCGAGCGCCCGGTGTCCCGAGGATCTACCGCTCCAGGGCGCCTTCCAGGCCCGGATCGCGACCCTCTATGCCCGAGCCGGAGAAGCCGACCCCGGTGCGCGGCCGGACGCGCCATGCGGGCCGGACCATGGCGCCGGCCGGCCCACCGAGCGGCGGACGCCCGCCGGGCTCAGCGGTCCGTGACCGCGCAGAAGTAACCGTCGGCGATCAGCGGCCGGAGGATCTCCGGGGCGCGGCGCAGCAGGTTGGCCGGCTTCTCCCCGGTGAGCTCGGCGATCGCGACGAGCAGGGGGCGCGTCGGCAGCTTTCCGTCGCACACCCCGGCGAGCGCCGCCTCGACCGTGCCGACCGTGGTGGCCCGGCGCAGGCCGCGGGTCTGCCGGAGCACGATGCGGGACGGGTCATCGGCCCCCGGCGGCCCGACCCGCTCCTCCACGATCCCCTCGGCGAGCGCGAGCGGTGTGTCGAGCAGCTCCTCGTCGGCGAGCTCGTGCGCCGACCGGACCGCCTCGAGCACCTCCTCGACGTGCGCCCCGACCGGCTGCTCGACCTCCCAGGGGAGCTCCTCCACCCGGACCACGGGCCGGAGCGAGCCGCGGTTGTGCAGGGCGATCCACCCGAATCCGATCCCGGTGACGCCCATCGACTCCAGCCACCCGAGCCACTCGTCGTAGCGCTCCCGGTAGGCCGGGGTGCCCTGCTCCACGGAGTCGCGCAGCCACAGCTCCACGTACTCGGCGGGGTCGCGCACGACGCGCTGGACCGCCCAGCCGTCGCAGCCGGACTCCTCGAGCCAGCCGCCGACCCGGTCCCGCCAGTCCTCGCCCCGGAGGTGGAGCCAGTTGGCGAGGAACCTGGCGTGCCCGCCGGGCTCCAGGTGCCGGGGCGCGAGCCGTACCAGGTCGCGGCAGAACTCATCCGCCTGGCGGCCGCTCTCCCGGTACGCGTACCGGGCGGTCGGGGAGATCACGAACGGCGGGTTGGCGACGATCAGGTCGAACCGCTCATCGGCCACCGGGTCGTACATCGACCCCTGCCTGGCGTCGACCTCGCCCACCCCGGAGAGCGCCCAGGTGAGCCGGGCGAGGCAGAGCGCCCGGGGGTTCACATCGGTGGCGACGATCTCGGACGCCCGGCCGGCGAGGTGGAGCACCTGGACCCCGGACCCGGTGCCGAGGTCGAGCGCCCGGCCGACCGGCCCGGTCGTCCACGCCAGGCGCGCCAGGCTCGCGGACGCGCCGCCCGCGCCGACCACGTGGTCGCACCGGAGCGCCGGATCGCCCGGCCGTACCTTGCGATCGGCGACCACCCACGCGGGGCGGCCGGACTCGACCTGCCACGGCCGGATCTCCACGGCCGCCCGGACCAGGTCGCCGTCCGCGACGAGCAGCCCTGCCTCGAGCAGCTCGGGCACGGGCAGATCCAGTGCGGCGGGGTCCACGGAGACGCCGAGCCACCACAGCCGGATGAGCGCGGCGAGCGGGTCGCCGTCGGCCGTGGCGCGGAGCGCCGGCACGATCTCCTCGCGGTCGAGGGCGGCGGCGGCCACCTCACCGAGCCGCTCCCGCACCCCCTCGGCGGTGAACCCGGTCTCGAGGAAGCGCTCCCGGAGCCGTGCGGCCAGTCCGGAGGGAAGGTCCATGCGCTCGCCGCCTCCCGCTCAGGCCGACGGCATCTTCAGGCTGAGCCACGCGGCCTCGCCCAGCGCCCGGATCTCCTCCTGGGTGGGCTGGTGGGCGCCCGCGAACCACAGGCGGCACATCTCCTGGGCCGGCCCGAGCCACAGCACGTAGCACATGGTCGGCTCGACCGGGCGGAGGATCTTCTCCTTCATGAACGGACGCCACCAGGCGGCGACCTGGCGGAAGAACGCCCGCCGCAGCTCGGCGACCTCCGGGCCGCCGGGCTCGTGGCGCCGGGGCGGCCGCTCGGTGATCAGCAGGCGGGCGCGCTCGGGGTGCTCGCCACACCAGGACATGTGCATCGCGACGATCGACTCGATCCCGCTGCGGGCGTCGGTGTGCTTGGACAGCTCGGCGATGAACGCGTCCTGGTACGCCTTGAGGATGTCGGCGTACAGCACGCCGAAGACATGCTCTTTGCTGGAGAAGTGGTGGTAGAAGCTGCCGACGCTGACGCCGCTCTCGGCTCGCAGGCTGGCGAGGGTGGTGGCGGAGACGCCGTCACGGCTGAACCGGCGCAACGCCCCTTCGAGGATGCGCGTCCGGCCGTCACGTCCCGCCTTCGCGTTGGTCACAAGGTCAATGGTGTCCAACCGAACGTAGCTCGGCAAATCCCGGGTCACCCCCGTAAGGAGCACGTCACCGGCTGTCTAGGCTGGTCACGTGTACCGATTCCTCGCCACGCCGCGATGGGTGGGGCTCACCCTGCTCCTGATCGTCCTCATCCCCGCCTTCTACTTCCTCGGCAAGTGGCAGTACTCCCGCTACGAGGCGCGCTCTGCGGCGAGCGAGCGGATCAGCGCCAACCTGAAGGCGGACCCGGTCCCGCTGGAGCGGCTCGACCGGATCGGCGGCTCCGTGCCCAAGGAGAACGCCTACCGCAGGGTGACCGCCACCGGCCGGTACGACCCCGCGCACGAGCTGGTGGTACGGCTGCGCTCGCAGAACGGCCGCCCCGGCTTCTATGTGGTGACCCCGCTGGTCACCGGCGACGGTGCGGTGCTGGTGAACCGCGGCTGGGTGCCCGTGGGCGCCACGGCCGAGACACCGCCGGAGGTCCCCCCGGCCCCCACCGGGGAGGTGACGGTCACCGGATGGCTCCTGCCCTCCGAGACCGAGGAGTCGACCGGCATCAAGAACCGGTCCGGCCTGCCGCCCGGGCAGATCGTCCTCATCAACACCGAGGAGATCGGCAAGGGCCTGCCGTACCGGCTGTACGGGGGGTTCGTGCAGCTCGCCGAGCAGCGGCCCGCGGCCACCCCCGCGCCCGAACCGGTGCCCGAGCCCAGCGTGGGCGGCGGCGGCCTGCTCAACCTCGCTTACTCACTGCAATGGTGGCTGTTCATCGGCATCGCGATCGCCGGGTGGTTCATCCTCGCCCGGCGCGAGGCCCGGGAGCGGCGGCAGGCCGATCCGGCCGTGATCACCGATCGTGATCACGACCGTATCAGCGGGTAACCGAACGGATACCAAGAGGAGACCACCCAGCTTGTTCGGTGTGACCCCTTGGCCCTACCGTTACTACTGTGACGACGCCGGTTCATCCCGACCCAGAACCGAGGCGCCGGGACTACGTGATCATCTCCGTTGATGATCATCTCATCGAGCCGGCCGACCTCTTCAAGGACCGCCTACCGGCGAAGTACAAGGACCAGGCTCCCAAGGTCGTCGAGACCGAGTCGGGTCACCAGGTGTGGCGGTTCGGCGGGGCGACCTACCCGTGCGCCGGGCTCGACGTGGGCGCCGGCCTGCCCAAACGCCAGTGGACTCTCGAACCGGTGCGTTTCGAGGACATGCGGCCGGGCTGCTACGACATCGAGGCCCGGATCGCCGACATGGACCGGGCGGGCATCTGGGCCGCGCTGTGCTTCCCCGGCATGCTGGCCACCCAGGCGGGGGTGATCTTCGCCCGTACCCCCGACCCGGACCTCGGGCTCGCCCTGATGCGGGCGTGGAACGATTGGCACGTGGAGGTGTGGGCGGGCACCTACCCGGAGCGGATCATCGCCCTCCAGCTCCCGTGGCTGCGCGACCCGGAGATCGCGGCCAAGGAGATCAGGGCGAACGCCGCCCGCGGGTTCAAGGCGGTGGTGTTCCCCGAGTTCCCCACCCGGTTGCGCCTGCCGTCGATCCACTCGGGTTACTGGGACCCGTTCTTCGCCGCCTGCGAGGAGACCGGCACCGTGGTCTGCCTGCACACCGGCGGCGCCTCCTGGGTACCGGCGCCCTCACCCGACACCCCGATCGAGGCGATCACCACCCTGATCCCGGCGAGCGCGATGTTCGCCTGCGCCGACTGGCTGTGGTCCGGTGTGCCGCTGCGCTTCCCGGGACTGCGCATCCTCATCGTCGAGGGCGGGATCGGCTGGCTGCCGCTGCTCGCCGAACGGGCCGACTACGCCGCCACCCACCCGGTCGCCGGCGAGCCGAGCTGGCAGGGCCCGCTCAAGCCGAGCGACGTGCTGCGGCGCAACTTCTATTTCGGAACGCTCGACGACAGCGCGATCAGCACGGTCCGGCTCGCCGTGGGCATGGACCACGTGCTGCTGGAGAGCGGCTACCCGCGGGCCGAGTCCACCTGGCCCGACACCCAGCGGACGGTCACCCGCAACCTCGGCAACCTCCCGCCCGCCGATATCGCCCGGATCACGTACGGCAACGCCGCCCGGCTCTTCGGTCACCCGCTGCCGTCCCGGGCGTGGCTGCGGATGGAGACGCTCTGAGGGGTGCCGGCGGCCTTCCCGGCCGGCCCGGCCTGCCGCCGCACCCACTCGGCGTACCGCCCGCTCTCCTGCAGCAGCCCGGTCAGCAGCCAGAGCGCCACCCCGAAGTCGTCCACGACCCCGATCCCCACGAGGAAGTCGGGAATGGCGTCGATCGGCGAGATCAGGTAGGCGAGCGCGAGCACCAGCATGGCGAGCCTGCGCTTGCCCATGGCGGGATACTCGCCGCGCAGCGCGGCGCGGAGCATCCCCGGTAGCGCCTTGATCCGGGTGCCCAGGCTCGGTGAGCCGGGCCGGGACAGCTCACGATACGCGTGTAAGGCCGCCAGCGCCCTGTTGCGCGCCTTCGCCTTGCTCATGACCTCCCCCGTTCGTGACGAGCCCGCGCTCTCCGTCAACGTTCGGCGGCCCGCCCGGGTTCCGCGGGCCGGGACGGCCCGCGGTCTCGCGGGCGCCGCAGGCGTCGGGCGGCCCGCCGCCTGCCCGGCGGCGGGTGCCGGCGGGTCCTGGGCCGGCGGGGCGCCCGCGGCCGGGCCGCCGAGCACGCGAACCGGACCGGGAGGCGAGGATCGGCCGGGGTGCGGCCCGGCACGGCGCACGGCTCGGGCGGCGGGCGGCCCGGCACGGCACGCGGTGCGGCCGGGGCGCTCGGCTCCCACCCGGGTGCGGGTGCCCGGTGCCGCCGCGGTCAGCGCTCCGGCGCGAGGTCCCGGACGGCCTGGGCGACCGGCACGTCCGCGCCGAGCAGCGGGGCGAGCACGGGGGTGTCGAGGCCGCTGGCCACGTACTCGCGGATCCTGGCGCGGCAGGTCGCCGGGTCGCCGTGCACGATGAGGTCGTCGACGACCTCGTCGGGGATCGCCTCGACCGCGCCCCGGCGATCGCCCGCCGCCCAGAGCTCCTGCATGCGGCGGAGCGCCTCCCCGCGGCCGAGCCACTCGTGGAAGGCGGCGTACACCGGCACGGTGAGGTAACCGGCGAGCAACCGCCGGCCGATCGCGCGGGCCCGCTCCCGGTCCTCGGTCACCACCACGAAGATCCGGGCGATCAGCTCGGTGTCCGCCCCCACCTCGGCCCGGACCTTCCGTACGTCCTGCGGGGAGAGCATGTTGGTGATCGCCGCGTCCGCCTCGCGGGCGGCGAGCCGGAGCATCCCGGGCCGGAGCGCGGCCAGCGCGATCTTCGGGGGCACGGCCGGTGGGCGCTCCAGGCGGAAGCCGTCCACCTCGAAGGTCTCGTACCGCTGGGTGATCTTCTTGCCCGTGAGGGCGTCCCGCAGGAAGCGCAGCGTGTCCCGCACCCGCGCGTACGGCTTGGCGAACTCGCCGCCGTTCCACCGCTCGACGATCACCTTCGACGAGGTGCCGATGCCGAGCACGAACCGGCCCGGGGCGAGATCGGCGAGGGTGGCCGCGGACATGGCGAGCAGGGCGGGCCCTCGCGTGTACACGGGGACGATCGCGCTCCCGAGCCGGAGCGTGGGCGCCCAGTCGGCGGCGAGAGCCAGCGGGATGAGGCCGTCGGTGCCGTTGACCTCGGCCGACCACGCGTCGGTGTAGCCGAGCTCGGCGAGCTCGCTGATGACCTGCTTCGACTCGAGCGGGGTCTGGCCGGAGAGCGGAATCGTCATGCCCCAGCGGTCCATGCACCACCTCCAGAGGGAACCTCGGTCGCACCGACCATACCAACCGGACGGTATGAACTCGAGGCCCGCCTCCGCCGTGGCGACACCGGGCGTATGGGGCGATCGGCTGGAGCACGCGGACGCCCGGCGGACGCCGTCCGCTCACGCCGGCACGCGGCGGCCCTCTTGGACGGGGCGCCATGGAGGCGTCACGACGCGACCGCCCGCCTCGCGACCGGCCGCCGAGACAGAACGAGAGCCCTGGCCAGGCGAGATGGCCAGGGCTCACGGCACGTTCGAACGCGCGGCCGGTACCGGGGCTCCCCCGGAGCCCGCGGCCCGTCCTCGGCCGGCCGGCACCGGCGAGGGCGCCCGGGATGGGATCAATTGAACTCGGCGGCCACCAGCGCGGCGATCTCGGCCGTGTTGAGGGCCGCGCCCTTGCGGAGGTTGTCGCCGCAGACGAACAGCTCCAGCGTGTTCGGGAAGTCGAGGGCCTGCCGGATCCGGCCGACGTACGTGGGGTCGGTGCCGACCACGTCGGCCGGGGTGGGGAACACCCGGCTCGCCGGGTCGTCGAGCACCACCACGGTCGGCGCCGCCTCGAGCACCTCCCGCGCCCCCTCGACCGTGACCTCCCGCTCGAACGTCGCGTGGATGGCGAGCGAGTGCGTGGTCACCACGGGGACGCGCACGCAGGTCGCCGAGACCTTCAGGTCGGGGATGCCGAGGATCTTCCGGGACTCGTTGCGGACCTTGAGCTCCTCGGACGACCAGCCGTCCTCCTTGAGCGAGCCGGCCCACGGCACGACGTTGAGCGCGAGCGGCGCGGGGAACGGCGAGTCCGCGAGGTCGGGCACGGCCTTGCGCACGTCCCCGGCGACGGTGCCGATCGACCGGTCCCCGGCCACGGCCTGGAGCTCGTCGTACAGGCGCGTGATGCCGGCGGCCCCGGCCCCGGAGGCCGCCTGGTAGGAGGCGACCACGAGCTCGCGCAGGCCGTACTCCCGGTGGAGCGCGCCCATGACGGCCATCATCGACAGGGTCGTGCAGTTGGGGTTGGCGATGATGCCCTTGGGCCGGTTGCGCACCTGCTCGGCGTTGCACTCCGGCACGACGAGCGGGACGTCCGGGTCCATCCGGAAGGCGCCCGAGTTGTCGACGACCACGACCCCGCGGGACGCGGCGATCGGCGCCCACTCGGCCGACACCTCGTCGGGGACGTCGAACATGGCGATGTCCACGCCGTCGAAGACCTCGGGCGCGAGCGCCTGCACCACCACGTCCTCGCCGCGGACGCTGAGCACCTTCCCGGCCGAGCGCGGCGAGGCGACCAGCCGGATCTCCCCGTAGGCGGCCGACAGGTCGGGCCGGTTGGTGAGGATGTCGAGCATGACCGTGCCCACGGCACCGGTCGCGCCGACGACCGCGAGGGTGGGCTTGCGGCTCATCGACCGGTACCTCCGTACACGACCGCCTCGACCTGGTCGGCGTCGAGGTCGAAGGCACGGTGGGCCGCGTTCACGGCGGTGTCCACGTCGTCCTTACGGACGATCACGGAGATCCGGATCTCCGAGGTGGAGATCATCTCGATGTTCACCCCGGCGTCGGCGAGCGCGCCGAAGAACTTCGCGGTCACCCCCGGGTGCGACCGCATCCCGGCGCCGATCAGGGAGACCTTGCCGATCTGGTCGTCGTAGAGCACCTGCTCGAAGCCGACCTGGTCCTGGATCTTCTTGAGCGCCGCCACCGCGGCCTGGGCGTCGCTGGCGGGGAGCGTGAAGGAGATGTCGGTGCGCCCGGTCGCCGCCGCGGACACGTTCTGCACGATCATGTCGATGTTGATCTCGGCGTCGGCGAGCACCCTGAAGATGGCGGCAGCCTCGCCGACCTTGTCGGGCACGCCGACCACCGTGATCTTGGCCTCGCTCCGGTCGTGCGCGACACCGGAGATGATGGGCTGCTCCATCTCGCTTCCCTCTGTCGTTGGGTCGGCTACGACCCACGTGCCTTCCCGGTTGCTGAACGAGCTTCTGACGTGAATCGGCAGGTTGAACCTGCGGGCGTACTCCACGCAGCGCAGGTGGAGGATCTTCGCACCGCAGGCCGCCATCTCCAGGGTCTCCTCGTAGGAGATCCGCGGGATGCGCCGCGCCGTCGGAACGATCCGGGGATCGGCGGTGAAGATGCCGTCCACGTCGGTGTAGATCTCGCAGAGGTCCGCGCCGAGCGCGGCGGCGAGTGCCACGGCCGTGGTGTCCGAACCGCCCCGGCCGAGCGTGGTCACGTCCTTGGTGTCCTGCGAGACGCCCTGGAACCCGGCCACGATCGCGATCTGACCGTTGTTGATCGCCTCCCTGATCCGGCCCGGGGTCACGTCGATGATCCGCGCCTTGCCGTGCGTGGAGTCGGTGATCACGCCGGCCTGGGAGCCGGTGAAGCTGCGCGCCTCGTAGCCGAGGTTGGCGATCGCCATCGCGAGCAGCGCCATCGAGATCCGCTCACCCGCGGTGAGCAGCATGTCCAGCTCGCGCGCCGGCGGCAGCGGTGAGATCTGCTTCGCCAGGTCCAGCAGCTCGTCCGTGGTGTCCCCCATCGCGGAGACGACCACCACGACCTCGTTGCCCGCTTTTTTCGTCGCGACGATCCGCTGGGCGACCCGCTTGATGCAGGCCGCGTCGGCCACTGACGAACCACCGTACTTCTGTACAACGAGGGCCACTGGACTCTCCGAACAAATAGGGCGTGGGCTCACAGTTTACTTAGAGCCCCGCAACCTACTCGGTTCCCGACCACTATATGGACGCCGAATCACACGACCGTGGGCTCCTCGGCCACGTCGAGGCGCACGTGCGCGACCAGGGCGTGCAACGCCCGCAGCGCCGCGCCCACGTGATTGCCCCAGGTATTGAAGTAGGAGAACTGCCACCACCACAGGGCCTCGAGCGGCCGGCCCGCGTCGTAGTGGCGCAGGCCGTGCACGAGATCGGCCGCGACCGCGGTCAGGTCGTCCGACAACCGGTACGGCGTGATCTTCGTGTCCTTGTACGGATCGAAGACCTCGGCGTAGTCGTCGACCTCGCCGAGGCGGGCGGCGAGCGCGACCCGGAGCGGGTCGATGTCCGGATCCTCGCCGATCGGCGGCTCGATGTTGGTCTCCAGGATCACGTCCTTGACCGCACCGAGCTGGCTGCCGACGAGGCTGATCTGGGCCACCTCCACCAGCAGCAGCGGGAGGAAGGCGTCTCCGCCCTCACCGTTGGCGAGGCGGGCCAGCCCGTCGAGGTAGTTCCGCACGTGTCCGGCGACCCGGTCGGCCAAGTCCGTCCAGTCGTCAGACATCCAGCAGCCTCCGTCCTTCGAAAGCGCGGCCCAAGGTGACCTCGTCGGCGTACTCGAGGTCACCGCCAACCGGCAGACCGCTGGCCAGTCGCGTCACCTTGATCCCGAGGGGCTTGACCAGCCGCGCCAGGTAGGTGGCCGTCGCCTCCCCCTCGAGGTTCGGGTCGGTCGCGAGGATCAGCTCGTTGACCTGGCCGTCGGCGAGCCGGGCCATCAGCTCGCGGATCCTCAGGTCATCCGGCCCGATGCCGTCGATCGGGCTGATCGCCCCGCCGAGAACGTGGTAGCGGCCGCGGAACTCCCGGGTCCGTTCGATCGCGACGACGTCCTTCGGTTCCTCGACCACGCAGATTACCTGGTCGTCCCGCCGCGGGTCACGGCAGATCAGGCACTCGTCCTCGGTGGCGACGTTCCCGCAGATACGGCAGAAATGAATCTTCTCCTTGACCTCGAGCAGCGCCTGCGCCAGCCGTTTCACGTCCACCGGATCGGCGCCGAGGATGTGGAAGGCGATGCGCTGCGCGCTCTTCGGCCCGATGCCGGGAAGGCGCCCCAGCTCGTCGATCAGGTTCTGCAGAACCCCTTCGTACATCGTGGCTAGAACCCCGGAGCCTGACCGAGCCCACCGAGCCCCTGCGCGAGCGGGCCGAGCTTCTCCGCCTGCAGCTCCGCGGCGGCCCGCATCGCGTCCCGTACCGCGGCGAGGACGAGGTCGGCGATCGTCTCCGCGGTCTCCTCGGGGTCGTCCGGGTCGATCGCGGAGGGACTGATCTCCAGCTCGAGCAGCTCCCCGCTACCGCTCACCGTGGCGACCACGAGGCCGCCTCCGGCGGTCCCCTGGATCTCGGTGTCGCCGAGCTCCTGCTGCGCGCTGATGAGCTGCTGCTGCATGAGCTGCGCCTGCTCCAGCAGCTGCTGGAGGTTGATGTCCCCTGGGTTCACGATCGCGCTCCTCAGCGTCCGGCGACATGTGTCGTCGCGTCGAGCCTATGGCCTCCACCGCCGTCCGGTATACACCCCGCCCGATCTTCGGGCCGCGGATCCGGACGGCCTACCGGCGCGGCCGCGCCACGGCGGACCGCCACCCGCGAGCCTCCGGCCGGCGCGCCCGCGCCACCTCCCATGATTCCGGATTACCCGGGCCATCGGCCGCTCTCTGAATGAACCATACGAATGACCCGCTAATACGGTGATGTCCACAGATTCACTGAAATATTCAGCACATCATTTCTGACCAAAAAATCGCTGATCCATTGAAGAACGCTCCGGCATGTCAACCCGGGTATCCGCACGCCGGCGAATACCCTCCGAATCTGATCACGGGCCGGGGAGGCGAGCCACGATCGCCCGGAACCTCCCCGGCGGCGCATTGGACGAGAAAAGGAGGAACAGATGCGTCGGCTCACCCTGCTCATCGCCGGAACGGCGTGCGCGGCGGCGTTCCACGTCCAACCGGCGAACGCGGAGGACACCGTCGTGACGTTCACCGTGACCGCCGGCCCGCTCTCGGTGACGGTCCCCGCCTCCGCCTCCATCGGCGCCGGTGAGCCCGGGACCACCATCTCCGGATCGCTCGGCACGATCACGGTCACCGACTCGCGCGGCGCCAACCCGGCGGAGTGGACCGTCACCGTGTCGTCGACCGACTTCACCGCGGCCGGGGTGCCGGCGATCCCCGCGTCGGCGGCGACCTACACCGCCGGGGCCCCGACGAGCACCGAAGGGGACGGGGAGTTCTCCCCGGGCGCGCCCGGCCCGCTCGGCACGACGCCCATGGTCGCGTTCACCCACACCGGGGGCACCGGAGGCAACTCCGCGAGCTGGGAACCTGCCCTCTCCGTCAACGTGCCGAACACCGCCACGGCGGTCACCTACACGGCCACGGTGACCCACCTGGTGGCATGATCCGAGCCCTCACGGCGCTGCTGATCGCGCTGCTCCTCGCTCCGGGGATGGCCGGGCCCGCGGAGGCCGCGGACGGCCGGGGGCGGTTCGGCATCCGGCTCATGGACGCCCCGGTGAGCCGGCGCAACGACCCGCGGGCGCACTACCAGATCGTCGACCACCTGCGGCCCGGCGCCACCATCCGCCGGCGCATCCAGGTCTCGAACGACTCGGCCGCGCCGCTCCGGATCGCCATGGGGGTGAGCCCGGCCGAGATCAGGGAGAACCGGTTCACCGTGACGGACGGCGCCGCCGCGAACGAGCTGCCGGGCTGGATCTCCTTCGACCCCGGCTCCTTCGAGGTGCCGCCGTACGGCCGGACGGTGGTGCGGGCCACGATCCGGGTGCCGGACAGCGCGCCGGAGGGCGAGCGCTACGGGGTCATCTGGGCGGAGACCGGAGCACCGGCGAGCGGGGCCCACAACGTGGGGGTGGTGGCACGGGTGGGCATCCGCGTCTACCTCGACATCGGCCCCGGCGGCGAACCGCCGTCGGACTTCCGGATCGAGCGGCTCATCCCGGCCCGCACCGACGACGGGCGGCCGCAGGTGCTCGCCCTGGTGCGCAACACCGGTGAGCGGGCGCTGGAGATGAGCGGGAGCCTCACCCTGTCGAACGGCCCGGGCGGGCTGCGCGCCGGGCCCTTCACCGCCGCGCCCGGCACGGCGCTCGCCCCCGGTGACCAGGCTCAGGTGCGCGTCGTGCTCGACCGCCGCCTCCCCGCCGGTCCATGGGGGGTACGGCTGGAGCTCGCCAGCGGGCGGATCCGGCGGACCGCCACGGCCACGCTCACCTTCCCGGACGACCCGGGGAGCATGGGCCGGGCGGTGTCCTTCGAGCGGGGCATGCCGTGGCTCATCCTCGGGGCCCTCGGCCTGCTCATCCTCGGCACCGCCATCTTCATGTTCGCGATGCGGCGGAAGCGCACCGCCCGGTGACCGCGGGCCGGACGGTCAGGCGGAGTGGTCGATCTCCTCGATGACCTGGCCGCCGAGCTCCCGCTGGATCAGCGCGAGACCGGTGAGCTCGTCCACCTCGGCGTCGGCGTCGTTGACCGGGTCGACGTCGTCGATGTCCGAGCCGCCGGGGCCGGGCGGGCTCTCCGGCCACCCCGGCTCCGCGCGCCGGCTCGGTGCGGCCGGCCGCCGGGCGGGTGCGGCGGCGGGCGGTGCCGCCCGGTCGTGGACCGGCTCCGGGTCGCCGGGCTCCGGAGGCGGCGCGTCCGGCCAGGTCTCATCGGTGACCGGGACCGCGGCCGGCCCGGGCGGCTGCGGCGCCGATGCGGCCGGCGCGGCGGGCGTGGGCGGAGCGCCGGCGACCGGGGCGGTGGGAGCGGCCGGGGCGGCCGGGGACGCCACCGGGCCGGCGGCCAGTGCCGGGCCCATCGGGGCGCGCCCGGCCGGGCCGCGCTGCGAGCCGACGACCACCTCGACCCGCCACGCCCCGCCGAACACGTCACCGAACGCGGCCGCGACCACCTCTTCGCGCCGGTTGCGGAGGAAGTTCTGCACGTCGCCCGGCCGGTCGAAGCCGATCGTCACGAGGTCGCCCTCGACGCCCAGCGGCCGGGCCTGGTTGAGCATCATCCACGCGACCCGCTGCCGCCGCTTGACCGCCTCGAGGAGGGCCGGCCACGCCTGCTGCACCTCGGCGAGCGAGCGTCCCCCGGCCGGTGGGGCGGCCGGTGCGGGGGGTGCCGCGGGCGCCGGCGGTGCCGTACGGCGGGCCGCACCGGGGCGGACCGGGGTCGGCCAATCGTCGGCGCGGCCCCGCTGCGCGGACTGCGCCGCAGCGGGGGACGGCGGTGGCGGCACCGGGGCCGAGGCCGGCGGCGGTGCGGAAACCTGGGACGCCGGGGCGTGCGACGCCGGCTGTGGTGCGGGGGCCTGGGACGCCGGGGCGTGCGGGGCGCTCTGCGGTGCGGGGACCTGGGCCGCCGCCGGGGCCGGTGCCGGGCCCGCCGCGGGGGCCGGGTGCCCGCCGGGCGGCATGCCGCGCTCCAGCCGTTCCAGCCGGGCGAGCAGCCCCGTCTCACCGGGATCCACCGCGGGCAGCAGGACGCGCGCGCACATCAGCTCCAGCTGCAGCCGCGGCGACGTGGCGCCGCGCATCTCGGTCAGCCCGGCGTTGAACACCTCCGCGGCCCGGGTCAGCTCCGCCGGGCCCATCGACGCGGCCTGCGCCTTGAGGCGCTCCAGCTCGTCCGCGGGCCGGTCGAGCAGCCCGCGATCGGCCGCGTCGGGCACGTTGGCGAGGATCACCAGGTCGCGGAACCGCTCCAGCAGGTCCGTGGCGAAGCGGCGGGGGTCGTGGCCGCCCTCGATCACCCGGTTCACCGTGTCGAACACCCGGGCGCCGTCGCGCTGGGCGAACGCCTCGACGATCTCGTCGAGCAGCCCGCCGTCGGTGTAGCCGAGCAGGGAGACGGCCCGCTGGTAGGTGATGCCGGACTCATCCGCCCCGGCGAGGAGCTGGTCGAGGATCGAGAGGGTGTCCCGCGCCGATCCGGCGCCGGCCCGGACCACGAGCGGCAGCGCCGCGGGCTCGTACGGCACCCCCTCCTGCTGGAGGATCTCCTCGATGAGCTGCCGGAGGGTGGCCGGGGGCATCAGCCGGAAGGGGTAGTGGTGGGTGCGGGACTTGATCGTCCCGATCACCTTCTCCGGCTCGGTGGTGGCGAAGACGAACTTCAGGTGCGGCGGCGGTTCCTCGACGAGCTTGAGCAGCGCGTTGAAGCCCTCACGGGTCACCATGTGGGCCTCGTCGATGATGTAGATCTTGAACCGCGCCGACACCGGGGCGAAGAACGCCCGCTCACGGAGATCGCGCGCGTCGTCCACCCCGCCGTGGGACGCGGCGTCGATCTCGATGACGTCGATGTGGCCGGGCCCGGTGGGGGCGAGCGCCACACAGGACTCGCACTCGCCGCAGGGATCGGGTGTCGGGCCCTTCTCGCAGTTCAGCGACCGGGCGAGGATGCGGGCGCTGGAGGTCTTCCCGCAGCCGCGCGGGCCGCTGAACAGGTAAGCGTGGTGGATCCGCCCGGTGCGCAGTGCCTGCCGTAACGGCTCGGTGACGTGCTCCTGCCCCTTGACCTCGGCGAACGTGCCGGGCCTGTACTTGCGGTACAGCGCAAGACTCATGCCGTCTCCTCGGGGTCGACCCGGCGGGGCGGTCCAGCAACCGAGAGACCCCTCGCGCACCCGCCAGAGCCCGCTTATCCTTGCTGCCTTCCGGCCCTGGGGAGGTTCGCAGGATGACGCCGCGCGAGGGGTCCACCGGACAGTCTAGTCACAACCACGACCGATCCGGACCGTTAACGGTCACGTCACCGGCGAAAGTCCGCTAAGCTTACCGACGGAGGATTCGCCTAGTTGGCCTAGGGCGCACGCTTGGAAAGCGTGTTGGGGGCAACCCCTCGCGAGTTCGAATCTCGCATCCTCCGCTGAGATCGAGAGGGTGGCCGCCTCGGGCGGCCACCCTCTCGGCGTTTCAGGCTCGGTGTCTCGAGGGTTCCACGACGGCGCCTTTCCGCCGCTCCGGCGGCGCCGTCTCGAGCCCAGCGCGTCCCCGGGGTGCCGTTTCGAGCCCCGCGAGTCCCCGGGAAGACGTCTCGAGCCGACGATTTCCCGGCCGGCGCCGTCCTCGAGCCAGCGAGCGTACGGCCACGGCCGGGCGCCTGCCCGGCACCGACGGCGGCCCGGGACACGGCCCGGTCACCCCAGGAACCGGTCCCGGTTCCCCGGCCGTTCCCGGTGTCCCGCCAGGCCGCCCCACCCGTGTCCCGCGCCATCACCCCGGGAACGGCGCGGCCTCGGCTCCCCGGCTCCGCCGTACCGGTGCGTCCGTTCCCTCCTCCCCCGGCCTCGTCCTCCGGACCCGGTCTCCCGCGGTCTCCGGTCGCCGACCGAGGCCGCGGTACCCGCCCGCGGCGCGGATGGCCCAGGATGGAAGGCGAAGATCGCTCAGCTCGAACGCCTCCCGACGGCCAGGATTCACCATGGACTTCGACGACAGAGCCGAACTCGACACCTCGCAGGTCGAGGACGTCGGCAGCGGCGGCGGATCCGGCGGGTTGCTGATCGGCGGCGGCCTCGTGGGCGTGATCGCGCTCGTCGCCGCCGTGGTCTTGGGGGTCGACGTCGACGACGCCAAGAACCTGCTCGATCGGTTCCTCGACGGCCGCGAGGGGAACTCCCAGGTGTCGTCCACCTCCGACCTGAGCAAGGAGTGCAAGACCGGCGCCGACGCCGACCAGTCCGAAAAGTGCCGGGTGGTCGGCGTGGTGAACAGCCTCCAGGCGTACTGGGGGAGCGAGATCTCCGGCTACCGGAAGGCCAAGACCACGCTCTTCTCCTCGAGGGTCAAGACCGCCTGCGGCCTCGCCGACTCCTCGGTCGGGCCGTTCTACTGCCCGGCGGACCGGCACGTCTATCTCGATCTGTCGTTCTTCGACGACCTGCGGACCAAGCTCGGCGCCAAGGGCGGCCCCTTCGCACAGGCCTACGTGATCGCGCACGAGTACGGCCACCACGTGCAGAACCTGCTCGGCACGCTGGCCCGGGCCAGGAACGACCGGGGCGCCACCAGCGACTCGGTGCGGGTCGAGCTGCAGGCGGACTGCTACGCGGGCGTCTGGGCCAAGAACGCCGTGGACACCGGGTTCTTCGCCGAGCCGTTCACCGAAGCGGACATCAAGGAGGCCCTCGACGCCGCCGCCGCGGTGGGGGACGACCGGATCCAGGAGCGCAGCGCGGGCTGGGTCAACCCGGATGAGTTCACGCACGGCACCTCGGCCCAGCGGATGAAGTGGTTCATGCAGGGTTACCGGTCCGGGGACCCGCACCGGTGCGACACGTTCTCCGGGAGCATCTGAGGTTCTTCACGGACGTTGCGGTCCTCCACGGGCGTCTGCGCGGCAGGCCCGGCCCGCCCGGCGGGCGGCGCCGTACCGGCACCCGCACGGCACGGGATGGGACGGCCGGGATGGGCGGCGACGTGTCACCGGAGCGACCGCAACGCGGCGGACCGCAGAGCGGCGAAGACGGGCGATCGCCGGGCGGAGACCGCGGAGCCGGGTGAGAGCAGCGCGGAGACCACGGAGCCGGGAGAGATCAGCGCCGACACCGCGGAGCAGGGAGAAAGCAACACGGTGAAAGCCGGGAGGAATGCGAAAGAGCCGTCGACCGGTGGAGGTCGGCGGCTCCTTCATCGCTCAGCGGTGGAGGTGGGATTTGAACCCACGGTAGGTTGCCCTACACACGCTTTCGAGGCGTGCGCCCTCGGCCGCTAGGCGACTCCACCGCCCAGCAGCTTACCGGACGAACACCGATTGCCGTACATCGGAATGCCGGGTGCGTTTCATCCGGCGTGTTTCAAGCGGCCCGCGCCGTCCGGCGCCGGCCGGTTCAGCCACGGCGGCCGGCGAAGAAGGAGCGCAGCACCGCACCGCACTCCTCGGCGAGCACCCCCAGCACCACCTCGGGCCGGTGGTTGAGGCGCCGGTCGCGCAGCACGTCCCACAGCGACCCCGCCGCGCCCGCCTTCTCGTCGGCCGCGCCGTACACCACCCGGTCGACCCGGGCGAGCACGGCGGCCCCGGCGCACATGGTGCACGGCTCGAGGGTGACGACGAGGGTGCACCCGCTCAGCCGCCACGTGCCGAGCGCACGCGCGGCGGCCCGCAGCGCGAGGACCTCGGCGTGGGCGGTGGGATCCCCGCTCGCCTCCCGGTCGTTGCCGGCCGCGGCGAGCACCGTGCCGTCGGGCCCGAGCACCACCGCGCCGACCGGCACCTCCCCGCGCTCCCCCGCCCGTACGGCCTCCGCGAGCGCGAGGCGCATGGCGGGCTCGTAGTCCTGGGTCATCGCAGCCGGTCGAGCTCGTCGGCGAAGCCGAGACGTTCGGCGATGAGGGAGAGGATGTCCGCCGGGAGCACGCCCTCCTCCATGCTGAGCTCGAGCAGCTCCTCGGCGGTCAGCGAGAGGTCGGCGAGCAGCTCGAGGTCGCCCACCGGCCGGATGCCGAGGTCGGGCGCCTCGCTCACGTCGGACACCCCGGCGAGCTCCAGGAGGATCTCGCCGATCGGGTCGCCCTGGGCGGCGTGCGCGTCCGAGACGAACACCCGCGGGTCGAGGTCGTCCTCGTAGCGGACGATGCCGAACCACTCGTCATCGACCTCGACGCACAGCAGGGCGAGCTCGTCGCCGCCGAGGCCGAGGGCCTCCTGGACGGCATCGCCCAGATCGTCGGCGATCTCGGCGTCGGTGAGGTCGACGCCGGCGCCGGCCCAGCCCTCGCCGGTCTTGACGAAGGCGGCGGAGAACAGGTCGGGTCGCATCCGCGGCTCCCCGGCCTAGCCGATGGCGGCCTCGACCGCGCGTTCGAAGGGCTGCGAGAAGCCGAGCCGCCCGGCGATGCTCGACAGCACCTCATCCGGGAGCAGGTCGAGGTCGCTGGCGAGGGCGCAGAGCTCCATCTCGTCGAGCCCCAGGTCGGCGAAGATCGACAGATCGCCGACCGGGAGGACGGTGTCGAACTCCTCCTCTTCCGGGACGGGGACGTCGAGGTATTCGAGGACCTGCCGGGCCAGGGGCCAATCCCACGCGGCGGTGATATCGGAGAGGAAGACGTTCACCCGTTCGCCGTAGACCCGCAGCACCACGAAGAAGTCATCCCCCACGGCGACCATGCCAATCGTGGGCCCCATGCTCGGGATCTGACGCAGGGCGTGGATCAAACCGTGGAGATCGGAGGTGAGCGCCACGGGAAGCATTTCGGCCTCCCATCGCTCCTCTTCACGGTAGACCACGATGGCGAAGTCGAGAGCGTCTGCGTCTGGCATGGTCAACCCCACCGGCACCGTCCTTACGTCAGGCCATCGTCCCAGACTCGGAGATCCACAGTAGGGCGGTCGTCCTAAATTGTGATCGAGAACATCGGGCCAAGGTGAAGAAAATTTAGCGACACGGTACCTTTGGGTGCCATGGACACGCTCGTCGTTGATCATCCGCTCGTCGCCCACAAACTCACCGCTCTCCGCGATGAGCGGACGGATTCGCCGACGTTCCGTCGGCTCACCGACGAGCTGGTCACCCTGCTGGCCTATGAGGCAACCCGGGACGTGCGCGTCACCGACATCACGGTGAACACCCCGCTCGCGCCGGCCCGGGGGGTACGGCTGGCGCGCCCGTCCCCGCTGGTCGTGCCGATCCTGCGGGCCGGGCTCGGGATGCTCGACGGCATGACCCGGCTGCTGCCGACCGCCGAGGTCGGCTTCCTCGGCATGATCCGGGACGAGTCAACGCTGAAGGCGCAGACCTACGCGACCCGGCTCCCCGACGACCTGTCCGGCCGGCAGTGCTACGTCCTCGACCCCATGCTCGCCACCGGGGGCACCCTGGCCGCCGCGATCAAGTACCTGTTCGAGCGCGGCGCCGACGATGTCACCGCGGTCTGCCTGCTCGCCGCGCCCGAGGGCCTCGCCCGCGTGGAAGAGGAGTTCAAGGGCACCGACCTGCCGATCCGCGTGGTGACCGCCGCGGTCGACGAACGGCTCAACGAGCACGGGTACATCGTCCCCGGGCTCGGCGACGCCGGCGACCGCCTCTACGGCGTGGTCTGACGCCCGTCTGATCGGCCACCACGGCCGATCGATCGAGACGGCCGATCGACCCGCCGCGGCCGGTCGGCTGTCACAGCTGATCGACAGGCCCGGTACCGGCCGCCGCGGCGCTCGTGGTCGGGGCACATGGGCCACCGTCCGAACGCGGCACCGGCCGTCCGCGCGCGACCCGACACCGACATTCACTGCGTGGCCGACGCCGGCCTCCACGGCGTGACCCGACGCCGACGTTCACTGCGCGGCGCGACCTCGTCCTTCGCGGCGCGACCTCGTCCTTCGCGGCGTGACCCGACGCGGGTCTTCCTTGCACGGCCCGACACCGACCTACACCGCGCGGCCGGATCTCGACCTTCATTGCGCGGTCCGATGTCGACCTTCACTGCGCGGCCGCCGGCCTTTCGCACGGGATCCGGCGGTCTGCCCCGTGGTCCCGGCGGGCTTCGCAGACGGTCCGGCCCCTTCGATGCACGGCCTGACGTCTTCGGCGTGCGCTCCGCCGTCCGCCATGGCCTGCGGCCGCAGCTCGATCGGCGGCGTGGGCCGCACGGATGCGACCGACGGTGCCGAGGCCGGGGATGATGGCCCCGAGGCCCGCGAGTGATGGCCGGCCGGCGGGGTGGCCGGGGCGTCACGCCGTACCTGATCGGCACGTCCGGCTGGGCCGCCGATGCTCTCCCCTATCTCCCTCCTCTCTCCGCTTCTCCACACTCCTACTGTTACACTCCGTTATTCATAGGGTACGCACAGTGACGCGACGTCATCGCGTTTCGCCCGAGCAGCGCCACCAGGGGGGAGCCATGAGCCCGCCTCCGGCACGCGTACGGCACGAGCACGCCGAGGCCGCACCGAGGGCCGGCCTCGAGGACCGCCGCCACCCGGCGATCGTGCCGGTCGCTCACCAGGGTGCGCCCGGGGATCGGCGGCCACCAGCCACGCATCCCGGCCGGGTGTCCCGGCACCGCCCGCGGCACCCGCTCGGATAACGCGGCGCGACGACGGCGCAACGGTGGGCGGGGAAAGGCCGGCGATTATTCACGGCCTTTACCGCTTTACCGAAGAAGGCGTCTGGGTAATGTAGTGGTCATGGGAGTGGTGACGGCGGTGCAGGCCAAGAAGGTCCTGAAATGGGCGGCCATAGTACTGGTCGCCTTTTACCTGCTGACAAGGCCGACGGACGCGGCGCACACCGTGCACGGGGCGTTCAACGGTCTGATGCGTGCGGCTGACTCGATGGCTCAGTTCTTTGCCTCGCTGACATGAGACTTGTGGCCCGCGGGGAATCGGCCCCCTCCTCGATCAACCGTTACCTACTCCCTGGCGAAGTCCCCGTCGTCATGGTCCGGCGCCATCCCGCCGTGCTACTCCGTCCGGCGGCAGAGACTTTCGGTGGGCTGATCGTCGCGGGCCTGCTCAGCAAGATGCTGAGCGACAGCGGGGGCGGTGACGCGCTCCCCATCATCTGGTGCGCCTGGCTCCTGCTGCTCGTCCGCCTGCTCTGGCGGGTGGCGGAGTGGGCCGACGATCACTTCATCGTGACCAACAAGCGCATGCTCGTCACCAGCGGGCTGATCACGCGCAAGGTCGCGATGATGCCGCTCAGCCAGGTCACCGACATGAGCTTCAAGCGGTCCCTGCTCGGCCGCCTCATCGGGTACGGGGAGTTCGAGCTCGAGTCGGCGGGTCAGGATCAGGCGTTCCGCGAGGTGAGGTACCTCCCGTACCCCGAAACCCTCTACCTCGAGGTGTGCCAGCTGATCTTCCCCGATAAGGACAACGACGACGATTAGCGACCGGATCAAAACTATTCGCAACCATCCAGGTTGCCTTCAGGGTTCCGTAACCCAACCTACATCGCCGTGATTCTTAACCGAGGGTTACGTGATTCGGTCATCTCATGCCATCATGACAACGCCATTCGTCGTTCTCCCGCCCTGAGAGTCCAGATGCCGAGTCAGGGAACCATCGGCGACCGCGTCCGCGGCCTGCGGCTGAGCAGGCGCATGTCACAGGCCCAGCTCGCGGGGCCGGACCTGTCCGACAGCTATGTCTCACTGATCGAATCGGGTAAGCGGACGCCCACCCCTGCGGTGGCCCGTCTCCTGGCCGAAAGGCTGGGCTGCACCACCGAGTTCCTCCTCCACGGGATCGAGCCGCGGCAGCGCATCGACACCGAGTTAAGCCTGCGCCACGCCGAGCTCGAGCTGCACCACGGCTCCCCCGCCGTGGCCGCCGACCGGTTCAAGGCGATCATGCAGGCGTCCGACGGGGACAACGCCACGCTCGCCACGCGGGCGCATGTCGGGTTCGCCCGCGCTCTGGAGGCTCAGGGGAAGATCGAGCAGGCCGTCGAGGAGTACGAGCGGCTGCGCCGGGAGGCCATGGAGCACCCCGAGCGGCTCTCCGATCTGCCGCTGATCGTCGCCCTCTGCCGGTGCTACCAACGGGCCGGCGACCGGCTACGGGCCCGCGACCTCGGCGCCGAAGCGCAGGCCAAGGCGGAGCGGATCGGCATCGTCTCCGGCGAGGTGGCCATCGACCTCGCGCTCGCCCTGGTGGAGACCGGGACCGGCCTGCCGTACGTGGAACGGGTCCTCGACCTGACCGGGGTGCCCGAGGTGAGGGATCGCACCGCCGAGGTGCAGGCGCTGTGGCGGGCGAGCACGACCGCGGCCGAAGGGGACGACTCGGCCCTCGCCGTCCAGCTCGCCGAGGACGCGCTCGCCGTCGGCCGTCCCGCCCGGACGGCGCTCACGTCCGCCCGGATCGCGAGAGAACTTGCACAGATTCGGGTGATGGATCCCAATTTTGATGATTTGGAGCGCGCCAAGGCACTCGCCGAAGCGGCCCTCCGGGTCTTCACCGGGCTGTCCGCCGACCCGCGGGAGCTCGGGCGCAGCCTCGCCGTGCTGGGCTGGCTCCGCATCCGGACCGGGGACACGGCCTCGGCGATCGAACTGGCCCAGCGGATGCTGGAGCTCTCCCCGGCCACCGGGGGGATCATCGCGGCGACCGCGCACCTGGTCTTGGCGAAGGCCGCTTTGGCACGCTCCGATGACGCCACACTGGCGCTGCGGCGCGCGCATGAGCTGCTCGACGGCGACCCCGAGGCGCATGAACGGGAGGCCGCCAAGACCTGGCGGATGCTCGGTGACCTTTATGGGCAGGCCGGTGACAGACGCTCGCAGGCGACGGCTTATCGTAAGGCGCTGGAGGCCGTAGGCATCCACGTGACCATTCCCGGCGTCGCCGGCGCGGCCATGCTCGCCGGTTAGCCGACCGGCGCTCGGGGTGTGGTCAGAAGTCTCTGGAATAATTGGGAGCCTCATTCCATCATCGGATGATTGGCATCCCAAAGGAGGCTGGCGGCGGTGAGCCTGCGGACCGCGCAGCGGGCGTCTCTTGTGGACCAGGTGATCGATCAGCTCAAAGAGCAGATCACTTCGGGTTACTGGCAGCTCAACGCCAAGATCCCGACTGAGACCGCGCTCGCGGAGCAACTCGGGGTCGGCCGGAACACCGTGCGGGAGGCCGTGCGGGCGCTGACACACGCCGGGCTGCTCGAGTGCCGGCAGGGTGACGGCACATACGTCCGCGCCACGAGCGAGCTGTCCGGGGTGATGGCGCGACGGCTCCGCGCGGCCGAGCAGCTCGAGATCCTCGAGGTCCGCCGGGCGCTCGAGGTGGAAGCGGCCCGCCTCGCCGCGATCCGCCGCACCGATGAGGACATCGCCGCGATGGAGGCCGCCCTCGCCGAACGGGAGAAGGCCTGGGCGGAGGGCGACCCCGAGACGTTCGTCGAGGCCGACCTGAACTTCCACGTGACGGTCGTCGCCGCCACGCACAACCAGGTCCTGATGGACCTCTACCTGGACTTCTCGGCGGCCCTGCGCTCGAGCATCCGCACCGCGGGCGGCTCGCTGAAGGAGAACTACATCCCGCACGACACGATCGTCCGGGCGATCGTCGCCGGTGACGCGGCCGCCGCCGAGCGCGCCGGCCACGCCTGCATGGAGCACATCCTGATCGCCCTCACCGAGAACGCGGGCGACGGCTCCTCCTCGCCGGGCGACGACTGACCCCGCTCTGCCGGGGGTTCGGCGGGTCCGGTCGTGTCCCCGGGCGGCCGAGCGGCCGGCGGTACGGCCCAACCGATACGGCCCAACCGATACGGCTCAATCGGTACTGCTCAGCCGTGCGGGCGGACGGGCATCACCAGGTAGCGGAAGGCCGGGTCGTCGCCCTCTTCGGTGATGAGGGCGGCGCGGGTCGGGGTGGCCATGTGCAGGCGCACCCGCTCGGTCTCCACCCCGGCCAGGCCGTCGAGCAGGAAGTGCGGCTGGAAGGCGATGTCGATGTCCGGCCCGTCGAGCTCGGCCGCCACGATCTCCGTGCTGCGGCCGATACTCCCCCCGCCCGCGCGGATGAGCACCTGGCCGGGCGAGAAGGCGAGCCGTACCGGAGTGTTGGGCTCGGCGACCAGCGTGACCCGCTTCACCGCCTCGACGAACGGGGCGAGGGCGAGGTCGGCGTGGATCGGCCACTGCTCGGACAGCCGGGACCGATAGTCGATGAACTGATCGTCGAGCAGGCGGACGATCACCGTCCGGTCCTGGTTCCGCAGGCCGATGACGTTCTCGCCGAGGCCGATGGAGATCTCGCCCTCGCGGAGCGACCGCGCCGCCTCCACCAGCAGCCGGGCGGGCACCACCACACCGCGCCGCTCGTCCGGGCGCTCGGGGTGCCAGAGGAACTCGCGGGCCGCGATCCGGTAGCGGTCGGTCGCCGCCATGGAGACCCGGACGCCGTCGATGTCGATCCGGACACCGGTGAGCATGGGGAGACTGTCGTCCCGGCTCGCCGCGGCCGCGACCTGACCGGCCGCGGAGGCGAACACACCCCCGCCCACCGCCCCGGCCTTCGGCGGCATGGCGGGCAGGCTGGGGAAGTCCTCGTCCGGGAGCACGAGCAGGTCGTACTCGAGGCTGCCGCAGGTCAGGACGGCCTCACCGCCGTCCCGGTACAGGTCGACCGGCCGATCGGGGAGGCTCTTGGTGATCTCGGCGAGCACCCGGCCGGGGATGAGCACCCGTCCCGGCGCGGCGACATCGGCCTCGATCTGCGCCCAGGCCGACACCTCGTAGTCGAAGACCGAGATGCGCAGATCCGCATCCGCTTCGAGCAGCAGTCCCGAGAGCGCGGGCACGGTGGACCGTCCCGGCAGCAGGCGGGCCGTCCACGCCACCGCATCCGCCAGCACGTCTCGGTTCACCCGGATCTTCACTGCGACCTCCTAGCACCCCCGTTAGAAGGTAACCCCCGGGAGCGACAGAACGAGCGGCGAACCAGCGAAACGGTCGATGCGGCCCACCCAGGCTCGGCCGCGTGGTAACACCGGTCCCCGGCGGCGCATGCACCGGACCAGGGGTGGACCCGCCGGTGCCCGCGCCGGGCACCGCGCCGCCGGCCCGCAGCACCCGCCGCCCGCCGCGGGCGTCCCCCGCGCGGTGCCGCCGGGCGCGATGACGGTGACACATACGACATGGTGACCGATCGCAAAACCGCCGCCCGCCTCACCTGCGGTCGAGGAAGGTCAGCACGGCGAGCACCCGGCGGTTGTCGTCGTCGGACGGGGCGAGGCCGAGCTTGGCGAAGATGCCGGCGATGTGCTTGCTGACCGCGCTCTCGCTGAGGTAGAGCCGCTGCCCGATCGCCGCGTTCGACCGCCCCTCGGCCATGAGCTCCAGCACCTCGCGCTCGCGCGGGGTGAACCTGCTGAGCGGCTCGGGGCGGGCGGCGAGCAGCCGGGCGATGACCTCCGGGTCCATGGCCGTCCCGCCCGTGGCCACCCGCCGCACCGCGTCGGCGAACTGCTCGCCGTTGAACACCCGGTCCTTCAGCAGGTAGCCGACCCCTCCCGACCCGTCGGCCAGCAGCTCCCGGGCGTACAGCCGCTCCACGTGCTGGGAGAGGACGAGGATCGGCAGGCCGGGGACCCGTTCGCGCGCCTCGAGCGCCACGCGGAGCCCTTCATCGGTGTACGTGGGCGGGAGCCGTACGTCGACGACCGCCACGTCCGGGCGCTCCTCGAGGAACGCCCGGAGGAGCTGCGGCCCGGACTCCACCGCGGCGACCACGTCGAAGCCGTGGGCGCGGAGCAGGTGGATCAGCCCCTCCCGCAGCAGGTGGTGGTCTTCGGCGAGGACGACGCGCATCACCGCACCCCGGCCCGGTGGACCAGCGCCGGCCAGGCGGCGAAGGCGAGCATCCCGGCACCGAGCAGGATCATCCCGCCGATGACCGGCCACTGGAACGGTTCCGCCACGTGCAGCCCGAGGAACCACGACTTCGCGGTCACCCCGGTCAGCTTGAACACCATCGGCACGAACCCCTGCGGGACCAGGGGGATCCAGCCCAGGACGCCGCACGCGACGAGCGCGATCGCCCGCCGGGTGAGCGGCTGCGGCCGCGGCGCGGGCAGCGCCTGCGGCAGCTCGATCACGGCAGTGGTGGGGCCGCCGGCCGGGCTGCTGAGGGTGAGGACGCCGTCGAACGCGCCGATCCGGCGCTCGATGCCGCGCAGCCCGGTGCCGCGCGCGGGATCGGCGCCGCCCCGGCCGTCATCGGTGACCGTGATCCGCAGGGTGGTGCCGTCGTGGCCGATGTCGACCCAGGCCCGGGTCGCGCCGGCGTGCCGTGCCGCGTTGCCGAGGAGCTCGCTGATCGCGAAGTACGCCGCGGACTCGAGCGGCGCCGCGCCCTGGCCGGCAGGTCGATGGTGACGTGGGTGGGCAGCGGGCAGTCCAGGGCGAGCGCCCGGACCGCGTCGCCGAGCCCGCGTTCGGCGAGCACCGGGGGGTGGATGCCGCGGACGATCCGGCGCAGCTCGTGCAGCGCGTCGGCGGAGGCCTCCCGCGCCTTGGCGAGCATGGCCCGGGCGGCGTTCCGGTCGGTGTCCAGCAGCCGCTCGGCCGTGCCGATCATCATGCCGACGGCCACCAGGCGGGCCTGGGCGCCGTCGTGCAGGTCGCGCTCGATCCGGCGCAGCTCGGCCGCCTGCGCGTCCACGACCTCGGTGCGCACCGCGGAGAGCCGGCGCACCTGCCGCGCGAGCGCCAGCCGCCGGCCGAACGGCCGTAGCGCGGCCTTCGACCGGGCCGGCGCCACCGCCGCCGGTCCGTGGCGCCTCGCGCGCGCCGGGGCGACGGCACCGCCCCCGCACCCGGGCACGGCGCTGCCTG
>Ga0207870_100077_pt1 | contig 108195 bp, 99 predicted proteins | sample CeladaPassage60B_FD_187477 | JGI IMG/M metagenome (GOLD analysis project Ga0207870, IMG submission 187477) | Cellulose-adapted microbial communities from the Joint BioEnergy Institute, USA - Passage3 60B (SPAdes) (version 2) | ecosystem: Engineered > Bioreactor > Continuous culture >... | reverse complement strand
CGGTGCGATAGCGCGACTCCGGCGCCTCGGTAGTGGGTGCGCCGCTTTGCGCGAGCAGTTCGCCTTGCGCATCGTAAAGCGCTGCGTGGTAGTGCTGCAGCACCCACCACGGCGCTTGCGCCAAGAAGGTGGCAAGGTCGATGTGCGCAATGAGCGCCAGTCCGTCGGCAAGGGGGTGGCACCAAACCAGTTCGCTTTTTCCCGGGTCGGAGGCAACGAACGACCACGGTTGCTCAGCTTGGCAACGTAAAGCGCGCGATGCGTGTGGAACGATCTCGAGCGCCGTGAGTTCGCGGTGCTGACGAAAGAGCAAGGTTTTCGAAGCCGTGAACGAAATGGCTCCGTCGGGGGAACTGATCGCCTCGACAGTGCCTTTCAACTTGGCAGCGAGGTCGTCGAGTTGAAACGTCAGATACTGCCGTAACCAGAGCGTATCTTGAATGCGCTGTTGGGTGCGTTGCGCTTCGAGACTCAGCCATTGGTACCCTGCGGTTGCCGCGAGCGTGAGCATCAGGGTCAGTACAGCGATGAGCGGGGGCCAAAAGAGTGGGTTGTGCTGAGCGAAGCGGCGCATAGTGGAATTCCACGATAGCGTTTCGCGGACGATTGTCGCACAATGCGCCGCATCTCTGGTCTGTTGGGGCATGACGATGCGTTTCCGGCAAATCCTGAACCACCTCGAAGAGTGGCTGATCGGTTTTCTTCTGGCATTGACGACCGGGGTGATTTTCGTCGCGGTTGTCCATCGCTATCTGAGCGGTGTGCCCATCCCTTATCTGCAAGATTGGCTGCTTGCGCGCGATTTGGGGTGGGCGCAGGAGTTCGCGCTCATCTGTGCCGCGTGGATGGCCAAAATCGGCGCGGCGTATGGGGTGCGGACGGGAATTCACGTCGGCGTCGATATTGTCACGGAGCGGGCTACGGGCAAGACGCGCGCGCTCCTCGTGACGTTGGGGCTTGGTGCCGGGATCCTCTTCAGTGCGTTGACAGCCTGGTTCGGGGCGTTGTTCGTGTGGGAGAACGGTTTGGCCTACGCTTTTTACGACACGTTGGGTTGGGACACGGGGCCCTATTTCGAAGGCTCGGTGACACCCGATCTCGAATGGCCGTCTTGGGCGGTCTATCTGATCATCCCCATCGGGGGAATGCTCATGGGGTGGCGGTTTTTGGAGGTGCTGATCCGTTTCTGGCGTACGGGTGAGTTGCCGTGCCACCAGGTCGCTCACGTTGCTGGGTTGGAGGAGTCGTAAATGAACGCGGCGATTCTTTTCGGTTTGCTTTTTCTCTTGATGGTTGTCGGGATGCCGATCGGGGTCGCGCTTGGCCTCACCGTCTTCCTCTTCATGGGGGTTTTGGCCAATATGCCGCTCGAATCGGTCACCCTCAAAATGATGTCGGCGGTGGAAAAATTCGAGCTGCTCGCAATCCCGTTCTTCATTCTGGCCGGTAACTTTCTCACCAGCGGGGGGGTTGCGCGCCGGATGATCCGCTTTGCGAACGTGATGGTCGGTCACATCACCGGTGGATTGGGGATGACCGCGGTTGCCGCGTGCGCACTCTTTGCGGCCGTTTCGGGCTCCTCTCCGGCCACGGTGTTGGCGATCGGTTCGATCCTCATCCCGGCGATGCTCAAGCAGGGCTTTTCCCAGCGCTTTGCGATCGGTACGGTCGCATCCGCAGGTGGGTTGGGCATCCTCATTCCGCCGTCGATCGTGATGGTGATGTACGCGGTGACCACGAACTCTTCGATCGGTGCGCTCTTCATGGCGGGGGTCGTTCCCGGGATCGTGCTCACCCTGATGCTTGCCGCGACCACCTGGTGGCAGGCGAAGAAAAACCATTTCCCCAAGCAGCCGAAAGCGAGCTGGCGAGAGCGCTGGGAGGCCTTTCGCGACGCCATTTGGGGGTTGATGCTGATCCTGATCGTGATGGGTGGGATCTACGCGGGCATTTTCACCGCGACCGAGGCTGCGGCAATGAGCGCCGTCTATGCCGCGTTCATCGCACTCTACGTCTATCGCGACCTCACTTGGCGCGACGTGCCGCGGGTGTTCATCGAATCGGCGAACATGGCGTCGATGCTCTTTTTCATCATCTCGGGCGCGGTGGTTTTTTCGTTCATCCTCACCAGTGAGCAGATCCCGCAAATGCTGGCGCAGGCGATCATCGACATGGGGCTGGGTCAAATCGGCTTTTTGTTGATCGTCAATATCCTGTTGTTGGTTGCCGGTAGTTTGATGGAGCCGAGCTCGGTCATCTTGATCCTTGCGCCGATCCTTTTTCCGGTCGCGGTAGCGCTTGGGATCGATCCGATCCATTTCGGTGTGGTCGTTACCGTCAATATGGAGATCGGCATGATCACGCCACCGGTGGGACTCAACCTCTTTGTCGCAAGCGGCATCACCCGTGCGGGGCTCACCGAGGTGAGCGTCTCGGTGTTGCCGTGGCTCTTCACGATGCTGCTCTTTTTGATTTTGGTGACTTACTGGCCCACGCTCTCGCTTTGGCTGCCGCGAGCGCTGGGGATGATGTAAAGGCAGCCTTGTACAGGAGGTGACTATGAAACTGAAGACCGTTGTGTTTGCATTGGCTGCGATCGGCGTGATGGGCGCGGCGCAAGCGGCCGAACCGATCGTGATCAAATTCAGCCACGTGGTGGCAGATGACACCCCGAAGGGGAAGGGGGCGCTCAAGTTCAAAGAGTTGGCGGAAAAATATACCAACGGTGCGGTGAAGGTCGAGGTCTATCCCAACAGCACGCTCTACAAAGACAAAGAGGAGCTCGAAGCGTTGCAGTTGGGCGCGGTGCAGATCATCGCCCCGTCACTCGCCAAGTTCGGGCCACTTGGGGTCCGGCAGTTCGAGGTCTTTGACCTTCCCTACATTTTCGACGGCTACGAAGATCTGCACAAAGTGACCTATGGGCCGGTGGGTAAGAAACTGCTCGCTGCGCTCGAACCGAAAGGGATCAAAGGGCTGGCGTATTGGGACAACGGCTTCAAGGTCTTTTCGGCCAACAAGCCGCTACGCAAGCCGGAAGACTTCAAAGGGTTGAAGATGCGGATCCAGTCCTCGAAAGTGCTCGAAGCGCAGATGCGGGCGCTCGGGGCGCTGCCGCAGGTGATGGCGTTCTCCGAAGTCTATCAGGCGTTGCAAACCGGTGTGGTCGATGGCACCGAAAATCCGCCGTCCAATCTTTATACCCAGAAGATGCACGAAGTGCAGAAATATGTGACGCTGTCGAACCACGGGTACTTGGGCTATGCGGTGATCGCCAACAAACGCTTCTGGGATGGGTTGCCGGATACGATCCGTACCCAGCTCGAAAAAGCGATGAAAGAGGCGACGGAGTACGTCAACGACATCGCCAAGGAAGAGAACGAAAAAGCGCTTGAAGCGGTGCGGAAAGCGGGAACGAGCGAGATCATCGAATTGACGCCGGAAGAGAAATTGGCGCTCAAGAAAGCGCTCATCCCCGTGCATGAAGAGATGGCGCCGCGCATCGGTAAGAAAGTGATCGAAATGGTGTACGAAGGTACCGGCTTCGATCCGAAGAAATTGCGCTGATCACCGAGCAGGTTGCGTTGTTGCGTCATTGGGGTCGCTGCATGGGCAGCGACCTTTTTTTGCGCGGTTCAGACGACCGCTTCTTCTTTCTTGCGTTCCGGCTTGATGAGGCTTTCGCGGGTGACACCGAACCACATCAGGAGAGCCGACGAGACGAAGATCGACGAATAGATTCCGAAGAGAATGCCGATCGTCAATGCCAGCGCAAAATAGTAGAGCGTCTCTCCGCCGAAGAGAAGGATCGAGAGCACCATCGCCAAGGTGCTGCCGTGGGTGATCACGGTGCGGGACATCGTCGAGGTGATCGCATGGTCAAGGAGCGACGCGGTAGAGACCTTGCCGCGGCTTGCGCGCATCTTTTCGCGCACGCGGTCGAAGATCACCACGGTTTCGTTGACGGAATAGCCGAGCACGGCAAGTACCGCAGCCAGTACCGGCAACGAAAACTCCCATTGGAAGAGCGCAAAGAAACCAAGAATGATCACCACGTCGTGCAGGTTGGCGATGATCGCCGCTACAGAAAAGCGCCACTCGAAGCGGATCGCCAAATAGATCATGATCCCGATCACGACCAAGACGAGCGCGATTGCGCCGTTTTCCGCAAGTTCACGTCCTACTTGGGGGCCGACGAATTCCATGCGGGTAACTGTGATCTCAGGCAGGTGCTTGGCAAAAAGGGCGCGTAGGTTGTCTGCGACTTCATCAGGGGGGAGCTCATCGTGTCGCGCCAAGCGCACGATCGCTGCTTTCGTCGAGCCGAAATGTTGCACCTGCGCTTCGGGAAAACCGTTTTGCACAAGGGTTTCACGCAGCGGCGGCAGTGTGATCGACTGTTCGCTATGGATTTCGACCAACGTCCCCCCAGTGAATTCGATCGAGAGGTTGAGGCCGCGGACGATCAAACTGCCCACCGCAACCAGGAAAAAGAGGAGCGAAATGGCGTTGAAAATGGGCGCAAAGCGCATGAAGGGGATGTCGGCGCGAGGACGAAAGAGTTCCATGGTCGAGACCTTTCAACCGATTCGAATACGCGAAATGCGTTTGTTGCCGCCGTAGATCAGATTGACCAGCCAGCGTGAGACCAGAACGGCGCTGAAGATCGAGGTGAGGATACCCAGGACATGGACCACTGCGAATCCACGTACCGGACCCCAGCCGAAAATCAGGAGCGCCAGACCGGCGATCAGCGAGGTGACGTTCGAGTCCAAAATGGTATCGAACGCGCGATCATACCCCGCGGCAATCGCCAATTGCGGGGAGACACCCGCGCGCAGCTCTTCACGAATCCGTTCGTTGATCAGCACGTTGGCGTCGATCGCCATCCCCAGCGTGAGCGCCACGGCTGCGATACCCGGTAGGGTCAGCGTGGCTTGAAGTAGCGAAAGGAGCGCGATCAGCAACACCAGGTTCACAAAGAGCGCGACCACCGAAACGATACCGATCACCTCATAGTAGACGATCATGAAAAGTGCGATCGCCAGGAAACCGTAGAGCGTGGCATTGACCCCGCGTTCGATGTTCTCTTTCCCTAGGCTCGGCCCGATCGTGCGCTCTTCGACGATCCGCATCGGGGCGGCAAGACTCCCCGCACGCAACAACAACGCGATGTCACGCGCTTCTGCCGTCGTCATCGCGCCCGAGATCTGCACGCGACCGCCGCCGATCTCCGTTCGGATCACCGGGGCGGTGACCACTTCGGCAACCCCGCGGTCGATCAAAAGGATCGCCATGCGTTTGCCGACATTTTCACGGGTGACGTCGCGAAAGATCCGGGCGCCAGCCGCATCGAGTGTGAGGTGGACCGCCGGTTCTTGCGTCTGGCTGTCGAACCCGGGTTGTGCATCGGTCAGCCGCTCACCCGTGAGAACCACGTCGCGCTTGACGAGAATGGGACGACCGTTGCGCTCGGTGAGCAGCTCCGTTCCCGGCGGAACACGACCCGCGAGTGCCGCTTCGAGCGCGCCGGGGGTGTCGTCGACCAGGCGCACTTCCAGGGTCGCGGTGCGTCCCAGAATGTCTTTCGCTTTGGCGACGTCTTGCACGCCCGGAAGTTGCACGACGATGCGGTTCGCCCCTTGCTGTTGAATCACCGGTTCGGCAACGCCCAGTTCGTTGATGCGGTTGTGCAACGTGGTGATGTTTTGTTTCAAAGCGAATTCGCGGATTTTCTGTTCCGCGCTGGGTGTCAGCCGCGCGATGAGGCGCGTTTCGTCGCCGTTTTCTTGGCGGTCGATGGCGAGCTCGGGAAACGTTTTCGTCAGTACCGTGCGCGCCTGTTGCGCAGTGGTGGGGTCCGAGAAACGGGCAACGATCGTATTGCCTTGGCGGGCGATACCCAGTGACCGAATCCGCTCGGAGCGTAGCGTGGACCGGATGTCCGCAGCGAGCGCGTCGAGCCGCTGCGCAATCGCCCCTGCCATATCGACTTCCAAGAGAAAGTGGACGCCGCCCCTAAGGTCGAGCCCTAGGTACATCGGTTTCGCGCCGATCGCCAATAACCACTTCGGTGCGCCGGGCAGGAGGTTCAGCGCTACGATGTAGCGCGGTTTTTTGGGATCGGGATTGAGCGCTGCGTCGATGAGGTCACGCGCTTTGAGTTGCGTTTCGGTTTCGGCGAAAAGGATCCGAAGTCCATCGGGGTCCCGTTCGAATCCGGTGGCTTCGAGGTGCGCGGAAGCGAGCGTTTCCCGAATGCGCGCCTCTACGGGCGCGGCGTCCCACGGAGCGCCCGCTTTGATCGGCGCAACCTGGACCGCGGGGATTTCACCAAATAGGTTGGGGAGCGCGTAAATTGCCCCAACGATCACCACGAGGACGATCAGGACACTTTTCCACAGCGGATAGCGGTTCATAGACGCAGCGCTTTCACGATCAGAGGTGTTTGACGGTGCCTTTGACGAGGACGGCGAGGATCGTCGGTTTTTGCACCACCACTTCGACCCCTTTGGCGATCTCGACCGTGACGAACTGGTCGTCGATCGCCCGGACGATCCCGATGATCCCACCTTGGGTGAGTACCTCATCGCCGACTTTGAGCGCTTCGAGCATCTGTTTGTGCTCTTTGGCGCGTTTCATCTGGGGACGGATCATCAGAAACCAGATGACCACGAACATCAAGATGAGCGGAAGCAGCTGCATCAACCCACCGGTGGGGTCGGCGGTAGCGCCTGTGGCTTGCGCGTAAGCGTTAGTGATCCACATCAGAACAACTCCTACGAAAAAAGCCCATTGTATCACTGCATGCGGTTCGGGTCGGCAGACGACCGCGGTGGCCTGTTTACCGGTGGACGAGCGCAAGCGGTAGTTCCGTGGTCTCTTTGACGCCTTGGAGACGGATGTGGGTTTCGATTCGCGCCACGCCGGGTAGGCGCAAAACCGATTCCCGGACGAAGCGACCCAAGGTTTCCAGGTCGGGGACGACGATTTTCAACCAGTAGTCGGCACTGCCGGTAATCGCGTGGCATTCGACGATGGGGGGTAGCAGCGCGACGGCGCGTTCGAACGCTTCAGGCCGGGTGGCGCTGTGGCGCTCCAGCCAGAGCGACGCGAACGCAACCACCCCAAACCCCAACCGCGCCCCATCGAGAATCGCTGGGGTCGCTTTGATGAAACCGCGTCGTTCGAGTTGTTGTTTGCGCCGGGCGACTTGCGACGGCGAAAGCCCGACCGCTTCACCGATCGCAGCCAGCGCGTGCGTCGCGTCGCGTTGCAGGAGGCGCAAGATTTCCCAATCGACGGGGTCGAGCAATTCTTATGCGTTCATATTGGGGAAAACAAAAATTTTGTGCGAATTTTAGCCCGATATTGTCGATCATGCGAATTTTTTGTCCGACGATTGCGCGATAATGACGCACCACATCCAAAAGGAGGCCACTGCGATGAACCTCACCACAGCGTTACTGCACGCACTCAAAGCCAATGGCGCCAAACAGATCTTCGGGATTCCGGGCGATTTTGCCTTACCCTATTTCAAGATCATCGAAGAGACCGGCATTTTGCCCCTCTATACCTTTTCTCACGAACCGGGCGTCGGCTTCGCTGCCGACGCAGCCGCGCGGTACCACGGCGGGTTGGGCGTTGCGGCGGTGACCTACGGCGCGGGGGCGCTCAACATGGTCAATGCCGTTGCGTCGGCGTATGCGGAAAAATCGCCGGTTGTCGTAATCTCCGGTGCGCCGGGGGCGCATGAAGCCAGTTCTGGGCTCTTTCTCCACCATCAGGCAAAGACGCTCGATTCGCAATACCGAATCTATCAAGAGATCACCTGCGACCAGGTCCGTCTTGACGATCCCGGAACGGCCCCCAAACAGATCGCGCGGGTGTTGGCCAATTGCAAACGCCATTCGCGCCCCGTTTATATCGAGATACCCCGCGATCTTGTCGCGGCGCCGTGCGAACCCGTTCCGGCGTTGCCCGAGGCGACGGTCGACCCCGAAGCGATCGCTGCGTGTGCCGACGAAGTATTGGCGCGACTCAAACAGGCCAAGCAGCCGGTTTTGCTGGTAGGTGTCGAAGTGCGGCGCTACGGTGTCGAGCAAGCGGTTGCGAAACTTGCCGCCCGCTTGGGCATTCCCGTCGTGACCAGCTTCATGGGGCGCGGCTTGTTGGCCGACGCCAATGCGCCCCTTTTGGGGACCTACATGGGGATCGCCGGGGATCCCGAGATCACCCAGTTGGTCGAGGAGAGCGATGGCCTGTTGTTGTTGGGCGTGATACTTTCGGACACCAATTTCGCCGTTTCGCAGAAACGGATCGATTGGCGGCGAACGATCCATGCCTTCGACGGTGCCGTTCGGGTGGGGCACCATCACTACCCCAACATTCCGCTCGATCGCCTGATCGATGCGTTGCTTGCGCGCACCCCAGATCGAGGGAATCGCTTCCAACCGGCACAACGGCAATATCCGACTGGGCTCAGCGCCGACGACGGCGAGATCACCCCGCAGGCGATCGCAACGGCGGTGAACGATTTGATGACCACCCATGGGAAGGTGCCCCTTGCTGCGGACACGGGCGATTGCCTCTTTACCGCGATGGATATCGTCCACACCGCGATGGTAGCGCCGGGTTATTACGCGACGATGGGGTTTGGGGTTCCGGCGGGGCTTGGGATTTGTGCCTGCGGCGAACGTCCGATCATTCTGGTCGGGGATGGCGCGTTCCAGATGACCGGATGGGAGTTGGGGAACTGCCGCCGTTACGGCTGGGATCCCATCGTGATCGTGCTCAACAACGCCAGTTGGGAGATGTTGCGGGCGTTTCAGCCGGAGTCGCACTTCAACGATCTCGACGACTGGAACTTCGCGGCAATGGCGGCAGGGATGGGCGGCGATGGCATGCGGGTGCGCTCCCGGCGCGAACTGAAAGCGGCGTTGGATCGCGCGTGGCGGACACGTGGGCGCTTCCAATTGATCGAGGCGATGATTCCCCGCGGCGTGATGTCGCCGACGTTGGCCCGTTTCGTCGCGGGCGTCAAGCGCCTGAGCATGCCGAAGAGCGCAACGTAGCCGAGCAGAGCGCAGGCACGGCGGGGTTGCCGTTTACTCGGATCGTCGCATTCCTTGTCGCTCGGTCGGTTGCGGTACAATTTCCCCTTTCCGAAGGGGAAACGGGCAATGACGATTTTGGTCACGGGTGGCGCGGGCTTCATCGGCAGCAATTTTGTCTTGGATTGGCTGGCAGAGCGGGATGAGCCCGTGGTGACGCTCGATGCGCTGACCTACGCGGGCAATCTCGAGAACCTCGCGCCCGTCCTCGACGATCCGCGCCATACTTTCGTAAAAGGGGATATTGGCGATTCGGCGCTGCTCCAACAGCTTTTGGCCTCACACCGGGTTCGCGCGATCGTCCATTTTGCCGCCGAATCGCACGTCGACCGCAGCATTCTTGGGCCAGAGGCGTTCGTCCAGACGAACGTCGTGGGCACTTTTCGCCTCCTCGAAGCAGCGCGCCACTATTGGCAGCAACTGCCTCTTTCGGAGCAGGAAGCGTTTCGTTTCCTCCACGTCTCCACCGACGAAGTCTATGGCACGCTCGAACCAGACGACCCGCCCTTTACCGAGACAACCCCTTATGCACCCAATTCCCCCTACGCGGCGAGCAAAGCGGGGTCCGACCATCTGGTGCGGGCCTACCACCACACCTACGGATTGCCGACGCTCACCACCAACTGCTCGAACAACTACGGGCCGCGGCAGTTTCCCGAAAAGCTGATCCCGCTTTGTCTTTTGCGCGCGCTTGCGGGCGAGCCGCTTCCGATCTACGGCGATGGGCAACAGATCCGGGACTGGCTCTACGTCGGTGACCATTGCGCCGCGGTGCGGCGCGTGCTTGATGCCGGTACGCCAGGTGAGACCTACAACATCGGCGGGTGGAACGAGCAGACCAACCTTGCGGTGGTCACCGAGCTCTGCACTTTGCTGGATCGCCTGGCCCCGCGTGGGGATGGCCGCTCCTATCGCGATCAAATCACCTTTGTTGCCGATCGGCCCGGTCATGACCGCCGCTATGCGATCGACGCGCGCAAAATCGCATGCGAACTCGGTTGGCAACCGGCGGAATCGTTCGCAACCGGCCTCGAAAAAACGGTGCGCTGGTATCTTGCCCATCGCGATTGGGTCGAGCGGGTGCAAAGTGGCGCCTACCGCGATTGGGTTCGCACGCAATACGGCGCGCGGCTATCCCAGGAGGGGCGATGAGCCGTTTGCGTGTACTGCTTTTGGGTGCCAACGGCCAGGTCGGTTGGGCGTTGCGACCTCGGTTGGCGCTCGACTATGATCTGGTCGCGCTCGACCGGCAGGCGCTCGATCTGAGCGACCTCGACGCGCTGCAAGCGCGCCTTGACGCCGAGCGTCCTGCCGCGATCGTCAATGCCGCGGCGTATACGGCAGTCGACCGTGCCGAACGCGAGCCCGAACTGGCGTATCGTTTGAACGCGGCGGTGCCAGAACGGTTGGCGCGCTGGTGCGCGGCAAACCACGCGGCGCTCTTGCACTATTCCACCGACTACGTCTTCGACGGGTGCCATGACCGCCCCTATCGCGAGACGGATACGCCGTCGCCACTCAATACCTATGGGGCCAGCAAACTGGCGGGGGAGCAGGCGGTGTTGGGCAGTGGTGCTCGTGCCGTCGTTTTGCGTGTTTCCTGGGTCTATGGCGTGCACGGCAACAACTTTCTCAAAACGATGCTGCGCTTAGCGCGGACCCGTGACCAATTGGCCGTGGTTGATGACCAAATCGGCGCGCCGACGAGTGCGGAATTGATCGCCGCAGTCAGCGAACGGTTGCTGACTCGGTTGCTCACAGTCGGTGATCGCGCCGCTCATGCGCCGTCGCCGTCACCCGATCGCGTGCCACCGCTGCTGCACCTCGCGCCGAAAGGGGCGGTGAGCTGGTTTGGTTACGCGCGCTTTCTACTGAAATGCGCAGCGCAATATGGGTGGCCGCTGCGGGTGCACCCGGACGCCATTCGCGCCATTCCGAGCACCGACTACCCGACACCAGCACCGCGCCCGCGCAATTCGCGGCTCGCCACCGATTTGCTCGAACAGACCCTGGGGGTGACGCTTCCCAGCTGGGAGACGGACGTTGCCCGTACCGTCGAAGCGCTGGTGCAATGCTGCTCCCTCAATGGATGACCTGAAGGAACGAGACGATGACATTTTCCGTACCAACCGATTCGGCTGCCACTGTTGCGGTGGGGTTGCCGTATGCGTTCGAGCGGCGAACCAGCCAACGCAAAGGGATCGTCCTGGCGGGGGGGTCCGGAACGCGACTCTACCCCAGCACGTTGGCGGTTTCCAAACAGCTGTTGCCGCTTTACGACAAACCGATGGTCTACTATCCCCTCTCGACGCTGATGTTGGCGGGAATACGCGAAATACTCCTCATTTCGACGCCGCAAGACACGCCGCGCTTTGCGCAACTCTTGGGCGATGGCAGTCAGTGGGGGATCGCGTTGCATTACCACGTTCAGCCGAAACCGGAAGGGATCGCGCAGGCGCTGCTGTTGGCCGAAGCGTTCCTTGCAGGTGCGCCTTGTGCGTTGGTGCTCGGTGACAACGTCTTCTACGGGCACGATCTGCAAACGCTCCTCTTTTCTGCCGATATGCGTGAAACGGGTGCTACGGTCTTCGCGTACCACGTCACCGACCCGCAACGCTACGGCGTCGTGGCGTTCGACCAAGCGGGGCGCGCGATCGATATCGAAGAAAAACCGGCGCGGCCGAAATCGTCTTACGCCGTGACCGGGCTCTATTTTTACGATGGGTCGGCGAGTGAGCGCGCCAAAAGGCTTCGTCCCTCGCCGCGTGGGGAGCTCGAAATCACCGATCTCAACCGCAGTTATCTTGCCGATGGCACGCTGCACGTCGAAGTGATGGGGCGCGGGTATGCGTGGCTCGATACCGGAACGCACGATTCGCTGCTCGACGCCGGCCAGTTCATCGCCACCATCGAACGGCGACAAGGTCTCAAGATCTCTTGCCCGGAAGAGATCGCCTGGCGGCAAGGGTGGATCGATGAGGAGGCGCTCTTGGCGCAAGCCGAGCGGCTCGGCAAAAGTGGCTACGGCGCGTACCTGCGCCGGTTGCTGCAGCGATTGTGAACGGACACAAGGAGTTTGGGATGCGCATCGTTCCCACCGCACTTCCCGAGGTGCTGCTGATCGAACCCGTCGTGCATGGCGACGAACGGGGGTACTTCTTCGAAGCGTTTCATCAGGCCCGTTTCGAAGCGGCGCTGGGGTATCGGGTGACCTTCGTCCAAGACAACGAATCCCGTTCGAAGCGCGGGGTGCTGCGGGGGCTCCATTATCAGTTGCCGCCGCACGCGCAGGGTAAATTGGTTCGATGCGCAGAAGGGGCAATCTACGATGTGGCCGTCGATATTCGCAAAAGCTCGCCCACGTTTGGTCAGTGGGTGGGGGTGGAATTGTCGGACACCAACAAGCGGCAGTTGTGGATTCCACCGGGTTTTGCCCACGGTTTTCTCACGCTTACGGACTTTGCGCGCTTGCTCTACAAGGCGACCGATTACTACGCGCCGGAATACGACCGCGCAATCGCTTGGAACGATCCCCAGTTGGCGATCGCGTGGCCCGAACTCGACGTCCCGTTGATTATCTCAGAAAAGGATCGCCGAGCGCCACGCTTTGCCGATGCCGAACGGTTCGACTGAGCGCGCGTGATCATCCCTTTGGTTGGGATGGCTGCGCTCGCTGTTGCGTTGCAACCAATTCGGGGCGGCGCGCAACCGCTGCCAGTTGGGTCAGCGTGGATCGCGTCTGCTCGAGAAACCGCGCCAACTCCGCTTTCGGTAGCGGCTCGGGTCCAGGGAGGCGAACGGTTTGGGGGTTGTAGGGTTTACCGCCGATGCGTACCTCATAGTGGAGATGCGGACCCGTGACGCGCCCCGTCGCGCCCGAGTACGCGATCACTTGGCCCTGTTGCACTTTCTGTCCAGGTGTAAGCCCCTTGGCATACGCGGAGAGGTGCCCGTAACGGGTCTCGTAGCCGTTGCGGTGCGCGAGGATCACCAGTTTCCCGTATCCGCCTTTCCAACCGAGGAATGTGACGTGCCCGTCCGACGCGGCCAGAACAGGCGTTCCGGTCGCGGCAGCCAAATCGACGCCATAATGGTTTTTCATGCCGCCGGTTACTGGATGTTCCCGCAGACCAAATTGAGAGGTGACCCGGGTGAATTTGAGGGGGTAGCGCAAGAAACCGCTCCCCAGCGCTTTGCCGTCGGGGGTATAAAAGCCTGTTTCACCGTCTCGGTTGGTGTAGCGAAGAACCCGGTAGGTTTTACCCTGATTGGTGAATTCGGCGGCGACGATATCACCGACAGTTTTGTTTCCCAACGCGTCGATCGACGTCTCGTAGAGCACGACGAACGCGTCGCCTACACGCAAGTCGCGGGAAAAATCGATTTCGGTCCCGAAGACTTCCGCCAAACGGCTCGCGATTTCGTAGGGCAGCCCGATTTCGTCGGCAGTGGCGAAAAGAGACGACGAGATCACGCCTTCCCGTGCTTCAAGGAACGTGGTCGTGTCGCTGGAGTCGGCGTTATTTTTGACCGCAAAACGGTCACCGTCGCGTTCGATGGTCACCCGTTCACCGTGGGTGAGCGGAAGTTGTAGCGCAAAGACTTTGCCGGTTGGGTCCAGTTTGAGCGTGACCGTTCCGTTGCCCAAAAGGCGGCGATGGATCGGCTGGGCTTCCGGTGCCGCCAGCGCGTAATCGATCAATTCGGGGTCGTTCGCGCCGATTCGTTCCAACAATTCACTGAGTGTCTCTCCTTGTTGAACGCGGTCTCGGATCACAACCGGGGGGAGGGATGGCTCAGCGGCCGGGTGGAGAGAAATCGGGGGTAGCGAGGCGATGACCTCTTGCGGTGAGGGTGCCGTGCGGTTGGGATCGATTGCCGCAACGGCAAGACCCAAAGTGACGAATGCACCAGAAAGGGCGAACCAAAAAGGGGGGCGCAGCCAAATCGTTCGTTTCATCGCCTCCTCCGTTTTTCCTTTGCGCAGAATGCATCGAATTGTAGCGCATTTTTTTGTTGACATTGTGCGGGAAAGCGCGTATCGTGGAACCCGTGCTGCCGTGTTGCAGCACAAGCGAAGAGGGCTCTGCCCTGATTGATTGATGTTTGTAAGGAAGTAAAGCAATGGCAACAGGTACGGTTAAGTGGTTCAATGATTCCAAAGGCTTCGGGTTCATTACCCCGGACGAGGGCGGAGATGACCTCTTTGCGCATTTCTCCTCGATCAACATGCCCGGGTTCAAGACCCTCAAAGAGGGTGATCGCGTGCGCTTCGAGGTGACGCAAGGCCCCAAAGGTAAGCAGGCGTCGAATATTCAGAAAATCTGAGTTCGATACTGCCCTGGGCAGCAAAAAACCACCCGCAAGGGTGGTTTTTTTATGCTGTCCCGATCGCTGAAATGCCGACCGGGAGGCAAAGTACCGAAATGATTACTTCAACTTGGTCTCTTTGAACAGCACGTGTTTCCGGGCTTTCGGATCGTATTTTTTCAATTCCATTTTGCCCGGGGTGTTCTTTTTGTTCTTCGTCGTGGTGTAGAAATAGCCGGTACCGGCTGTGGATTCCAGTTTGATTTTTTCGCGGGCAGCTTTTGCCATGATGCGCTCCTAATCAGATCTTTTCGCCACGGGCGCGCAGTTCGGCAAGAACCGCATCGATCCCTTTCTTGTCGATCGTGCGCAGCGCCGCGTTGGAAACGCGCAGGCGTACCCAGCGGTTTTCCGCTTCGCTCCAGAAACGACGGTAGTGCAGGTTCGGCAAGAAGCGCCGTTTGGTTTTGATGTTGGAGTGGGAGACGTTGTGTCCCACCATCGGGCGCTTACCCGTCACTTGACAGACTCGAGCCATTGCTTTTGCTCCTCGAATTCCGATGAAACGCGGAATGTACCATAATTGCGCGTTTTTTTGCAAGAATCAGGTGGGGTCGAGCCATCCATGCTCGGCAAACGAAACGGCAGTGTCGCGGGTGACTAGGAAATGGTCGAGCAAGCGAACGTCGATCAACCGCAACGCGTTCTGGAGCCGCTGCGTCACCGCGATGTCGTCTCGACTGGGCACCGCGTGGCCGCTTGGGTGGTTGTGTGCGACGATCACGGCACTGGCGTTGAGCGTAAGCGCCAATTTCGCGACTTCACGGGGATAGACCGCCGCTTCGGCTACCGTGCCCCGAAAAAGGGTTTCGCTCTTGAGCAAGCGGTGACGCTGATCCAGTAGCAGTACCAGAAAGGATTCGTGGGGGAGCCCCCCGATTTGTAACCGCAGCCAATCCTTGACGGCTTGCGGCCGCTCGAAAGCTGGGACGGCTTGGGCTTCCTGCCACAACGCCCGGCGCGCCAGTTCCAGTGCCGCGAGCAGTTGCGCCGTTTTCGCCGGGCCGATACCTGGCATCTGGGCAAGCTGTTGGGGTTCGCAGTGAATGAGCCGAGCGATGCCGCCGAACGCGGCGATCAAGTCGCGCGCCAAATCCACGGCACTCTTGCCGCGTACGCCAACCCGTAGGAAAATCGCCAACAGTTCGGCATCGCTCAGAGCCTGCGCACCACGCGTCAAGAGTTTTTCGCGCGGGCGTTCCGCTTCGGGCCAATCGCTGATCGACATCGACAAGAGGAGCGAATTTCGACGATGGACAATCTTACCGCAAATGAAGGGCGCAACAGGGCGAAACCGCCATTCGTGCGCGGCGCGCGGATCGTATTGGCGGTGACCGGTGGGATCGCAGTATACAAAATTGCCGAAGTGGTCCGCCGGCTCGTCGACCGTGGCGCAACGGTCGACGTGGTCATGAGCGACGCGGCAACCCGGTTCGTCACACCGCTCACTTTTCAAGCGCTTTCTGGGCGGACGGTTTGGACCGATTTGTGGGACGGACGCGCCGAAGACGCGATGGCGCATATCGATCTGACGCGTGGTGCTGCGCTGATGGTCGTTGCACCTGCTACCGCCGACCATTTGGCGCGCTTCGCCCAAGGTCGTGCCGACGATTTGGTGAGCACTTTGGCGCTGGCGCGCACCTGTCCGCTTGCGGTAGTGCCCGCGATGAACCAGGCGATGTGGCACCACCCCGCTACCCAACGCAACGTGGCGCAACTGCAAGCGGACGGAGTTGCCATTTGGGGGCCAGCGGTTGGCGCCCAGGCGTGCGGAGAGGTCGGTGCCGGGCGGATGATCGAACCGCACGAAATCCTTGCGCGAATCGAAGCGGCACTCGCGCCCAAGTGGTTTCAGGGCAAGCGCGTCGTGCTCACGGCCGGGCCTACGTACGAGCCGATCGATCCGGTCCGCGTCCTCACCAACCTGAGTTCGGGCAAGATGGGCTTTGCGTTGGCCGAGGCCTTTGCGATGGCGGGCGCCGAGGTGACGGTGATCGCCGGTCCGACGGCGTTGCCGACCCCATGGGGGGTGACGCGTGTCGACGTCGTGACCGCGCAACAGATGCGTTCCGCTGCGCACGAGTATGCCCCTAGTGCGGATCTATTCGTTGGGGTGGCGGCGGTGGCCGACTACCGGCCGGAAACCCCGCAGGAGCACAAGATCAAGAAGTCCGCAGCAGCGCTGACCCTCACGCTCGTCAAAAACCCCGATATTTTGGCCGAAATCGCTGCGTTGCCCAACGGGCCCCTCTGTGTCGGGTTTGCCGCGGAAAGCCGCGATTTGGACCACTACGCCGAGTGCAAACGCCGTGAGAAAGGGTTGTCGTTGGTGGTGGGAAATCTTGCGCAGGAAGCGCTGGGACAAGATGAGACGCGTGTCGTCCTCTATGACGATTTTGGATGCCATTCCGTGCCGGCCGGGAACAAGTCCGAAGTGGCGTGGGCGATCCTTGCCCACCTCAAACGCATGATCTCGGTTCGTGATGAGGGAGCTACCTGTGAAACCACACCGTCGTAAAGTCGCGATTCGTTATCTCGACGAACGGATCCGGGAAAACCCGCCCCATTACGCTTCTGAAGGCGCCGCAGGCCTCGATCTTCGTGCTGCGATCGCCACACCGCTCATTCTGGCACCCGGAGCGAGCGAGCTCGTTCCTACGGGAATCGCGATCCATCTGGCAGATCCCGGTTTGGCGGCGATGATTCTACCGCGCTCCGGGTTGGGGCACAAGCAGGGACTGGTCTTGGGAAATTTGGTGGGTTTGATCGACTCCGACTACCAAGGAGAGATTTTCGTTTCGGTCTGGAATCGCGGGCAACAGCCGTTCGTGATCGAACCATTGATGCGCATCGCGCAGCTTGTCGTCGTCCCGGTGGTGCAAGTCGAATGGGACGAAGTCGATGCCTTTTCCCCGTCGCACCGCGGCGCCGACGGGTTCGGCAGCACAGGAAGCCAATGATGAAAGGCAACGTGCCTGGGGGTGCCAAAGGCATCCCGACAGCGGTACAGGTGCTGCTCATCAACGCCAAAAACGAAGTACTTTTTCAACTGCGCGCTGGAACGGGGTTCTTCGACGGTTTCTGGAGTTTGCCGGGCGGGCACGTCGAGTCTGGGGAGTCGTTATTCGCCGCGGCGTCTCGAGAGCTGACCGAGGAGCTGGGGATTACGGTGCAAGCGTGTGATCTGCACCCAATCGGCGTGATTCACCGCCGCTCCGATACCAACCGCATCGAATTCCTGTTTTCTCTTGTGCGCTGGCAAGGAACACCTCTTCTTTGTGAACCGCATCGAGCGCACGCTCTACAATGGGCGCCGCAGGATACCCCGCCTGCCCCATTGGTCCCTTACCTAGAGGCCATCTGGACAAAATTAGGGAAGCAGTGGTTCTTCGAATTGGGTTGGTAATCTTTTGCGGCGCAGCAAAAGAGTGCGCCTCCATTGCTTGACTTTGCCTCGTTTTTTTATACAATCATAACTATTAGATCATAACCTGACTCTATATTTAGGTATCGCGATGAAGAAGTGGGTTTTAGGGGTCGTGATTTTTGCCGCGGGTGCCGTTGCGGTGGGTGCCGTGAATGCCTTCTTCGAATACACGAACACCACGGAGTTCTGCACCTCGTGTCATACGATGCAGTGGAACAAAGCAGAGTGGATGGAGACTGTCCACTATAAAAATCGGGTGGGAGTGAAAGCCGAGTGCGCCGATTGCCACGTACCCAAGGAATTTTTCCCGAAGGTCGCAGCGAAGATCATCGCGGTGAAAGATATCTACCACCACTTGATCGGTACCATCGATACCAAAGAGAAATTCGAAGCGCACCGCTGGACCATGGCCAACCGCGTGTGGGAAAAGATGAAAGCAACCGATTCGCGCGAATGCCGCACCTGTCACGAATTCGCCGATATGGACCTCACGGAGCAGGGGCGCTCAGCGCGGCGTAAGCACGAAGCGGCGGCGATGGAAGGGAAAACTTGTATCGAATGTCATCAGGGAATCGCGCACAGCTTGCCCAAAGAACCCGAGTCGTGAGATTCTTACAAGTATCGGTAAGAGATTGGAAAGGAGCAAGAGCCATGAGGCGCTGGGTGACGCGAATCGCGATGGGGCTGTTGTTCTGTGCGATCACACCAGCGCTTCAGGCGTTGTCGAACGAAGAGAAGGCGCTCTTCGACGCTGCGCAGTTGGGTGACGCGGGCGCGGTGAAGCGCCTATTGGCTGCGGGGGTTTCGGCAAAAACCCAAGGCGCGTTCGGGGTGACCCCGCTGATGTATGCGGCAGAAAGCGGTGATTTGGAAACCGTCAAAATCCTTCTCGACGCGGGTGCCGACCTCCACGCCCGCTGCACGGTTGGGCGGACGGCACTTTTTTATGCGATCGAATCGGGGCGTATCAAAACCGCTGCGTTTCTCATCGAAGCGGGCGCGAAAGTGAATGTCAAATCCCGGAGTGGCGCCACCCCCTTGAGCCTTGCCACGGCACGGGGTTACCACCAACTGATTGGTCTGTTGCTCGCGCGCGGTGCCAACCCCGACAGCGCCGATCGGCACGGGGTCACACCGTTGATGCGCGCGGCGGAAAATGGGGATCTCAAAGCGGTCGAACTCCTGGTGAATGCTGGCGCCGATCTCGACTTGCGGGATCGTCACGGGATGTCCGCACTCCACTATGCGGCGCAAGCGGGGCGGCTGCACGTCGTGCATTGGCTGCTCGACCATGGGGCGCGTGTCGATGTCGTCGATGACGCGGGGCAGACGCCGCTCATCCTCGCTGCGGCGAAGGGGCATCTTCATACCGCCGAAGTGCTGCTCGACCGCGGTGCCGATATCAACCATCAGGACATCGACGGTCGAACGCCGTTGATCGCTGCAAGCGAAAGCGGTCGGCTCGAAACGGTTCAATGGCTGGCGTCACGCGGTGCCGCGGTTTCGGTGCGGGACCGTAACGGAATGGACGCGCTTGCGATCGCCAAAAAGCGGGGCTATGAGGAACTCGCCCGCTGGCTGCAAGCGCAATAAGGGTTCATCGCGGCGAACTGGGGTTCGACGCGGTGAAGTAAGGGTCCCGTAACGGGGACGTTGGGCAACGAGAGGAGACCAAGATGAAGCAGTTCAAACCATTCGTATACGGGGCGGCTGCGGCACTGGCGTTCGCGCTGACGCCGCAAGCCCATGCCGTCGAAGTCGATTACGCGCAAGTCCTAGCCAATACCTGCGCCGGATGCCATGGCCCCGATGGCGCCAGCCGCGGGCCTGCCGCGCCAACTATTGCTGGGATGAACCCGGAGATCTTTATCGAGGCGATGCAGGACTATCGCGAAGGCAAGCGTCCGGGCACCATCATGCCCCGGATCGCGAAGGGTTATTCTGATGAACAGATCAAACTGATGGCGGAATATTTTTCGCAACAGCCGTTTTTGCGGTTTGCGCAACCGCACGATGCCAAATTGGTGGAGAAAGGCGCGAAACTGCATGACCGTTACTGCGAAAAATGCCATGAAGATGGTGGGAAAGCCAGTGCGGAGGCGGGTGTGCTTGCCGGACAGTGGATGCCATACCTCCACTATCAGTTGGAAGATTATTTGGCAGAAAAACGTGAATACAAAGAGAAGAACATGAAGAAACGGCTCACGGAACTCGTCGAAAAAGAGGGACAAAAGGGGCTCGAAGCGGTGCTCCACTTCTATGCAAGTCAGAAATAACCGAGGAGGAAGGAAGATGAATCGGATGGATCGTCGGATATTCTTGCAAGGACTTGGCGCGGCCGTTGCAGTCGGAGCCGTAGGCGCACCGTCGCTCGCGTTGGGTGCAGCGAAGAAAGTGGTGATCGTGGGCGGCGGTACGGGTGGGGCAACCGCCGCGCACTACTTGCGCCGCTACGACCCCTCGATCGAGGTGACCTTGATCGAACCGAACAAAGAATATTACACCTGTTTTTTCAGTAATCTGGTGATCGGTGGGTTGCGCCCGCTCGAATCGATTCGCCATACCTATGACGGCTTAGCGAAGCGGGGTGTCAAAGTGGTGCACGACACCGTCACCGCGATCGACGGCGCAGCGAAACAGGTCGTCACCGCGAGCGGCCAAAAATTTGCGTACGACCGCTGCATCGTCTCGCCCGGGATCGAACTCGTCTATAACGGGGTCGAAGGGTATAGCCCCGAGGCGGAAAAAACGATTCCGCACGCCTGGAAAGCGGGTGAGCAAACCGCGATCCTGGCCAAACAGCTCCAAGAGATGCCGGACGGTGGCTTGGTGGTGATGGTCGCGCCGCCCAACCCGTTCCGCTGCCCGCCCGGTCCCTATGAGCGTGCTTCGCTGATCGCGAATTACCTCAAGCAGCATAAACCGAAATCGAAGTTGATCATCCTCGATCCAAAAGAAAAATTTTCGAAGCAAGGGCTTTTCACCGCGGCGTGGAAGAAACATTACAGCGGCATCATCGAATGGTTGGGACCGGATTTCGCGGGCACCAAATTCACCGTCGACGTCAAGACGAAAACCGTGAAGTGCGACGCCGGGGAATTCAAAGCCGACGTCCTGAACATCATCCCACCGCAACGTGCCGGCAAAATCGCGCAGGTGGCCAGTCTTACCGACGAAAAAGGGTGGTGCCCGGTCGACCAGCACACCTTCGAATCGAAGTTGGTGCCTGGGGTGCATGTGATTGGCGATGCGTCGATCGCCGGGAAGATGCCGAAGTCCGGCTACGCGGCAAACAGCCAGGCGAAAGTGTGTGCGATGGCAATTGCGCTGTTGCTCAATGGCAAAGATCCGCTCAAACCGGCTTATACCAATACCTGCTACAGCTTCGTAGCCCCGGATCAGGCGGTGTCGGTTGCCGCGGTCTATGAACTCAAGAACGGAACCATTGAGGAAGTTGCAGGTGGATTGACGCCAGCCGATGCCCCTGAAGCGATCCTGCGCCGCGAGGCGGAGTACGCCAAGTCTTGGTACAACAACATCACCACCGATATGTTCGGTTGATTCCTGCGAGGCGCATTGCCTCTGTGTAGCGCTAACAAAGAAGGGGCGTAAGCCCCTTTTTTTTTGCACTGCAGCACATGATGTTGTTGACGGTTTAGTAATAAGTATATAAACTCATAAGAGTATTGATCTACATCAATTTACCCAAAGTGGTTGGGAGGTATTTGGCAATGACCGAAGAACTGCGAAACCGAATCGGCCTGATTCGTAAGGCGCCGGAGAATTTTTTGACGCCGGAAGAGATCGAGGCCATCAAGAAGGGGCGGCGCGATTTCATTCGCAAAGCGTTTGCCACGGCAACCGCGTTGGCCGCGAGCGGACCGGTGATCAACGCCTACGGAGAAACGGTCGATCCCGGTAAAGGGGATCCCAACATCCTCAATCTTCCCGAATGGAGCACGACGCTCGGGATGCCGGTGGCAACGCGCGGCTACGGGATGCCTTCGAAATACGAAGCAGGTCTGATCCGTCGCCAGAGCCCGGGGCTGACGCAAACCGCGGCGGCGTCGGTCTCATTTTCCCCGCTGCAGGGGATGTTTGGCATCATCACGGCGTCCGGGCTTCACTTCGAGCGCCACCACCAAGGGTGGCACGACATCGACCCCACCAAGCACCGTTTCATGATCAACGGACTGGTGAAAACCCCGATGGTCTTCACGATGGATGATCTGATGCGTCTGCCGTCGGTTTCGCGAATCCATTTCATCGAATGTGGCGCAAACACCGGGATGGAGTGGGCCAACGTCGCGGTGCCCACGGTGCAATACACCCATGGGATGCTCTCCTGTTCGGAATTCACCGGGGTGCGACTGATCGACCTGCTGGAGATGTGCGGCGCCGATCTCAAGAAAGGGCGGTATTTGCTGGCAGAAGGCGCCGACGGTTCGTCGATGACCCGAACCATTCCGATGGAGCTGGTCGAATCCGGCGAAGTGCTCGTCGCGTACGGCATGAACGGCGAGATGATCCGGCCTGAAAACGGCTACCCGCTGCGCTTGGTGGTGCCGGGTGTGCAAGGGGTCAGCTGGGTGAAGTGGCTGCGGCGTGTCGAAGTAGGGGACAAGCCCTATGGAACCAAAGACGAAGCGATCCATTACATCGATTTGATGCCGGACGGGATGCACCGTCAATATACCTCGTTGCAAGAGGTGAAATCGGTGATCACGACCCCTTCGGGTGGGCAAATTCTGCTCGACAAAGGGTTTTACAACATTACCGGGTTGGCGTGGTCTGGGCGCGGCAAGATCGTTCGCGTCGATGTGTCGACCGACGGCGGAATCAACTGGCGGCAGGCGCGTCTCGAGCAGCCCGTGCTGCCCAAAGCGCTGACGCGCTTCAATATCGACTGGGTATGGGACGGAAAACCGGCGATCCTGCAGTCACGTGCGGTGGACGAAACCGGGCATATTCAACCCTCCTACGGGCAACTGCGCAAAGTTCGTGGTACCCGTTCGATCTACCACAACAACGCGATCCAGTCGTGGTTGGTGAATGAAAATGGCGAGGTGAGCAATGTCCAAGTTCTCTAAAACGCTGATCGCGGTGGCGACCGCGGTGGTGTGTAGCGCAGCGGTCGCAGCGCGATACGAAGGGATCGGTCGGCCAGCAACGCCTGCAGAGGTCAAAGCGTGGGATATCGACGTGCGGCCAGACTTCGTCGGGCTTCCGCCCGGACGAGGAACACCAGAAGAGGGGGAAGCGATCTGGTTGCAGAAGTGTGCGATGTGCCACGGAGACTTCGCTGAATCGAACGAAGTCTTTACTCCGATCATCGGCGGAACGACACAAGAGGACATCAAAACCGGGCGCGTAAAAGCGTTGGTTACCGGTAGCGTGCCACAGCGCACCACGATCATGAAAGTCCCCACGGTTTCGACGCTTTGGGACTATATCCACCGGGCAATGCCGTGGACGAGCCCCAAATCGCTGACCAACGACGAGGTCTACGCGTTGGTGGCGTACCTGCTCAACCTGGCCGAGATCATCCCGTACGACTTCGAGCTCAACCAAGAGACGATCAAAGAGGTGCAAAACCGGATGCCCAACCGCAACGGGATGACTTGGGATCATGGGATGTGGCCGTGGGGCCCGGGGGTCAAAGCGGGTGGTATCGGCAATGGCGGCAAACCCGACGTGCAGGGCAGCGACTGCATGAAAAACTGCAAAAAAGAGGTGGTCATCGCTTCGAACCTGCCGGATTATGCCTGGGATGCGCACGGCAATTTGAAGGAGCAGAACCGCGTCTTTGGCCCCGTGCGCGGCAAAGAGATCTCGGAGGCGGCTAAAGCAGAGGCGCAAACCGCTGCTGGCAAGCAGCAATCGATGCTCGAATTGGCCAAGTTGAAAGGGTGTACGGCGTGTCACGGGATCGACAAGAAGATCGTCGGGCCCGCTTATAAAGATGTCGCCGCGAAATATGCTGGCAAGCCCGACGCGGTTGACTATCTGGCTCAGAAAATCAAAAATGGAGGTGTCGGTGTGTGGGGGAGCGTACCGATGCCTCCGCATCCCGCCCTCTCTGAAGAAGAGCTCCGTTCGCTCGCGCAGTGGATCGTGAATGGAGCCTCGGTAGAGTAACCAGTTGTTCGCAAAGGAGAAGTGCAATGCAACGTCGTGAAGTCTTGAAAGCGGGTGTCGGTTTGGGCGTCTTCGGCGCCTTGGTGGGAAGCGGTTTCCTGCAGCCGCGTACCGCACATGCCGCGCGGCAGATGGAAAACGCGTTCCAAGCGAAGAAGCTGGACGAAGCCCTGCAAGCGTTGGGTGCTGCGAATGCCACAGAAAGCGGTGATGTGGTTCTCACCGCGCCCGATATTGCGGAAAACGGGGCAGTGGTGCCGATGGAGATCGAAAGCAAACTGCCCAACACCGAAGCGATCGCACTCTTCATCGAAAAGAACCCCAACCCGCTCGCTGCGGTGTTCCACCTTACCCCGGACGCCCTGCCGCGTGTAAAGACCCGCGTGAAGATGGGGCAAAGCTCCGACGTGGTTGCTGTGGTGAAAGCAGGTGGCAAGTACTACATGACCAAGAAAGAGGTCAAAGTTACCCTTGGCGGTTGTGGCGGTTGAGATGATGGATCGTAGGGATCGAAAAGGATCAAGGTAATCAAGCGGGACAGAAAGGACGAAAGGAGTACGAAAAATGGCTGGACCGATGCGGATTCGCGCACAAGTAAACGGTGATGAGGTCAATGTTCGCGCATTGATGGCGCACCCGATGGAGACCGGGTTTCGAAAAGATTCTTCTGGAAAACCGATCCCGGCCCATTACATCACCGAGGTGATCGCGAGCGTGAACGGCAAAACCGTACTCACCGCGGAGTGGAGCGGCGCGATCTCCACCAACCCCTACTTTGAATTCGACGTCAAAGCGAAGAAAGGGGACAAGATCACTTTGAAATGGATTGACAACAAAGGGGAATCGAAAGAGGAAACCGTCGAGGTGAAGTGATCGTCATCAAGGATGGAAGTGGCGGCGCGGTCGCCACTGCTCAAAGCTTGTAAAGGAGGGACCCAACGATGAAGAAAACCGTCACAGCAGTTGCGCTTCTCTGTGCGCTGAGCAGCACGGCGATTGCCCCAACGTTTGCTGCCGACGATGACGAAGCGGCCCGCTTGAAGGCGATCGAAGAATACCGCAAGCAGATCGCCGATGGTAACCCGTCTGACCTATTGGCGATGGAAGGTGAGGAGCTTTGGCGAACGCCGTATGGTCCGAAAAACCAGTCGCTCGAGCGGTGCGACTTGGGATTGGGGCCTGGGGTGGTCAAGGGAGCAGCGGCCCAGTTGCCCCGCTATTTCGCGGACACGGGGCGGGTGCAAGACCTGGAGTCTCGTTTGATGACCTGCATGGAGCAGTTGCAAGGGGTCAAGCCCGAAGCGGTGATCGACGCTCCGTGGGGGAAAGGGGAGAGAGCGCGGATCGATCGCCTCGTGGCCTATATCGTCACCGAAAGCAACGGGGAGAAGATCGCTGTCGATCTGTCGCACCCCAAGATGAAAGAGATGTACGAACTGGGTAAGCGGATGTTCTTTTACCGCACGGGTCCCTTCGATTTTTCCTGCGCCACCTGCCACGGCAAAGATGGCCAGCGGATCCGACTTCAAGAGCTCCCCAACCTTACCAAGCACGAGGGTGCTGCGGCAGGCTGGGGGTCATGGCCGGCTTATCGGGTTTCCAACAGCCAGTTCTGGACGATGCAAATGCGTCTGAACGACTGCTTCCGCCAGCAGCGCACGGCAGAACCCATTTACGGCTCCGACGCGACGATCGCGCTTTCGGTCTATATGGCGGCCAATGGAAACGGTGGGGTGATGCTCACCCCCGGCATCAAGCGCTGAGCAAGGAGGAGGTCTCATGAAAAAGGTAACGTTCGCGCTCGCTGGTGTGATGGGGTTTTCGGCTACCCTGGCATGGGCAGGCACTGCGGATCTGGACGCAAAATTCAAAGAGATGATCGACCGCTCGTTCAAAACGACGGGAATCGCGCAAAAAGAGCGGATGATTCAGCTCGATTTTCAAAAGGTCTGTTCGGCGCTCGAAGCAGGCGAAAAGGTCGACCCGAAAACAATCGAGCAGTTGCGGCAGGCACAAGAGCAAACGATCCGGTGGCCGTCCGATGGCCAATTCCTGGGCGACTGGAAGCGTGGCGAGAAAATCGCGCAAAGCGGTAGAGGTTTGACCTGGAGCGACAAACCCGATACGGTGAACGGTGGCGGGTGCTACAACTGCCATCAGCTCGACCCCAAAGAGCTTTCGTACGGCAATATCGGACCGTCGTTGGCTGGGTACGGCAAACTGCGCGGCAACTCGGAAGAGGTGCTCAAATACGCCTGGCGGCAGATTTGGAACAGTAAGAGCGTCAACCTCTGCTCCAGCATGCCGCGCTTTGGCGACGCGGGTATTCTTACCGAGCAACAGATCAAGGACGTGATGGCCTATCTCTTCGACCCTGAGTCGCCCGTAAACAAAAACCACAAATAATCCGAAGCGGTTGTTGAAACAGCTCACTCCGAGGTTATTCCGAGGTTATCCCTATGGCAATGAATCGACGTGAATTCCTGCAAGTGCTGGCGGTTGCAGCGGCTGGCGGCTGGAGTCTGACCAGCAACGCCGAGCAAGCGGCGAAAGAGGCCGAGCGGCTCTACAACTTGCCACCGTTTGGCAACGTGAGTTTGTTGCACATCACCGATTGCCATGCGCAGTTACGCCCCATCTATTTTCGTGAGCCGCAGGTAAACCTCGGGGTGGGGTCGATGGCGGGGCAGGTGCCCCATTTGGTCGGGGAACATTTCCTCAAGCACTACGGGATTCCCCGTGGCAGCATCGAAGCGCACGCCTTCACTTATCTTGATTTTGTCGAAAAAGCAAAGCTCTACGGCAAAGTGGGGGGGTTTGCGCATCTGCGCACGCTCGTGAAGCGGCTCAAAGCGTCGCGTCCCGGTGCGCTGTTGCTCGACGGCGGTGATACTTGGCAAGGCTCTGGGTTGTCGCTCTGGACCAACGCGCAAGACATGGTCGACGCCTGCAAGCTTTTGGGTGTCGATGTGATGACGTTGCATTGGGAAGCCACGTTTGGTGCCGAGCGGGTCAAAGAGGTCGAAGCGAAGGATTTCGCGGGCCAGATCGACATCGTTGCGCAAAACGTCCATACCACCGATTTCGAAGACCCGGTCTTCAAACCCTATGTGATCAAAAATATCAACGGAGTGCCGGTGGCGATCGTCGGGCAAGCGTTCCCCTATACGCCGGTGGCGAACCCCCGTTGGCTCGTTCCCGAATGGAGCTACGGGATCAAGGATCAGCAACTGCAAGCGGCTGTCGACCAGGCACGCGCTGAAGGGGCGCAGGTGGTCGTGGTGCTCTCGCACAATGGGATGGACGTCGACCTCAAAATGGCGTCGCGCGTGACCGGTGTCGACGTGATTTTCGGCGGGCATACCCACGACGGGGTCTATCAACCGGTGGTGGTCGAAAATGCGGGGGGTAAGACGCTCGTCACCAATGCCGGTTCGAACGGCAAATTCCTGGGGGTGATGGACCTTGAAGTGAAAAACGGGAAGATTCAAGGGTATCGCTACCGTCTGATCCCGATCTTCGCCAATCTCTTGCCGGCGGACCCCGAAATGGAAGCGTACATCGCGAAGGTGCGTGCGCCGTACGAAAGCAAACTGGCAGAGCCGCTTGCCGTTGCGGAAGGGTTGCTCTATCGCCGAGGGAACTTCAACGGAACGTGGGATCAGGTGATTTGCGACGCGCTCATTGCTGTGCGCGGTGCGGATATCGCGTTTTCGCCCGGGTTCCGTTGGGGAACGACGATCCTACCGGGGCAAACGATCACGATGGAGCATCTGCTCGACCAGACCGCGATCACCTACCCGTGGAGCACGCTCACCGAAATGACCGGGGCGCAGATCAAAAATGTGCTGGAAGACGTTGCCGACAACCTCTTCAATCCCGATCCCTATTATCAGCAAGGTGGGGACATGGTGCGGGTTGGGGGGCTCAAATACGCGATCGACCCGAACGCGCCCATGGGTCAGCGCATCCAAGAGATGACGCTCAACGGCAAACCGCTTGACCCGAACAAAAAGTACAAAGTGGCGGGCTGGGCCCCGGTTGCCGAAGAGAGCCGTGAGGCTGGGCCGCCGGTGTGGGAGATCGTCGCCGAATATCTGCGTGCACAGAAAACGGTCCGGATCAAAGAGCTCAACGTGCCGCGAATCATCGGTATGGAAGGGAACCCGGGGCTTGGTCTGTGATGCGGGACGTTTCTCCCCGCGTGGATCGGAGGGCGTTATGAAACGCGACAGCGGTTCGATCGATTGGCGTCGCCGTCGGCTGATCAAAGGAGCGGTTGCTGCTTCGCTCCTGGCAGGCGTTGGCGGTTATTGGCACGAGGAAATCCGTGCGTTTGCCAAAGACGCCGAACTCTTCATAAAAGGGCCGCCTGTTCCCGACATTGCGCCGGAACAGCTGAGCGAACACGTGTGGATGATCTACGCGAAAGACGGTTTTCCGACACCGGAAAACCGCGGGATGATGTCGAACATCACCTTCGTCGTCACCGACGACGGGGTGGTGATCTTGGACGGTGGCGGGTCGGTGCAGATCGGCGAGATGGCGATCCGGATGATCCGTACCGTTACCGACAAACCGGTGGTCGCGATTTTCGCAAGCCATTACCATGGCGACCACTACTTAGCCGCGCACGCCTATTTCGAAGCGTTCGGTGAACTCCCCTTCTATGCGCACCCGTTCACCAAAGAGGCGATTGCAAAGAAAGAGGGGAATTTGTGGCTGAACTTGCTCGAGCGGTGGACCAATGGCGCGACTGCCGGAACGAAATTGATTCCACCCAATCGGGAAGCGAACCACGGTGACACGTTCCGCTTCGGCAATGTGACGATCCGTTGCCACCATTACGGTCGTGCCCATACGCCCGGCGATCTCTGCTTCGAAGTGGTCGAAGACAAAGTGACCCATGTCGGCGACGTCGCAATGGATCGCCGCATCGCCAACATGGACGATGGTTCATACCCGGGGTCCCTGCATTTCATCGACGCGCTCAAAGCGGCTTGTCCCGGTCATCTTTGGGTCCCCGGACATGGCAGGCCAAGTCACATGGTGCTCGATTGGCAACGCGAACTGTTCGCGGGCATCTGGGAAAATGCCATGAAAGCATTCGACGAAGGGCTCGACCCATCTGAGGCGAAGGCACTGGTGCTCAAAGATCCGCGGGTTGCGAGCAAAGCGGCCGAAACCAAAGGGTGGCAAAACAACATCGGCAAATACGTGAGCCTGGCGGTGCTCGAAGCGGAACGCTTGGCGCTACAAGGCAAGCTCGACTGACGTCCTTCCCTCACAATGGCTTTGCGGACCATTCGTCAGCTTTGGTTCTGCTGGATGGTCAGGGGCAACTTTCGCAGATCGCTTGGTCCCAATGTTTCGACAGGCGGATCGCGCATTGCACGATACCCGCCATGCTGTAGGTTTGGACGAAATTGCCCCACAGTTCTCCCGTTTCGGGGTCGGCATCTTCCGAAAGAAGTCCCAAGGGGTTACGCAACGCGAGAATGCGTTCGAAGTGTGCGCGCGCTTCCTCTTTTCGGCCCATTGCGGTGAGTGCGTTGATGTACCAGAAGGTGCAGACCAAAAATGCCGTTTGCGGCGTGCCGAAATCGTCGGCTTCGGTATAGCGGAAAATGAAGTCACCGCGACGCAACTCGCGCTCGATCGCGGCAACGGTTGCGACGAAACGCGGATCATCCGCAGGAAGGAAACCGAGTTCGGCGATCAACAGCAAACTGGCGTCGAGTGTTTCGCCCTCGAAAGCGGCGGTGAAGGTCTGTTTCGGCTCGCTCCAACCCCGTTTCAGGATCACGTTTTTGATGGTAGCGGCGTGGTGGTGCCAATAGGCGGCCCGTTCGGTTCGCCCCAGACGGGCAGCGATGTGCGCCAAACGGTTACACGCCGCCCAACACATGATCGCCGAAAAGGTGTGCACGCGCTGATGGTTGCGTAATTCCCAAAGTCCGGCATCGGGCTGGTCGTAGAGCGCCACGGCGCGCTCACCCAGCGGTTCGAGTTGTTCGAAGAGTGCAATGTCACCGCGACGCCGCAAGCGCTTGTCGAAAAAAGCGTGGGCAACGGCCAAAATCGCCGCACCGTAAACGTCGTTCTGGCGCTGAACAAACGCTTGATTGCCCACCCGAACCGGGCCCATGCCGCGATAACCGGACAGCGTATCGAAGGTTCGCTCAGTGAGGTCGGCGCGGCCGTCGATCCCATAGACGGGTTGCAGTTCGTGGTGGTGCGCGTTCGCGGTGACGCTCAGCAGGTAGCCCAAGTAGTGTTCGAGTGTGGTCGTCTGTCCCAAGCGGTTCAGGGTGTTGAGCACGAAATAGGCGTCGCGCAGCCAACAGTAGCGGTAGTCCCAGTTGCGGACGGTGTTCGGTGCTTCCGGGATCGAGGTGGTCATCGCAGCGATGATCGCTCCGGTATCTTCGAATTCGTTGAGCTTGAGCGCGATCGCCGCGCGGATGACCGCTTCTTGCCATTCGAACGGAATGGCCAGATGGCGCACCCAGTCACGCCAGTATTCGACGGTATTGTGGTAAAAGCGGTTGGCCGTTTCGCGCAGATCGTCTTGGAGCGATTCGTCTGGCCCCAAGAGGAGCACGATCCGGTCGTTGAGAAAGAAGGGGAGCTCTTCGGCAACCGCGGTGATCGGTGCGTTGGTCGTGAGGCGCACGACCAGGTTGGGTCCGATATAGCGGATGTGGTGGCTGCCGTAGGTACGCTCCGAGTCCGTCGCGCCATAATCCCAAACCGGCCGGATCCGGATGCGAATACGGGGGAATCCCGCAAGGGGTTTGACCATCCGGACGAGCATCATCGGGCGGAAGAGGCGGCCGAATTGCAGGAAGCGCGGACAGAAATCGGTGATTTCGATGGCGCCGCCGTGGGTATCGAAGAGCCGGGTGACCAAGACGGCAGTGTTTTCCAGGTAGTGTTGTTCCGAACGCACGCAGTCGACCAGTTCGATGCGGTAAAACCCCTGTTGGCGTGATGCCACCGCGTCACCGTCGTGGCTCAGGAGTGAACAGAAGATCGGATCACCGTCGAAGCGCGGAAAGCAGCTCCAGACGACTTCACCCAGGGGGTCGATCAGCGCGCTGATCGAACAGTTGCCGACAAGGCCAAGATTGAGCGTGTGCATGATGGAAAAAATTCAATGGGTGAGTGATTGTAACCAAGTAAGCGCCGCTTCGATATTTGGGAGACGATAACGGGCAAGGGTTTGTCCGGGGCCCACCTTGATGCTGAGGCCACCCAGCTGGTTGATGCGCTCGAAACCGTATTCGTCGGTCACGTCGTCGCCCAGAAAGACGGGTGTTCGTCCGCAAAAAGGAGGTATTCTCATGAACGCGGCGATCGCTTCGCCTTTGTTCGCAACGTGGGGTTTGAGCTCGAAGACGTATTTTCCTTTGAGTACGGTGAGTTCGGGAAAAGGGGCAACGAGGCGTTTGATCGTATGCGACAGGTAGCCTCCCAGCCGCGGGACCTGTCGGTAGTGGAGTGCCAGTGCGATCCCTTTGTCTTCGAGCAGCAGTCCGGGGAAACGGGCAGCCAACGCTGTGAGCGCCGGTAAGAGCTGTTCTCGTCCGGGCAGGCGATCGATCACGCGTTGGTAGGTGCCGTCCGGATCCCGGCGTTCTAGGCCGTGGAGTCCAGCGGCGGGGAGAAAGGGGAGGTGAAAAAGTGCGTCGATCGATGCCAACGAACGACCGCTCACGAGAGCCACCGCCCCGTGGGTTACGCAAAAGAGCTGTTGTAAGACGTGGCGTGCCTCTTCGCGGACTTCTACTGCGTCTGGATGCTTTGCAAACGCTACGAGGGTGCCATCGATGTCACAAAAATAGGCCCAGTCGGCTTTGGGGGTAGGCGGACGCGCAAGCATCATCTTTTCGGCAGACGGCGATTCGCGATCAAGTCGTCGAAAGGGGAAGTTCCGGCAAGCGACTGCGTTGACGCATGATCGCCGCATCGAGCAGCATCCGTCCCGCCCAGCGATAGACGTTGAATTCACTGATGAGCCGCCGCATCAGGCGCATGCGCAACGCTTGTTCTTCCGCGGGCATCGTGAGCGCCAAATGGAGCGCCGCGGCGCACTGATCGGCATTGTAGGGGTTGATGATCAAAGCTTCGGGCATTTCGCGCGCGGCGCCTGCGAATTGCGAGAGGATGAGCACCCCTTGTTCGTCGTCGCGTGCGGCGACGAACTCTTTCGCGACCAAGTTCATGCCATCGTGCAAACTGCTGACGAAACAGAGATCGGCGGCGCGGTAGTAACGATAAACCGCCTCTGGAGGATGGTGCTCGATTTTGAGGATGATCGGAGGTGGTCCGGAACGTCCGGAGGGGCAGAAGCGTTCATTGATCCGGGTGGCCAATGCGCGCACTTGCGCTTCATAACTCTGGTATTCGTCCAGGCGCGACCGGCTTGGCGCGGAGATCTGAACGAAAGCAAAGCGTCCGATCCATTCCGGGTTGAGTTCGAGCAGGCGCTCGATGGCGCGAAAACGTTCGATGATGCCTTTGGTGTAATCGATGCGATCGACCCCCACACCCAGACGGCAATCCAGCGGGAGGTTGTTTTCGGCACGGATTTCCCGACGGCAGACTTCAACGGGATGCGCCGTCATTGCCGCAGCCGGAGGCCATTCGATCGAAATCGGGTAACGACGCACCGCGGTGGTGTGCTGATCATGGGTGACTTCGTACGTTTCCCGGTCGACACGGGCTTCAAGCAAGCGGTCCACCGTATCCATGAAGTTGAGGCAGTGGGCTTGGGTGTGGAAACCGAGGATGCTCGATCCAAGCAGCCCTTCGACCAGTTCGGTGGCCCAGGGACTGATCGTGAAGACTTCGGGGTTTGGCCAAGGGATATGCCAGAACGTGATGATCGTCGCTTTGGGTAAGCGCTTGCGAATCATCCGCGGCAGCAGGGCGAAATGGTAGTCCTGCACCAGTACGATGGGGTCGTTCGTCTTTGCCTCTTCGACGACGGCGTCGGCGAACCGTTGATTGACGGCCAGATACTGCTCCCAGTCCGACGTACGGAAGGTCGGTCGAACGTGCGCGATGTGGCACAAGGGCCACAACCCTTCGTTGGCAAAACCGTAATAAAACCCTTCCTCTTCCAACGGGGAAAGCCAGATCCGGCGCAGTTCATAAGCAGGGTTATCCGGCGGGACAGCCACATGGTCGCGCGCATCGACGACATCCCGGTCGGCAGAGCCACTTCCGTGCGCGATCCAAACACCAGAACAGGCCCGCATCACCGGTTCGAGTGCAGTCACTAAGCCGCTTGCGGGACGGTTGACGACGATGGTGTCACCGCGTCGTTGGTGGACATAAGGTTCGCGGTTGGAGACGACCAAAACCTCTTCACCGCGGAGTTCGCCGCGCAAAACCGATTTGAGGGTGGCCGCGGTCCAGGTGGTTTGGCTTTCGTCACGTGCGCGCTGGCGAAGTTCTTCTTCGAGATCAGCGACCAACCGTTTCAGGTCACGTTGCGGCGGGCGAAAGGTGTCCCCGGATGGGTTCGTGGCGGATGCCCCCGATGATTCCGTTTGTTTCGCTTGAGTGGGGGGAAGTGGTGTGGCGGGCAGCCGATCGACGATGAAGCGTGAGGTGACTTCCGCGGCGACTGCGACCCCCACAAAAACCAGGGCGAACGTCCATAACGCCAGGATGAGCCGACCGTGAAGGGGGGAGTCTTGATCCGCCAAGAGGAGATGGGCAAACGAAAAGGCAAAAAACGCCGTGACCAGAGCAAAGCCGATCGCCAAAGGGAGTACCCGGCGGCGAAGGGTCTTGTGCAGGAGTTGCCGTAGGGGTTCCACGCGGATCACTCCTTGTTTATACCCAGATTGGCATTGTACCGTTGGTAAGCGGCGGTCACCAAAAGGTGTGCCGCGATCGGGATGCTAAGTCGGAGCGGATAGACATCGCGTTTATGATCAAAAGACATAAAAACCAAATTTTTAGTAGCTTAAATTGTCTAAGCTCGATCGCTACACTTGCCATAACCTCATTCGAAAAAGGCAAGGGCACCGATGTACCGTTACGATACGTATGACCGACAACTGGTTGCTGAACGTGTGGCGCAATATCGCGATCAGTTGGCGCGTTACCTGTCAGGCGCGCTGCGCGACGAAGAGTTTTTGCCGCTTCGTCTCCAAAATGGACTCTACATTCAACGGCATGCGCCGATGTTGCGGGTGGCGATCCCTTATGGGCTCCTTTCCGCGGATCAGTTGCGCGCATTGGCAACCGTTGCCGAACGCTGGGATCGAGGCTACGGGCACTTCACGACCCGTCAGAACATCCAGTTCAATTGGGTTCGGCTTGAGGAAACCGCTGAGATTTTGGCGTTTTTGGCCGAACACGATCTGCACGCCATTCAAACCTCGGGCAACTGCATTCGGAACATCACCACCGATGCGTTGGCTGGGGTTGCCGCTGACGAACGGGTCGATCCCCGGCCGTGGTGCGAATTCATCCGCCAATGGGCGACGTTTCATCCGGAGTTTGCTTTTCTGCCGCGGAAATTCAAGATCGCAGTAAATGGCGCCAAGGAAGATCGTGCTGCGATCCGAGCGCATGACATCGGCTTGGACCTGTACCCAACCGATGATCCGTTGGCGCCCGAGTTCGACGTCTACGTGGGCGGCGGTTTGGGTAGAACCCCGATGGTGGGGCAGCGCCTCTACGCGCGTGTCCCCGCGGCAGAGCTCATTCCAACGTTGGAAGCGATTCTTCGGGTCTATAACCGTTTTGGCCGCCGCGACAACAAGTATAAAGCGCGCATCAAAATTTTGCTGCAGGCGTTGGGTGTCGAGGCATTTCGTGCCGCAGTCGATGCCGAGCGGGTGCGTGGTGACACGGTGGTCGCAGCATACCGCGACGGCTGGCGGGATGAGGTTGCGCGTATCGCAGCCCATTTCGCAGAGGACGACGAACGGGCGGCGCGCACGGCGTCGAAATGGCGCGCGGAGCAAGCACAACCTACGCTCCGCGATGCTGGTGAGGAACGGGCGTTCGCACGCTGGCGGAGTCGCAACGTCCTACCGCATCGGGTGCTGGGATTCGTCGCGGTGGCTCTGGTGACGAAACGGCATGAGCGTGCTCCGGGTGATGTGACCGCTGAAGAGATGCGTGCGATCGCCGATTGGAGTGAGCGCTATGCCGACGGTGAAATTCGGGTAACGCACGAACAAAATTTGGTATTGGCGTGGGTTCCGGAAGCGGCGCTCCCGGCGTTGTGGCGGGAAGTCCGCGCGTTGGGGTTTGGCCGACCCACGTTCCGGTTGGCAACCGACGTGATTTCGTGCCCAGGGGGGGATTACTGCGCGTTGGCGAACGCCCGTTCGATTCCGGTTGCGCAAGCGGTGATCGCGCAGTTGGATCGGGATCCGAAACGTTTGGCAGCGCTCGGCAAAGTGGCGATCAACCTTTCCGGTTGCATGAACGCGTGTGGACACCACCATCTGGGTGCGATTGGTGTCCTCGGTGTCGACAAAAAGGGGGAAGAGTGGTATCAGATCACGATCGGCGGTCAAGAGGGGAACGATTTGCGTTTGGGACAGGTGATCGGGCCGTCGGTGCGCGCAGAGGCGGTCGCGCCGGCGATCGAGCGGTTGCTCGATACCTACCTGGCGTTGCGGCGTCCCGAAGAACGGTTTGCCGAGACGGTGGCCCGTGTCGGGGTCGAACCGTTCAAAACGGCGGTTTATGGTGGCGAATCCGGCGTTTCCCCGCAACAGAATCAGGAGCACGACCATGTGGTGGCTTGATCTCGAGGGTGCGGTACATCCCTTCGACCGCGAACGTTTCAAACCGATGACCGAACCGAGCGCGGCGGTGTGGATGACCGTCGAGGACGATCCCGCATGGCTTCCCGACGAAGCGTTGGCGCACGTGGAAGCGATCGCGATCGAATTCCCCAAATTCACCGACGGACGACCGTTTTCTCTCGCGACAATCTTGCGCGCGCGGGGTTGGCACGGACCACTCTTTGCCGTTGGCCATTTTCTGCTCGATCAACTCGATTACCTCCGTCGCTGCGGATTTACCGGTTTTGCGCCGGATCCGGAACGCTATCCGTACGAAACGTTATGCGAACTGGGGCCCCGCTTGCTGCGAGTCTTTACCGAACCCTATCAGGCGAGCAGCGCCGTACCGCAACCCCTGTGGTTACGCGTGCGTCGTGATCGAGCCGAGCAACCCGTTTCTGAAATCGAGGTGTGACGATGAGTCATCCGTACATGCATCCCAATCTGGACGATCCCCAATTGCGCGAACAGGTGCAAGCAAAGCGCGCCAGTGCCCTTCGCTTGCTCGAAGAGGCGGTTGCCGAGTGGGGAAACGTCGTTTTTGCTTCCAGTTTGGGCGCAGAAGATCAGGTCGTGATCGATTTGGTGGCGAAAAGTCCTTTCCGCGATCAAGTTGCACCGTTCGTTTTGGATACCGGACGGCTTCCGGAAGAGACCTACGCGACGTTGGCGAAGACCGAGGCCCACTATGGGCTGCGTTTCGCCGTTTATGCACCCGAAGCCGCCGATGTGGAACGGGTGGTGCGCCGCTACGGAATCAATGGTTTTTACCACAGCCTGGAAGCCCGCCACGCGTGCTGTGAAGCCCGTAAGGTGTTGCCGCTCAAACGTGCGCTTGCCGGGCAAAAGGCGTGGGTCACTGGGTTGCGGCGGCAACAAAACGTGACACGCGCGCAGCTCGAACCCAAAGCGTGGGACGAAGCGCACGGTTTGTGGAAAATCAGCCCCCTTTGGGATTGGATCCACGAGGAGGTTTGGGCCTATATCCGGCTCTATCAGGTTCCCTACCATCCGTTGCACGACGCGTTCTATCCCAGCATCGGCTGTGCGCCGTGCACGCGTGCCGTCTCGGTGGGTGAAGACCCGCGCGCGGGGCGCTGGTGGTGGGAGCACGCGGAAACGCGAGAGTGTGGCTTACACCGTCGCGATCCCGTCGCGGTGGTCGAACGGTAAGCGAGACGAAAGGACAACCATGAGTGAAACAACCATGACGCGAACCCATCAGACGGCTACAGAGCCCCAGCTTTGGGACGACGAAACGTTGGATTGGTTGGAAGCAGAAGCGATTTATATTTTGCGGGAAGTGGCTGCGCAATTTCAGCGTCCGGCGCTTCTCTTTTCCGGGGGCAAAGATTCGGTCTGCCTGTTGCGCTTGGCAGAAAAGGCCTTTCGACCCGCGCGTTTTCCCTTTCCCCTGTTGCACATCGATACCGGCCACAACTATCCGGAGGTGATCGCGTTTCGCGACGCGCGTGCCAAGGAGCTCGGTGAGCGGTTGATCGTGCGCTCGGTCGAGGACTCGATCCGCCGAGGTACGGTGCGTCTTGCGCATCCGTTGGAATCTCGCAACCGCCACCAGTCGGTGACGCTTTTGGAAGCGATCGAGGAGTTCGGTTTCGACTGCTTGATCGGGGGCGCCAGACGTGACGAAGAGAAAGCGCGGGCAAAAGAACGGGTTTTCAGTCTGCGCGACGAGTTTGGACAGTGGGACCCGAAGGCGCAGCGCCCGGAATTGTGGAATCTGTACAACGGGCATATTCCACCGGGATGGCATGTGCGCGCGTTTCCGATCAGCAACTGGACCGAACTCGACGTTTGGCGGTACATCGCGCGTGAACGGCTCGCGTTGCCATCGATCTATTTTGCGCATGAGCGTCCCTGTGTTCGCCGCGGACGTTTGTTGGCGCCCGTGACGCCGCTCACCCCGCCCAAAGAGGGAGAAGTGGTCGAGCCGGTTTGGGTCCGTTTCCGCACCGTAGGTGACATGACGTGTACCGCGCCGGTGGAAAGTCGGGCGACCACGGTGGAAGCGATCATTCGCGAGACGGCCGAGACGATGATTTCGGAACGGGGCGCGACGCGGCTCGACGATCAAACCCATGAGGCATCGATGGAACAACGCAAACGCGAGGGGTATTTCTGATGAGTGACGTATTGCAGTTCATGACGTGCGGGAGCGTCGATGATGGCAAGAGCACGTTGATTGGGCGGCTGCTCTACGATACGCGAGCCGTCTTGGTCGATACGTTGGAAGGGGTGAGTCATGCCAGCGAACGGCGGGGGTTGTCGCGGATCGATTTGTCGCTCCTCACGGATGGGTTGATCGCGGAGCGGGAGCAGGGCATCACCATCGACGTGGCGTACCGCTATTTCAGTACGGGACGACGCAATTTCATCATCGCCGACGCACCGGGTCACGAACAATACACGCGAAATATGGTCACCGCAGCCAGTACGGCTGAGCTGGCCGTGTTGATGGTCGACGTGCGTCAGGGATTGACGACGCAAACGCGGCGGCACGCGTTGTTGTGCGAGCTGATGGGAATCCCCCATTTGGTGATCGCCGTGAACAAGATGGATTTGGTCGGTTACGACCCCGAACCGTTCGCCGCGGTGCAAGCGGCGTTCGAAACCTTTGCGGTGCAGGCGCAATTGCGGGCCGATCGACGCTATCTGCCGATTTCGGCGCTCGAAGGGGACATGGTAGTCGAACGGGGGGAGCGGATGCCTTGGTATCACGGCCCCACCCTGCTCGAAGTGCTGGAGTCGGTCCCTTCTGCCCACACGGGCAAAGCAGAGTCTTTTCGATTCCCTGTGCAATGGGTGTGCCGACCCCAAGCCGCGGACGATCCCACACTGCACGATTACCGGGGCTATGCGGGAATGGTGGCTTCCGGTTCGGTTGCCGTAGGGGATGCGGTGACTGTGTTGCCAGCAGGGTTAGCGACGACGGTGCTCGCGATCGAATTGGGGGGACGGTCCTTGACGGCTGCACGGGCGGGCCAGTCGGTGATGCTCCGGCTGCAAGGCGATTTGGATGTTTCGCGTGGCGACATGTTCGTGCGCAGCGACGAACCCATGCCGGCGGTAACGCGTGCGTTGGTGGCCGATCTGGCGTGGCTTGCGAATGGTCCGCTCGATCCACGTCGCGTTTACGGGTTGCGGCAAACGACCCGTGAGGTGAAAGCGAAGATCGATTCGATCGAATATCGCTGGGACGTGGCGTCGATGCGGCGTGAGGATGTCGATACGCTCACCGCGAACGACATCGGGCGGGTGCGCGTGAAGCTTTCGGCGCCGATCGTCGCGGAACGTTACGAACAAGACCGCGCTTTGGGGGCGTTCATCCTTTTCGATCCCGCAACGGGCGACACGGTCGCAGGCGGTGTGATTCGTGAATGGGCGTGAACGAAAAAAAGCCCCGCTTTCGTGAGCGGGGCCAACACCAGGGAGTGATCGGTTATTTGACGCCGTAGTAGTAGCGAGCGGCTTCTTTGAGTGGCATCGGTTTGATCTTGTCGGCCATGCCAGTGCACCCGAACGCTTGGTAGCGCGCCACGCAAATTGCTTTCGCGGCGGCGCGGGCGGGTTTCAAATATTCGCGTGGGTCGAACTTCGACGGGTTTTCGGCAAGAAAACGACGAATCGCAGCGGTCATCGCCAAGCGAATATCGGTATCGATATTGACCTTGCGAACGCCGTATTTGATTGCCGTTTGGATCTCTTCGACCGGCACGCCGTAGGTCTCTTTCATCTCACCGCCGAACTGGCGAATTTCTTCAAGCAATTCCTGCGGGACGCTCGAAGAACCGTGCATCACGAGGTGGGTGTTGGGGATCTTGGCATGAATTGCTTTGACCCGCTCGATCGCGAGGATATCCCCGGTGGGTTTGCGGGTGAATTTGTATGCGCCGTGGCTGGTGCCGATCGCGATCGCAAGCGCATCCACGCCCGTTTGTTCGACGAAATCCTTGGCTTGGTCTGGGTCAGTAAGCAGCATCGAGTGGTCGAGCGTCCCCTCTGCGCCAACCCCATCCTCTTTCCCCGCCTGGCCGGTTTCGAGCGAACCCAAGCAGCCAAGCTCGCCTTCGACCGAGACGCCCACCGAGTGGGCGATTTCCGATACTTTGCGGGTGACTTCGACGTTGTATTCGTAGGAGGAGGGGGTTTTCTGGTCTTCAAGGAGGGAGCCGTCCATCATCACACTGGAAAAGCCCAAGCGAATCGCCTGCACGCAGACGGCAGGGGAGGCGCCGTGGTCTTGATGCATGCAGACCGGGATATCGGGGTAGGCTTCGATCGCCGCCGTGACGAGGTGCGCAAGGAACGTCTCACCGGCGTATTTGCGCGCACCGGCCGAGGCTTGCAGGATCACGGGGCTGCGGGTTTCTGCGGCCGCTTCCATGATCGCCTGAACCTGTTCGAGGTTGTTCACGTTGAACGCGGGAACGCCGTAGCCGTGTTCGGCGGCGTGGTCAAGCAACTGTCGCAACGAGATGAGTGCCATTGGGAACCTCCTTAGCTTGAGACGGTGCCCGCACGATGCGGGCGTCCTTGGGTGAAAACCGGTCAGTCCTCAGCGCGTTTGGCGAGGATTTCGATTGCGGGCAGCACTTTGCCTTCGAGCATTTCCAAAAAGGCGCCACCGCCGGTCGAGATGTAATCCACTTGGTCAGCGATCCCGAATTTTTCGATCGCGGCGATCGTGTCGCCACCGCCGGCGAGGGTGAAACCGGGGCAGGCAGCGATCGCGCGCGCGAGCCGTTCGGTGCCTTTCGCGAACGCGTCGAACTCGAACACCCCAAGCGGCCCGTTCCAGACGACCGCGCCGGTGCACCCTTCGATGGTTTGGGCGATCCGTTCGGCGAATTGGGGGCCGACGTCGAGGATCATCTCGTCGGCGGCGACTGCGTCGGTGGCTTTGACCGTCGCGGGGGCGTCGGCACGGAACTCCGACGCGACGACGACATCTTCGGGTAGCGGCACATCCGCGCCGCGCGCGGCCATCTTCTCTTGGACGGCTTTCGCTTCGCCGACGAGATCGGGTTCGACAAGGCTCTTCCCGACCGGTTTTCCGGCCGCCATCAGGAAGGTGTTGAGAATGCCGCCACCGACGATCAGGGTATCGACCTTTTCGGCCAGGTTTTGCAGCACGGTGAGTTTGGTCGACACTTTGGAGCCAGCGACGATCGCGATCAAAGGCCGCGGTGGATTCGCGACCACTTTTTCGATCGCTTCGACCTCTTGCACGAGCAGTGGCCCGGCGCACGCAACGGGTGCGTATTCGAATACGCCGTAGGTGGTTGCTTCGGCGCGGTGCGCGGTGCCAAACGCGTCATGGACGAAGATATCGGCCAGTTTGGCGATTCTCTGCGCAAGTTCCGGGTTGTTTTTCTTTTCGCCGACGTTCAACCGGCAGTTTTCGAGCAGCACCACTTCGCCGGGTGCCGTGGTGAATTGGCCGTCGACCCAATCGGTGACGAGGCGCACGGGGCGGCCAAGGAGTTCCGCCATCCGGGCCGCGACCGGTGCCAGTGAGTCTTTCGCTTGGGGTTCCCCCTCTTTGGGACGGCCCAGGTGGGAGGTGACGAGCACCGCTGCGGCGCCGCCTTCGAGCGCCATTCGGATCGCAGGAAGGCTAGCACGGATGCGGGTGTCGTCCGCGACCGTGCCATTTTCGGCAAGTGGGACGTTGAGGTCGGCACGGATGAAGACGCGCTTACCCCGTACTGCCCCTTGGGCCACCAATTCCGCAAATTTTTTTGCTTTCATGATCCATTCCTCTCCCTCTTTGCCCCGCGCACTCGCAGTGGGTGCGCAGGGCGCAGCCGCTCAGTGGTTCGTCGCGTGCGGCTCAGTTCTGTGCGACGTGACGGACGAAGCGGAGCATGTTGCAGGTGTAGCCGTATTCGTTGTCGTACCAGGAGACCACCTTGACGAAAGTGGGGTCGAGCATGATGCCCGCTTTCGCGTCGAAGATCGACGGCTGCGGGCAGCCCCGGAAGTCGGTGGCGACCACCGCGTCTTCGGTATAACCGAGCACGCCTTTGAGTTCGCCTTCACTTGCGGCTTTCATTGCCGCACAGATCGCCTCATAGGTGGTCTCTTTTTCGAGTTGAACGGTGAGATCGACCACCGAAACGTCGGAGGTGGGAACCCGGAACGCCATTCCGGTAAGCTTCTTGTTGAGCGACGGAATCACTTTTCCGACCGCCTTCGCCGCACCGGTCGAGGAGGGGATGATGTTTTCGAGAATGCCACGACCACCGCGCCAATCTTTTGCCGACGGGCCGTCCACCGTCTTCTGCGTGGCGGTTGCCGCATGCACGGTGCTCATCAGTCCGCGTACGATCCCGAACTGGTCGTGGAGTACTTTCGCGACCGGTGCCAAGCAGTTGGTGGTGCAGCTTGCGGCCGAGACGATCGCTTGCCCGGCGTAGGTGGTGTGGTTGACGCCGTAGACGAACATCGGGGTGTCGTCTTTCGACGGTGCCGATTGCACCACTTTCTTCGCGCCCGCGTCGAGGTGCTTCTGACACGTTTCGCCGGTGAGGAAGAGCCCAGTCGATTCGACGACGACATCGACGCCAACCTCGCCCCACGCCAGTTGTGCGGGGTCTTTGTGCGCAGTGACACGGATGGTTTTGCCAGCGACGACGAGGTTCCCGTTTTGCACTTCAACGGTGACAGGCAACCGGCCATGCACCGAATCGTATTTGAGCATATATGCAAGGTAGTCAGGTTCGAGCAGGTCATTGACCGCAACGACCTCGAGGTCTTGAAATTCTGCCTCTTTGACCACGGCACGCAACACCATGCGACCGATACGGCCAAAGCCATTGATACCAATGCGAATCGTCATGACGGACTCCTTCACAATACAAGAAAGAATAAAAACGCCCTGGTTGTTTGGTCTCTCAGCGGCCAAGAAGCGCTTGTGCGGTTGCCACCACGCGCTCGACCGTAAAGCCGAAGTGCGCAAAGAGTTCGTTGGCAGGTGCCGATTCACCGAAGCGGTCGATACCGATCACGGCACCGTTCGCTCCCACCCAGCGGTACCAAAGGTCGGGGTGTGCCGCTTCGATCGCCACCTTCGGCAACCCTTCGGGCAGGATACTCGCCCGGTAGTGTTCGGGTTGCGCCGCAAAGCGTTCGACACACGGTATTGAGACCACGCGCGATCCTACCATCATTTCCGCGAGCCGTTCGGCAGCTTGGAGCGCCAGACTGACTTCAGAACCGGTGGCAATGAAGACGATTTGGGGGGTACCGTGTTCGGCGACGACGTAGCCGCCGCAAGCGATTTCGCTGGCTTTGCCCGGATCCGTGTGGATCTTGGGCAGGTTCTGCCGAGAGAGGACAAGCGCGGTGGGCCCATCGGCCCGTTCGATCGCTGCGGTCCACGCGACTGCGGTTTCGAGCGCATCGGCAGGGCGCCACACTTCCAGGTTGGGGATGAGCCGAAGGCTCGGGATGTGCTCCACCGGTTGGTGGGTCGGGCCATCTTCGCCCAGGCCGATCGAATCGTGGGTGAGCACGTGCACCACCCGCTGCTGCATCAACGCGGCCATGCGGATCGCGTTGCGGGCGTAGTCGGAGAAGACGAGGAAGGTACCACCGTAGGGGAGGTAGCCGCGGTGGAGTGCCACGCCGTTCATGATCGCAGCCATCGCGAATTCGCGAACGCCGTACGAGAGGTGGCGCCCGAACTGGTCGCGGCGCACCGGCGTTGCCCCTTTGAAGTCAGTGAGGTTCGAATGGGTGAGGTCTGCCGACCCGCCGAAGAGTTCGGGTACTGCTGGCCCCAGCACATTGAGTGCGTTTTGGCTCGCCTTGCGGGTGGCCGGGTTGCCTTCGTCCGCTGCCGCAGCCGCGAAAAGGCGCGCTTTGATGTCCTTCCAGTCAACTGGGAGTTCGCCGGCGAGTCGCCGCTTGAGTTCCGACCCTTTTTCCGGGTAGGCGGCGCAGTATGCAGCGAGTTGCGTTTCCCAATCAGCAACGAGCCGTTCGCCTTGTGCCCGTTTGTCCCACGCAGCGTAGATGGCTTCGGGAATCTCGAACGGGGCGTAGGGCCAGCCGAGCGCCTCGCGCATTTTCGCTGCAGCTTCCGTGCCGATCGGTGCGCCGTGGATGTCGCAGGTGCCTTCCTTGACCGGGGAACCTTTGCCGATCGTGGTGCGGCAGATGATCAGCGTCGGTTTTCCGTCCGGGGTTACCGCTTGCGCTTTGGCTTCGGCGATCGCTGCGGAAACCGCGGCAACATCATGCCCGTCGATCGGGCCGATCACGTTCCAGTGGTACGCAGCGAAGCGCTGCGCGGTGTCGTCGCTGAACCAATCGCTGACCGCACCGTCGATCGAGATCCCGTTGTCGTCATAGAGGCAAATCAGTTTCGACAACCGAAGCGTTCCGGCCAGCGACGCCGCTTCGTGGCTGATCCCCTCCATCAGGCAGCCGTCCCCCAAAAAGACGTAGGTGAAGTGGTCGATGAGGGGGTGTTCGGGCGTGTTGAACTCCGCCGCAAGCAGCTTTTCGGCCAGTGCCATACCCACCGCGTTGGCAAAGCCTTGTCCAAGCGGGCCGGTCGTGGTTTCGACACCGGGCGTGTGGCCGTATTCGGGGTGACCGGCGGTTTTGCTGCCCAGCTGGCGAAAGCGCTTGAGTTCGTCGAGCGGCAGGTCGAACCCGGTGAGGTGCAGCAGCGCGTAGATCAACATCGACGCGTGGCCGTTCGAGAGGACGAAACGGTCCCGGTTGGGCCAGGTTGGGGCTTGTGGTGCGACGCGCAGGTGGTCCCGCCACAGCGCCACCGCCATTTCGGCCATGCCAAGGGGCGCACCAGGGTGCCCCGAGTTTGCAGCGTTCGTGGCGTCGACGGCCAAGAAGCGCAATGCGTTGGCCATCTGGGTTTGGATCGGTTCGGTCACGAGACACTCTCCCCAAGTCAAAAGGTGAATTTTACGCGATTCCCAATGCGCGCTTGCGCCGTTCCATGAAGCGCCAGACAAATGGCGTGAAGATGAGTTGCATCGCCAGCTCCATCTTGCCACCCGGAACGACGATGGTGTTGGCGCGGCTCATGAACGAACCGTTGATCATGTTCAAGAGGTACGGGAAGTCGATCCCTTTGGGGTTGGCGAAACGGATGATCACAAGGCTTTCGTCGGCGGTGGGGATGTCACGGGCGATGAAGGGATTGGAGGTGTCGACCACCGGCACGCGCTGGAAATTGACGTGCGTGCGCCCAAACTGCGGCACGATGTAATGGACGTAATCGGGCATGCGGCGCAAAATGGTATCGGTCACTGCTTCGGTGGAGTAGCCGCGCTCTTTACGGTCGCGCCACAGCTTTTGGATCCATTCGAGGTTGATCACCGGAACGACCCCGATCAAAAGGTCCGGGTACTGCGCGATGTTGTGTTCGGGGGTCACCACCGCGCCGTGCAGCCCTTCATAGAAGAGCAGATCGGTGTCTTCGGGAATCTCTTCCCAATCGGTGAAGCAGCCGGGAGCAACGCCGTACTGTTTGGCTTCCTCTTCATTATGAACGTAGTGGCGAATGCGGCCGCGGCCCGTTTCGCTATAGGTTTTGAAGAGGTTTTCCAGCTCACCGAAGAGGTTCGCCTCCGGGCCGAAATGGCTGAAATGGCGGTTGCCCTTGGCCTCTTCTTCGGCCATTTTCTGCCGCATCGCGGCGCGGTCGTACGCGTGGAACGAATCGCCCTCGACGAGTACGGCTTTGACCCCTTCACGGCGGAAGATATTGACGAAGGTGCGCATCACGGTGCTTGTGCCAGCACCGGACGAGCCGGTGATTGCGATGATCGGGTGTTTTGCGGACATCGTTTGCTCCCAATGGTGAAAAAGCGGCGGTGTTAGAGGGTTTCGTCGCGAAAGAGGGTACGTTCGGCAAAGAGCGGCAGATCGACCGGGCTCGCGTCCGGGTCGTTGTGGTACTGTTCGATCCGTTCGACCTCTTCGCGGGAACCGAAGACGAAACCGATGCGCTGATGGAGTTCGGTGGGCTGCACTTCGAGCACCGGACCGTAACCGGTCGAGGCGCGTCCGCCAGCCTGTTCGACGATCATCCCGATCGGGTTGCATTCGTAGAGAAGCCGCAGCCGCCCCGGTTTTTTGGGCTCTTTGTTGTCGCGCGGGTAGAGAAAGACCCCGCCACGGGAGAGGATCCGGTGGGTTTCTGCCACCAGCGACGCCACCCAGCGCATGTTGAAGTCTTTGCCGCGGGGGCCAGTTTTTCCTTTGAGGCACTCATTGACGTAGCGCTTCACCGGCGGTTCCCAGAAGCGGGCGTTCGAGGCGTTGATCGCGAACTCCTTGGTGCTTTCGGGAATCCGAATGTTCGGGTGGGTGAGCATGAATTCGCCGAAATCGGGGTCGAGGGTGAAGCCGACGACACCTCGGCCGACGGTGAGGACGAGCATCGTCGTCGGCCCGTAGATCGCGTATCCGGCCGCCACCTGTTGCGTGCCCGGTTGCAGGAAATCATCGACGGTGATCTCGGTTTTTCCTTCCGGCGCACGGAGGACCGAGAAGATCGAACCCACCGAGACGTTGACGTCGATGTTGGACGAACCGTCGAGCGGATCGAAGAGGAGGAGATAGCGCCCGCGCGGATATTGTTCCGGAATGAGGTAGGGTTCGTCCATCTCTTCCGACGCCATCGCGGCGAGGTACCCCCCCCACTCGGTGAGGCGCATGAAGCATTCGTTGCTGATCACGTCGAGCGGTTTTTGTTCTTCGCCCTGCACGTTGATGGTGGTGGTCACGGCATGGTTGGACTTGCCGAGCGCCCCGTAGGCTACTTGCCGCGCGATCGCTTTGCAGGCGCGCGCCACATCCAGAATCAACGCGTTGAAGTCGCCGCTTGCTTGCGGGTAGCGGCGCCGCTCCTCGATCAGATATTGCGTGAGCGTTGGCGTGTGGGCCCAAGACATGGAACAACTCCTCTCCGCTATTGTCATTGCTGCGAAGATAAAATAAACTTGTGATAAAGTGAAGTTGAATTTTTTTATTTTTTTCTTCAGGAGAAATTAATGAAGCACGTGACGATGCGTCAGTTGCGCATCTTCGTGACGGTCGCCAAGGAGGGGTCGATCACCAAAGCGGCGGAGCGTCTGTTTTTGACGCCACCCGCGGTATCGATGCAGATCAAGGAGTTGGAGACGCAGATCGGGATGGCGCTCTTCGAGCGTAACGCGCGGCGTTTCGAATTGACGACGGTGGGGGAGTATTTTCTTCTGTATGCCAAAAAAATTCTTGATCTGGTGACCGAAGCCGAAGAGCTCGCGAAACGGTTGCAAGAAGGTGCGGTTGGCGAGCTGAAGATCGGGATGGTGAGTACAGCGCAATATTTCGTCCCGCAAATGCTCGGGGATTTCCGTCGCGAGCACCCGGGTATCTCGTTGTCGTTGCGGGTGGGCAACCGCGCGCAAGTGGTGGCGATGTTGGAGTCGCGCGAAATCGACATCGCGGTGATGGGGCGTCCCCCAGAAGGGTTTGCGGTGCGCGCCGAAGCGTTCGCGGGTCATCCGAGTGGGTTCGTTGCCCCGCCCGACCATCCGTTGGCGGATGAAACGCGTTCGATCGACCCCAAGGTCATCCGCCGCGAACCGTTGATCGTGCGCGAGGCGGGGTCGGGAACCCGGGCCGCGATGGATCTCTTTTTCGCCGAGCGGCGGGTGACACCGACGGTCGCGATGCAGATGGAGAGCAACGAAGCGATCAAGCAGGCGGTGATCGCCGGCTTGGGGGTCGCGTTTCTTTCTTTGCATACGGTGGGGGGCGAATTGGCGCGCGGGGAGCTCAAGGTGATCCCGGTGCGCGGCACACCGGTGGTGCGCGCTTGGTATGTCGTGCACCGCACGAGTCAGTTCGTTGCGCCCACCGTCGAAGCGTTTCGCTATTTTCTGCTCGAGCGGGGGCAGAGCTTTTTGCAGCAGCGCTTTCCCCACGTTGCCGCGATTTGCGAAAGGTTGGGGGCGGCCTAGGGCACAAAAAAGCAAGCGGTACGCTACCGCCCCAGACTGTAGAACTCGTCGTTCGGCCGCATCGCGCTCATGTTCGCCAAGCGGTTGCTCATCGCAAAAAAGGCGGCAATCGCACCGATTTCCCAAATGTCGTCTTGGGTGAACCCGTGGGCGATGAGCGGCTCCCAGTCGGCTTCGGTGATGCGGGCAGAGTCGAGCGCCACTTTCATCGCGTAGTCGAGCATCGCCCGCTGCCGTGGGGTGATCTCGGCACGACGGTAGTTGGTGGCGATCTGCTCCGAAAGGCGCGGATTTTTGCTGCGCACGCGCAGGATCGCACCGTGGGCGACCACGCAATAGAGGCAGTCGTTCGCCGCGGAGGTGGCGACGACGATCATCTCTTTTTCCGCTTTGCTGAGGTTCGAGGGGCGCTCCATCAGCGCATCGTGGTAGGCGAAGAAGGCGCGAAATTCTTCGGGACGCGCCGCCAGCGCCAAGAAGACGTTGGGGATGAAGCCCGATTTTTCGGCCACCTTTTCGATCCGTTCGCGGATATCGGCAGGGAGCGCGTCGAGGGTTTCGGGGACGGGGAAGCGGCTGATCGGGTTTTGTTGTTGCGCTGACACGGTTTTTCCTCCTCCTGGTACGATTGGAATCTTGCCCAATGCTACCATCCCCGTATCCCTCAGGCTAGAGGGTAACGATCTTCAACGTGTTGCTGCCGCCGGGTTGCCCCATCGGTTCGCCGAAAGTGACCGCGATCGTTTCCCCTGGTGCAGCCCAGCCGTTCGACACAAGGAGCGTGCGTATCTGTGTGAGGAGCATTGCCGGGTCGGACGCGGGGTTCAGGTCGAAGCGAACTGGCGTGACTTGGCGAAAGAGGGTGAGGTGGCCGAAGGTCACCGGGTCGGGGGTGAGGGCGTAGATGGGGAGAATGCTCGCGATGCGGCTCATCCAGAGTGCGGTCGCGCCCGATTGGGTGAGCGCGACGATCGCTTTCACCCCTAGGTGGTAGCCCGACCAGACGGCGGAGACCGCGATCGCTTCGTCGACGCGGTGAAAACGCCGCCCCAGGAGCTCCTGGTCGAGGTGGGCGTCGTTCGACGCGTCGGCTTCGGCGCAGACGCGCGCCATCGCTTCGACTGCCTCGACCGGGTACTGGCCCGCTGCGGTTTCGGCCGAGAGCATCACCGCGTCGGTGCCGTCGAGCACCGCGTTCGCGACGTCGGAGACTTCGGCGCGGGTCGGGACGGGGCTATGCACCATCGATTCCATCATCTGGGTGGCGGTGATCGACAGGCGGTTCATTTCCCGTGCGCGGCGCAGGATGCGCTTTTGTAGCGCCGGGACTGCGGCGTCGCCGACTTCGACCGCGAGATCGCCGCGCGCGACCATCACCCCGTCGCTCGCCTCCAGAATCGCGTCGAGGTTAGCGATCGCTTCGACCCGTTCGATTTTGGCGATCAAACGGGCGCGGCTCCCGGCAGCGCGCGCCAAGTGCCGCGCTTCGTGCATCTCTTCGGCGTGCTTGACGAAAGAGACCGCGAGGTAATCGACGCCGATTTCGGCAGCGAGCGCGATATCGGCACGGTCTTTCGCAGTGAGCGCTGGCGCCGAAAGCCCGCCACCCAGTTTGTTGATCCCTTTGTGGTTCGAGAGGGTGCCGCCAACAAGCACCTGCGTGATGAGCGCGTCTGCGCACTTTTCGACGATCTGCAAGCGAATTTTGCCGTCGTCGAGGAGCAAGATGTCGCCGACCTCGACGTCGTCGATCAGTTCCGGGTAGTCGAGCCCAACCCGGGTGGCGTCACCCGGGGCGAGGTCGCAGTCGAGCCGAAAGCGTTGCCCTTTGCTCAGAGTAACAGCGTTGGTGGTGAACCGGCCGATGCGGATTTTCGGTCCTTGGAGGTCGCCCAGGATGCCAACGGGGCGTTGGGTCTGCTGTGCGAGCGCGCGCACGAGCGACGCCCGGGCGCGGTGCTCGTCCGCGGTTCCGTGCGAAAAGTTGAGGCGAACGACGTCGACGCCGGCAAGGAGCAGCCGTTCGAGCGTGGCGGGATCGCTCGAAGCGGGGCCTAGCGTCGCGACGATTTTGGTGTGGCGCATCTTCCGTTTCCGTAAGTGAGATGAAAGTCGATGGTGATCCGTTCCGGTGCAAATAGGCGAAAACGATTGTCGGCGAAATGTTGGTGTTCGGGGTGGGTGCGGAAATGAGCGAGCGCCTCTGGGGTGGCAAACGTCATCGTCCAGAGGTAAGGATAGGAGGCATTGGGGGTTTCGGCAACCCCGGCGGCGATGCGCCAGACTCCAGGGAGCGCCCCGAGCGTTGCAACCCCGTCTGTTTGCATCGCCGTAACGTCCGGGGCGTCTTCTGCCCAGCGGAAAAAGATCACGTGCTCGACCGGTTCGATGCGCGGTGCCGCAGCGCCTGCCGCTTCGGCACGCCCCGCCGCACCCCAGACGCGGCAGGTGCGTTCCACTTCAGCGGCGATCGCCTCCCGCGCAGCAAGGCGCTGTTCGTCCCAGCGCCGAGAGTCGGTAGCCGCTGCTGCTGCCGTTTCGACCAGTGCGGTATAGTAATTGATCTTGTTCGCGCCCGCGGCAACGAGCGCGCGAAACTGTTCGTCCGAAAGGCCAGTGCCACCATGGATCACGAGTGGCGTTGCGGGCAAGCGGGCGCGGATTGCAGCAAGCCGTTCCAAGTCGAGTTGCGGTTCGCCGCGAAAGCGGCCATGCACGGTGCCGATCGAGACCGCGAGCCAGTCGCAACCGGTCTCGGTGACGAACGCTTCGGCCTCTTCCGGTTCCGTATAGCGGACAGCTCCCGGGTGGAGTTCGGCGTCTTTTCCTTCCTCTCCAGGAACATAACCGACTTCGGCCTCCAGGGGGAGTCCGACGGCGTGGGCAAGCTCAGAGGCGCGGCGCGTCAGCGCAACGTTTTCTGCCCATTCGAGGTGCGAACCGTCGATCATCAAACTGGTGTATCCGAGTTGCGTCGCGCGAACCAGACGGTCGAGCGTCGTGCCGTGGTCGTAGTGGATCGCAACGGGAACGGATGCGGTGGCAGCTGCTTCGACGGTGGCCGCAAGCAGGGTGGCTTCGTCGAATTGGTCGGTGTGAACCTCGGCGATGCTGATCAGCACGGGGGCCTCAGCACGCTGGGCACCCTGTAGGACGCCTTCGAGCATCGTGGTGTCGAGGATGTCGTAGGCACCGATCGCGTAGCAGTTCGCGACGGCGTGTTGCAAGAGGGCTTTGGCTGCGACGAGCACGGTGTGGGCTCCTCTTCGGTATGGTTCCCCCTCAGGCGGCTGTGGTAGATGGCACGGCGCTCGCAGCCCAGCGCGTCAGCAAGGCCCAGGTGACGACCCCTTCGCCGCGCCCCTGGGGGGTGCGGAGCCAACGTGCCGGAAGGTCATGTTCCCCGAGGTGGTCGACCACCGCAAAGGCGCTGGGATACTCTGGCGCTTTGCCGTATTCGCTTTCGGTGACGAGTACCGGGATTCCCGCGGCGGCAGCGGCTTGCGCACCGTGCGCGGTGTCTTCGATCGCGATCGCCTCACTGGGCGCAATGTCCAAGCGCGCAAGGGCGACGCGGTAAGCCTGCGGATCGGGCTTTTTCTGCGGTGCTTCGCGCGCGGTGATCCAAGTGGCGAAAGGGGGCGCGTCGTCAGGCCACAACGCCGCGAGCAGTGCGGCGATGTTTTCCGGGCTGGTGGTGGTGACGATCGCGATGCGGGCACCGCTTGCGGCGGCTTCCTGCGCCAGGCGAACGACGCCGGGGCGCAACGGCAGCGCGCCCTGCGCGAGCATCTGCGCGTAGCGCGCGTTCTTGTCGCGGTGAATCGTCGCAATGGTATCGGGGGCGAGGACGATTCCAGCGGCTTCGTGCGGATAGGCGCTTTGAAAGTGGGCGATCCGTTCGCGGCCGCCCGCAACGCGCAGCAGTTCGGCGTAGCGCTGTGGCGTCCACCGCCAGGGAAGCTTTGCTGCGGCAAACGCTTCGTTGAAGGCGCGGCGGTGGAGCGCTTCGGTTTCAGCGAGGGTACCGTCGACGTCGAAGAGTAGGGCTTTGACCATAAGAAGTCCTTGTCAGCGAGTCAGCGCCGCAAAAAGCCGCGGCAACCGTTCGGGAAGTTTGTCCACCCGGTCGATCACGGTGTAGTGTTTGCCGAAGATCTGCGCGACGTAACGGTCGGCTCCGGGGTCGAGGGTGAGGCAGTAGGTATAGACGCCGTTTCCCCAGAGTTCATCGACGGCACGGCGCGCGTCTCGCCGCAGGTGGTTGGGGTCGCGCTCGTCGATATCGGCCGGTTCGCCGTCGGTGACGAGCAAAAGGAGCTTGCGCTTTTGCGGTTGCTGCTTGAGCAACGTCCCGGCGTGGCGCAACGCCGCGCCCATGCGCGTGGAAAACGCGCCGTTGATGCCCGCAAGCCGCTTTTTCGCGTTCTCGCCCCACCGTTCGCAGAACCGTTTGATCGGGTAGAGGCGTACGTCTTCGCGTCCATCGGAATGGAAACCGAGAATCGCAAGCGGATCGCCGATGCGTTCGATCGCTTCGGCCAGAAGCAGCGTCGCGGCGCGGGTGGCGTCGAGCACCGAATGGTGCGCGCCGTGCGGCGTGTCGTTCGTCGACGCCGAGAGGTCGAGGAGCAGGCAGACCGCGATGTCGCGTTTAAGCAGCTTATGGCGCAACGTGATCCGTGGGTCGAAGGGTAGCCCCGCGCGGGCGTGGACCATTGCGTCGATCGCCGGGGTGAGGTCGAGTTCGTCGCCATCTTCGAGTTTGCGCTCGCGCTGTACCCCTTGCGGGCGCAGCCGTTCGACGATTTTCCGTAGCCGCTTTACCACCGGCAAGTGTTCACGGTAGAGGGCGTCGAGCGGTTCGAGTTCGCCCAACGGCGCAGGGTATTCGAAGCAACTGACCCAGTCCGGTCGATAGCATTGGGCGCGCTCGTCCCATTCGTCGTAGAAGAAGGGGCCAGCGATGCGCGGGCTGCCGAATTTTTCCTGAAAGGTGATGCCGTCGTCGTCGTAGATTGGGGTGGCGGGAACCCAGATTTCGTCGGGGGTGTCGCTCTGGGTTTCGGTGTCGACCTCGTTGATGAATTCCATCAGCGGAACGATGCGCCGCAGCGGCTGGCGCCGCATCGCGTGGAGTTTCCGGGTCAGCGACTCAGCGTCGAAGTGCCAGACGATCCGGTTGTCGTCGCGGTAACCCAGCGGGAGCGCTTCGACGTCGCGCGCCATCGGGGTGCCGGCGTCGGTGGCTTCGAGCGCGGCGCGCAGGGGTTCGAGCAGCATCCGCACGTGCTTTCGGCTCGCTTCTGCAGGGCAGGCGAACGCATCGACGATGCGCTCGGCGCACGCGGCAAGCGGTTCCGGTAGCGGCGCGTCGACGGGGTCGGTGCGCCAGCCCCAATGGCGGTAACAGCGGTCTATGAGCGTAAGCAGCCACTGCGCCGCAGGATGGCGGTTTGGGGGTGGGGCACTGTGGCGGGCGAGTTCGGCCCACGCGTGGCCAAGGCCAGGGAAGGCCTGGGCGGCGGCATATTCGACGCGCAGGTCTTCGAGAAAACCGTAGAGTGCGCGTTCGAGCGAACCCAAGCCGCGCGGATCATGCGCGCCGCCGCCATAGACGAGGTGCGCCGCCATGTGGGCGGCGATCGCGCGATAGACGGCGGCCCCATCCAGCGCGCCGACGCGATCGACGGCGTCTGGAAGGTGGAGGACGAAGTCGTCGACGAACGGACGGAACTCGTTGCGGTCGGCCTGGGCGGGTTTGAGCCAGAAGTCGCGTCCCCAAAGCGCACGCAGGTAGGCGTTGAGTTTGCGGTGGCTGTCGACGAAGAGGGTGCCCCGCCGCTCCTCCTGCAGCTTCGCTTTCGCTTCGGCGCTTTCGAGCGAAAAGTAGGCGGTGAGCGCTGCGGTGTCTTGACGGTGGAGTTCGGCGCCGAAGAGCGCCCAGCGGCGCAAACCCCCAAGCGTCAAGGTATCCAGAAGCGGTTCGAGATGGGCAAAGAGCGGGCGCAACGCGCGTGGGGCGAGGCTCGCCAATTGGTGGACGAAGGTGAGGTAGTTCGTGAAGAGGTCGGCGTCGCCAAGCCGCCGTGCAACCAAGGGAAGGGTGGCCAGGAACCGTTCGATCACTTCGCCCGAGGTCATCGAAGCTAATTTCGCCGCTTCACGCCGAGCTGCTTCCGCCGCGTCTTCGCCAACTTCCCGCGCGACCGCAGGTGCGGCTTCCAGGTAGGCGAGCGCAAGTTTTTCGCCCCGTCCCAGGTTGAGGAGCGCTTCCACCCCGCGGCGGTAGTATTCGCAACCCGCGGGGGAAAAGTGCTTGGGCGCTTCCAGCGCGAAGCGCACGACCAGTTCGCGGTGGGGTTCGGCAAAGCGCGCGACGAGCGCTTCCCATTCGGTGGGCGGTTGCATCGCTTCGCTCCTTGGGTTTCCGTTCAGGCAAAGAGCGTTTGCGCGGCGGCGCGCAGCGCGTCACGCAGGTCGGGGTCGTCGGTGATCGGGCAGATGAGCGCCATTTCGCACGCGATGAGCGGCGCGATCCCTTTGGTGATCAGCGACCCGGCATAGACGAGGAGCCGTGTGGAGATCCCTTCGTCGAGCCCGTGCCCTTTGAGGTGGCGCGAACGGATCGCCACCTCGACAAGCTTTTTCGCAGTGGCCGCATCGACGCCCGATTCGTGCGCGACGATCTCGCTCTCCACTTCCGGCGCGGGATAGTCGAAGTCCATCGCCGCGAAGCGCTGCTTGGTCGAGGTTTTGAGATCCTTCATCGCCGATTGATACCCGGGGTTATAAGAGATCACGATCTGAAAGTCCGGGTGGGCTTCGACCACTTCCCCTTTTTTGTCGAGCGGCAGGATGCGGCGATGGTCGGTGAGCGGGTGGATCACCACGGTGGTGTCTTGCCGCGCTTCGACCACTTCGTCGAGGTAGCAGATCGCTCCGATGCGCGCCGCGGTGGTGAGTGGTCCGTCTTGCCAGCGGGTGCCCTCTTTGTCGAGGAGAAAACGGCCGAGGAGGTCGGCAGCGGTCATGTCTTCGTTGCACGCGACCGTGATGAGGGGTTTGCCGAGCTTCCACGCCATGTATTCGACGAAGCGTGATTTGCCACAGCCAGTGGGGCCTTTCAGCATCATCGGGATGCGGTTCGCGTACGCGGCTTCGAATCGTTCGATTTCGTCACCGACCGCATGGTAATAGGGTTCAGAATGGACGAGGTACTGGTTGCGAAGGTCCATAGCAGGCCTCCTCTCAGCAATGCAGCAAGTAACGCCCCGGGGCACGCGAGCGACCCGGGGCAGCTTTCGATTACTGCGCCGGACGGTAGACGAGCATCGCGGTGCCCTGCGTCTGGCGAATGTTGTCGTAGCCGATCAATTTGATCAGATGGTTCGGGTTGGAGCGTTTGCACGCTTCGATTTCGGCGATGATCTTGTCGACGTCGGTTTCACCGAACATCGGCAATTTCCACATGTACCAGTAGTGGAGTATCGCGTTTTCCGGCTCGCAATGTTCGATTGCCGGGTTCCACCCTTTACTGACGATGTATTCGATCTGCTTGCGGATCTCCTCAGCGCTCATCTGCGGCAGGTAGGAGAAGGTCTCGAAGCGTTTGCTTTTCGGGTCGTTCAAGCGGCTGGGGTAGTCTTGCACGTCCCGGATCATATCTTGTGTTTCGCTCATCGTTGGCTCCTTTAGCGGTGTTGCACGTCGAGTTTATCGACGGTGTCGAAATCGAATTTGACCTCTTTCCAGGTCTCCATCGCAACCTTGAGTTCCGGACACGATTTCGCGGCTTCGGTGAGGATCTCGCGCCCCATCTTCTCGATCGGCAAGCCTTCGTTGCGCGCTTTGACGCACGCTTCAAGCGCGACGCGGTTCGCGCACGCACCGGCGGCGTTCCCCCACGGGTGGCCGATCGTGCCGCCACCGAATTGCAGCACCGAGTCGTCACCGAAGATCGAAACGAGCGCGGGCATGTGCCAGACGTGGATCCCGCCGGAAGCGACCGGGAACATCCCCGGCATCTGCCCCCAGTCTTGGTCGAAGAAGATGCCGCGGCTTCGGTCGGCCTTGACGTAGCGGTCGCGCATTAGGTCGATCCAGCCGAGGGTCGCGGCGCGGTCACCTTCGAGCTTGCCGACTACGGTACCGGAGTGGAGGTGATCGCCGCCGATGAGCCGCATGATTTTTGCGAGCACGCGGAAGTTGATCCCGTGTTTCGGGTTGCGGTCGATCACCGCGTGCATCGCACGGTGGACGTGGAGCAACATCCCGTTGTCGCGGCACCATTTCGACAAGCTTTGCGTCGCGGCCCAGCCGACGGTGAGGTAGTCGATCATGATGATCGGGGTGCCGATCTCTTTCGCGAATTCGGCGCGCTTGTAGATCTCTTCCATCGTCGGGCCGGTCACGTTCATGTAGTGGCCCTTGCGCTCGCCGGTTTCCGCTTGCGCCTTCTCGATCGCTTCCTGGCAGAAGAGGAAGCGGTCGCGCCAACGCATGAAGGGTTGCGAGTTGACGTTTTCGTCGTCTTTGGTGAAGTCGAGTCCACCGCGCAGACACTCATAGACCGCACGGCCGTAGTTCTTCGCCGAAAGGCCGAGTTTCGGTTTGATGGTGCAGCCCAAAAGCGGACGGCCGTATTTGTTGAGTTTGTCACGCTCCACATAGATGCCATGGGGTGGCCCAGGGCAGGTGGTGACGAACCAGAGGGGGATCCGAACGTCTTCAAGGCGCAGGCTGCGCACCGCTTTGAAGCCGAAGACGTTGCCGACGAGCGACGTGAAGACGTTCACCACCGATCCCTCTTCGAAGAGTCCCATCGGGTAGGCGATGAACGCGTAGAAGGCCTCGTCGTCGCCAGGAACGTCTTCGATCGCGTAGGCGCGCCCTTTGTAGTAGTAAAGGTCGGTCAACAGGTCGGTCCAGACGGTGGTCCAGGTGGCGGTGGAGGATTCCGCAGCGACCGCAGCCGCAGCCTCTTCGCGCGGAACGCCCGGTTGCGGCACGATCTTGAACACGGCAAGGAAATCGGAATCTTTGGGAACGTAGGTCGGTTCCCAATAGGTTTCGCGGTACTCTTTTACCCCCGCTTCGTAACGTTTGGGTTGGCTCATCGGTAACCTCCTGACTGGTGGATCGTTCATGCGCCGTGGGGCGCTGAGAAGAACTATACGGCAGAATGTTTTTTTTGTAAATTTTATTGTTTTGTCTATTTTTTTAATTTTTACTGAATAATGGCCCATTCGATGTGGTGCGCGGAGCGGGTGGCTGCTTCCTAAAAGTGGTGTCGTCTGCGGGACGATCGCCACGCCGTTATAATTGCAGCCACATTATGGGAGTGTTGGCTATGAGCGAACGGTGGCGCCCCGGTTTGACGGTGGCGGCGGTGATCGAACGCGAAGGGCAGTTTCTGCTGGTTGAGGAAGAGACGCCAGAAGGGGTGCGCTTCAACCAACCCGCTGGCCATGTCGAACCGGGTGAGACGTTGGTCGCGGCGGTGGTCCGTGAGACATTGGAAGAGACGCGATTTCATTTCACCCCGAAAGCGGTGGTGGGGGTCTACTTGTGGCAAAAGCCCGGGTCCGAGACCGCGTATCTGCGTTTCGCGTTCAGTGGTCAGTTGGGGACTGAGGAGCCGAACCGCGCGCTCGACTCCGGGATCATTCGCCCGGTGTGGTTGTCGCGCGACGAGGTCGCAGCGCTCGCGCAAGCCGGGCGAACCCGCAGTCCGTTGGTTTTGGCAGTGATCGACGATTGGCTTGCGGGGCGTCGCTACAGCCTCGATGTGGTTCGGTTGTGGCGGGACGGAGTTGGGTTGGTCGTGTGACGGTGTGCGGATCGCCGCAGCCTGTTGGATGCGCCTGTTCGTTGCGAATTGCTGGATAACGGAGTATCGAGGAACACGATGACGCAAGAACACGGGGCCACGGTGGTGGCCGAGTTGGGATTGACCGAAGCGTGGCAGACGATTCCCGAGGGGGAGGGTCGCCATGTGGTCGTGGGGCTTTCCGGTGGCGTCGATTCGGCGGTCACCGCCTGGTTGCTCAAAACGCGCGGTTGGCGTGTCACCGGCGTCTTCATGAAAAATTGGGAGGACGACGATACCGAAACCCATTGCACGAGCCGTGCCGACTGGATCGACGTGGTGAGCGTCGCTGATCGGTTGGCGATCGAGGTCGAGCACGTCAATTTTGCGGCGCAATACCGCGAACGGGTCTTTCAGGAATTCCTCGACGAGTATGCGGCAGGGCGTACGCCGAATCCCGACATCCTCTGCAATTCGGAGATCAAATTCGCCGCGTTTTTGGATTACGCATTGGGGTTGGGTGCCGAGGCGATCGCGACCGGCCACTACGCGGCGGTTCGTCCGTGGCGCAATGAGGATGGTTCGGTGACCTATCAGCTCCTGAAAGGAACCGATAGCACCAAGGATCAGAGTTACTTCCTGTACCGCCTCAATCAGGCGCAACTCAGCAAAGCGCTCTTTCCCTTAGGGGCGTTCTACAAACGGGACGTGCGTAGGCTGGCGAAAGCGATCGGTTTGCCGGTCGCGGAGAAAAAGGACTCGACCGGGATCTGCTTCATCGGGGAGCGGTCGATGCGGACCTTCTTGAGCCGCTATTTGGCAGCGCAACCCGGGGAGATTCGTGACCTGGAAACGGGCCAGGTCCTGGGGCAGCACGCAGGGTTGATCTACTACACGCTGGGGCAGCGTCAAGGGTTGGGCATTGGGGGCGTCAAGGGGCGCGACACGGACGGGAACCACCAACCATGGTTCGTCGCGAAGAAAGATTTGGCGAACAATGTGCTCTATGTGGTCCGCGGTCACGACCATCCGGCGCTTTTCGCCGATCGCTTGCGTGCGGTTCGTTGCCATTGGATCAGTGGTCGTTTACCGCATACCCATTGGGTCTACAGCGCGAAACCGCGTTACCGAACGACCGATGCGCCGTGCGAGATCGAAGCCGTTTCGGAGGCCGGCGAGATGACGCTGGCGTTTGCCACACCGCAGTGGGCATTGACGCCCGGGCAGAGCGTCGTCGTCTATGAGTCGCGGGTCTGTTTAGGCGGTGGCGTGATCGACAGTGCCATGTCCGCCGAGGGGTGAGCCCACCGAAGCAGTTACTGCCGAAGCCGGTTGCGGGACGGCTGCGAGGGAGAACGGGGCGGTTGCGCGGTCGCCAACGATCAGATGGTGGGTGGTGATCTGCAGCTGCCCGGACGCGAAGTGTTCGCACCGCTCCAAGAATTGTTCGGTGCTCTTCGGCATCGGGGTGCGCGCGCGGGTGATGTGCGAGATGAGCGCCTGACCGTCGCGAACGAGCCGCTCCCCGTCGGCGATCAAGAGCAGTTCTTCACGAGACGGGGGATGGTTGAGTCGCGGTTTGTAGTGGAGCACGTTTTCACTGGCTACGACGAATTCGGACCAGACTTCGAAAATCTCGGGGTCGGTTCGTAGCGTCTCGACTTTGACTTTGGCAGCGGTGGCCAACCGGTGCAGATGCGCAGTCAACCCCTGGAAAAAGGGGTGGGTGCCGATGGTTCGTACCATGGTGTCGACGATGCGGTCGATATCGCGCATCGTCCAGGCGATTTTGAGGTAGCGCGTTTCATAGAAATCGGCAATCGGCACCGAAAAGGCGCGAAACGGTTCGCCCCACAGTTCGTCGATCCCCTCTTCGCCGCTGCGGTGTAACACAAGGCGGCCGAGCGCAAGCGCTTCTCTGAGGCAATTGCCGCATTCGCGCATCAGTTCGTTCGACGAGCTGATCTGGACGCCCTGTTCCTGGAGTTCGACCAGATGGGTGAAGATGTCGGTGGCGCGGTTGAAGAGCGCACCTGCGAGCATCGCGCCTTTGACCCGCTTCTTTTGCGGGTCGGTTTCGCTTTCGAATGCGGCACGCGCCTCCTCCAGCCGTTTGCCCGGGACGTTGAGGCCATGTTCGACGTGGTTGAAGAGTCGCCGGGTCAGGTCGCGAATCAGCGTCTTTCGTGCCCACAGTTCATCTTTCGGGATCGGGTAGGTCTTGACCCAATACCCGTCGTAATAGACCCGTTCGACGCCGTCGATGACGCGGCGAGTACCGTTTTCTACCAGGGACATGGCGGTTTCGGTCCATTCGCTGTGATGGAACGAGTGTACTCCGGTTGATGCTGCGCTGCAATATGTCCCTGCCCCCTCATTCTGCAAGGTCCGGATGGATCACCGCGCGCAATTGGACTGGCCGCGGGTGGAAGGGGCGGACGCGGAACCACCAAAGGCTGGCCCGAGGGAAAGCCCAGGGTAGGGGCGATTCGGTCAAGAGATACGCCGCAGTCTGCCCGATCCAGGGTTGGTGACCAACCAAGAGGAGCGACCGTTGTGGGTTCGGCCATCCGAGTACGTCGAGAACGCGGCTCACCGGCGAACCCGGCGCGATCGCGGGTTCGGTGGTGAAATGCGCAGCGAAGTGTTGCAGGGTTTCTTGCGCGCGCCGCGCGGGGGAGGCAAGCAGCGCCAGATTTTTCGGCGCATGGCGTTGCAACCAGTGCGCGACGCGCTTCGCCTGTGTGTGTCCTTCCGGTGTCAGGGGGCGAGCCAAGTCGTCGTCGAATCCCGCTTCGGCTTCGGCGTGGCGCCAAAGCAACAGGTCGATCACGGTGGTCATTTCGTCGTTTCCTCCCAAGATTCGTGAAACCAGGTGCGCAAATCGTTTCTGAGCGTTTCGCATGGCAATACCGAGCGCGCATGGTGCCACGCGAGCACCGCGGCAGCGCCAACCGCCAGCCGGTCGCTGCGGCGCAGATAGGGGGCGAGCTGGTGCTGCGCGCCCTCCCAGTCTTGGGCGGCGCCAAGGAGATCGAGCGCATGTTTGACGCGCGCCATTTCCCGCCGGTAGGCCCGTTTGGGAAGGAGCGCGCGGCTCCATTCCAGCAGGTAGCGCCACGATTTGAGCGCGATGCGAACCCGATGGCGGCGCTCGGAAGTGGGATCGGCTTCCCACTGGTCGATACGGTGACGGACGCGGCGGCGGGTTCGGTGCCAGAGGGTGCGTACGAACGGTTCCAGGGGGTCGGAAGAGAAGCTCGATGGTTTTGCGGCAAGAAGGCGCAGGCTCGTGTCAAGCCAGAGCTGTCCGAGTGCGCGGTAGGGAAGCGCAGCGGCACGGTGGCAGGGTGGATGGAGGACTTCGGCCAGGCACGCGATCTCCTGCTGTGCCACCGGGCACGCAGTGTGTGCCGGGCGGATGATCGCATCGACGAGCACGTCACGATCACGCCGTGTGCCCAATGGGCGCGCCACGGATGCGATGTACGCGCGCAGCGTATCGGCAAGTGGCGCGCCAAGCCACGGTGCGAAATGGGCGAGCAGCGTGCGGCTGCGCCGCAGCGCAATGCGCAGTTGATGCAGCGCTTCTGGGTCGTGGTGTTGGGCGTACAAGGTCATGTTGGCGCCACCATGGGCGACGCAGGACCACCACGCGGTGAAAAAAGCGTCCGCGATCGACATCTCGGCAGACCACCGGGGCGGTTTGGTTTTGAATGCGGTTGCGGCGTCGCCTGTAAGGAGCGCAAAGCCCCGGGCAGCTTTGGAACGAGGTTCCGGCCAGAGCGCCACCGTTTCGGCAAGGGTTCGCGCGAATTCCAAAAGGGAGGGGAATGGTGCAGTGGGGCTTTCGATTTCGAGCTCGCACAGTGGCACCGCTTGAGTGCCGGTGGTGATCACGCCGCGGTCGAATGCCACTTCCGCTTCGCCGCCTACCAATGCGATCGGCCAGGTGGTGCGGCGAAAGCGGGTCGACAGGATGGGGCGGAGCTGAAGAGCGGTGTGATGCAGAAGGTCACGAATGGCACGTGGGGCGACCCGTTCGAGGAGCGGTTCCAGCCAGGGCGGGAAAGCGGAAAGCTCCGCAGGTTCCGCAAGTGCCGCTTCGGCGAGCGGAGCGGGTATCGCGCATTCCCACTCCCCCCGTTCGGTAAAGCCGCTTTGGTCCGCGCTTTCGGTTTTCACCGTCGCAGAATAGTGGTCCTCGATGCGACGCAGCCGCACCGCGACGCCAGCACGAGCGAGTTGGTGGTCACCGGTGTCGAAGTAGTGGGTTTCGATCTGCCGGGTGGTGGCGGGTGCCGCGGCAAGCAGCGGATGGTTTTTGAGTTTGCCCGCGTCGCGCGGCAAAAGGGAGAGCTTCAATTCACGTTCGGTCGCCATCGATGGCTTTCTCCCAGTGCACCGCTTCAGGGTTACGGTAGGTCCGTTTCGCTGCGCCCAATTTGGACGCAGGCACGGTATGTGCGAAGAGATGGTGCCAAAGTGCTCGGACTGGTTCGGTTCGGTCGGTGATGGTTTCGGCAGGGACGACCGCCGGTTTTTCGTCGAGGCGCAAGCGGTGCTGTTCCCGCCGCAGGTTGCGATAGGCCTCCGCTACCGCTTCGGCGAGGGCCGTGGGGATCAAATGGTGTTTGGCTGCACGCAAAAGCAGCGCGATGTTCCCGGCATTTTCGGCCAGTTCCGGATGGTGCGGCGCATGGGCAAGTACCAGGTATTGCACCAGGAATTCGACATCGATGAGGCCGCCAAAGTCGTGCTTGAGGTTGAATTGACCCGCTTTGGCCGGGTGTTCGGCGCGTATCTTTTCCCGCATCGCAACGATTTCGCCCGCCAAGCGGGTTGTGTCCCGTTCGATCGCCAAGATGAAACGGCGCAGCGCTTCGAAGTGCTTTCCCAGTGCCGGGTCGCCAGCGGCAAAGCGGGCGCGGGTGAGTGCCTGATGCTCCCAGGTCCATGCCGATTCGATGAGGTAATCGACCATGCGAGCGAACGGGGTTGCTGGCAATCCGGATTCGCCGTCGGGGCGGAGCCGCAGGTCGATCTCGAACAGCTCCCCTGATGCGGTGCGGGTGCTCCACCAGGTGGCGAGCCGCTGCGCGAACCGGCAGTAGCTGTCGAGCGCGTCGGGGTGGTCGTCGTCGAAGAGATAGACGAGGTCGAGGTCGCTGGCGTAGCCGAGCTCTTTCCCGCCCAATTTGCCGTAAGCGATCACCGCGAAATGGGGTGTTTCGGTATGGCGACGGCGAAGGGTCTTCCAGATGAAGGGCAGACTTGCGTCAAGCACCGCGTCGGCAAGCGCGGATAGGTGGTCGCTCAGGCGTTCGACGGTCAGCCGCCCTGCCAGATCTTTGAGGAGCAAGCGAAAGAGTTGCGCATGGTGCGCTTCGCGCAACCAGTTCATCTGCGCTTCGGTATCGTTTTCACGCAACGCAAGTTGCTCCGTGAGGGTGCGTTGAAATTCGGCCCAATTGGGCACCTCGTCCAACGCACGGGCGTCCAACGCTTCGTCGATCAAGATCGGATGGCGGGCCAAATAGGTGGCGGCCCAGCGGCTGCTCGCAACGATTTTGGCGATCTGTTCCAGCGCTTGCGGGTATTCGTCGAGGAGCGCAAAATAGCTGGTGCGTCCGCCAATGGCTTCGAACAGGTCGATGAGGCGCGCGAGGACCGTATCGGGTGCTGGAAACTGCGCGGCCACGGTGAGTGCGTGCGCCACGATCTGATCGCGGCGGCGGCGCGAAGCGGGAGAGATCGCCTGCAGTCGCGGATGGTTTTTGAGCGCTTCCAAGCGAAGGGCGAGGGGGCGGGGGTCGGCATAGCCCAGCGTTTCCAGAGCCTGAGCGTATTCGTCTTGGTCACCCGCGGCAAACCAAGCGCCGTCGTATGCCTGCTCCGTCTCTTCTTTGCCAAAGAGTGCATCGAACGCTTGGCTGACGAATTCCCGATGTTGGTCGAGCGCGGCACGAAACGCCGCCCAATCCGCAAACCCCATCGCTTCGGCAAGCAGGGCTTGACGTTCGGTTTCTTTGGGGAGTTCGTGCGTCTGCGCGTCGTGCCAATATTGCAAGCGGTGTTCCACACGGCGCAGAAAGCAATATGCGGCATCCAAACCGGCTTGGGTTTCGGGAGTGATCAGCCCGCGTTCGGCAAGCAGGCGCAACACGGTACGCGTCGGCCGCACTTGAAGTGCAGGGTCTCGTCCGCCTCGGATGAGCTGATGCACCTGGGCGATGAATTCGATTTCGCGGATGCCCCCGCGCCCCAGTTTGATGTGGTCTTGGCGGTCTTTACGCGCCACTTCACGGCGGATTTGGGCGTGGAGGTCGCGCACCGCTTCGATCGCGCCGAAGTCGAGATATTTTCGGTAGACGAACGGCCGCGTGAGATTTTCCAACTCCTGCCAACGCTCACCGGTGATCGCTCGGGCTTTGATCCACGCATACCGCTCCCAGGTGCGGCCCTGGGTCATCAGGTAGTCTTCGAGCATCTCGAACGAAACGACGAGTGGGCCGGAGTCCCCATGAGGGCGCAGGCGCATATCGACGCGAAACACCCACCCGTCTCCTGTGGGTTCGGCTAGGGTTTGGATGAGGCGTTTCCCCAATTTGGTGAAAAATTCGGCGTTGCTGATGATCCTGGGGCCAGCCGTTTCCCCCTCTTCGGGATAGACGAACACCAGATCGATGTCGGAAGAGACGTTGAGTTCGCCGCCCCCCAACTTCCCCATCCCTACGATCAGGAGCTCTTGTTCCCACCCCCCTTCCGATTGCGGGCGGCCGGTGCGCTCGGCGAGCGCGGCGTAGTGGTGCTCGTACGCGTGGCGAATGGCACATTCGGCGAAGTGGGTCATTGCGCCGGTGATCTCTTCGAGCGGCGCAGCCAACGCCAGATCGCGTATGGCACAGTGGGAAAAAACCGCGGCGCGCATCTGTCTGAGGCGCGCATCGAGAGGGATTTCGGAAGCGTTCGGCGCAAAAGGAGGGTTTTGCAGAAAATCCTCTAGGATTGCGGTCGTCAGCGGATGCATGACGGTTTTTGCAAGCCACTCTTCAAGCCAAGACCGGGCCGAAAGGAGGTGCGCCAGGTGCGGGGAATAGCGGACGGCTGTCGACAGCCAGCTGGAAAAAGCAACGGTCACGGTCGTTACGTCTCATCCCAAGGGAGTGCGCCCATTATAATGGGTAGCAGCGCTACAAGGATGACAGCAAGGATGGTTGGAGCATGACGGAAGTGCGCACGTGGCACGGTGCGTGGCGCCCATTCGCGCTCGCTTTTGCAACGGTCGGCGTGGTGGCGCTGCTTGCGCTTGCCGGTGTGCGCTGGGTGGTGTGGCCCAATCTCGACTGGTTTCGTCCCGCAATCGAAGCGTGGTTGCGCGCAACGGTGGGGGTGCCCATCGCGCTCGAGGGGGTGCAAGGAGAGTGGCACGCGTGGGCGTCGCCTCAGTGGCGCATTGCGCGCTGGCAGATGCGGGACGACGCAGGTGACAAACCGTTTCTCTGGGGAAGCGCTGAAGGGCGTTGGTCTTGGCAGGAGGGATGGCGGATCGCATTTACTGCGCAAGGGGTCGGACTAGAAAAACTTTCCGGAACGCTCCACCTCTTCGATCGGCAATGGCGGGTGCAATGGCATGCGGTTGGGGTCACGGGGCGCGCGTGGCAGCCGTTCTTGGCGACCTGGACGAAAAGCCGAGCGGGGGAAACCGGCCACGCACCAGAGGCGTTCGTCCTACCCAATTTCGTGGAATTGGCAGGGACGGTGCGGGGTGCTGAGCGCACGATCACGCAGGTGGCGCTGCAATTTTCCGAATTGTCACTGCCCGCTACGCCGGAATTCCCTGGTGTGAGCGGGATCTCCGGTGCGTTGCGCGGTAGTCGCGCAGAAGGCGTTTTTTCCGTTCGTGCGGCGAAAAGCGTGTGGCGGTGGCCCGAAGGCTGGTTTGCCGAAACCGAGCAAACGTTTACCGACGTGGTTTGGCAGGGGCGTTGGCGCTATGATTCCGCTACCGGGTATACCGTGCAAACCGAACATTTCCATGCGGTTACCCCGGAAGGTCGTGTCACCGCAAGTGGCGTGCTCGATGCACTCGAGCGCCCTGCCGCGCGGCGGGTTGCGATGCACGCCGTGATCGAAGCGGTGGACCTGGCACGGTTTACCCGCTATTTTCCTCCCGCTGCGGTGGGGCAGACCACCGTCGATTGGTTGGGTCGCGCTTTTGTCCAAGGGAAGATCCCTGCAGCTCATTTGGCGATCGAAGGGCCGTTGGCCGCGTTCCCCTTTCGTCATGGCAGGGGGGTGTTTCTGGTCGAAATTCCGGTGCAAGGGGTTACTTTGCAGTTCGATTCCCGTTGGCCTGCAGTGACGATCGAACGTGCCATGGTGCGTTTCCGCAACGAAGCGCTTCATATCGAAGTCCACGACGCGCGCGCGGAGAAACTGCGCTTTGCACCCGTTGTCGCGACGATCCCGGACCTGGGGGCAGATGCGCCGGTGCTCATGGTGCAGGGAACGGTCGAAGGGCGCTGGTCAAACGTGTTGCGTTACCTCGTGCAATCGCCGCTTGCCAATGACCTCCCTCTCGCGCAGCTCCTATCATGGCAAGCGCAAGGGGATGCGCACCTCGACCTTGCGCTCACGATCCCGCTTTCCGAAGGTGCCGTGGGCGTTGCGGGAACCTTGACGTTGGATCGCTTTTCGGTACCGGCTGCGGTCGCTGCTTGGCCATTGACCAAGGGGAAAGCGACGATCCGTTTCGACGCAAACGGCGTTCGCTCCGCGGAAGGCACTGGCGTATGGGGCGAGATCCCGATTCAGCTCACGTGGCCAGACGGTGCCCGTTCCGAAGTGGCAGTCACCGCGACGCTCGTCGGAAAAACGTTGGCGAAGCAACTGGGCTTGCCAGCGACCGCGTTGCGAGGTACGACGCTGGTGCGCGCGCACGTGAGTTGGACGCCGGAGGGTGTGATTCGCTGGCACGCAACGAGTGATGTCGATGGACTGGCGCTCGCGTTACCCGCTCCGCTTACCAAGACCGCAAGCGAACGGTGGTCGCTGCAGGCAGAAGGGGAGGTGACGAAGAACGGATGGCAGGCATCGGTGGCACTGGGCGATCGGTTGCGTTGGCAACGAACGCAAACGGGCGCGTGGGCTTTGGCGATTGGCCAAGTAGCACTTCCGCCGGCAACACCCAACGGTGCGATCGCGGTTGCGCTGGAACGACTCGATCTCGACGCGTGGGATGCGTTGTTGGACGAAATGGGGCAAGCGCAGCAGGCAGTTTGGCCGTCGCTCACACTTTCTGTCGACCAATTGACCGCGATGCAGCGCGAGTGGCATCAAGTCCGGTTCACGGGGCGTGCGCACGCCACGCAGTGGAATTTCCAAGTTCGTGCAGCGGAGGTAATCGGCAGTGGTACGGTGACGCAGCGTGGGGATCGGATCGACCGTTTCGAAGCCGAATTCGACCGCTTGTGGGTTGCGCCGCAGCAGAAGAGATCCCAGAACGATTCGCGCGCTTCCTCGGGAAACGCAACGCACGATTCCAACCGGATCGCGGCTCTAGATCCCAGTCGCTGGCCTACGGCGCGCGTCACGGTTGCCGATTTGCGCGTTGCCGATGCTCCGTTGGGGCGGTTCGCGCTGGTTGCGGCGCAAGATGGCGCTACCTGGCGGGTTCAGGACGCGCTTTTGGTGCAACCCGGTCGCTATCGGCTTCGCGGTCGTGGTTCCTGGGAGTCACATGCAACTGGCGGGGGGAGAAGCACACGCAGCACTTGGCATATCGAAGCCCAGATCGGCGATTTTGGCGCCACGTTGGCAACCCTGTGGCAATTGCCTGGGATTGAGAAGGGACAGGGCACCATCGACGCGACGCTTTCTTGGCCAGGGAGCCCGCTCGACTTTACCTGGCGCACATTGGAAGGTACCGGGTCGATTGCTCTTGAAAAAGGCGTATTTTCCGAAATCGAGCCCGGTGCCGGAAAGTTGCTCACCGTTTTCAGTTTGCCGATGCTCTTTCGTCGCTTGCAGCTCGATTTCCGCGATCTCACCCAAAAAGGGTTGGCGTACGACCGCTTGATGGGCAGTTTCGCCGTCGCGAACGGTTATCTGACCACATCGGATCTCACGATCGATGCGCCGGTGGCATTGACCCAGCTTGCCGGCAGCATCGATCTCGATGCCGAGACGCAAGAATTGGAGATCCGTGTGGTGCCGCGCCTGGGCAACACTGCTGCGACGGCGATCGCGTTCGTCAATCCCGTAGCGGGGTTGCTCACGTTCCTGGGGCAACAGATTCTAGGCGACCCGTTTGGTCAGATCCTTGTGCAACGCTATCGGGTCAGCGGCTCATGGCGTGCACCGCAAGTGACCGCTTTGCGGGACAATCCACCCAACGAGCGATGAGGAGTCATGCGATGTCATCCGATTTGGCAACCTTGCAGGTGGCGGTGGTGCAAATGGTGAGCACCCCCCGGGTCGAGGAGAATGTGGCAACCGCGGAGCGGCTGGTTGCCAGTGCCGCCCAAGCCGGCGCGGACGTTGTCGTACTGCCGGAGTACTGGCCGATCATCCATCGCGACATGGCGGTGCGGCTTGCGCTTCGCGAACGCTGGGGCGATGGGCCGTTGCAGGCTGCGATGGCACGATGGGCGCAAACGTATGGCGTTTGGTTGATCGGCGGCACGATTCCGCTCGAAGCGAACGACCCGGATCGAATGCGCAACAGCTGCCTCGTGTTCGATCGCTCTGGAAACGTGCATGCCCGTTACGACAAGGTCCATCTCTTCCGTTTTCAAAAAGGGGCGGAATCGTACGACGAAGCGCGGGAAATCGAAGCGGGCACGGAAGGGGTGACCTTTCTTCTCGAAGGGTGGCGTTTTACCCTTGGCGTTTGTTACGACCTACGGTTTCCCGAATTTTTCCGCCGCGTGGCACCGGTTGATGCGATCGTTTTGCCCGCTGCGTTTACCCACACCACCGGTCAGGCGCACTGGGAAGTGTTGCTGCGCGCACGGGCGATCGAAAACCTCTGCTATGTCGCGGCGAGTGCGCAAGGGGGGCGGCATGAGAGCAGTCGGCGCACCTGGGGCCACTCGATGCTGATCGATCCCTGGGGGACTGTCCAAGCGCTCTATGCCGAAGGCACGGGTTGGGTGATGGCTGAGTGGCGCCGTGACGTGCTCGACGCGGTGCGTGCGCAACTGCCAGCGCTCACGCACCGGGTGTTCTGACGCGGGTACGCACGCGCCCGTGCCCGTCGAAACGTCAGGAGGCCAAAACCTCTGGATTCAACAGGTTGGGGGGACGGCGCCCTGCCAATGCCGCCAGCAGTTCGTCGAACGCTACCCACTGCGCTCCAGCTTCCGACTCAGGCGGTAGGCGATGGCGGTTGTGATAGAGCACCCGCATCGCAAATCCGCTGGCGCGTCGCGCAACCGCGCGTCCGATGCGCCCCATGCCCAAGATGCCGAGTGTCGCGTGGTGAACGTCCTGCCCATACCACGGATCGTGGAACTGCCAACCTTTCCAATTTCCTGTGAGGAAGGTGATGGCACCGTCTTTGTCAGCGAGGCGATCCGCCAACGTTTCTGGGGGAAGCGCGGTGTCTTGGTCATGAAAGTCGACCACGCACGACGCGGCAAGCCGTTCGATGATTTCGGGAAAAATCCAGCGGGTAACCAGGATCTTCTTTTTCATCGCTGCCATTCTTTGTCGCGCTAGGCAATCATAACCAATCACCGTCGCTTTGCGAAGATTATGGCCGGAGATCGTAGCGGTCTGCGTTCATCACCTTGGTCCAGGCCCGCACGAAGTCGCGAACGAACTTTTCGTGCGCGTCGTCTTGCGCGTACACCTCCGCATAGGCGCGCAAAATCGAATTGGAGCCAAAGACCAGATCGACGCGAGTTGCCGTGAATCGCGTTTCTCCGCTTTCCCGGTCGATCAGCGCATACCGGTTGTCAGCAAGCGGCGCCCAACGGTATCTCATGTCGGTGAGATGAACGAAGAAGTCGGTGCTCAGGGTACCAACGCGATCCGTGAAGACTCCTTCCGGCGCGTTCTGGTAATTGGCACCCAACACACGCAGCCCACCGATCAATACGGTCATCTCAGGTGCGGTCAAACCCAGCAAATGGGCTCGGTCGATGAGCAATTCTTCCGGCCGTTGTCGCGTCGGAAGTCGATGGTATTGTGGGCTCAAATAATTGCGAAAACCATCGGCGAGCGGTCGCAACCATTCGAACGAATCGACATCGGTCCATTCTTGCGTGGCGTCGCCACGACCAGGCACGAAGGGGACTTCGATCGCATAACCGGCACGTTCGGCGGCCATTTCGATGGCCACGTTGCCGCCCAGTACGATCACGTCCGCGACACTGGCACCATAGTGGTGCGCGATCGGCTCCAGGACAGCAAGGACCTTTTCCAGCCGTTCCGGCTCATTGGCTTCCCAGCGGCGCTGCGGTTCGAGGCGAATGCGCGCACCGTTTGCTCCGCCCCGGTAATCGGAGCAGCGAAACGTTCGCGCGCTGTCCCAAGCGGTGGCGATCAGTTCTGGGACGGTGAGGCCGCTGGCGCGAATCGCCCGTTTCACCGCTCCTACGTCGTAATCGCGTGGTCCAGGTGGGACAGGGTCTTGCCATATGAGGTCTTCTTGCGGCGCTTCCGGGCCGATATAGCGTGTTCGCGGCCCCATGTCGCGATGCAGGAGTTTGAACCAGGCCCGGGCAAAAACTTGGCTGAAATACTCTGGATCACGCCAGAAGCGCTCAGCGATCGGGCGATAGATCGGATCCACCTTGAGCGCCATGTCTGCGTCCGTCATCATGGGCATGGTCCGCTTGCTGGGATCTTCTGGATCTGGTGGCATGTGTTCCGGACGGATGCCGATGGGTTGCCACTGCCACGCCCCTGCCGGACTCTTGGTCAATTCCCACTCGTAACCGAAAAGCAGGTCGAAGTAACTGCTGTCCCACTGCGTCGGCGTCGGGGTCCACGCACCTTCGAGTCCGCTCGTCACGGAATCGCGGCCGACGCCTCGCGTGGTTTTGTTGAGCCATCCCAATCCTTGGTCCTCGATTTCAGCGCCTTCGGGGGCAGGCCCAAGGTGCGCGGGGTTACCGTTACCGTGCGCTTTTCCGACAGTGTGGCCGCCAGCGGTGAGCGCAACGGTCTCTTCGTCGTTCATCCCCATGCGCGCAAAAGTGATGCGAACGTGCTGCGCGGTTTTGCGCGGGTTGGGTTGGCCATTGACCCCTTCGGGGTTGACGTATATCAGACCCATCTGCACCGCGGCCAGTGGATTCTCGAGCGATTCCGGGTTGTCGAGATCCACGTAGCGCTGGTCGCTCGGCGCAAGCCACTCCTGTTCCGATCCCCAATAGACGTCCTTTTCTGGCTGCCAGATGTCTTCGCGCCCAAAGGCGAAACCGTACGTTTTGAGTCCCATCGACTCGTACGCGACGTTTCCTGCCAGCACGATGAGATCGGCCCAGGAAATTTTGTTGCCATATTTCTTTTTGATCGGCCACAAAAGCCGCCGCGCTTTGTCCAGATTGGCGTTGTCCGGCCAGGAATTGAGTGGCGCAAAACGCTGATTACCGGTGTTGGCGCCACCGCGTCCGTCCGCAGCGCGGTAAGAGCCAGCCGCATGCCATGCCATGCGGATGAATAACCCACCGTAATGTCCATAATCGGCAGGCCACCAGGGCTGACTCTCGGTCATCAGCTTACGCAGATCGGCTTTGAGCGCTTCGACGTCCAATGTTCGAACCGCTTGACGGTATTTGAAATCCGGTAAGGGGTTGCTTTTCGTGTCGTGCTGGTGAAGGATTTCGACGTTGAGCGCCGAAGGCCACCAGGCGTAGGGGTCGTTTTTGGGATCGGCAGTGGTTGCTGCGCCGGTATGAAAGGGGCAGCCGTTTGCCTTTGCGGTATCACGCATCTTCTTTCTCCTGTCCACGTTGGTTCGGTTTTGAGGTACGGCCAGGGCATCAGCAGTGGCCTTGGGGCAGTATAGAAAAGGGTCGATGAAAATCCTATCGATTTTGGCAATCGTTCCGATAGGGTACGGACAGTCCGGCAGCACGCTCCTCTCGGGTAGTGGCTGTTGGGTCTCTTCGTGGATCGTGCTACCCAGCGATTGACAATCCGTCGGTGATTCAGTAATATCTCGGTCTTCCGGGGTGTAGCGCAGTCTGGTAGCGCGCTTGCTTTGGGAGCAAGATGTCGGGGGTTCGAATCCCTCCACCCCGACCAGACTGCCTGCCGTCGTTCCGACGGGGAAGAGCTTCGGTGATCTGCCCGTAGCTCAACTGGATAGAGCACCGGCCTTCTAAGCCGGGGGTTACAGGTTCGATCCCTGTCGGGCAGGCCACGGACAAGGTTTCTGGATTGTGGCGGCATTAGCTCAGTTGGTAGAGCACTGGATTGTGGCTCCAGGTGTCACCGGTTCGAATCCGGTATGTCGCCCCACCGAATTGCGCAAGGCCGGATTTGCCGGCCTATTTTTTTGAGGAAAAGCGATGATCCTCGACGGCAAAGCGCTTGCGGCGCGCGTTCGCGCCGAACTCAAAACCTCAGTTGCCCGATTGACCGCTCAAGGCGTGAAACCCACGTTGGCGGTGATCCTGGTCGGTGACGACCCCGCCTCGCAAGTCTATGTGCGCAACAAGATCGCTGCGTGCGGTGACGTCGGCATCGAATCCCGAGCTTTTCGCTTTCCTGCCGATTGTGCGCCGGCAGAGGTCTTTGCGGCGATTGACGCGTTGAACGCCGACCCAACGGTGCATGGCATTCTGGTACAACTACCGCTTCCGCCGCAGTTCGACGAAACCGAGGTGATCGAGCGGATCGCGCTCGCCAAAGACGTCGACGGGTTCCACGCCGAAAACCTCGGACGGCTTTGGCAGGGGCGTCACTGTTTCGCGCCCTGCACCCCGGCTGGGGTGATGCGGCTTTTGGCCGAAGCCACCGTCGATCTCGTCGGTGCGGAAGCGGTGATCGTCGGCCGCTCGAATATCGTGGGCAAACCGATGGCGGCGTTACTGCTGCAGGCAGGCGCTACGGTGACCATCGCGCATTCGCGAACGCGTGACCTTGCCGCTGTGACGCGGCGCGCCGACGTGCTGGTGGTGGCCGTGGGTCGGCCGGGGTTGGTCACCGGCGCGATGATCAAGCCGGGGGCGGTGGTGATCGACGTCGGGATCAATCGCCTGGACGATGGTCGGCTCGTCGGGGATGTCGATTTCGCTTCGGCCGAACCCGTTGCCAAAGCGATCACGCCAGTGCCTGGCGGTGTGGGGCCGATGACGATCGCGATGCTGCTGGCCAATACCGTCACCGCAGCGGAACGTCAATTGCAATCCCAGGATGCATCGTGATGGGCGCAATCGCTTCCGAAGTTAACGACGCGCACAACGTGGCTTTGCCCGAAACGTTGCGTGCCGTACTGCGCAACGAACGGGTAAAGCGTTTTGGTGCAAACCCGCTTGTGGGTATCGTGATGGGTTCGGAATCGGACTGGCCGACGATGCGCGCTGCGGCCGCGGTATTGGAACGTTTCGCAGTGGCTTTCGAAGCGTTGGTGGTCTCGGCACACCGAACCCCGGACTGGATGTTCGCCTATGCGGAGACCGCGGCGGTGCGTGGCTTGCGGGCCATCATTGCGGGAGCTGGCGGCGCCGCCCATTTGCCGGGGATGGTCGCGGCGAAGACGACCCTTCCCGTTTTGGGAGTGCCGGTGCAGAGCCGTGCGCTTTCCGGGGTCGATTCGCTCTATTCGATCGTGCAGATGCCCAAAGGGGTTCCCGTTGCAACGTTCGCGATCGGCGAAGCGGGCGCGGCGAATGCGGCGCTCTTTGCCGTGGCGATGTTGGCGACCACCGACAACGGACTTGCCGAAAAACTGGCGGCGTTCCGGAACGAGCAGGTGGCCGCAGTAGATGCGATGACGTTGGTGGATCGCTGAACGAAGATGGACGCGAAGGGTAAGCCGCAACCAATCGTTCCGCCAGCAACGCTGGCGGTGTTGGGGGGGGGACAGTTGGGTCGCTTCTTCGTCCGCGCTGCGCAGGAGCTGGGTTTTCGTGTCTGGGTGCTCGATCCGGATCCGAACGCACCGGCGGGGCAGATTGCCGACCGTCATCTGGTTGCGCCGTACGACGATGCCGACGCGCTTGCCGAAATTGCACGACATTGCGCGGCGGCAACCACGGAATTCGAAAACGTTCCGGCTGAAGCGCTGCGTGCGTTGGCGCGCTCGATTCCGGTGCGTCCGGGGGCGGATGCGGTCGAAGTGTGTCAAGATCGTCGTAAGGAAAAACGGTTCCTTGCGGCCAATGGCTTGCCTTATGGTCCGTTCTGGGTGATCGAGTCGGCTGACGATTGCGCTGCGGTACCGCCGTCGGCTTATCCTGCGATTTTGAAGACGGCTCGGCTGGGGTACGACGGTAAAGGGCAGCGCTCGGTCCAGACCTCTGATGCGCTCCTTTCCGGTTGGGAATCGCTGGGTCGCGTTCCGTGCGTGCTCGAAAAGCGGTTGGGGTTGGCAGCCGAGCTCTCTGTTGTCTTGGCCCGTGGTGTCGATGGGACTGCCGAGGCGTTTCCGCCCGGGGAAAACGTTCATCGCAACGGCATCCTCGATACGACGACCGCGCCGGCTTCTTTGCCGGAAGCGATCCGAGTACAGGCGCTCGATGTGGCGTTGCGTCTCGCTGCGGCGCTCGACTACGTTGGGGTGTTGGGCGTCGAGTTTTTTTATACGGACGACGGGCTCCTCACGGTCAATGAGATGGCGCCGCGCCCGCACAACAGTGGGCACCATACGATCGACGCCTGTTCCGTTTCGCAGTTCGAGCAACAGGTGCGCGCGCTTTGTGCGCTGCCGCTTGCCCCGGTTCGGACCCACTCCCTCGCAGTGATGAACAACCTCTTGGGGGATCTTTGGTTCGCCGCCGATGGAACCCGGCGGGAACCCGAGTGGGAGCGGCTCCTGGCGTTGCCCGGAGTGGCGCTGCACCTCTACGGCAAGCACGAACCTAGGCCTGGGCGCAAAATGGGGCACTTCACCGTTACAGGTTCCTCATGGGAAGCAGTTCGGCAAACGGTGTGTGCCGCGCGCCAACAACTGGGATTGCCGACGAACGGGTGGGCGTGAGGGGCGCATGGTGCATCCTGATCGGCCCACCCTGATACCGGCAACTGCGGATCGCGTCGATGCGGTTGCGTCCCGTTTGGCCTCAGGCGCTCTGGTCGCGCTGCCTACGGAAACGGTCTATGGTCTTGCCGCAGATGCCGAGCATCGGGCCGCGGTTCGAGCGGTCTTTGCCGCGAAGGGTCGCCCGGCGGATCATCCTCTGATCGTCCATTTGGCCTCAGCTGCGATGGCAGCACGCTATGCGGCCGTTTGGCCACGTGCGGCGGCGGTGCTCGCAGAGCGTTTCTGGCCGGGGCCGCTGACGCTGGTCGTGCCGGCACAGTCGACGGTACTGCGTGAGGTGACCGGAGGGCAACCAACCGTCGCGCTTCGCGTTCCGCAACAACCCTTCACGCTGGCGGTGATCGAAAAGCTTGGCCGAGGCGTCGTGGCCCCTTCGGCCAACCGCTTTGGTCGGGTCTCGCCGACTGCGGCGCAACACGTCGTGGAAGAATTTCCGACGCTTGAGCTTTGGGTTGCCGATGCGGGTCCGACGCCGGTCGGGGTCGAGTCGACGATCGTCGATTTGAGCCGTCTTGCATCGGTCGGTGCCGTGGTGCTACGACCCGGTGCTGCGAGTGCGGACGAGATCGCGCAGACGTTACAGGCGGCCGGGCTATCGATCACGGTGCGCGCTCCTGTGCATGAGAGCGTGAAACCGGCGGTTGTCGGTTCTGAGCGCGCGGACGATCCGCGCGTTCCTGGGGCGTTGCCTTCGCACTATGCACCAACGACGCCGCTGCGTCTGTGGTGTCGGGAAGCGTATCGACGCTTTGTGGAAACGGCAACAGGTGCTGAAGCGGTCGCGCACGCGGTTTGGTTTCCTCCCGATTGGCCTCAAACGCCTGGAGAGACGTTACGCCTACCCCAACCCGAAGCGGACGCGGCGATCGCGCAGCAGCTCTACCAGGCGCTGCGCACCCTGGATGCAAGCGGAGCGCAGGAGCTGTGGGTTGCGCTCCCTGAAGGCGATAGCCCGTTGCTCACCGCGGTGCGAGACCGGCTTCGCCGTGCGGCCAGCCGCTGACGAGACGTAAGGAGAGACGATGAGCGTTCGAACCCGTTTTGCGCCCAGTCCGACTGGCTATCTTCATCTCGGGGGTGCGCGTACCGCGCTCTTCAATTGGGCCTACGCGCGCCACCACAAAGGACAGTTCATCCTGCGGATCGAAGACACCGATCGCGAGCGTTCGACGCCGCAAGCCGTTCAGGCGATCCTCGACGGGATCCATTGGCTCGGCCTTGATTACGACGAAGGGCCGTTTTATCAAACGCAGCGTATGGACCGCTATCGGGAAGTGATCCAGCGGTTGCTGAACGAAGGGAAAGCCTATTACTGCTATGCTACGCCCGAAGAGCTCGAAGCGATGCGCGAGGCGCAGCGGGCGCAGGGACTGAAACCCAAATACGATGGGCGCTGGCGTCCCGAACCGGGCAAAGTGCTTCCTCCGCCTCCCGACGGCGTTCCCCCGGTGGTGCGTTTCAAAGCGCCCACGAGTGGTAAGGTGGGGTGGCACGACCTGGTCAAAGGGTGGATCGAATTCGACAACAGCGAACTCGACGACTTCGTGATCGCGCGCGCCGACGGTACACCTACCTACAATTTCTGTGTGGTGGTCGATGATTGGGACATGGCGATTACCCATGTGATCCGGGGTGACGACCACGTCAACAACACGCCGCGGCAAATCCATCTCTATCATGCGCTGGGGGCAACGCTGCCGCACTTTGCCCACCTCTCGATGATTCTGGGACCCGACGGACAGAAATTGTCGAAACGCCACGGCGCCGTTTCGGTGATGCAATACCATGCGGACGGGTATCTGCCCGAGGCGATGGTCAATTACTTGGCGCGCCTCGGTTGGAGCCACGGCGACGACGAACTGTTCACCCGCGAGCAACTGGTTGCGTGGTTCGATCTCGACCACATCACACCTTCCGCGGCGCGTTTCGATTTCGACAAATTGCGTTGGGTCAATGCCCATTACATCAAAGAGACCCCGATTGCGCGGCTGGCAAGCGAGGTGGCGGAGCGCTTGGCGCGCCGCGGGGTCGATCCCGAGCATGGCCCTCAGCTTGAAACGGTGGTCGCACTCTACCGCGACCGTGCCGACACACTGGAGGTCCTGACCGATTTGGTCCTACCGTTCTACCAGCCGGTGCATCCTCCTGCCGAACTGGTTGCGGCGCAGGTAGATGACCTAGCGCGAACGGTGTTGCGTGATTTTCGCGCCCGATTGGAAACACTGCCCGAAACGGATTGGACGCCCGAAACGATCGCCGCGGCCATGAAAGCGACGTTGGCTGCGTGTGGTGTGAAAATGCCCAAATTGGGCATCCCATTGCGGGTGGTGTTGCTGGGGACGAAACAGTCGCCTGCGATCGATCAGGTGGTGGCGGTATTGGGCAAACGGGAGACTCTGGCGCGTCTCGATCGGCTGGTGTGAGCGGACAATGCGCGACTGGCGCTGGGTCGATGGCGCGGCGTTTTCAGAACGCTTCGGTGACGTTTACCATACCCATGCTGGCGCGCTGGGGCAAGCCGAAACGGTTTTCTTGCGCGGCGTCGGATTGCCCGAGCGGTGGCGGGGTCGTCGTCATTTCGCGCTACTGGAAAATGGGTTCGGTTTCGGCGTCAATTTTTTCGTGACCTGGCGCGCGTGGCAGCACGATCCCGGACGATGCGCCGCGCTCGACTACGTTGCGATCGACGCCTTCCCGCGCGATCGTGAGGAGATGGGCGCATTTTGGCGTCAGTACGAAAACGACCCGCGCTGGCGACCGCTCGTTGCCGAACTGCTCGAACAGTATCCGTTACCGATTCCCGGGTTTCACCGCCTGTGGCTGGATGGCGGCCGCGTGCGGCTGACGTTGGTCTGGCATGAGGCCATGACGGCAGTCGAGGCACTTGCCGGTCGCTTCGATGCGCTCTATCTCGATGGCTTTTCGCCAGCAAAGAATCCCGAGATGTGGTCGGAGTCCCTTTTGGGCGCGTTCGCGAAACGGCTTGCTCCGGGCGCGCGGGTCGCGTCGTGGTGTACGGCGGGACGTGTGCGCCGTGCGCTTGCCGCGAATCGGCTCGAAGTGCGGCGGTGCCCCGGGTTCGGAGGGAAACGGGAGCGGCTCGAAGCAGTAGCGCCAGCATACGGACCACCACCGCGCACCGTGCCCAAGCAGGTTGCGGTCGTCGGTGGTGGGCTTGCCGGGGCGAGCGTTGCCGTTGCGCTTGCCGAACGCGGAATCGCGGTGACCCTGTTCGACGCACACGCTGCGCCCGCCCAAGGTGCGTCTGGGAATTGCGCAGGGGCCGCGCGTTGGTTGCCCAGTTTCGACGACAACCTTTGGGCGCAATGGACGCGAACGGGGCTCCTCACTTTGCGCAGCCGCTGGCCGCGGTGGGCGGCACTCGGCGCGATCGGGCGGTGGTGTGGCGCGCTTCAGATCGCGAAATCGGCAGCGCACGAGGCGCGGATGCGCGCGGTCGTTGCGCAACTGGCGTTGCCCGAATCGCTGCTCACTTGGGTGACACAATCCGAGGCGAGCGCCCGCGCAGGCGTCACGACCCGTTTCGGCGGTTGGTGGTTTCCGTGTGGCGGCTGGGTGACCCCACCCGCATTGGTGGCTGCGTGGTTGCGTGCTTATCCGCTTGCGACGATCTGGTCGGCACAGGTCACGGCGATTACTCCTACCGAGAACGGTTGGCGGGTCGCGTGGCGGCCCGCGTCTGCGGCAGACACCCAGGGCGCATCGGTTCGCTCCATGGATTGCGACGCAGTGGTGTTGGCTACGGGGGCAGGTGCGGTTCCATCCTGGCCACGGTCTTTTGTTCAGGACGGGATGATGTGGGGTGCGATGCCCGCGTATCCGGGCGCACCGCTTCCGCTGCATGCGGTCCGAGGGCAAGTGAGTTGTCTGCCCCATCCGCGCGAAGCGCGCCCACGCGTGGTCGTGACGGGAAGCGGTTATCTCATCCCGCCCGAACGGGGTTTCCTGCTCTTCGGTGCGACGGCGACACCGGACGATTGGCATCCTACCCTGCGCCAAAGCGACCACGAAGCCAATTGGCAGCGCCTGCAGGCGATGGTCGATTGGCAACCTACGGACCTCGCGATGCGGAACGCTGGCTTGGCCGGTCGAGTCGCCTGGCGCGCCGCAACGCAGGATCATCTGCCGATCGTCGGCGCGCTCGCGCCGAGTGGCCGTTGGGACGATCCGAAGCGGTGGCACAGCGGCCTGTGGGTGTTCAACGGCTTGGGTGCACGGGGAATTGCGATCGCGGCACTCGCTGGCGAGCTCCTTGCGGCACAAATCGCCGACGAGCCGTGGCCGGTGAGTCGTCGCTTGGCAGCGGCAGTCGATCCCGCCCGTTTTGTGCGCCGCCGCAATTTGTTACACTCACCGTTTTCCGATTCCTAAAGGGTAGGGGCTTGACATGGCGTTGATCGTCCAAAAATATGGCGGGACGTCGGTGGGTTCGGTCGAACGGATCCAGAACGTTGCCCGTCGGGTTGCGCAGTACCACCGCGAGGGTCACCGGGTGGTGGTCGTCGTTTCCGCGATGAGCGGGGAAACCAACCGTTTGGTGGCTTTGACCCAAGCACTTTCCGAAAATCCTGACCCGCGTGAGGTCGATCAAGTGATCGCAACCGGTGAGCAAGTCACGATCGGTCTTCTGGCGATCGCGCTGCAAGAGATCGGGGTGCCTGCAAAGAGCTTCACCGGTTGGCAGGTGCCGATCCATACCGACAGCGCGCACACCAAAGCGCGCATCCTTTCGATCGAGCGCGAGGCGATCGAACGGGAGCTCGACGCCGGGAAAGTGGTGATCGTTGCGGGCTTCCAAGGGATCGACGTCGAGGGGGACGTGACGACGTTGGGCCGCGGCGGTTCGGACACGACTGCAGTGGCGGTTGCCGCGGCGCTTCAGGCCGACGAGTGCCAAATCTACACCGATGTCGATGGGGTCTATACCACCGACCCGCGGATCGTTCCGGAAGCGCGCAAACTCGACTGCATCACGTTCGAGGAGATGCTCGAAATGGCGAGCATGGGCTCGAAGGTGCTGCAGATCCGCTCGGTCGAGTTCGCCGGCAAATACAAAGTGAAATTGCGGGTCCTCTCGAGTTTCGAGGAGGGCGGTGAAGGGACTTTGATTACCGTTGAGGAAGGACAATCCATGGAACAGCCGATCATCTCTGGAATCGCGTTCAACCGCGACGAAGCGAAAGTAACCCTTTTGGGTGTGCCCGACAAACCGGGGGTGGCGTACCAAATCCTTGGCCCGATCGCTGAGGCGAACATCGACGTCGATATGATCGTGCAAAACGTCGGTCACGACGGAACGACCGATTTCAGTTTCACGGTTTCGAAAAACGATCTCAAAAAAGCGTTGGGTATTCTCGAAGAGGTGAAGCGCGCGCTCGGCGCGCGCGCGGTCGAAGGGGATCGCAGCGTCTGTAAAGTGTCGATCGTCGGCGTGGGGATGCGCTCGCATCCCGGGGTTGCGGCGAAGATGTTCAAAGTGCTGGCCGACGAAGGGATCAATATCCAGATGATTTCGACTTCCGAGATCAAGATTTCGGTGGTGATCGACGAAAAATACCTCGAGCTTGCGGTCCGTGCGCTGCACAAAGCGTTCGATCTCGACGCCCCGCAAGAGTAATCCTGGCCTCGTGGTATAATTCGGCGCCCCTTCTTTCGGAAGGGGCAAATCCACACGCCCGTGTCGCACAAGGGTCTCAGGTTACTGAGCGGCTGTGCGGGCGGAGGTTCAACCCTTGTCAAGGAGTCTTTCATGAACGTTTCGATGCGTCAATTGTTGGAAGCCGGTGTCCATTTCGGTCACCAAACCCGTTTCTGGAACCCGAAGATGGCGCCGTTCATCTTCGGTGAACGCAACAAAATCCATATCATCAACCTCGAACATACTGTCGAGCGGTTGCGCCGCGCTACCGAATTCGTGCGTCGGCTCGCGCAAAACCGGGGTACGATCCTCTTTGTTGCAACCAAACGGCAAGCAAAAGAGATCATCGCCGAAGAGGCCGAGCGTTGCGGCATGCCCTACGTCAATGAGCGCTGGCTCGGTGGAATGCTCACCAACTTCAAGACCGTCCGCCAGTCGATCAAGCGGTTGAACGAACTCGAACAGATGTTCGAAGACGGTACCGTCGCACAGCTTTCGAAGCGCGAGCAACTCGGGCTGGAGCGGGAGATCGCCAAGCTCGAAAAGAGCCTTGGTGGTATTCGTGAAATGGAACATCTGCCGGATGCGATCTTCGTGATCGACGTCGGCCACCATAAGATCGCGGTCGCCGAAGCGAACAAATTGGGGATTCCGGTGGTTGGGGTGGTCGACACCAATCATTCGCCCGACGGTATCGATTACGTGATTCCGGGTAACGACGACTCGGCTCGCGCCGTGCGCCTCTACGCGCGTGCGATCGCCGACGCGGTGCTCGAAGGGCGCGCAATGGCGCTCGAAGAGGTGGTCACTGCGGTCTCGGACGACTTCGTCGAAGTGGAAGAAGAGACGGTCGTCGAAGAGGGGATTGAAGAAACGTTCGATGACGAGGCGTAACGTCCACAACCTTGCCCCCGATCAAAAACCCATTGCGGATATAAGAGAATTCAAGGAGTCGAAATGACAGCGATTACAGCGCAAATGGTGAAAGAGCTGCGTGAGCGCACCGACGCGCCGATGATGGAGTGCAAAAAGGCGCTCACTGAGGCCAACGGCGATCTGGCGAAGGCCGAAGAGATTCTGCGGGTGCGCTTGGGGAATAAAGCAGCGAAAGCGTCGACGCGGATCACCGCGGAAGGGGTCGTTGCGACCTACCTCTCCGAAGACGGCAAATTGGCTGCGATGGTCGAACTCAACTGCGAAACCGATTTCGTCGCGAAGAACGAAGACTTCCAAGCGTTTGCGAAGCAGGTCGCGGAGCTGGTCGCCCGGCACAACCCGGCCGACCTCGACGCGTTGGCACAATTACCGCTCGAGGGCAAAACGGTCGACGAGGTGCGTCGCGAGTTGATCGGCAAGATCGGGGAGAACATCACCATTCGCCGCTTCGTTCGCATCGAGGCCGAAGGGAAGGTCTTCCCCTACATCCACGGCGGCAGCAAGATCGGCGTGCTGCTTGACCTCGTCGGTGGCGACGACGAGCTGGGGAAAGACTTAGCGATGCACGTTGCCGCGTTCAAGCCCAAAGCGCTCGACGCCACCAGTGTGCCGAGTGAGCTGATCGAATCGGAACGTCGTGTTGCGGCGGAAAAGGCGCAGCAGTCCGGAAAACCGGCCAACATCGTCGAAAAGATGGTCGAAGGCGCAGTGCAGAAATTCCTCAAAGAGGTCACCCTTTTGGGGCAGGGCTTCGTCAAGGACGACAAGACCACTGTCGAGCAGTTGTTGAAGAGCCGCGGGGCACGGGTCGCGACCTTTGCGCTCTACATCGTCGGCGAAGGGATCGAGAAGAAGAGCACCGACTTCGCGGCCGAAGTCGCCGCGCAAGCCGCTGCCGCCAAATCGTAACCCGAGCTGGAGTGCGCCGATGACCGCCGTTGCCGCCTACCGCCGAATTCTCCTCAAACTCTCTGGCGAAGCTCTGATGGGAGAGCGGAGCTACGGGATCGACGAAGCCGTCGTGGCGCGCATCGTCAAGGAGATCGGCGAGGTCACGGCGTTGGGTGTCCAGGTAGGGGTGGTCATCGGGGGCGGCAACATTTTTCGCGGGATGCAGGGGGCTGCCGGTGGCATGGACCGTGCCACCGCCGACTACATGGGGATGCTCGCCACGGTGATGAACGCGATGGCGCTTGCCGACGCCTTCACCCGGGCGGGTATCGCGGCGCGGGTGCAATCGGCACTGCGCATCGACCAGGTGGTCGAACCCTACATCCGTGCCCGCGCGATCCGCCACTTGGAAGAGGGTCGGGTCGTGATCTTTGCTGCGGGCACCGGAAACCCGTTTTTCACCACCGATACCGCGGCGGCACTTCGGGGCGCCGAGATCGGCGCCCAAATCGTGTTGAAGGCGACCAAAGTCGATGGCATCTATTCCGCCGATCCCACCAAGCATCCGGATGCGCAACGGTTTGCGCGGATCTCGTTCGATGAGGCGATCGGCCGCAACCTTCAGGTGATGGATGCCACCGCCTTTGCGCTGTGTCGCGACATCAAACTACCGATCAACGTCTTTTCGATCTTCAAGCCTGGCGCGCTGTTGCGCGTGGTGTGTGGCGAAGACGAGGGAACGCTCGTGCATTCCTGAAGAGGAGAACGATCGATGAGCGTAGCAGAATTGAAGCAAGACGCGGAACGGCGGATGAAAAAGGCCGTCGAGACGCTCAAGGAGGAGTTGACGAAAATCCGTACCGGGCGCGCCCATACGGGGCTCCTCGATCATGTGATGGTCGAATACTATGGGACGATGGTGCCCATTCCCCAGGTGGCGAACGTGACGCTCCTGGATGCGCGTACCCTCGGCGTCCAGCCGTGGGAAAAGAGCATGATGAGTAAAGTCGAGAAGGCGATTCGCGAAAGCGACTTGGGGCTCAACCCAGCGAACATGGGGGAGATCATCCGTGTGCCGATGCCGCCGCTCACGGAAGAGCGTCGTCGCGAATTGACCAAAGTGGTTCGCCACGAAGGCGAGCAGGCGCGCGTTGCGGTGCGCAACGTCCGCCGCGACATCAACCAAGCGCTCAAAGAGCTGCAGAAGAAAAAAGAGATCACGGAAGACGAACTGCGTCGCGCCGAAGAAGAGGTGCAGAAGCTGACCGACCGGTTCGTCAAGGTCATCGACGAGACGATCGAGAAAAAAGAAGCCGAATTGATGCAGATCTGATCCCGTGCGCACTTCTTCGACCTTAGCGATACCGGATGTTGGCGAGATCCCTCGCCATATCGCGATCATCATGGACGGTAATGGCCGCTGGGCTAAGGCGCGGGGTCTGCCCCGAATCGAGGGGCACCGGCGCGGGGTCGAAGCGGTGCGTACGGTCGTGCAACATTGCGCTGAATTGGGGGTCGAGCACCTCACGCTTTTCGCGTTCAGTTCCGAAAATTGGCGCCGTCCGCCGGAAGAGGTCCATTTTTTGATGGGGCTCTTTCGTTTGATGCTCAAGCGCGAGGTCGCACGGCTCGACAAAAATGGCATCCGGTTGCGGATCATCGGCAACCGTGACGGGTTGAGTGACGAGCTGCGCGCGCTGATCGAGGCGGCGGAAACGAAAACGGCGTGCCACACCAAGCTGATGCTCAACGTCGCGGTCAATTATGGCGGGCGCTGGGACCTCCTCAACGCGTTCAACCGCTTGCTGAGCGACCGCCCGGAATTGGTGGGACGGGTCAGCGAAAGCGATCTGTGGCCCTATCTCGCGCTTGGCGACGCCCCGGAACCCGATCTCTTCATCCGAACCGGCGGCGAGCAACGAATCAGCAATTTCCTGATCTGGCAGTTGGCCTACACCGAACTCTACTTCACACCCGTTTTTTGGCCCGATTTCGACACCGCAGCGCTCGATGCGGCGATCCAATGGTATCGCGAACGCGAGCGGCGCTTTGGACGAACGAGCGAGCAGCTTGCGACAACACAAGGGAGGGTACGATGAACGAATTGTTGGTGCGCACGGCAACGGCTGTTGCCGCGATTGTCGTCTTTTTGGTGCTGACGTTTTTTGCGCCGGACTGGCTGTGGGCGCTCTTCATCGCGTGCGTGATCGGCGTCGCCGCGTGGGAGTGGGTCCGTTTGGTCAAGTTGTCGGCAATCGAAGCGGTCGGTTACGCGGGTGTCACCGTTGCACTCTTGGCGCTCTTGTGGCGGGTAACGGGTATCTCCACGGGGGCGATCCACGCGCCTGTAGCAGCGGCAGCCGTGATTCCAGCCCTCTTTTTCTGGGTTGCGCTCGCTCCGGTGATGGTGTGGTTCCAAATTCCGCTTCGTTCCCGCTCGATCGGCCTCGTTTTGGGGTGGGTGACGCTGTTGGGGGCTGGGATCGCTGCGCTCGGGCTGCGTGAGGTTTCGAGCGGGCTTCTGTTGGCGGCAGTGACGCTGGTATGGATTGCAGACACCGCGGCTTTCTTCGTCGGCCGCCGTTATGGGTCGCGCAAACTTCTTGAAGCGGTGAGCCCCGGGAAAACATGGGCGGGTTTTTGGGGCGCGTTGGGTGCTGTCGCCGCGTACGGTGCGGTACTCTATCCTGTGATGGGGGTCGGGCAGGGTGTGTTTGGTTGGGTGCTCGCGTTCGTTGGCGTAGCGCTCCTTGCCGTCACGGGCGATCTCTTCGAATCGTGGTTGAAACGCAACGCTGGGGTCAAAGATTCGGGCGGAACCCTTCCAGGGCATGGTGGCGTGCTCGATCGCATCGACACCCTCTTGGCGGTTTTACCGATTGCCGCATTGTGGTGGCTCCATTGGTGAGGCGTATGCCCGTTGGCGTTTGGTGATATGGCGCACGGTAGCGTGATGCCGCAGAGAATCGCCGTCTTTGGCGCAACCGGGTCGATTGGTGCAAGCGCCTTGGCGGTGATTCGCCGTCATCCCAAACGTTTTACCGTCGTCGCGGTCTCTGCGCATCGCCGCTGGGCGCCGCTGCTCGAGATCTGTCAGACGTTCCGACCGCGCTGGGCAGTCGTCGTCGATCCCGATGCGGCGAATGCGTTGCGTGCCCACCTTGCGGCAGAGGATCTGCCGACCGAGGTGCTCTCCGGTGCCGACGCGCTCGTGACGGTTGCGCAAGCAAGCGACGTCGACACGGTGATCGCAGGGGTAGTCGGTGGGGCGGGGCTTCCGAGTACCTACGCGGCGGTTGCCGCGGGTAAGCGCGTGTTGTTGGCCAACAAAGAGGCGCTGGTAATGACCGGGGCGCTGCTCACCGAAACGGCGCGCCGATCGGGGGCCGTGCTGTTGCCGATCGACTCGGAACACAACGCGCTGTTCCAATGTTTGGGTTCGCTCGTCGTCACTACCGAATCGGGAGGGTGGCAACTCAAAGACGCGCAGCAGATGATCCGGCGCCTCGTGCTTACCGCCTCTGGCGGCCCCTTTCGGACGCGTGACCCGGGCACGTTCGCGTCGATTACCCCCGAAGAGGCGTGTGCGCACCCCACCTGGTCGATGGGGCAAAAGATCTCCGTCGATTCGGCAACGATGATGAACAAAGGGCTCGAAGTGATCGAGGCGATGTGGCTCTTTGGCTTGCCGCTCGAGCGAATCGAGGTGTTGATCCATCCGCAAAGCATCGTGCATGCGCTCGTCGAGTATTGCGATGGCTCGGTGCTTGCCCATCTTTCGGAACCCGACATGCGGGTGCCGATCGCGCACGCGCTGGCGTGGCCGAGGCGCATCACCTCAGGGGCTTCGTGGTTGGCGCTGGCCGTTCGGGAAACGCTCACCTTTGCGGCACCCGACTTCGACCGTTTCCCCTGTCTGCGTCTGGCCTTCGAAGCGGCACGAACGGGCGATTGTGCACCCACGGTGCTCAATGCCGCGAACGAAGTGGCGGTTGCGGCGTTTTTGGAGCGGCGTTTGGCGTTCGATCGCATCCCCGCGGTAATTGCCGAAACGCTAGCGGAAATCCCTGTGACGGCTGTGACCAGCGTCGAGGCGGCGCTTGCGATCGATCAGGCAGCGCGGGAAAAAGCGCGCAGGTGGGTCTCCCGCTGGAGCATTGGATGAGCGTTTTGCATACGGTCGTGGCCTTTGTGCTCGCGCTGGGGATTCTGATTTGGTTCCATGAGCTGGGCCACTACGGGGTTGCGCGCGCGTTTGGCGTGCGGGTCCTTCGCTTTTCCGTGGGGTTTGGCAAACCGCTATTGAGCTGGCGTGATCGTCGTGGTACCGAATGGGTCGTTGCGGGTATCCCGCTGGGGGGGTACGTCAAGATGCTCGATTCCCGGGAAGCGCCCGTCCCGGAATCGGAAAAACCCTACGCGTTCGACAGTCAACCGCCGCTTGTGCGGATCGCGATCGTCGCGGCGGGGCCGCTTGCGAATTTTGTTCTGGCGATCCTTTTTTACGCCTGGGTGGCGGTGATCGGGGTCGAAGAGCCGCTCGCGTTCGTCGATCCCCCTGAAGCCTCGCTCGCGGCATCGGTTGGAATCCCTCCCCGGGCACAGATCGTCGCGGTGAATCAGACGCCTGCCGATACTTGGCCGCAGGTTCGTTGGGCAGTGTTGCAGGCGATCGCCGATGGTCAGGATGTGGTGACGCTTACCCTCCGCGATCAAGCCGCGGCGACCTACGAGGTGGTCCTGCCGCTCTCCCAAGTCGAACTCGACCCCGATAGGGGCGACCCGTTGCACCAACTGGGGCTGGTGGCTGCGCGTCCCCAGTTGCCGCCGGTGATCGGTGCCGTGGCGCCAGATAGTCCAGCGGCCGCCGCCGGCCTCCGCGCGGGGGACGAGATCGTTGCATTGGCGAACACCCCGATCACCGATTGGGATACGCTTGCCGAAACGGTACGGCGTCATCCAGGGGAAACCGTCGCGATCGAATGGCTCCGTGCGGGTCAGCGGATGCGCGCCCAGGTGACTTTGGAAGTGGTGCCAGAGCGGGATGGGCGCCGCTTTGGGCGTTTGGGGGTTCAGGCGCGTGCGCCCGATCGTGACGCGTTCGTCCGTCGCGTCGTCTATGCGCCAACGGAAGCGCTCCTCTATGGATGGGAACAAACGCTCGAGATGGCGGGGTTGACCCTCAAATTGATCGGTAAGATGCTCGTCGGCGAAGCGTCGGTGAAAAACCTCTCTGGGCCATTGACGATAGCGACCGTCGCGGGACAGAGCGCGGAACTGGGCTGGGCGCACTACCTCAGTTTTTTGGCGCTGGTCAGTGTGAGCCTGGGCGTGCTTAACCTCCTGCCGATTCCGATTCTCGACGGGGGGCATTTGCTGTATTATTCGATCGAGTGGTTGCGCGGGCGGCCATTGTCCGACACGGCGCAAATCCTCGGACAGCGCATCGGAATGGCGCTTTTGGTCTTTCTGATGGGGTTGGCGCTCCTCAATGATTTTTTACGTTGGTTGAGCTGATTTATGAGCAGGGTCTCTCTTTTGCTGCGTGCGCGATCGATCCAGCGTCATGCGCTTGTTGCGGGCGCGCTTGCGTGTTGGGCATTGCCCGGTTGGGCGCTGGAGCCGTTCGTCGTCCGCGATATCCGCGTCGAAGGGATTCAGCGTGTCGAGCCGGGTACCGTTTTCAGCTATTTGCCGGTCCGTATCGGTGATCGGATCACGCCCGAGTTGGCCGACGAAGCGGTGCGGCGCCTCTTCGAAACTGGTTTTTTCCGTAACGTCTCCGTCGAACGCGACGGCGACGTCCTGGTCGTCGTCGTCGATGAACGTCCCGCAATCGGTGAAATCCTTTTCAGCGGGATGAAAGAGTTCGAACCGGACCAGATCAAAAAAGCGCTGCGCGCCATTGGGATCGCTGAGGCACGTATCTACGATCCTGCGCTGGTACGGCAGGCGGAACAAGAGTTGAAACGCCAATATCTGGCGAAAGGGAAATACGCCGCGCAAGTGCGCGCGGAAGTGGTCCCGCTTCCCCGGAACCGCGTCGCGCTGCGTTTCGAGATCAACGAAGGGGAAGTCGCAAAGATTCGCGAAATCAAGATCGTGGGTGCGCGCGCCTTTGCCGAAGACGATCTCCTCGATCAGTTCCAACTGACGACACCCGGGTGGTTCACCTGGTACACCAAGGCGGATCAATATTCGCGCGAAAAGCTTTCGCAGGATCTCGAAAACCTGCGCGCGTTCTATATGAACCAAGGGTATCTCGATTTTCGTATCGAATCGGCGAACGTCGCGATCTCACCCGACAAGCGCGACATCTTCATCACGATCGCGATCCACGAAGGCAAACCCTACCGGGTGAGCGGCGTCAAGCTCACGGGTGAATTCCCTGTGCCGGCGGAGGAATTGGTCGAGCGGGTGCAGCTCAAACCGGGTGACACCTATTCGCGGGAAAAACTGGAGCAGTCGATTCAGGGAATCACCGAGCGTTTGGGTGAGGAGGGGTATGCGTTCGCCAACGTCACGCCGGTTCCGCAAATCGACCGAGAAAAACAGACCGTGGCCTTTGCCCTTGCCGTTGACCCCGGACGGCGAATGTACGTGCGCCGCATCGAAATCGCCGGCAACAGCAAAACGCGCGATGAGGTGATTCGGCGTGAACTCCGGCAATTGGAAGGGGAATGGTACAACGTCGCGAAACTGAAGAAGTCGAAAGAGCGGGTGGAGCGGTTGGGCTATTTCGACGAAGTGCGCGTCGACACCCAGCCTGCGCCGGAGGTGAGCGACCAGCTCGACGTCAAGGTTCAGGTGAAGGAGCGCCCAACGGGGAACTTGATGATCGGTGCCGGTTTTTCGAGTGCGGAAAAATTGGTTCTCTCAGGTTCGATCTCGCAAGAAAATTTCCTGGGCACAGGCAAATCGGTGTCGCTCGGTCTTGATACCAGTAAAGCAAGCCGCACCTTTTCGCTCTCTTTTACCGATCCCTACTATACGATCGATGGGGTATCCGTCGGCTACGACCTCTATCATCGCACGTACGATCCCTCGAACGTGAGTTCGCTTTACGTTTCGAGCTACAAGACCAAATCGCTCGGCGCGGGGATACGGGTTGGCTGGCCGATTGCCGAAGAGGATCGCATCAACTTCGGCCTTTCGGTCGACCGCACCGAGATCGTCACCTACGACACGAGTCCGCGACGCTACATCGATTTTTGTACCCCCGGCTTGAGCGAATACGATTGTGGGGGGATTTTGACCCTTGCCGCTACCGCAGGTTGGGCACGCGATACGCGCGATTCCCGGTTATTGCCGACCAAGGGGATCTACCAGCGGCTGGTGGGCGAAATTGACCTCCCGCCGGGTGACGTCAAATTGTGGCGGATCACCGCGCAACACCAACACTGGTTCCCGGTGACCCGTAAAACCGCACTGATGCTCAACGCTGAGTTCAGTTACCAGAAAGCGTACGGCGGTAAAGCGGTACCGTTTTACCGCAACTTCTACGCCGGTGGCATTACCACCGTGCGCGGTTTTGCTGCTTCGTCGCTCGGGTTGAAAGACGAATACGGGGACGCGTACGGCGGGACGCGTCGCCTCATCCTCAACGCCGAATACTTCTTCCCGATGCCCGGGAGCGGCAGCGACCAATCGTTCCGTTGGTCGGTCTTCGTCGATTCGGGGTATGTCTGGGGTGAAGAAGAGAAGATGCGTTTGCAGGATTTGCGCGTGAGCGCTGGGGTTGGATTGACCTGGGTGTCGCCGATCGGTCCGTTGCGGTTCGCAGTAGCGGTACCGGTGCGGAAAGACATCAACGGGGTGCCGGACGAAACCGAGCGCTTCCAGTTCCAGTTGGGTGCGGTATTCTAAGATCTGTAGATGTATCACAACCACGAAAAAGGAGCATCATGAAACGTCGTTGGCAGCAAGCCGTAATGGCGGTGGCATTTTCGCTCGCGAGCCTTTCGGTGATGGCGCAAGCCAAAATCGGCTTCGTCAATTCGGAACGCCTGATCAAAGAGGCGGCGCCTGCGGTAGCAGCACAGAAGCGGCTCGAAAAAGAGTTCGAACCGCGCGACCGCGAGCTGAAGCGGATGGCGCAAGAGTTGCAGCAGCTACAACAGGAGCTCGACACCAAAGGCGCGTCGATGAGTGAGAACGAACGGCAACGCAAAGAACGGGCGTTTGCCGAGCTCAGTCGGGAATTCCAGCGCAAACAGCGCGAATTCCGCGAGGATCTCAACCAGCGCCGCAACGAAGAGTTGGTGCAGGTGCTTGATCTCGCGAACCAAGCGATCAAGCGCGTTGCGGAAAAGAAAGATCTCGATATCGTTTTCCAAGACGCGGTTTATGCCAACCCGCGGATCGATATCACGGATGACGTGATCAAGGCGCTGGAAAACGTCCGCTGAGCGAGACGGATGGCATTGACCGCAGCGGATTTGGCGACACGGCTCGGTGCCGTTCTCAACGGGGACGGTGCCGTAGCGGTGGAGCGAATCGCACCCCCTGACCGGGCTGATGCGCGGTCGTTGGCATTCATCGCTAACCCCCGTTACCTGGCGCAAGCGGCGACCACGCACGCGGCGATTCTGATCCTGCCCGAAGGGGTCGAAGCGCATGTTTCGCCGAACGTGCAAGCGGTGCTCTACTGTAGCGACCCATATCTGGCGTATGCCCGCGTCGCGCAGTGGCTCTATCCGTCACCGGAATTTCCGCCTCGAATCCACCCGACCGCCGTGGTGGAAGGGAAAGTGGCCGCAAGCGCCCATATCGGCCCGCAGGTTTATGTGGCCGCGGGCGCGGTGGTCGAAGACGATGTCGTGCTGGAAGCGGGCGTCAAAGTGGGAGCAGAAGCGACGATCGGTGCCGGAAGCTGGTTGGGTGCAAACGTCGTCGTCGGTGCACGGTGTCGACTGGGCGCACGGTGCCGAGTGCACCCCGGCGCGGTGATCGGTGCGGATGGTTTCGGTTTTGCCTGGGACCGAACCCACGCGCGGTGGGAGAAGATCCCGCAAGTGGGCCGGGTGGTGATCGGTGATGACGTCGAAATCGGCGCGAATACGACGATCGACCGTGGCGCGCTGGAAGATACCGTGATCGAAAGCGGTGTGAAGATCGACAACCTGGTGCAGATCGCGCACAACTGTCGAATCGGGCGCGCCACCGCGATCGCCGGGTGTGCTGGGTTGGCGGGAAGTACCGTGGTTGGCGCGCGGTGTCGGATCGGTGGCCAAGCCGGATTGGCGGGGCATCTCTCGATCGGTGACGATGTGACGATCGGTGCGGCGACGCTGGTGACGAGTTCGCTTCCCGACGGTGGCTTTTACGCGGGGCATCTCCCGGCGTTGCCGTACCGGGAATGGCAGAAGAACGCCGCGTGGTGGAAACGGTTGGCGGAAATCGGCAAATGGTGGCAGCGGAACAAGGACAAGCGATGATCGATATTCAGGAGATTCTGACCTATCTTCCCCATCGATACCCCTTTTTGTTGGTCGATCGGGTGCTCGAGTTGGACAAAGGGAAACGGATCGTCGCGCTCAAAAACGTGACCGTGAACGAACCCTTTTTCCCGGGCCATTTCCCCAACCAGCCGATTCTACCCGGTGTCTTGATCCTCGAGGCGCTCGCACAAGCAGCAGCCGTGCTCTCTTTTGTGACGATGGAGCGCAAACCGACGCCCGACTCCGTCGTCTATTATGCCGGTATCGACAATGCGCGCTTCAAGCGGCCGGTGGTGCCAGGCGACCAACTGTTGCTCGAAGTGGAAATCCTGCGAACGATGCGCCACATCTGGCGCTACGCCGCCCGCGCACGGGTTGGCGAGGCATTGGCCGCAGAAGCGGAGATCCTCTGTGCCCTCAAAGAAGGGAAATGAGGCGCGTTCCGTGGGCGTTTCGATTCATCCCACCGCGATCGTCGACCCGAAAGCCGAACTGGGGCGTGGCGTTACCGTCGGTCCCTATGCAGTGATCGGCCCCCATGTCGTGTTGGGGGAGGAGTGTCACGTCGGCGCGCACTGTGTAATCGACGGCCATACGACGGTCGGCGCGCGCAACCGTTTCTTTCCGTTCTGCGCGATCGGGCTCGAACCGCAGGACAAGAAGTACCGCGGTGAGCCTACCCGCGTGGAGATCGGCAACGACAATACCTTCCGGGAATACTGCACCGTCAATAGCGGGACGGTGCAAGACCGCGGCGTGACGACGATCGGCGATGACAACTGGATCATGGCGTACGTTCATATTGCGCACGATTGCGTCGTTGGCTCGCACACGATCTTTGCCAACAACGCGACGCTCGGTGGTCACGTTCAGGTGGGGGATTGGGCGATCCTCGGGGGGTTCACGGGGGTGCATCAGTTCGTGCGCGTCGGTGCCCACAGCTTCTGCGGCGTGGGGACGGTACTGACGCAAGACCTGCCTCCGTACGTCACGGTAGCCGGGAATCCAGCGGTACCGCACGGCATCAACAGCGAAGGTCTGAGGCGGCGCGGTTTTTCGCCCGAGGCGGTTCGGGCGATCAAGCGTGCGTACAAGACGCTCTACCGTCAGGGGTTGTCTCTGAACGAAGCGATCGCGCAGATAGCGGCAGCGAGCGCCGAGTTCCCGGAACTCGAACCACTCGTTGCATTTCTGCGCACACCGGGACGGGGTATCGTGCGCGGATGAGGGTTCCGTCGCCTCGCGTGGCGTTGGTTGCGGGCGAAGCGTCGGGTGATGCGATCGCAGCACCCGTGGTCCGTGCGTTGCGCGCCCAATTCCCCAAGATTTCCCTGTTTGGCGTAGGTGGTGAGCAACTCGCGGATGCGGGTTGCTCCGTTCGCTGGTCGTATGAGCCGCTCGCGGTTCATGGTTTCGTCGATGCGATCCGACGGCTCCCTCAATTGTTTACATTTCGCAGAGAGCTCGCGCACGTCTTCGCAGCGGAAGCGACCCATTTTCTGGGGATTGACGCACCCGATTTCAATTTGGGGCTGGCTGAGCGGTTGCGCGCACAAGGGGTGCATACCGCGCAGCTCGTGAGCCCGTCTGTCTGGGCGTGGCGGCGCGGACGCATTCCGAAGATCGTCCGCGCGGTGGAGCTGCTCTTTTGCCTTTTTCCCTTCGAACCGCAGTGCTATGCCGGCACGGCGCTGCGCGCCGAATATGTCGGCCATCCGCTGGCCGATCTCATCCCTCTAGAGCCCGATCGGAGTGCCGCACGGCAACAGCTCGGGGTGGCCGAATCAGCGCCGCTTTTGGCGCTACTGCCCGGTAGCCGGGAAGGGGAATGGAGGCGTCTGGGGGCGATCTTCTTCGCGGCGGCGGAGCGGGTGGCGCTCGCGCTCCCAGGACTTCAGGTGGTAATACCCACCGCGAACGTACTCGGTGATCGGTACGCGGAAGCGCTGGCAGCGCGCTGGTCGGGGCGGGCACCGCTCAAGATCGTTCCGCGGCAAGCGCATGCGGCGCTTGCCGCGGCCGATGTCGTATTGGTCGCGAGCGGCACCGCGACGTTGGAAGCAGCGCTCTTCAAGCGACCGATGGTGATTGCGTACCGTGTTTCCCCATGGCAGTATCGCTGGATGAAGCGCATGGCCTATTTGCCGTGGATCGGCCTACCCAATATCTTGTGCAACGAAACCGTGGTGCCGGAATTGATCCAAGACGCAGCCACTCCAGAGCGGCTAGCGAACTCTGTGCTTGCCTGGTTCGACGAACCCGAGCGCCAAACCGAGCTGCGTGCGCGTTTCACGGCGCTTCATGCACAGCTGCGCCGCCAGATGGCCGAGCGAACCGCGGCGCTGCTCTCCGAGTGGGTCGCAGAAGGAGGGCACGGCGCCTCACGGGGTGGCCGATGATGGAGGCCAAGGGGATGGGATGTTTCTGCAATCCGTGGCAGATCGGTGTCGATGAGGTGGGGCGTGGTCCTTGGGCCGGACCGGTTTGTGCCGCCGCGGTGGTGTTGGGTGAGCGGGGCAGCGCGATCGCTGGGCTGACCGATTCGAAGCGACTGACCGCTCGCCGTCGGGAAGCGTTGGCGGCAGCGATCGAGGCGGAGGCGCTAGCGGTCACGCGGGGCTGGGCAACCGTCGCCGAGATCGATACGTTGGGCATTTGGCCCGCGACGGCGTTGGCGATGACGCGTGCCGTTTCCGCGCTTTGGCACGCCCTCGACGCCTCCCCCGAACACAAGGCACAGGTTGCGCATTATCCGATCGCTGTCGATGGCAACCGCTTGCCGCAGTGGTCGTATCGTGCCGAGGCGGTGGTGCGCGGTGATGCGACGGTGGCAGCGATCGCTGCGGCGTCGATCGTTGCGAAAGTGGCGCGCGACCGACTGATGGTGGCACTCGACGTGCACTATCCGGGTTATGGTTTCGCGCAGCACAAAGGGTATGGAACGGCGCAGCACCGCGAGGCATTGCGCCGCTTGGGGGTGACGCCGGAGCATCGCCGGTCGTTCCAACCGGTAGCCGCGTTCCTGCAGGGCGAAGCGCCGTGAGAGACGACGCGGCGGTTCTGATCACGTCGCGGCATAACCCGTGCGTCAAGCGGTGGCGGGCCTGGCTCGAAAAAGGGAGCGTTCGCCGCATTGCCGATTGGGCGCTCTTGGAAGGCCCGCACCTCATCGAGGCTGCGCTCGCCGCAGGGTGGTGCATCCGCGAAGTGTGGTATGACGAGACGGGCGCATCCCGTCACGCGATTCTGCTTGATCGGCTTCGCGCGCAGCATGTCACGCTGGTGCGCGTCACTGCCGCGGTGCTTACCGCAGTGAGCGACACGACCACACCGCAGGGGCTCATTGCCGAGGTGGCGAAACCGCAGTGGGATGTGGTGCATTGGGGTGACGGGGATCTCGTTATTATCGACGGCGTGCAAGAACCGGGCAATGTCGGCGCATTGCTGCGCGTTGCGGCGGCCGCTGGGTGTGCGGCGGCGTGGCTCGCACCCGGTTCGGCGCACGCGTGGTCGCCGAAGGTGTTGCGCGCAGCGATGGGGGCGCACATGGTCCTGCCCATCTTCGAAGGGGAGATGCCCGACGCGGTCTGGCAGCCGTACGCGCGCGAACGCCGGCTCTTGGCAACCGTGTTGTCCTCTGACAGTCGCTCGCTCTATTCGCTCGATCTCACCGCCCCCGCCGCGTGGGTGTTCGGCAACGAAGGGGCCGGGGTGCGCTCGATCTGGCACGAACGAAGGGCAACCCCGGTGATTTTGCCGCTGGCGCCAGGCATCGAGTCACTCAATGTGGCTACCGCTGCTGCCGTTTTCCTCTTCGAAGCACGGCGGCAACGCACCGCACGCCGCGATTCTGTGGATCGGTCCCATTCGCCCCGTTCTCGTGATCGCTGAATTGGAGGAGAAACCCCGATGTTGATCGTCATTTCCCCTGCGAAAGCGCTCGATTTCGAAACCCCGGCGCCGTTCCCCGCGCGGCAAGCGCCTGCGTTCGTCGATCGCGCCGCGATTCTGATCGAACGGTTACGGGCGCTCCCCCCGCAAGCGGTGGCGCAGTTGATGGATCTTTCCGATGCGCTCACCGCACTCAACGTAGCCCGGTACCGAGCCTGGCAGCCTGAGCATACGCCCGAAAACAGCGCGCCGGCGCTCTTTGCCTTCAACGGTGACGTCTATGAGGGGTTGTCTGCGCGAACCTTGCCACCGGATGCGATCGAGTGGCTCGAAAACCACCTGCGAATCCTCTCGGGGCTCTACGGGGTGTTGCGACCGCTCGACGCGATGCAGCCCTACCGTCTGGAGATGGGCAGCCGTCTGGAGAATCCGGAAGGGAAGGATCTCTACGCGTTTTGGCGTACGACGGTGACGGAAAACCTGAAGCGCACGCTCGCCGCAATGGCCGCTACCGGAGAACCAGCGGTGCTCGTCAATTTGGCGTCGCACGAGTATTTCAAAGCGGTCGACCCCAAAGCGTTGGGCTTTCCGGTGATCACGCCGCAATTCGAAGACGAAAAAGGTGGGCGCTACCGGGTGATCAGTTTCTATGCGAAACGGGCACGCGGTTTGATGGTGCGCCACTTGGCCGAATGTGCGCTCGCGCAGGGCCGTCTCGAACCGGAAGCGATCCTGAGTTTCGCCAAAGCGGGATACCATTACGTTCCAGAAATCTCTCGTCCGGATGCGCCGGTGTTTCGCCGTGAGGAAAAAGCAAGGAGCGTCGGCGATGCGTAAAAAACTGCCGATCGGTATCCAGAGCTTCACACAGATCCGCCGGGAGGGGTACTACTACGTCGACAAGACCCCTTTTTTGGCACGCATGGTCGAAAGCGGCGGCAAGTACTATTTTCTCTCCCGCCCGCGGCGTTTTGGCAAATCGTTGCTGCTCGACACGATCGCGTGCGCCTTTTCCGGGCAGCGCGAACTCTTCGCGGCGCACGATGGGGGGATGGCAGCGCGCCGCGCGAAGCGCTCTACCTCGCAGACCATTGGGACTGGAACCAACGCTACCCGGTGGTCCGGCTCTCGTTCGTCGAGGGGCCTTTGAACGACGAAGCGGAGTTGGTCGAAGCGATCACACTGCAACTGAGCGAAAACGCGCGGCGGTTGCAGGTACCGTTCGAACCGACCCCACACCATTTCCGCAGCCAATTCGATCGGCTTCTCTGCCGCACCGCGGAGCACTACAACCAACCGGTGGTGGTGCTGGTCGATGAATACAACAAACCGATCCTCGACCACCTCACCAACCCCGAAGTGGCTTCGGTGATGCGTAACGCGCTGCGTAACCTCTATAGTGTCCTCAAAGCGCGCAGCGACTGTCTGCGCTTCGTCTTCCTCACCGGCGTCTCCAAATTCAGCCAAGTGTCGCTCTTTTCGGGGCTCAACAACCTGCACGATATTACGGTTTCCGAGGAATTCGGTTCCCTCTGTGGCTACACCGACGCCGATCTCGACACCGTTTTTGCGCCGGAGTTTGCTGCGGCGGCCGCTGACGGGAAGCCGCTCGATCGCGATCGGGTGCGCTTCTGGTACAACGGCTACGGGTGGGGTGGCGCGAATCGGGTCTATAACCCGTTCGACGTGCTGCTCTGTTTAGCAGAACGCGAATACCGCCCGTGGTGGTTCGAAACCGCAACGCCCACTTTTCTGGTGGAGCTTCTCAAAGCGCGCGGCTTTTTCACCCCGCAACTGGAGCGCACCTACGCCACCCATCAGCTCTTGGGCAGCTTCGACGTCGGGACGATGCCGAGCGAAACGCTCTTGTGGCAGACTGGGTACCTGACGATACGCAGCAAAGAGCAAGACCCGGCAGGCGAGACGACCTACTGGCTGGGGCTACCCAACCACGAAGTACGCAAAGCGCTCAACGAAGCGCTGGTCAATGCGCTGCTGCCTGAACCGCCCTATGCGCTTGCGCACGACGTGGCGCGGGCGCTCTTCGAAGGGGACAGTGACACGCTCCAAGCACACATGAGCCACCTCTTTGCCAGTATTCCCAGCCACTGGTACGACAAAGCCGGGAACTACGAAGGGTATTACGCAAGCGTTTTCTACAGCTTCCTGGCAAGCACCGGCGTGGCGCTCACCGCGGAAGCGGTGAAAGCGAAAACGCGGATCGACCTGGTGGTTCAAGCGGGTGCGACTGTCTGGGTGATCGAGTTCAAGGTCATCGAGGGCGAAGAGGCTACTGGCGCGGCGCTTGCGCAGCTACATGCGCGCGACTACGCCGCCGCGTATCGCCACGCGCCGGGTGTGACGCGGGTGATCGAACTCGGGGTAGAGTTCAGCAAAACCACGCGGCGGATCGTGGGGTGGGAGGCCCGTTAGCGACAAAGCCACAGCGGGTGCGCGAGCCCGGCGGTCATCGAGACCAGGTTGAGTGCGGGCAGGAGCAGTGCTTTCGGCCGGTAACCGAGGCGAAGTCCCGCTTCCTGGAGCATCAAAAGGTCGTTCGCGCCGTCCCCTGCGGCAAGGATAGTGTCCGAGGTGCAGCCGAGCTTCGCCTGTGCGGCTTGGAGTGCCGATCGTTTCGCGGCAGCGTCGATGATTGGGCCGCGCAACCGTCCGGTGAGGCGTCCTTCAGGATCCACCTCCAGTTGGTTCGCTACATGGGCGTCGAAACCGAGCTCCGCTGCGATCGGCGCAGTGAAGTGGGTGAAGCCACCGGAGACCAGAAGGCAATAGACGCCCTGGGCTTTGAGCGCCGCGATGAGTTCCCGTGCCCCAGGTGTGTAGCGAACAGACTGGTGAAAAATGGGCGTGAGCGCTGCTTCGGGTAAGCCTCGTAAAAGAGCAACCCGAGCCGTGAGCGCTTCGCGAAAGTCGAGCTTCCCCTCCATCGCCGCTTCGGTGATTCGCGCCACTTCGGCTTTTTTGCCCACCGCTTCGGCGATTTCGTCGATGCACTCGACGGTGATGAGTGTCGAATCCATATCGGTGACGAAAAGGCGCAGCGCAGCAAAGTTCCACGAGGGAGACCACCAGCCCCAATCGCAGCGCGCTGCCGCGAGTTCATGGTCGAGCGCATGGGTTCGTGGAAGCGGCGCCGTGACTTCCAGTACGGCAGCGGGTTGCGGCAGCGGGGCAGCCGTGTGCGCGGTCGGTGTGCGATCCAGCGTTTGGTTCCCGAGATCGGGCGTAACGGGCAACCGGCGGTAGGGGAAACCTCGGGCGGTGAGCCACGCGGTTGCCGCGGGGGTTTCGAGGAGTCGCAGCCGTTGCGTCACGATACCGATCCGTTCCGTTTCCGTTCCGGCAGGACGTGCTGCAAGACCTCGTGTGCCGAGCGGATCATCGTCTCGGTGGTTGCCCAGTCGACGCACGGGTCGGTGATCGAGCAGCCGTATTTCAGCGCTTCGCGCGGGCGCAGCGGTTGGTTGCCGGCCTCCAGGAAGCTTTCCACCATGAAACCGACGATCGAACCGTTCCCTTCCCGGATCTGATGGACGATATCTTTGAGCACGAGCGGTTGATACTCGGGCTTTTTCCACGAGTTGGCATGCGAACAGTCGATCACGATGTTCGCCGGAAGCCTCGCTTTGGTGAGCGCTTGTTCGGCAAGGGAGACCGAGACCGAATCGTAGTTGGGGCGTCCGCCGCCACCGCGCAGCACGAGGTGGCCGTAGCGGTTGCCTTTGGTGCGGACGATCGCGGTGCGGCCGCTTTCGTCGATGCCCAAAAAGGCGTGGCGGTGCGAGGCGGAGAGGATCGCGTTGATCGCAACCTCGAGGCTACCGTCGGTGCTGTTTTTGAAGCCCACGGGGGTGGAGAGGCCAGAAGCCATTTCGCGGTGGGTTTGCGATTCGACCGTACGGGCGCCGATCGCCGTCCAACTGACCAGGTCACCATAGTACTGCGGTCCGATCGGGTCGAGCGCTTCGGTGGCGGCAGGAAGCCCCAGTTCGTTCACCGCCAAGAGGAACGCGCGCGCGCGCTTCATCCCGACGTCGATGCGAAACGAATCGTCTAGGAAAGGATCGTTGATGAACCCTTTCCAGCCGACGCTGGTGCGGGGTTTTTCGAAATAGACCCGCATCACCAGCACGATCGTCTCCGCGACTTCGTCGGCCAGCGCTTTGAGTTTGCGTGCGTAATCGAGACCGGCTTCCGGGTCGTGAATCGAACAGGGGCCAACGACCGCGAAAAGGCGACGGTCGGTTCCGTCGAGGATCGCGGTAAGCGTTTGTCGCGCGGTGGCAACGGTGGTTGCGGCGCGTTCCGTGAGCGGCAATGCGGTTTTGATCTCCGCAGGCGTCGGCATCGGCTCGAACGCCTCGATGTTAGTGTTTTCCAATAGGAATTGGATCATGGTCGCTCCCTGGTGAATGGTTGTTGGCGTGGCACGGCAAAAGGGCAATTTTACGCAATTGTGGCGTGATTGGTTTGGGCCATTACCGATTGCACCAGGCGCTCAACGGCCGCGGCGCGCTCGGCATGCGTGGGAAACGTGCCGGTTCGGACCAAGGTGTCGCTGCCTTTGATCTGCACCGTTCGGTCGCTTTGGATGAGCGCGACCACTTTGGCCGGGTCTACGGGGGCATCGGTGGCGAATCGCACCAGGATCCGTTGCGCGTTGGCGTCGACGCGGGCTACCCGATACGGGAGCAACCGAATGCGCAGCCGATGGGTCGCGATGAGCGCAACGGCTTGCGGTGGCAGCGGCCCGAAGCGGTCGATCAGTTCGCTTTTGAGCGCATCGACCGCCTCGTCGTCGGCAGCGTCGGCGAGCCGTTTGTAGAGGTCGAGGCGCACTGCGATGTCCGGACAGTAGCTTTCGGGGAGCAGCGCCGGTTCGCCCAACGTGATTTCGGTGGTTACCGCAAACGCAGCAAGGAGCGACTCTGAGGCAGACGCATCGCTCTGTGCCGCTTTACCGGGCGCTTCTGACGTCGCGTTCTGCGCTTTGAGGCGGCGAACCGCTGTTTGGAGCATCTGAGTAAAGAGCGCGAATCCGACCGATTCGATCGCACCCGATTGCGCTTCGCCCAAAATTTCGCCCGCACCACGAATCTCCAGGTCGTGCATCGCCAGGGTGAAACCGCCGCCGAGCGATTCCGCCTGCGCGATCGCTTCCAACCGCCGCGCACCGGCAGCGGTCGGCTTGATGTGTGGGTCGAGCATCAGGTAGGCGAACGCTTGGTGGTGGCTGCGACCGACCCGCCCCCGCAATTGGTGCAGTTGCGCCAGGCCGAAGCGGTCGGCGCGTTCGATCAGGATGGTGTTCGCGTTGGGGATGTCGATACCGGTTTCGATGATGGTGGTGCAAAGAAGCACCTGCAGCCGCTGGTGGATGAAGTCGCGCATCACCCGTTCGAGCTCGATTTCGCTCATTTGGCCGTGCGCGACGCCGATCCGGACGTTGGGCAGCAATTTTTGCAACGCTTCGAGCGCATTGCCGATGGTGCGCACCTCGTTGTGCACATAGAAGACTTGACCGCCACGCCGCAGTTCGCGCGCCACGGCTTCGCGAATGAGCGCGTCGCTCTTTTTGACGACGAACGTTTTGACCGCAAGCCGTTTCGCCGGGGGGGTGGCAATTACCGAAAAGTCGCGCACTCCTTCGAGCGCCATCCCGAGCGTGCGGGGAATCGGTGTGGCCGAAAGGGAAAGGGTATGGACGTGCGCGCAGAAGGTACGCAGCGCCTCTTTCTGGCGCACGCCGAAGCGATGCTCTTCGTCGATGATCACCAAGCCGAGCCGCGCAAACCGCACGTCGGGCTGAATGAGGCGATGGGTGCCGATGACGATGTCGACGGTGCCGTCGGCAAGCGCCGCCAACGTCGCTTTCTGGTTTTTGCTACTGGTAAAGCGCGAGAGCTCGGCGATTTGGAGCGGCCAACCGGCAAAGCGGTTGCGAAAGGTTTGGGTGTGCTGTTCAGCCAACAAGGTGGTTGGGGTGAGGATCGCCACCTGGCGGCCGTTCATCGCGGCAAGGAACGCGGCGCGGAGCGCCACTTCGGTTTTCCCGAAACCGACGTCGCCGCACACCAACCGATCCATCACTTTGCCAGAGGTAAGGTCGGCGATCACCGCGTCGATCGCGGCTTGTTGATCGGGCGTGGTTTCAAAGGGAAAGCCCGCGGCGAACGCTTCATAGCTGGCAGCGTCGAATGCGAACCGTTCGCCACCGCGCGCGGCCCGCTCAGCATAGAGCGCCAGGAGCTCTGCCGCGGTATCGTGCGCTTTTTCCGCCGCTTTGCGTTTCTCTTTTTCCCACTGACCGGAACCGAGTTCGTGAAGCGGCACCGTTTCGGGGTCGGTTCCCAGGTAGCGGCCAATGAGCGCCAGTTGGGTCACCGGGACGTAGAGCGCGGCGCCCCCCGCATATTCGAGGTGGAGGAATTCCGCTTCACCCTCAGGGCCGGCAAGGCGCACGAGGCCTCGGTAGCGTCCGATTCCGTGTTCGAGGTGCACGACAGGGGCACCGGGGGTGAGTTCGGTGAGGTCGCGAATCCACGCCTCGGGATCGTGTGCGGCGTGTTTGCGTTTCGTCCCTCCTTTGCGCCGCACCAGATGCGCGAAGAGCTCCGCTTCACCGAAAAAGGCGAGGCGCCGTTCCGCGTCGAGAAAGCCGTTTTCCACGGGCGCGACCGTGAGCGCGAGTGGCGGTCTTTCTGCCAGGAAAGTTTCCCACTCGCGCACGTCGCTCGGTTCCCAGCCCACCGCGCGCAATTTCTCACGCACCGTTTCACGGCGCCCTTCGCTGGAAACGGCAAGGAGCACGGTCCAGTCGCGGTGGGCGTCGAGCCATGCGGCCAATGCAGCAGCCGGTTGTTCGGCGCGCGCATCGAGGGCGATCGGGGGAAGCTCGTCTTCAGCGCGTTCGGGAAGCGAGAGGTCGATCCGCGCACAGGCAGAGAGCCGACCGTGAAACGCCTCGGGCGGCAACATCCAAGCCTCTGGTGGCAGCAGCGGGCGATCCGGGTCGGTGTTGAGCAGCCGGTAGCGGTCGAGCGCTTCTTGCCAATCGGCCGTGACGGTTTCGGCAACCGGACCCAGGGTGACCCAGAGCGCGTCGGGCAGATAGTCGAAGAGGGTGGCGGTTTCGTCGAAAAAGAGTGGCAGATAGTATTCGATCCCGGCGGGCAGCAACCCCTGACTGACCTGTTTGTACAGGGCCACTTTGCTGGGATCGCCCTCGAAGGTTTCGCGAAAACGGCGGCGGAAGGTCGTGCGCCCCTCGTCGTCGGTGGGAAACTCGCGTGCCGGCAAGAGTTCGATCGCCTCCACCGGGTAGAGCGTGCGCTGGGTGTCGGGGTCGAACGTTTTGATGGTTTCGATTTCGTCGTCGAAGAGTTCGATCCGATAGGGGAGCGCTGCGCCCATCGGGTAGAGGTCGATGATCCCACCGCGAATCGCGAATTCTCCGGGGCGAAGCACCTGGGCCGCGGGTTCGTATCCGGCCAGGGTCAATTGGGCTTTGAACGCCGCCAGATCGAGCGTTTCCCCTTTGCGGGTGCGAAACATTCGCCCGGCAACGAACGCAGGCGGCGTAAGTCGCGGTAGCGCCGCCGCCACCGAAGTCACGACGATGTCGACCCCCTGCTGCGTGATCGCAAAGAGCGTCGCGAGCCGTTCGGAGATCAGGTCTTGGTGGGGCGAAAAGGGGTCGTAAGGCAGCGTTTCCCAGTCGGGAAAATGGCTGACGCGGAGTTCCGGCGCAAAAAAGGTGAGTTCGGCTTGGATCCGGAGCGTCTCGGCGGCATTCGCTGCCAAAAGGACGAACGGTGCGCGCGTGCGGCGCTTCAATTCCGCGAGGTAGGGGGCAGCGAGCCCCGGGAAGGGGAGCGGCAGTTTCGCCCGTTGCCCCGCTTTCGGGAGATGAAAGGAGTCAGGAATCATGGGCGGGGATTATACCGCCCAGCCATTCGGAGACGAGGGTGACGACGCGATCTGCGACTTCTGGTGAGACCATTTCGGGATCCGTATCCGTTTCGATTTCCATCCAGACCTTGTGCGGGGAAGGAATCAATGCCCAAGCGCTCTGATTGGGCTGGTTGAGGTTGCTGTTTGCTGCGGTAACGAGCTGGATCGGCAAATCCCACTGGCGCAAGACCGACGCGCCCGCCAGATCGAGCCGCCCAAAGGGGGCCGAGAGCGCGCGAAAGCGCGCCGGGGCGTGATCGATGAGCCGCATCGCTGCTGCGGCAGCAGTGCCCCAACCGACTGCGACCAGAAGGTCGGTAATCGGAGCCAGGAAGGGTTGGTGGTCGATCCATTCCAAGGTCTTGTGGCACCGTTCGGTGAGTTCGGCGATCTGAAAACTGCGCTCTTCGCTGTGCGCGGCTTCTGTCGCGGGAATGAGCGCAACCGTGAGCGTGGCCCATCCTTGTGCTTTGAGGGGTTCGACAAGGGCGTAGAGAGGCAGGTCGATCCACCGCGGGACGACGGTTGGGTCGAAAAGCAGCGCCAAGCCGTGGCATTCGTCGTGATAGGCCAGATCGGCATCGAGCCAGAGTCCGCGCTCGATCTTGATCCCAAAGGGGAGGTGGCGGTGTCGTTTCATCGCGGGTTCCAAACGGACGGTGTCTCCAACCCGCTTGTTTACGCAGTCAGCCGGATGGGGATGCGCCGATTGCCGAAGTGCCCGGGCGTGCGGGTGAAACGCCCTTCCAAAGGTCGGTGGCAGTCGGGGCAAGCGCCGTCGGGGGTGAGGCGATAGGCGGTGATCGCATAGCCGTCACGGGCGATCAGTGCCGCGCCGCACCCGGGACAGATGGTCGTACTGCCCTCGCGATCCCAGATGTTCCCGGTATAGACATGCCACAATCCTTCCGCCCTGGCAATCGCCCGGGCGCGTTGGAGCGTTTGCGGCGGGGTGGGGGGAAGGTCGCGCAATTTGAAATCGGGGTGAAACGCGGTGAGGTGGAGCGGAACGTGGGGCGCCAATGCGTCGCGGATCCAACGGGCGAGCACGCGGATTTCGTCGTCGCTGTCGTTGAGCGTGGGTATGATGAGTGTGGTGACCTCGACCCAGACCGTGGTGTGATGGACGAGGTATTTCAAGGTCTCTTTGACCGGTTCGATGTGGCCGCCGCAATAGCGTTGGTAAAAGTGTTCCGTGAATGCCTTGAGATCGACGTTTGCGGCATCCATGACACTGAAGAACGGAGCATACGCTTCGGGCTCGATATAGCCGTTCGTCACCGCAACGGTGTAGAGCCCCACTTCGTGTGCGGCACGCGCGCAATCGATCGCATATTCTGCAAAAATGATCGGGTCGTTGTAGGTAAAGGCGATGCCCGCGGCGCCCGTGGCTTTCGCTGCGGCGACGATGGTTTCTGGGGTGCCTTCGTCGCCAATCGTCGCGTCGAGCGCTTTCGCAGCGGAAATCGACCAGTTCTGACAGTATTTGCATGCCAGGTTACAGCCCGCGGTGCCGAAAGAGAGCACGGCGGTACCGGGGTAGAAGTGGTTGAGGGGTTTTTTCTCGATCGGGTCGAGACAAAAACCGGTAGAGCGGCCGTAGGTGGTGAGCACCATGCGCCCGGCGTCGTTGGCACGCACCAGACATGCGCCGTGTTGTCTCGGGCGCAATTTACACCGCCGCGGACAGAGGGTACATTCCAGACGACCATCGGCAAGCGGTCGCCAAAATTGCGCTGGGTGACTCATCAAGGTGCTCCTTGCGGTGCGCCGGTTTCACGGTGCGCGGGTTCGTGCCATGCGGTCACGGTGTAGCGCCAAGCCTTGAGCCCCGGTACCGGACGAAAGGGGTCGAGCCCCGCCTTCTGTTTGAGCGCAGCCAGAAAGGTTTTCGGATCGGGAAGTTGCGTCCAAACTTGGGGCAGAAAGGTGGCGCGGTAGGGGCTTGCCGCGAGGATCAATCCGTCCTGGTGGGGGCGCAGTTGCGCAATCAGCGCCGTTTCGTCGGTGAATGTGAGGGGTTCCGGTGGGGAGAGCAACGAGACTTCCAGCGTGATCGCCGGCCATTCGTGGCGCGAGAGGGGCGGAAAGCGGGGATCTTCGAACGCGGCAGCGAGCGCGTTGGCGCGCACGTCTTCGCGAAGGGGGCGGTAGGCTTCCAGAGAACCGATGCACCCTCGGAGTTGGTGGTTCTGAGTGAGCGTGACGAAGGTCGCGCCAGGAGTGTCGAGTCGTGGGTCTTCCGCCACGCTCAGTGATTCGCCCGTCAGTGCGTGATGGATCGCGGCACGCGCATGCGCAAGCAGCGCATACCCGAGTGAGTCGTCGATGGTGGGGGCGTCGGCGATTGGCTTCGCGGTCATTTTTTCCTCAATGCAGGTGCGTGGCGGCGCCGTGTGCGGGAAACCACGCGACACTGGCGTAACCGACGACGCGGTCGCGTGGCCCTTCCGTGTCGGCGCTCGTGCCGTACGCGATCAGTTCCGGGGTGAGACCGTGCTGCTTGGCAGCGATCAGCAGCGCGTCGATCGCGGTCGAGCCGCAGGCGTCGTCGGGCTCCAACGTCGGATCGAACGCCAGGATGCGTTGCAGTGTTCGTTGATCGAGCGCACGCGCCTCGACGTCGGGGTGGTAATGGGAGAGGTCGGAACTCACCACGATCAGGGTTTCCGGCCCGCCCCACAACCGCGTCATCACCTCAGCCACTTTGTGCGGTTCAACCCAGCCGACGACGAACGGGACGATCGCGAAATCGTCGAGGATTTGCTGCAGGAACGGGAGTTGGACCTCGAGCGCGTGTTCCAGCAGGTGCGCACGCTCACTCCGTTCGACGTCGGGATGCTGTAGCGCAACAGCGGAGGCTGCGACATCGACTGGAACGTCACCGAGTGGCGTTCGGAAAGCCGAAGTTTCCGGTAGCGCCAGACCCAACACGGGGACCCGGTGGGCTGGACCGAAGAGCACCACGCGCCGGATGCGGTCGGCAAACGGGATGAGTAATCGATAGGCTTGCGCTGCGATCGGCCCCGAATAGACGTAACCGGCGTGGGGGACGATCAACGCCTTGGGCGGAACGTCGGACCGTGGAACGGGAGGGGTTCGCCGCAAAAACGCGGTAATTTGCGCTGCGAGCGTTGTTGGGTCGGAAGGGTAGAAGAGCCCGCTTACAGCAGGTTGCCGGGTCGTTGCTCTTTGATGCATCGCGCTTCGTATCCTAAGGCTGGGATACGAATCAATATAGTGCTAATGCGCGCCGATTTCCAGCGGATAATCGGCCCAGCAGTTGGGGGTTTCGTACAGACGGACGCGCGCCAGACGCAAATGGCGGCCGTAACGCGCGCGGAAATGGGGTGCTAGGGTAGTGAATGCAATGCGCGCCAGGTTCTCTGCGGTCGGGATCACATCGAGACGCACGGTGCGGTGGTTTGGCAATACCGCATCAATTGCGTCGGCAACCGGGTCTTCGTTCCACACCAGGAACGCATGGTCCCAGTGGCCGACGAGTTGCTCCCACGCGATTCGCTTGACGTCGCCGAAATCCATCACCATTCCCCGTTCGGGAGACCCCGGCGTTTGGTCGGGCATGCCGACGAGCGTCAATTCGAGGACGTACCGGTGGCCATGGACGTGGCGGCAGAGGCTCCTGTGGTCTGGAATCCGGTGGCCAGCGTCGAACTCGAGCCGCCGGGTGATCGCAAATTCGGCTTCAACGCCAGGGGGCAGATCCGGTTGCCGTTCAAGTGTCACGATGCAGTCCCTTCAGCCATGCGCTTCCGGCCGCATGGCGGGGAAGAGGATCACGTCGCGAATGTTCGGCGAATCGGTGAGCAGCATCACCAGACGGTCGATTCCTACCCCGCAACCGCCCGTGGGGGGAAGGCCATACTCGAGCGCGCGGATATAGTCGGCGTCGAAATACATCGCTTCGTCGTCCCCCGCCTCTTTGGCGCGCACTTGGGCGCGAAAGCGTTCGGCTTGGTCGTCGGGGTCGTTGAGTTCCGAAAAACCATTGGCGATCTCGCGCCCGGCGATGAAGAGTTCGAACCGTTCTGCGATCTCTGGGTTGGTGTCGCTGCGTCGCGCCAGCGGTGAGACTTCAGCGGGGTAGTCGACGATGAAGGTGGGGTCGAAGAGTTCGCTTTCGGTGGTTTCTTCGAAAAGCGCCAGTTGCAGCGCGCCCACCCCTTGCTCGGGGCGGGTTTCGACTCCCAATTCGTGGAGTTTTGCGCGTAACCAGTCGGGGTCGTTGAGCTGAGCCACCGACCAACCGGGATGGACGTGGTGAATGGCTTCGACGATCGTCATGCGCGCAAAGGGGCGAGAAAGGTCGAGGGTGCGCCCCTGATAGACGAACGTTTCGCTGCCGAGTGCCACCCGCGCGGCGTGGCGCAGCAACCCTTCGGTAAAGTCCATGATTTTGCGGTAGTCGGCGTACGCTTCGTAGAACTCCATCATCGTGAATTCCGGGTTGTGGCGCGGGCTCAACCCTTC
>Ga0207870_100076_pt1 | contig 108209 bp, 107 predicted proteins | sample CeladaPassage60B_FD_187477 | JGI IMG/M metagenome (GOLD analysis project Ga0207870, IMG submission 187477) | Cellulose-adapted microbial communities from the Joint BioEnergy Institute, USA - Passage3 60B (SPAdes) (version 2) | ecosystem: Engineered > Bioreactor > Continuous culture >... | reverse complement strand
AGAGTTCTTCCATTGCGCAGCAACGATTATTCGGCATAGCCGCAACATCATTCTCAAGCTGGCGAAAGACTTTGCAAACCGGTATGCATGGCAACGAATAGAAGCCAGGATCGCACTTTTGGAATGAAAACCCCTAAATTTAACATGGAAGAAATCGCAGCCTCTTCATTGGGGAGGGGGAAAGTGTATCCACATAATGTTGACTTGAACCGAACGAACTGGAAAATCGCCACATTCTTACAGCTAGTTTGGCAGTTCCACTATATACAGCGTTTGATATTACGGGCTTTCGAAATTTAGGTTTATATATTATATTTGCATACCGAACGGTATTTAATTGACATTCCGGTCAGGTTGGGAGGCGCGCGATTGAACGTCAGGGACAAAGTCGTCGAAGCTGCGGAGCGGCTGGCCCGCACACGGCCTTATGATCGCATCACCTATGCCGACATCGCCAAGGAAGCCGGCGTGCATTGGACGGCCGTGCGCAGGCATCTCGGCAGCCGGCAGGACATGCGGAACTGGCTGCAGCGCCTGCAGGCGTCGCTGGAGACGGCGCCGGCGGATACGCGCACGCGCATCCTGGAGGCGGGGGCGGCCGTGTTCGCCCGGCTCGGCTACCCCAATACGTCGCTGGACAAAGTCGCCGCCGAGGCGGGTCTGACCAAAGGCGCGGTGTACTGGCATTTCTCGAGCAAGCAGGATCTGTTCCTCGCCATTCTGGATCATCACCTGAACCGGCAACTGCGGCTGCTGCCCCGTCAGCTCGACCAGACGCTGCAGTCCGCGGACCCCGAAGCCGCGCTGGCGGATTGGCTGGCCTCCCAGCTCTGCCTCCCCGGCGAGGAAGACGGCCGCCCGATGCTGTTTCTGGAATTCGTCACGTCAAGCCGGGAGCCGGAAGTGCGCGAGCGGCTGCGGAAGGTGCACGGCCTGATGCTGGACGGAGCGTCCGCTTACATGCAGGAAATTCAGCGCAGAGGATGGATCCGGCCCGACCTCGATCCGCAAGCGGTCGCCCTCATGGTCGACGCGCTGCTGAAAGGGCTGGTCGTGGAATGGCTGATCGATCCCGAACGCGTCCGGTCGAAAGAGCTGTTCCGGACGATGGCCCGTCTGCTCTGGCAAGGAATGACGCCGCAAAGATCGTAGATTTTTTGCGGCATTTTATTCGGTTTAAACATACCAATTGGTATGTTAATCACACACTTAAAAGAATGCCTGAAGAGGAGGATCCCCATGTGGATGGTACTGCTTACGGTCATCCTGCTGACCGGCTTGATCGCGGCGATGCTGCTGTACAACCGCATCCGTTCCGCACAGGCGGAGGCCGCTTTTCCTCCGGCCGGATCGTTCATTACCGTCGAAGGGACGAGGCTGCACTATATCCGCAAAGGCGAGGGAACGCCGGTCGTGCTGCTGCATGGCGGAGTACTGTGGGCGAACGATTTTGAACAGGTGGTGGAACGGGCCGCGGCCTGCGGGTATGAGGCCATCGCGTTCGACCGCCCGGGCTACGGCTACAGCGAGCGGCCGCCGCGGACGACGCCGGCCGACCAGGCGAGGCTCATTCACGGCGCGCTGAAGCAGATGGGCGTGGAAAAGCCGATCATCGTCGGCCATTCCTGGAGCGGGCTGCTGGCGCTGACCTACGCGCTTCACTATCCGGACGACGTGTCCGGTGTCGTCACGCTTGCAGGGGCGATGTACAAGGAGGGCTATCCCGCGGAGAACGGCGACCCAATCTCCCGTTTGGCCACCGCGCCCGTGGTCGGAACGATCTTCCTGAACACGGTGCCGGGAAGTCCGCTCGGCACGGCGCTCGCCCGCTCTTCGGTCAGGCAGACGTTCGCCCCCGAACCGGCGCCGGAAGGGTACCGGGAAGCGGCGCTGGCGCTATGGCTCCGGCCCGGCCAGTTCCGGGCGAACCGGGAAGACATTCTCGCGTTCCCGTCCGCCGCGCTGGAGGCCGGCCGGCGTTATCGCGAGATCCGCTGCCCGGTCGTCATCGTCGTCGGCGGGGAAGATCCGTTCGGGACCCGGGAACAGGCCGCCCGGCTGAGACGGGATATCCCCCATGCCGAGCTGAGGGAAATCCCGCATGTCGCGCACATGATTCCGCAGCTTCATCCGGAGCTGGCGCTCGAGGCGATCGACAGGGCGCGGGAACTGTCCGGGGCCGCGGCGGTCAAATCCATTTCTTCAGAAACACGCGGAGCCCGGTGCGGTGAGCCCAGATCATGAGCGCGATGTTCGCGCACCAGCCCCAGAAGATGGCGGCGGGATACGAGCGCTGATGCAGCCAGACGGAGACGGCGAACATGCCGATGACGACCTGGAAGCTGTCCGCCTCGGACGAGACCGGGCGCCAGCCGTTGAGCGCGCGGCCGACCACGAGCAGCACGGCCAGGATGACGGCGTAGACCAACGTCACTTCGAACGCCGTGAGCGCGCTCCAGACGCCGAAGGTGACGGCGATTCCCTTGCCGCCGCGAAAACGGAGGAACGGCGAGAACAGGTGGCCGAGCACCGGCGCGGCGGCGATCGGAATGAGCGCCGGATCGTCCGGGTGGATGACGCCGGTCTGCAGGCATACCGCGACGGGAACGAACCCTTTGAGAAAATCGAGGATGACGGCCAGCAGCCCGAAACGGTACCCGGCCGCCTGCCACAGATTGAACGCGCCGGGATTGCCGTCGCCGATGGCGCGCAGGTCGACGCGGGCGATTTTCCCGAGCAGATGGGCGTACATGACGGACCCGGACAGGAAACCGAGGATGAACCAGAGCCCGAGCGCCATCATGCGTCCCTCCCGCTTCCCAGTTGGATTTGCCGGCCTTTCCAGGTGACGCGGCCGAGCCATGCCGTCTGATAGAGCGAATACAGCATGACGGCGGCAAAGAACAGCGAGGGGAAGAGATGCAGCACCGGCATGAGCAGGCCGAACGTCCCCGCAACCCGCGACATTCGGTACAGCTGCGCCGCATAGAGGATGAAGCCGGCCGCAAGCACCCAATCCAGCCAGAAGAAGAGGCCCGTCAAGAACATGCCGATCATCCACAGCGCGCACAGGAGCACCGTCATCCGGCTCACGACGGCCATGCTTGGCACCGCGCTCTTCGCGAACCCTTCGGCGGCCTGACGGATACCCCCGGGATACATGCGGTAGGAGACGAGATCACCGCCGAGATAATGGGCGAGCGGAATGCCCGCGGCCTTGCAGCGCGCGCCGAGCGCCAGGTCGTCGATGACCTCGGAGCGGATGCCGGCATGGCCGCCCGCCCGCAGGTAATCGGCGCGCGAGATCACAATGCAGGGGCCGTACAGCCCCTGGCGCGGGTTGTTCGCCTCATAAGGCGACATGAAGACGAAAATGCCGAGCATGTTGAACACGAGCGACAGCTTCTCGGCCGGCGTCGGCACGACATGGTACGGGACGACCGAGACGGCTCCTCCCGTTTGCTCCCTTGCTGATGCAAGCGCTTCCAACCCCCGGGGCGCCAGCCGCACATCGGCGTCCAGAAAGACGACGATGTCCCCGGTCGTGTGATGGAAACCTTCCCAGAGCGCCCAGTTCTTCCCCGTCCACCCCGGCGGCAGTTCATCATGGCGTACGACGCTCGCGCCGAGACGGGCCGCAACCTCCCCGGTTCCGTCCTCGGAACCGTCGTCGACCACCACGATTTCGACGGGCGGCAGCGTCTGGTCGCGCAGTGACTCGAGCAGATGCGGCAGATTCGCCGCCTCGTTGCGGGCCGGAATGACCACCGACACCGTCTTCCGCGAAACATCCGGCGATGAATCCGCAGGCGCTTGAAGAAGTTTCTTGTCGAACAATCGCCAACCCGCCCACAGACCCGCCGCAAGCACGGCTCCGATTGCCGCTTCAAGCATCCAGTTCATCTGTCCACCGTCCCATTTCAGGATGTTCAAGCGCTGACCGCTGCCAAACCGTAAAACGGAACACGGATGGAATACAAATATTGTATCAAATCCAATGTTATTCCGGGAACCCTTCGCAAGTGCGGGCACAAGCGCAGGCAAGAGAAAGACGGCGCCTCCCGTTTTCGGCACCGTCTTTTCATCCGAATTATTCCGTATAATCCTGCTGCGTATCCAGGCCGACCATCTTGGCTGCGGCATCCCACGTGACGCCGATGTTGAACGTCCGCGCGATGTCGCGGAGCTTGAAGTAGTTGTTGCCGCCGATCGTGTATGCCGTAAACTGCATTTCCCGGCCGTCCACATAGATCTTCGAACGGTTCGGCGCCGCGGTTGCGGCCATCCGGTTGTCCGATACGGCGAGTTCTCCGCCGACGGGCGTGTAGGCTTCGCCGGAAATGAGGCTGATGGCGTTGCGCGCGCCGTCCCATTTCACCTCGAACGGCTTCCCGGTCCCGCTCAGCACCATGGCAAGATCGCGCAGCTTCAAGTAGAGGTTGCCGTTGATCGCGTAGGCATCGAAGGTAACCGTCTTGCCGTCCACCGTCACGTTCGCCGTCTGCGGCAAGGCCAGGACCTCTCGATCTTCTTCCTCGGGAGCCTGCGGTTCCTGTTCCGCTTCCCCCCAATCCGTGAACATGATGTACAGATCAAGGAAATGCCACAGCAGCTCGCCGTCCCGGTTGTACGAATAGATGTCGACATGCAGCATCTCTTCCTGAAAATTCATTTCCCAGATGCTGCGGCTTACCGAGACGGTTGCCTTCCCGCCGCTCAGCTCCAGCCCTTTCCATTCCGCCGCATACCACTGTCCGGATTCGTCGCTGATCAGGATATCGAGATAGCGGGCATCCGGGTCCGACGTGATGACCTCGAACAAGCGCACATCGCCGTCGCCTTCCGGATAGTCGAAGTAATTCAGCTCGATTTCGAACGCTTCGCCATTGACCGACAGTACGGCGGGATCGCTCCCGGCGTAATGCGGGAAATAAATCTGGTAACCCGTGCTTTCATCGGCCAAATAGAACAGCTTCGATGCATCATACCCCGCGTCTTCCGGCTCCGCCGCCGCAACCGCAGCAGTCTGGAGCAAGAACACCGCCAACAACAGGAGCGAAATGTTTTTCTTCATCCGGCACCTCTCTGTCTTCCGTCGTATGTGCTGTCGGTCATGCCGCCAGGCTTCTTCTTCATTATAGGATATCGGCCGTCGTGCATCACTTCATAAATCCCGCAAGCAGAACGGCTGCCAAAAATACGAGCTGCAGCAAGGTTCGCGGTAGAAGAGGGGTTGCCGGCTTCCCGGCCAGCGTCAGGCGTCTGCGCGCCGCATGGACATTCGCCGGAAACATGGCCGCAAGAAGCAGCACCAGGCCGACGGCGGCATACGGAGACACGGCGGGAATCACAATCCCGACCGCGCCGATGATTTCGAGCCAGCCGGTAAGCGTGACGAGCAGCTCCGGCTTCGGAAAGGCCGGCGGTACCATGCGGATCAAGTCGGGCCGGCGCTTTCCCCAATGGGCGGACGCCGTAAGCAGGAACATCAAGGCGACCGCGAAACGCAGCGATGTGGTCCAGTCGTCAAAGTACGCCCATCCCACATAACCCGTCAAGCGGAAAAGCAGCAGCGATCCGACCAGCATGATCAACGGTGCCATTCTCCAACCTCCCGTTTGCGCGCATTTGATATCCATTTTAAAAGACCGACCGCCGGTCTGTAAATAGCCGAACAGGCCAATACGCCATCCTTTGACCATGCCCTTTGTCAGCGAACGATAAAAACGGTTATGATAAATAAATCCCTGCCGCAAGGAGGATTGGACGTGACAAAGAAAGCGGATGATCAAGCTTCCTGAAAAATGAATTCATTTTTGGGGAAAATACCACCCGCCCCTTTTTCCAACCAGCAGCAAGATGCCTGTCGTTGCATACAAAACCACTTGCGGAACACAGGTATAAAGCACAATCTTCTCCCCGATGGTCAGAACGTCCGGCGTGTGCAGCTTCGGATAAAAAATATTCCGGAACAGAACGGCAATCAGCAGGTACAACGCCATCAACAAGTGCAGCACGGCAACGACTTGCGTTGCGCGGCGAATGTCTATGCGACGCATCCCTTCACTCCCCGCACGTCTTCATGAAGTGGTTTTGGATCATCATGCCGTTTCCGTCGGCGATGCGCAACCTTGAATTGGGCTCGGCATTTCCAATCTAACCGTTGACAAGTCAACCATTCTTTCGTTATAGTTGACTTATCAACCATTCCAGTGCACGGAGGCGGCGCACCATGAACGACCATCACAAAGAAAGCATCGGGAAATGGATCTCGGTGCTGCATCGCCAATTCCAGATGTATCTTAACCGGGAACTGAAGCCGTACGGCATCCGATCATCGGAGTACATTTACCTCGTGAATCTGTACGAAAAGGACGGCGTCTCCCAGGAGACGCTGTCCCGGAACCTGTACATCAACAAGGCCGCGACGGCGCGGGCGATCAGCCGGCTGGAGAAGCTCGGACTTGTGCGCAGGGCGCGCGACCAGAACGACGCCCGGGCATACGCGGTGACGCTGACCCCTGAAGGGCTGAAGATACGCGATGTGATCCAAGAGAAGCTGCGAAAGTGGACCCGGGCGCTCGAAGAGGGGCTCACCGAAGACGAGTACGCGTTCATGATGCGCACCATCAAGCGCATGTCGGCGAACGCACTGGCGCTGGTCGAAGCCGGACGCCATGATGCGGGAGAAGAAGGAGGTGCGGATGACGATGACTGACCAACTGACAGACGAGCAACGCGAACGGGCCGGCATGCGGCTGATGCGGCTGATGATGGTCACGGCGGTGCTGTCGTTCATGAGCGCCAGCTCGTTCAACATTGTCGTGCCGGAGATCAGCCGGCAGTTCGGGATCACGCTGGCGCAGGCGAGCTGGCTGTCTTCCGGCTATACGCTCTTTTACGGTTTCGGCACCGTCGTCTACGGCAAGCTGGCGGACCGGTTCGCGCTGCGGCCGATCATCACCATCGGTCTGTTCATCTTCACGGCGGGTTCCCTGACCGGCCTGCTGTCGCAGACGTTCTGGACGGCGCTCGCGGGGCGGCTGCTGCAAGCGGCCGGCGCGTCCGTCGTGCCGGCGATGGCCATGATTCTGCCGATCCGGTATTTCGCGCCGGAACGCAGAGGTTCGGCGATCAGCATGACCGCGGTCGGGCTGGCGATCGGCGGCGTGCTCGGCCCGGTCGTCTCGGCGCTGCTGCTCAGCTTCGCGAACTGGCGCTGGCTTTATGTACCGTCCTTGCTGATGCTGGCGCTCTTGCCGCTGTTCCGCAAATATCTGAAAGCGGCAGACGCCGCCGGCAACCCGCAAGGGAAGCTCGACACCCCCGGCGGCGGGCTGCTGCTTGCGGCGACGGCAGCGCTGCTGCTCGCATTCACCTGGTGGAACGTCTGGCTGTTCGCGGCGTTCGCCGCCGCGCTGGCGCTGTTCATCGTTCACATCCGGCGCGTGCGGGAGCCGTTCGTGCGGCCGGCCCTGTTCCGGAATCGGAAATATCGGACCGGTCTTATGATGACCTCGCTGATCGCCGCGGCCTCGAACGGCGTGTTCCTGCTGACGCCGATGCTGCTGGCGGACGTGTACCATCTCGAATCCCAGTGGATCGGCTTCGCCCTGGTGCCTGCCGCTTTCGCGGCGGCCGTGCTCGGCAGGCGCGGCGGCAAGCTGGCGGACCGCAAGGGGAATCTTGCGCTCTACGCCATCGCCGCCGGGCTGCTCATCACCTGCTTCTCGCTCATGGGCCTCCTCGCGGGGACATTGCCCGTCTGGGCGATTCCGCTCGTCCTGATGTTCGGCAACGTCGGACAGACGTTCATCCAGGTCGCCATCACCAACTCCGTGTCGGGCACGCTGCCGAAGCCGGAGGCGGGCGTCGGCATGGGCTTGTTCTCCATGACGAACTTCATCTCCAATGCGGTATCGGCCAGTTTGTACGGCGTCGCCGTCGAGGCGGGAAGAACCGGCTTGGCGCCCGAACTCGCACTGAACGCCGGAGCCTTCAATCTGATCTATGGTGCGCTGGCCGCCCTGCACATCGTCCTGCTCATCGTCTATCGGGTTCGATTCGGCGCCGGGGCCGCGCGTGAAAGGAGCGTGACAAGCGGATGACGGAACGAACGAAACCGCCGGCGTGGTTTGCCGAAGTATGCGCATGGCCGGGCGTGACGACGGGACCGCACCGGTTCGGCGGCACGGAATTTCTCGTAAACGGCAAAGAAATCGGCCATACGCACGGGTTTTCCCTCGTCGACATCCTGCTGCCCAAGGCGGTGCGGGACGAAGCGATCGCACGCGGGAAAGCGTCCCCGCACCATATCCATCCGGAATCGAACTGGGTGTCGGTGCATGTCACCGATGACGCCGCGGCAGCCCATGCGGTCGAACTGCTGCGGTTCAACTACGATCGGCTGATGAACAAAGACAGCGTGCGGGACTGATCCGCCGCTGTCTTTTTCCTTTTCACCAATCTTCCGCCACACGCCATGACCGCAACCGTGCGGCGGCCGCCTTCCGACTTGCGCGATCGTACCGGCATTTCTTTCTGTCGATCGTGCCGTTATGGAGCACATAGCAGGAAGCGCCGGGGATGTTCCGAAAATCTTATTAATTTCTGAAGCAACTTGCAATTGAACCATGCTGCGGTATAATACGTCATTATTAAATGCCAGCGTCTTCCTGTGGCATCTCGGGTGGTCGGTATCGTGTTTTATATCCGGAACAATCTGCGGTTGGTATTCTATCATCTGATCCTGCTGCTGCTCATCGCCGCCGCGGGCTACGGCCTATGGAGGGCGGGCGTGGACACCTTTCATATGATCGGCTGGTTCCCCGCCGTCATCGTGCCGGGCTCTTTCGTCATCGGCCTGTTGCTCACCCCTCATCGCAAAGCGCTGGGCAATGTGCTGTCCACCCTGTCCCTGCTGATCATCAGCCTGCTGCTCTATCCGGTCTACGCCCTGCATGACCTGGCGTTGGACGCGATTTATATGTATGGCCTGTTCCATCTGCCGTACGCCTGGCTTCCGCTGGTCGATTCGTTCCATGCCGTCAATGTGCTGCTCATCACCCTGCTGCCGTTTCTGGCCGCCACACTGGGAATATTTGTAAAGCGGAGGCTTGTCCGATGAGATTGTCGTTGAAGTTGCTATGGAAAAAGCTTCTCCCGGCCATCGTCCTGCTCGGCCTGCTCACCCAATGCGTCGGCGGTTCGGGAGACATCTCGCCCGTTCTTCCCGCCTCGCTTCTGAAGGAAGCCGAGGCTGCGCCGGCAGCGTCCGGCCCGGAAATCCATGTCGATGTCCTGTTCCTGCACGGCTCCGGGGGGATCAGCGCCGCCGGCATTCTCCATCACCTGCGGCAAACCACGGTGGCGAACGCGCGGCTGACGGTTCGGCAGCTGGATGCGGCCGCCATCGATGACTCCTATGATCTGGTGTACCTGGACCGGGACCTGACCGGCGAACCCGCCTGGCCGGAAGTCCGGGACCGGCTCATCGCCTATGTCGAGCAAGGCGGCATCCTGTTCCTGTCCCATGAATATGCGGACGCCTTCCCTGCGGCATTCACCGGCATCGCGGCCATGACGCCCATCGAGGATACCGAGCTGAACTTCGCGTATCCGGAAGTGCGCCGCAACCTGCAGGGGATTCAGCGGGTGTGGCAGTCGTTCAGCGACATTTACGGCCGTTACAACGGGTTGAATCCGAAGTTTCATATTCATTTCGAAGAAGGCGCCGTGACGGATCAGGCCGTGCCGCTGGTGAAGAAGGGCGACCTCGCGCTGCTCACGGCCAATCAGGCGGGCGACGGCACCGTCATCTGGGCCAACAATTTCCTGCCGAACGAGCAGTTCATCACCCGCTTCGATCTGCAGGCCGAAGAAGGACAGAAATATTTCCACTTCGGCTATGCCAGCGCCAACTATCTGTTCCGGACGGAACTGATCAAGTTCGCCGCGAAGGAGCACCACGGCTTCTCCGTGCAGAAAGCCTACGGCCCGTACGGCAGACCGGGGATGGCCTGGCAGGCGCACTATGAGGCGCTGTATTCGTTCGTGCTGCGGGACATGATCAAATTCACCGAGCTGCTGGAAAAACACGACCAGGTCCCGACCTACTCCGTCGTGCGCGGCAGCTACAACGGCGGCGTCTGGATGGAATCGCTCCGCTATCTGGAGAACATCGGCACCGACCAAGCGCCGCGGTTCGTCAATATGGAAAGCGACTCCTTCTTCTCCGCCGGCCGGGCGCTGACGACCAAGAAGGCGAACATCCATTTCGGCCGGGTGCCGGGATACAACTCGTTCCTGTCGCAGCTCGACACCAGCTGCCGGGCCTACCCGACAGCCGTCGACTGGAACCGGGACGGCGCGACGGACTTCATCATCGGCACGCATGACGGATACGTCTATTTCGCGGAAAATGACGGCGAGGCAACAGACCTCGTCTTCAAGAAGCCCGTCAAGCTGAAAGGCGTCCGGACGGACAGCGACGCCGCGCCGTTCGTCGTGGACTGGGACGGCGACGGTCACCCCGATCTGGTGCTCGGAAGCGGCAATGGCGAAGTCGTCCTGTACCGAAATAACGGCAAAAACAAGCTGAAGCTTGCGGGAACCTTCACCGCCGGCGGCCAGGCGCTGTCCGTCGCCGGAGCAGCCGCGCCCGCCGCCGCCGATTGGGACGGCGACGGCATCCCGGATCTCATCGTCGGGGACGCGGAAGGCAGCCTCCATCTGTTCAGGGGGACCGCCTCCGGTTCGCTCGAGCTTCACCCGGCCGAACCGATCCGGGCGGACGGCGAGCCGGTGAACGTCGGACGGTACGCCGCGCCGTTCGCGACCGACTGGAACAGCGACGGCATCCCCGACCTGCTGGTCGGCACCGAAAGCGGAGAGATCGTGCTGCTGGAAGGCCGGGAAGACGGCACGCTGACGAACAAAGGGCCGCTTACGGGCGAGGAATACAATTTCTTCGGCACGAACACGATCAAGCCGGGGCGCAACGCGGTGCCCGTTGTCGTCGACTGGAACGGGGACGGGAAGAAGGATCTGATCACGGGACATCTGGAATTCGGCAGCCCTTACGCCATCGACAGTCCGCTGTTCCCCTATCCGAAGGATCTGCGGGGGAACCTCCGGTACATCCAGCGCAAGCATCTTCCGCTCATTCCGCACATGTACCTGCATGAATACATGTCGGACGAACGGGAGAAGCAGGAGATCGCCCTGCACAAGGCGGCCTTCCACGCGCTCGGCCTGGAATGGGACGACGACATGGGCGTCAACCATCATACGTGGCGAATCAACAAGGACGCGCTGCAGACGTTCCGCAACCAGCGGGAGGCGGGGATCTGGTGGAACTTCGGGTTCAATCCGCCGAACGTGAGCACGGCGCCGCGGGATGGGGCGGAGTTCCTGTTCGTCATTCCGTTCCTGCTGCCCGACGACAGCGGCGATACGCCGTCCGAGCCGTTCATGCTGTTCTCGCCGGCGCCCCACCCGCTCAACTACGGCATGGCATGGGACAGCCTGGCGCAGTTCGACATTCCGCTCATCAATTTTGAGCATATCGAGCACAGCATGAAGCCGGGAACGGATCTGTACGAGAAGCTGCTCAAGATGATCTCCGCCATGAACCGGGTCCGGGAGACGCACAAATACACCTTCATGACCGAGCAGCAGATCGCCCGGTCGCTGCTGAACACGTTCTATGCCGATGTGAAAGTGCAGGCGGACGGCGGACAGATTTATCTGACGCCTGACGGCTCGCAAGTGCCCGCCAATGTGAAGGAATACGCCGGCACGCTCGGCGTGAAGCTGGAGCTCGGCGAGGCGTACGCGGACCGCGAAGTCGACACGTCCGGCATGTTCTATTACGAGGGCAATGGCGGGCATTACATCGGCATTCCCGGGCCGACGGCGGTCGATCTTGTCGACTCGTCCAAGATAACGGAGCGCCTCCATGTCGTCCGCAGCAACGGCCCGGTCGCGTTCACCGTCCGGGAGGGCGCGCTGGAGCTGCAGCTTGACGCGCAGGGGATGCAGGAGATCGAGATCTACTCCCCCGAGCCGCTCAACGTGACGGGCAAAAATCTGCGCGTGAAGCGCGACGGCAACCATTACACCATCATCCATTACGGCGAGCGGGCTCAAATGAAGCTCAAGATTCGGTGACGCACCCGAATCATTGGTAGGATTCCAGCACATAAAGGGTTCGGAGATCGGGATTCAGGACGGCGATCAGACGGTCGCCGTCCGATTCATTTTTGACAAGGTAATAATCCTGTTCATCGAAAACCGGCGGGTGCTGTACGAACAATTGCGCGATTTTCTCGCGGTCTTCCGGGTACCATTGCTGCAGATCCGTCATGAAGGCATCAATCAATGCGGATACGTAGCCGGTCGCGGACTCGATGCTGACCCAATCGGGCATGGCAAGCATCTCCCGGACCGCTTCCTCGCTGTAACGGGCGATCGAATACTGCGCATGGTCCCTTCCGGGGTATGCGAGAATCCGCTCAAGCTGCTCCGGCTCGGGCGTATCGAATCCCCAGTTCAAACGCCACACTTCAGCCTGTGTCCTCTCCAGCGATTTGCTGACTTCCGTGATCACGACAAGCAGCGCCAAGATCGCTGCAAGGATCGCGCCAATCCAGACGATCAGCCGCGATCGCGATTTGCCGGTTCCGGCGGCCATCCAATCCCTCCTGACGCATATTGAAAATTGTACATAAAATTGAAAAACGGTGAAGTGGGGACATAAAGTCCCCACTTCATCTTAATCCTGTATATAAATTGTAATACTATAAGGCACAATGGCGCCAGCTTCTTGAGCATCAGCAGCATGGTTATTCACCCATGTGACAAAAGCACTGGGAACCCCATTGGAAGTCGTATAGTTCTGGTGTTCAAAATCATATATGTCGTAAAGTCTGAGATAAACCTTCCATGAACCGTTAATCTTTTCAGCCCCGGCAATATAAGACACTTTATTCAGGCTTAAATAGACATCAACCGGTTTATTTAAAGTTAGGCTCCCCATTTTACTGTAGTAATTCCCTGAAGACGGAAGTTCACTTCTGAAACTTTTAATGAAATTTTTTATGACTTCTGAGTTTTTTACCGTATTGGAGTAACCTTCACCTGCATTATAAACCAAATCAGATGGTTCATCTTGTAAAGAGTGGAACAAGAACGCTCCTGACATCGGCAATCCCGCATCTATCAACGCTTCTGACCATCTGCTTAATTGATAACGATATAACCATTTGTCCAAAGACAGGGGAACTACATACAACATATGGGTAATTTGGCTGTCAGTACGGACTTTCTCTTGTTTAAGAATAATTTCGGGACTAGGCACGTTCTTTGCAGAGTCAATTTCAAATTTAAGTTGGTCTACAATCCTTTTATGATCTTCTTCGGTATATGTTTTATCACCTGATGCTATGATGTTTTCAGTCGGTAGCAGAACCAACGATAGAACAATTAAGATTCCGGCAAACCTGATTTTCTTCATAAAATCCCCCCCTAAATTAAAGTGTATTCTCCTAAAATATTACTATTTTGTTTTTTATGTGTCAATTACCTTTGATTTAGAAACCTTTTTCTTATCTGTTTCCGGCGCTTCGAATGCGCAGTTCTTTTCGAATGGAGGCAACGCCTCCATAATTTCATTTCCCACTCCGCCGCTGCCCGGTCGGCATTGCTCAAATTCCCGAGCAACTCCTCCACCATGGATGATGCCCGATTTCTCGCGGTCTTCCGGGTACCATTGCTGCAGATTCGTCATGAAAGAATTGATTAATGTGGTCTTCCGACCGCAGTTATAACTTTTAAAATTAATATTTACAGGTTATAGTTGGTGTTGTATGATAACCCCACAATATAACCGTTAATAATCTATTATAATGGTTATATCAATTTGCATGGGGGAGGAATGCACATGCTTCTGCAACGTTTGCCATGGGCCGGGGTTCGCATCGCGGTCGCCGCCGCCGTCATTCTCGATGCAAAGACGCTAGTTCCCATCCACTACGGCACGATGCACCATCCCCCGATCTATCACGAGACGGCGGATATTGCGGCTCGACTTGAAGCGGCTGCGGCCAATAAAATAAGGGTGGACATGATCGGAACTGCGGAAATTCTGAGGCTGTAAGGAGAAATCCCATGCACAGGACCATGACACTCGGCGGCGCGTTGTGGATCAATCTGGCGAACACCGTCATGATGCGGGACGGCAAGCGGACGGACGGACTCGAAGATCCGCGTTTCGCGGTCGAATGGCTTATGTCGAACGGATTGCTGACGGAAGCCCCCGAAGATAAACATGCGGCCGGCCGGATGCTGGCCGCCGTTCTCCCCGCGCTCATGCGGCTGCGTGATCTTTGCGCCGGCGCGATCTCGGATCTGAAGCGGAACGGACGGTTGTCCGACCGGACTTGCGCGGACATTGCGGAAGTTCTGCGCGGCCTGGAGATTGAGGTGCGAATGGAACGGCGGGACGGCGGGTTCCGGCTGGTTCACGAAGGCCGGAGCCCTGCCGACCGCGCAAGCCATGCGGTGATCCAATCCATCGCCGACACGCTGGCCAGCCATTCGCCGGACCGGATTCGGAAGTGCGAACACCCATCATGCATCCTGCATTTCGTCGATACCTCGAAGAGCGGCAGGCGGCGCTGGTGCAGCATGGAATTGTGCGGCAACCGTCAGAAGGCGGCCGAATATTACGCCCGGCAGAAAAAGAAGTCAGGCGGATGACGTCCTCCATACCTATACGATCGCTTCGGCCCCGGCGGCGGCAACCCGCCCTTTCATCGCTACTGCTTCAAGATCTTCAAATACGCTACCCACGGGCCGACGTCGTCGCGGTACCGCTTGGCCATCACCCGGATGATCTGGGACAGGTGTGTCAGGTCGTGCACCACCCAGGTCGAGAGCAGCTGGCCCAATGTCACGCTGCCGAATTCCGGGTGCAGTCCCTTGAGCCCGAGATGCCGCTCCGGCTCGACCGTCGCCTTCAGTTCGGCTATGCTGCCGGCCCTGAGCTCCCTGAACTCGGCCAGCCGCTCCTCAAGCGTCCGGCCGGGGGGCTTGCGCAGATGGGCGAACCGGTCGAACGGCGGAAACGGCCGCTCCTCACCGTGCCGAAGCAGCCATTCCATCCGGGGGATCCAGTTGCTCTTCTCCGCTTCGATCAAATGGTCGAGCACTTCGGACGCGCTCCACGTCCCTTCGCCTTCGCGGCACGCCAGCCACGATTCGGACAGCCCCGTCAGCAGGCTTTCGAGCGTCCGCGGTGTCCGTTCCAGCAGCTCCAACGCTTCCTCCAGATTAAAGTTCATGCGCGCCCTCCTTTTCGATTATGGACATCCTGTTCCCGCCGGCGAAATGCGCCGTCAGAAATCGATGAACTTCCGCGCCGCCAGCGAGAGATACCTTTTCACCGGCCATGCAAGCCCATATTCGCGCCGGCAGACGGGCTGCTCAATCGGCAGTTGCAGCAGGCCGCGGCGATTTCGGGCGCAAGCCGCCGGCGGACGTCTTCGACCCGCGAGGCGCCGATGTCGACCTTCTTGTGGGATTTGCGGAATAATTGCTCGCTCCTCTCTGCCCTCTATTATAGGCGCCGCATTCAGACGTGCCAACCGCCGCCCCTGGCCATGCCGGCATTGCTATTCGTTTCGAAGATTATCATTATGAAAATCGGATACCGCTCTGGCTTCTTTCCTTCCCAACAGCAGCGACAAGCCTAATATGAATACCAGCACACAGGCTACAAGATAGAACTGTTTGGTTATCGGATCGAGAACCTGCCCTCCGTCGATGCGGGAAAGAAAAAACGTGATGAGCCATCCTGTGACCGCTCCCGTCACGGCGCCGATCGCCCCGAACAATCCGGACTGGATGACCGTCATCTTCCGGCTTTGATTCCGGGTTGCACCGATCATGCGCAGGATGGTCATTTCGCGGCGTTTTGTCAGAAAAATCGCCGACAGATGATTGGCCATAATGCTCAGTCCCAGCATCAACAGCAGCATAAAGGCGGCTCCGATGACCAGCATGCGCTGGGACAGTTGCTTCGATAATTCTTTGCGCGCGGTCTCTTTGTCGCTCCAGGATATTTCATCGTACTTGTCCATTTGCAACATTTGCAGATGCTGCTCGACCTGTTCCCTCCGGTCCGGATCGATATATAGCAAGATTTGCCGCACGTTGGGCTGTTCGACCGCCTTAAGCGCGGCGTTGTTCCAATCCAGGATCAGGATGTCTTCGTTCGCGTACAACCGCTCCAATACACCGGCGATTGTCACTTGCATCCGGAGTGAAGACTCGATTGGGAACCTGGGAATGATGAGGTCCAGTGTATCCCCGGCACGGACTCCCAGCATGTCGGCGTAACGAGCCGTCATGAACCCTGAATTTTCCAAGTCGATATTTTGCGGTACCGGCAATTGAAGCTCCTCTACAAGCGGGCGAAGCTGTACCAATTTATAGTTGACCACTTCCCGCTGCGGGACAGGGTTATGATGTTCATCGGTGTAAAATGGGGAAAGAGCCGACTTCTCCTTCACCCACTTCGGATTGCTTCTGGAGAAGTCATAGTCTTTCAGAAGCAAGACATGGTGAGTGCTGGACGCAATAGCCGTTTTAACACCGGGTATTCGCTGCAAGTCTTCCTGCACTTCAAGCGGAAGCGTGGAACGCATGCTTTTGCTGCTCCACACCAACATGTCCGAGATGTAATTCGCCTCGATTTGCCGCTCCGCACGCTCTTCCACCCATGTGAAGATGGCGATAACCGGGAAGATCAAGGTCATGGACAATCCGATGGACGCAATGGCCAATGTGCTTTGCGCCCGGTGGAAAATCAAGTTCCGGACCGCCATTCGGGATTCGATGCCCATGACGCGCTCAAGAAACGGAGACAATTTCTGTAACAAAGGAGCTATCCAGAACGGCATCGATAAATAGATCGAACCGGAAATCATGAAGCCTGCCGCAATATACGACAGCACGCGCAAGGCGCTTGCCGGATCTGCCCATCTGCCTGCAGCCGCGGACAGCAAACCCGTCATCAACATCCCGGCCATCGCCCATTTCCGGATGCTTCGGGGCTGCACATTGGCGGCAAACGTCTCATGGAGGAATTCAACAGGCAAAATCCTCGAGGCTTGCCAGGCAGGAATCAGGGATATGATGAGAATGAATAACGCAATCAAAATCGCGGTGACCGCAACGTACACATAGGGGACAGGCACGGATGCCGGCGGGAGCTCAAAATAACGCGCCAACCCGTTCATTGTGAGCTTTGTGGCAAGTATCCCCAGCAGCGAACCTGACAGCGTTCCGATGACGGCAAGCATCGCCGCCTCCGCGATGACCATCGTCTTCAATTGCTCCGGACTTCCGCCGATCATGCGAAGAAGAGCCAGCTCTTTCTTTCTCTGCCGCACCGTAATATAAAGGCTGCTCAAGATGACAAAACCGCTGGCGATAAGCACCATCATGCCCATCACGGTTCCCGTGGCCACAAAGCTGTCAATGTTTCTCCCCTCATCGCCCTGACCGATGATTTCAACATCCAACGCGGAGTCGACCTGGTTCGTTATGAACTGCGAAAACCGCTGCTTGTCCATGTCCGACGCCAATTCAATCAACAGAAGATTGACCCTGAGACGGTCTGAGAGCATTTCCTGCAACGATTGCAAATGAAAAATGGCTATGTCTGGCATTGGACCATTGGGCCCATAACGGTCGGAAACAATCTCTTTGATCAGCCAGGTCTGTGAATCGGAAAGCCCCGGAATGGCGACACGCTCGTTCAATTTGACATCCCAGCGTCGGGCCAGCCGCTCGGTCACCACCATTTCATACGGCTGCAAATCCTGCGTGAATTTGTAAAACGCTTTGGCCATGTCGGAATTATCGGTGCCCACGACATAAAAGTCAGGGTTAAATCCGGGCACCCGCGGCGATGCCAAAACCGCCGCATGGCGCCGCACCATCGGGCTGCTCGTGATCTCATCAATTTGTTCCGGTGCAAGTCCTCGTCCGTCTGCCCTGTATCCCACCATCACATCGGTATAGCCATATTGATCGAACCGTTGTTGTTTCAAGGAAGCCTGAAGCATCTCGCCAAGCAGCACGACGCTGGTCAAAAGCACTGTTCCCAGCACAACACCGAGCAGCATATAGAAGTACCTGCTTTTCTGGGCAAGAAGCATCTTCCATGTGAGCCTCAAGATCGCCATGACGCATCAACCTTTTCCTTGGGAAGCGAGCTGAAGGTTTACAATGGTTGACACCCTCTCATGATGGCCGCATTCCTTGTCGTTCACATGATCGAATACCAACCTGCCGTCATTCAGCAAAATCACCCGATCCGCATACGCCGCAACCTGCGGATCGTGCGTCACCAACAAGATCGTCTGCTGAAGCTCATTCCGGAGCCGGACCAGCAGTGACAAAATGTGAGCGGTTGTAACCGAGTCCAGGTTGCCCGTCGGTTCATCCGCCAGCAGTATGCAAGGATCATGTACCAGGGCCCGCGCAATGGCAATGCGCTGCTGCTCTCCGCCAGATAGCGTATGCGGATACTGATGCCGCTTGTCAAACAGCCCGACGCTCTTCAGCAACGCTCTCGCTTTGTCATAAGCTTCCTTCTTTCTTACACCCGAAAGCAGCAAAGGCATGGCGACATTGTCTTCGGCATTGATGGAAGCAATCAAATTGAAGAATTGGAAGACAAACCCCACTTTCTCCCGTCGATATTGGGTGGCATAAGGTTCAACGGACATCTCTTGAAGCGATTGCCCATCGACCCGTATTTCTCCTTCCGTCGGTTCAATCAGCGCCCCGATCAGCTGAAGCAGCGTCGTTTTTCCGGAGCCGCTTTTCCCCATCACCACCACAAATTCTCCACGCGATACGGTCAAGTTGAGATTTCGGATGGCGTAGGTCGTCTTGGTATGCGTCGAATAGCTTTTGCTGAGGTTTTCGATTTCCAGAATCACCGTCAGCGTACTCCTTCCAGCTCAAGTTCAGCGTCCTGGTACCATTGCGATTGGGCATTGTACATTTGGGCATACTCCCCGTTTAATAACAGCAACTCCTGATGATTGCCGATTTCGACAATTTGGCCTTGTTTCATCACCACAATCCGATCGCATAATCGAGCCGGGCCTAGTCGGTGTGTAATGATAATACTGGTTTTCCCACTTGCCATCTGGTGCATCTGCATGATGATGTCCAACTCCGTCTGCGGGTCAAGCGCAGCGGTAGGTTCATCCAATATAACGATTTCTGCGTTTTTCATTAAGGCTCTGGCTATAGCAACCCGCTGCCATTGTCCGCCCGAAAGTTCACGTCCTGAATCGAATTGACTGCTTAGCTTTGTATCCAGTCCCCTCGGCAATTGATCTGCCAATGAATGCAGACCCGCCTTTTCAAGAACGCCAATAATTTTTTCATCATTTTCGATGTCTTCAAGATGTCCGAATCCGACATTTTCTCGCAATGTCAGACGGTAACGCACAAAATCTTGAAACACGCAGGTGACTTTGGACAGGAATGAATCACGATCGATTTCCCGAATATCCACTCCGTCAATCAATATTCGCCCCTGAGTCGGAGAATAAAGCCCCAATAACAATAAGGCCAGCGTAGTCTTGCCGGCGCCGTTCTCCCCTACAATCGCAATTTTCTCACCTTGCTTGATCTGAAGTGAAATATTCCGGATACTCTCTTTGTGGTTGCCGTATCTGAAACTGACATTTTGAACTTCCAGTACTTGAAAGCGAGGCGTTGGAAAAGGAAGGACACCTTGGTGCACTTCAATTTTCTTGTTTAAAAATGAAAAGTAATGATTTAGATTAAATAGACACTCCCATAGTTGCATCAATGAAGCGCCAAGGCTACCCATGAACCCTTGTATGAGCAGCACCGAGGAAATCAATGCTACAAAACTGCCAATTGTAATCGACCCGTCTTTGATATGCCTGATTAATAACAATCCAACGACAATGGCGGCAGATGTCGTGAACATGGAACCGATAGAGGCGCCCAGCGCTTCTTGTTTTTGATTCTTCAGTTGAAACGACCGAAAATGGGATTGAATGTGCTTCCATCTCTCGATCAAATGTTCCGCCAATTGAAATATCCTGATTTCACGCGCAAATTCTTTCATCTGTAATAATCTGTATAAGTAATCCATCTCACGTCCTTGTTCGGTACTGTGAATCGTGAAATGGAAGCGTCTCTTCTTCGCAACAATCAAAAACAAGATGCCAGGAATTGTAGATGCCACTAATCCCAAGGGGAGAACCCAGCTGACGTAAGCCAATACTCCAAAAACACTCGTAATTGTCAGAAAATTTTTCGCCGCTTGAATCAAATGTTTCAGCACATCGAAACATCCCATGTTCAGCGCATTTTGGGCCAACGTCATTTGATTGAAAAATTCATGGTCTTCAAAGTGTTGAAGGGGGACGGAATTTACTTTTTTCAAAAAGTCATGCTTCATCCGCAGATTGGCATCTTGTTGAACGACTGTATAAATGTAGCTGTGATATTCCGTTATAACGACTAACATGAAATTTGATCCATAATAAATTAATAATGACAGGATAACAATGGATAATGACCCCTGCCCCATGGATAAAGTTGCAACCATATCGATCAACGTTTTATGCAGCCATATTTGAACGGTAGGGATCACTGCCAAAATTAACATAATGATGAGCCAGACAGTCACCAGCCAAGGATGCGCTTTCCACCCGAGCAAAAACGCCTTTGCGACGTTTCGCAATGTCCCCCGTGATAGCCGGCGGGTTTCCCCCTGATTCATGCCGATTCACCTGTAAAATCAGGAAAATCCTGATTCCGAACAAATAGCCAGGACCGCAAGTTCTGCACGGTAACAATACCGCGGCGCAAGATGACCGAGTTGTCATCCAATATAAATCCAACGGGGAATCTGTTCACTTTCAAACGTTTGATTGCAAATTTGTCAATGTTGTATATCGGAATCTGGGAGGGCAGATGTAATTTCTCATCTATATTACCAAAATATAAAATTCGAATCGGCGTCATTTGGTCGTTGTACTGTTTTGCGAGTTCCTTCAATACGGCCTCGCAAAATTGGCATCCCTTAGTAGCAACCAATATAAATGAAATCTTGTTCTCCCCGGCAATGTTTCGCAAGTATTGTGTTTCGTTCGCCGTTGAAATCGGCACATTTGGAATGCGCATTCCAGGCGGCAATCCACTTCCTTTCTTTTGATTGCGAAATTGTACGGCTAACACACCCAAAAGCGATGTTTGAATACAGACGATCACCCATAAGGCAAGTTGGCTTTGCACCAATGGACTCACCCTCCAAATTGATCAATTAGACGTGCAATCATTCCGGTACTGGCCAAACATAAAACTCCCATGACAATGATAGCGATCGAACCAACATCTTGAACGGTGGATAGCATATTCATATAATTTGCGGGTTGTATGAAAACAGGAACCCAATAGACGATCAGGATGAGTGAGTGCAACAACGATCCGAAGCCCATCTCCCCCGACATAAACCGTCCGAAGCAATGACATGCAATGTGTTTCTTCTCAAGCATCATTTTGGCATTCGCAAACGCAAAAGAAATAAACAAAAGCAACAAGGCGGCCAGCAGAAGATACGATTCTGAGGTAACGAACAAGATTACCGCAAGTGCGACTTCCACAAAAGGCAGCAAGACACCAAAACCGCGGGCAATAGAGGCTGGCAATATTCCGACAGCTACCGCACTTCTGCTCGAACCCTGCAAGTCGAACATCTTGGCTAAGCCCGATAGCAGCAGTGTTACGGCAATGGCATAAGCCATTAAAAGAGAGGTAATTTCCAACATTCGCCCCTCCTTTAATATCCAATTCCAAACAAGTTCATACAGCCCAACACAGCAGCCGCACAAAATATCATGCTATTCCGAACAATGTCACGATTGGTAATCTCTCTGGGCGTATTCAAATCGAAACATCCGCAACCGTACTTCATTACATCCCCTTTCCTGGGTATTAGCACAGACAGAAATAATACCTGCAAACATGCAACCATTATGAATCCCCAAACCTGCATCCAGGGGGTCAGCAGCCAAATCACAACAATGAATTCAACTGCGGCTAGCAACGGAGAAAAAAACGCCGCCTTTTCCTTGCTTATCAATTTATAATCCTCTGAAATGATGCGGTAAAATCCATATGCGTTCTGCAACTTTTGTGTGCTGCTTTTATAGAAGACAATGGCCATCACAATCGCTGCCACCCACTGGAGTACAATCAGCCAGTTCTTCATGCCCGTTAATCCTTTCTCAGCTCAATAAACTCTTCGATCCGTTTTTTATAGTCAGAGTCATATCGATTCAACACAAACATATCGGGATTCAATATCCCATTCTTGACGCGTGCGAGAGAAGGGTAGTAATAGTTTTTTATCCCTTGAAACATCGCGATATCACGGGCTGTAAAAGTTGAAATGTCGTAAATCAGAACCTTGTCCCTTTCAATATGCTGACATATATAATCGATAATCTGTCGTGTATTGGGGTAACGTGTGATATCAAGACATAAAGCAAATCCATTAAATTTATCTTCCAATTTTTCTCTGACTTCTGCCGGGGGCATCATGTTCGCCAATACACGCTCTTGCATAAAGATCTGTTTTCTGGCTCGTAAGGTTAATACCAACAAGATGACCAGGCTGATAAATAATGAAAGGATAATCATCCAGACGACTCGCCCCCATTGATGATAAGGAGGTGTGCATACCCACAGGCGATTACTATTTAATTAATTAAGAAGGATAAGTTTTGCACTCGTTGTCGGTCTTGCAGTAATCAGGCGGCTGCGAAGTATCACAAACTTTAGTTTGACTGCAGTGACAATCATCAAAGACAGCACAAGGTACAGTCACCGAGCATTCTAGGTGCCAATACTCATAATAACCGGTTTTATCCAGCCATACATTCTCAACTCCCCAACCGCATTCTCCTTTAATCAACACGCTCGAGTCGCCATATACCGTCAAACTCGGAGTTGAATAATTCATAAAGCATCCTCCCTCGATTGATATTTATGGTTATCCCTGTGGGTATGCACTCAAGTTGGTAATGCGGCAGTCAACTTCTGCTCCAGACGGTACAACCAAATCTCGATTGCCAACAAAACCCATAAATCTCCTCTCGTCAAATATCCTTGTCTCCACTGCTCCAATGCTTGTCTCCATTTTTCCAACTCAATAAGTCCGAATTGACTTACTCTTCCTTTGCGTACAGCCGCATACAATTGAGGCCAGCTTTGCCGCAATCCTTGAAAGGTAAGCGAAAGATGTCCCGTTTTATTTTTTCTCCAGATGATTTCGTCAGGCAGTTTGTTCTCCATCGTACGCCTAAGCAGCCATTTCGGCGTTCCGGCATTCCATCGCAGTTCTCCGGGAATTGAATACAGGAACTCTATCAAACGTCGATCAAGAAACGGATGGCTGATATCAACGCCAAATTCAGCCGCAATTACCCGATCAGAAAAAATGCGGCTTTTTGTTCCTGAAATTTGGCGATAAAAATCTTTTTGATTAAACGTTTTGATTCTTCTCAACTCGTGGATATATTCCAATTTGCGATTGGTTATCCAGTCTTTGAAGATCCCGCCTCCGAGGTGGGGGGCAATTGCACTGTGCCAGAGCACTTTTGGCAATGATAATCTGCATTTCAGTGCGAACGGATAAATATGGAGGAACAAATCTTTTATTTTGAATTGCCCTGCCAAGTCCGCCAGGACAGCTTCTGATCCTCCCATAACATGGTCACCGGCATAACCAGTCAGAATCGTCTTGGCCCCTTCTTTTGCGCATCGTGCTATCAATGCTCTGGTAAATGCATAAGAAGCCGCGTTGACAGCAGGTTCGAACAGAAACGGCGTGTCATGGGGAAAGTTGCGAAATATTCCATAGTCATCGCAAATCTCATAGTACGGATCTGCATTGTATTGTTCGAGCACGGGAATAATAAATTCCCGCTCATCACACGACTTGTGAAGATCAAACACGCCGCTTATCGCAATTGTGTGGTAATCGGGATTCAATTTGGATAGATATTGTGCAATTGCGAAAACAGTTGTTGAATCCAATCCGCCGCTCATCATGACCGCATTAGGATGTGCCTCACTAAGTCTGCATCGGACACTCTCTGTCAATAAATGGAACAAGTGCTCGGTGTATTCACTCAAATCTTGATAGCAAATCGAATGATTAACATTTGAGATACTCCAGTAACACCGCGAAGAGACCCCTTTCGAATCAATCAGTACTCTCGTTCCGCTCCGAACACGGAATAAGTCCTTGAATGGTGTGTGTTCACTGTCAGGATTGCCATCTGACTTGTAGAAATCGATGAAGTACTCATCGTTAAGGCGTTTCATGTTGATGCAGGATTCCATCAAAAAGATATCGCTGGCAATGTAAAGCGTTGTCCCTTGAAGCGTCCAAAATAACGTCTTGATTCCAAGCTGATCGCGAACAAGCAGGATTTGTTGAAATGCTGTATCCCACATGAAAAACGAAAATTCACCAACTATTAACGTGAAAACATCCGGCCCTTTCTCTTGAACCAAGCGTAAAATAAGTTGTTCATCTGACATGTCTTTCTCAGACAATGGCAGCAAAGCCAAAAGTTCTTCACGATTATCTATTCGTACATCACCGACTAAATAACAGTTGTTGCAGAAAGTGACCGGATTATGGTCCAAGGAGGAGTCGATCACAAAGAAAGCAAATGATTTTTGAATGACATGATGTTTATAAACAGGGTAATTAAGGGTGTTAGCGGGTTTATGATTAATTTGCTCGATTTCTTCCTGCGAAAGCTCAGAATGATCAAGTTTTATGACTCCTGAGAACCATCGCATTATTCGCTATTTCAATCCTTTCGAGCTTAGAATAACAAGGAATTGATTTGTGTATGTCTCATCTTCATTTACATTTTTATCGTTGAGGACAAGCCATGCGTGTGATGAAAATGGAAATTTCTTTACCCCTATCACCAAGTCCACAGGTATGGAACACTTTTTCCTGATAAATCGAAATCCCAGAAACGACCGATGCAAACATTCTGCATTAAAAGGGACGAGTGCACAGGCCCGATCGATTGTCCGCAACAAACGAATCATGCGGTCAACATGATTTTGCTCGATAGTTACTGATTTATATGTTTTGTACCTATTTACGTACTTGGGGAACACATGCTGAAATCCATGTATTCGAAGTTCAATTTGAAATTGAATTAGGGCAAACAGGACTTGTACAAACTGAATAAAGTCTCTCATGATTCATGTACCAATCCATTCTGCATGAGATCTCTTAATAGTACCTCAAGATCACGCTGCACAATGTCCAAATCGACGTTATACGTCTTTTGGATATAATGACAAATATCATGAGTCTCCATCGTGAACAATCGTTTCCATATTTCGCTGCCAATGTGGTTTAGTCCGTAAAATTTTCCCGTTCTTAAGTTGAGCAAAATGATTTCCCCATTTTCTTCAGCTTCATATATCTGATCATCTTTTCTGAACATCCCACACCCTCTCCAGACATAGACTTATTTGAATATGGCGCACGTTAAAGCCTAAATCTTTTTTCGAATCAGCTAGTCTTTATAATTGAGTAATTCTAAATATTTGTTGTAATGGCAACATATAATAAATTGGAGTGCTCAGTATTAAATTGGAGTACGCTGCATTAAGGGGATGTCCTATCGAGGAGCAAACAAAACTCAAAGCCTATCGATTTACATAAGTAGAATTTTCTGGTTATCATATTATCAAATTATTATAGCTTTGTAAACATGGATCATCTGTTGAAAAACATTCAATCCAATAAATCAGCTCTTGTCGGCGATGACTCAAACATCCGAGATAGATGAGAAAAAGATGGAGAAAGTCTTTGCGGTTGGACTGTAGTGCCAGCCTCACAGCAACGCTGAAATAGCAGTAGAACAGCGTAGGAGAGAAGTCAGCAACTCTTATCCTGACTGTGGGGTAAGGAAGGGATCCAGTTGCTCTTCTCCGCCTTCGTTATATCAAGATGGTCGAAAGGTGACCATCGAACGTACGGGCGGCCGCCGGGTTGGCGGCCGCGTTCGCTTTCAGCCTGCGCTCCGGCTCTCTTCGGTGAAATGGTGGATCACGAACTCGATGAACTTCCGGGCCGCGAGGGAGAGGTACCTTCTCTCCGTCCAGACGAGCCAGTAGTCGCGCCGGCAGACCGGGCGCTCGATCGGCAGATAGACGAGTTCGGGATCGTCCGGGCTCACGCAGCCGAACAGCGCGACGCCGAGTCCGGCCCGCACGAGACTTAAGATCGCGGCCGGCTCGTCGACACGGCAGACGATTCTCGGCGCAATGCCGGCCTGCCGGAACAAGGCTTCGTTCGTCTCCTGCACGACAAACCCTTCCTTGTAACCGACGAACGGCTCGCCTGCGGCATCGGCGAGGCGGACGGCGGTCCGCTTCGCCAGCCGGTGCTTCCGGGGCACGACCAGAAACAGCTCTTCGCTCATCACCCTGGCCTGCGCCACCCCGTCCCCGTCGGCCGGCATCACCGAAAACCCGATGTCCGCCTCCCCGGACTCGATGGACGCGGCCATTTCCTCCTGCGATGACACGTGCGTGATCTGCATGTTGACGTTCGGATGCAGGTTAAGGAACTCGCGGATCGGTTCGGTGAGCACGGTCAGCGTCGAGGTCGAGATGCGGATGCTTCCCTGCTCCAGACCCGCCAGCTCGGCCACCTCCTGCTTCGCTTCCTCCAGCAGAGTCAATGCGGCATCCACCTTGTGCAAAAATGCCCTGCCGAACGCGTTCAGCCGGATTCTGCCGTTCTGGCGGTCAAACAGCGGCACCCCCACGTCGTCTTCCAGGCGCGCGATCGTCTTGCTGAGCGCGGGCTGCGCGATCCGCAGCTCCTGCGCCGCACGCGTCATGTGCTCCATGCGGGCCACTGTGCGAAAATACTGCAGCTGCAGCAGTTCCATGCGATCTCCTCCCCAGCGCTATATACTCCAGTGTATTGATTGTATATCAGAATATATATTTTTGTTTATTTTGATTTCATTATAAACTATTGCCGACAAGAAACGAACAGGAAATGAGGGATCAATGATGAAAGCAGCGGCATTCGCATCGTTCGGCGGCCCGGAAGTGATGAAGCTCATGGACCTTCCCGAACCCGCGGCCGGCCCGGGCCAGGTGAGGGTGCGGGTAAAGGCGGCGGGCGTGCAGCATTTCGACACCGGTGTGCGCAGCGGCCAGTATCCGGGGAATGTCGAGGTCCGTTTTCCGCAAATTCCGGGCAACGAGTTCGCCGGCGTCATCGACCAGGTCGGCGAGGGCGTAACCGGATTTCGGGTCGGCGACGAAGTGCTCGGTTTCGGCACCTTGAACTGCTACGCCGAATATGTGGCGGTGAGCGCGGACCAGATCGTGCATAAACCGCAATCGATGCCGTGGACCGTGGCCGGCGGCCTGAGCGGCAACGGTCAGGGCGCGCATATGGGACTCAAGGCGATCGGCGTGAACGCGGGCGATACGATCCTGATCCACGGCGCGGCCGGCATGCTCGGCTCCATCGCCGTGCAGCTCGCCAAGGCTTGGGGAGCCGGCGCCGTCATCGGAACGGCCAGCGAACGCAACCACGACTATCTGCGCTCGCTCGGCGCCATCCCGGTGACGTACGGGGACGGCCTTGTCGAGCGGGTGCGCGCCATCGCACCGGACGGCGTCGACGCCGCCTTCGACGCGGCCGGAGGAGCGGAGGCGGTGCTCGCCTCGCTCGAGCTGGTGCGCGACCGGAGCCGCTTCTGCACCTTCGTCGCGCCCGAGCTGATCGAACGATACGGCCTCGCCGTCGTCCGCCCCGAGCGCAGCGCGGCCCGGCTCGCCGAGCTGGCCGAGCTGTATGCGCAGGGCAAGCTGCGCATCCCGATCCGGCAGACGTTCCCGCTGGAGCAGGCCGCCGAGGCCCACCGGCTGATCGAAACCCGCGGCGGGCGCGGCAAGATCGTCCTGACGATTGACTGACTTTGCCTTGGCATGCCGCACGTTCAAACGTGCGGTTTCTTTTCTTGGCATTGACAATCGGGCGGCGGCGTGATAGTTATTATATATGAATAATTGTTCATATGTTATTTAAACCATTTGGTATGGAGGCGAACGGCATGGACACGGAGGTGCTGGTCATCGGCTGCGGGCAGGCCGGGCTTGCGGCGGCATTTTTTCTGTCCGGGCGCAAAATCCCGTACACGGTGCTCGACAAAGGCCGGGAAGTCGGCGAAGTGTGGAAGCGGCGCTACGACTCGCTCACGCTGTTCACGCCGCGGCATTACAGCGAGCTGCCGGGAATGCGGCTGGCCGGCCGTCGGCACGGCTTCCCGGTGAAGGACGAGATCGCCGCGGCGCTCCGGCAATACGCCGAGGATCATGAGCTGAACATCCGGCTGGAGACCGAAGTGCTCGCGCTTGAGAAGACGGATGACGGATTTCGGGCGGAGACGAACCGGGGGACCTTCGCCGCCCGGCAGGTGATCGTCGCGACGGGACCGTTCCAGGTACCGTGGGTCCCGCCGATGGCGCAGCAGTTGGACCCGGGCGTCGTCCAGCTCCATTCGGCGCATTACCGCAATCCGGCCGATTTGAAGCCGGGCGCGGCGCTCGTCGTCGGCGGCGGCAATTCCGGCGCGCAGATCGCGGTCGAGCTGGCCGCAAGCCATCGGGTCACGCTGTCCGCCGCGCACCGGATGACGTTCTTCCCGCTCGCGATCGCCGGGCGAAGCGCCTTCTGGTGGTTCGACGCGCTGGGGATACTGAACGCGCCGTCCGATTCGCGCATCGGCCGGATCGTCCGGAAGCGGCCCGATCCCGTGTTCGGCTTCGAGCTGAAGCGCCTGATCGCCGCGAAGCGGATCGTGCTCAAGCCGAAAGCCGTCCGCGCGGAGGGACGGACCGTGCATTTCGCGGACGGCACGGCGGCGGAGGCGGACAATGTCGTATGGGCGACCGGATTCCGGTCCGATTACGGCTGGCTGCGGATTCCGGGCGCCCTGGACGCGGAGGGCAAGCCGCTGCACGAGCGGGGCGCAAGTCCAGTGAGCGGCCTGTACTACGTCGGCCTGCCGTGGCAGACGTCGCGCAATTCCGCGCTGATCGGCGGCGTGGGGAAGGATGCGGAGGCGATCGTCCGGCGCATTGCGGCCGGCCGCGCCATGCGCGCCTGATCCGGCGTTACATCGGAAATCGCTCCGGCTCGCGGCGTTCTTCGGCGCGGCGGTTCCAGATGGAGCGGAACAGGAGCGATGTCGCATTTCTCGCGCACCACAGGGCAACCCATGTGAAATATCCCCCCACACCGCGGCGGGAACGGCGGTCGCCCGGCTCAGGTTCGCCGCGTCGCCGGCGGCTGCCGGGTCCGCGATCGCGATCACGAGGATCGTGACGGAACTGATGACCGATTCCACGAGGCAGAGGAACGCGACGAGCGAGGCGTAGAGGAGGCGCAGCCAGCGCGGGGTCAGGAAGCAGACCAGCAGCGTGACGACCGCGAACCCCATGCACCAAAGCATGCCGTATTCATTCCGGACGAACAGCAGCAACCCCAGGGAGGCGACGGCGGCGACCAGCAGCAGCCCCGTCCGCTCGCGCCCGGCGGCCTGCAGGCGGAACAGCAGCCATGCGAACAGGGCGGCGCCGGTGTAGCCGGCGAGGGAGACGGGGATCGACCGCCAGCCGGCCTGGATCATCGAGTGCGTGACGCCGCTCTGGTCGGCGTACAGATGGATGTACAGGACGCTGCCGGAGAGGAGCAGCGTCGTGACGGCGTGGGCCATCTCGTGCACCAGCGTGTAGACGTTGCGGAAGAACTCCGAGAACGGCACCAGGCGGGTCAGCATCGCGGCAGCCAGGACGAACAGCGCCATTTTCACTCAGGATTGCATGCGCGCCCCCCATTTCGGTCGGAAGATTTTCCCCTATCATAACGGCCGGCGGAATGCGCGTCAACGAATCAGGCGTCCGGGAACCCGTGCGCCTTGAGCCGCTCGACGAAAGCGGTGAACGCCTTGCTGACGAACCGGTCCCTGCGGCGGACGAGCCGGGTCGTCATGGACCGGTACGCCTCGGGAACGGGCACAACGCGCAGCGTCCCGTCTCCTTCCGGCAGCGCGGATACGGGCAGCAGCGTCGCCCCCAGGCCGGACCGCACGCAGCCCAGCATCGTCTCCAGCGTGGCGGTCTCGATCACTTGCGCCGGCCGCAAACCCTCGCTTTCCAGCCATGCCTCCGTCACCGCGCGGAACGGGCACCCTTGCGGGAACACCACCCATGTCGCCCGGGACAGATCCGGCTCTTCCCCGCCGCTCCGCGTCACCAGCCCGACGACGTCCCGAATCTCGTAATCGGAGACCAGCAGGGACGAACCGATCTCCCCCGTGACGAACGCTCCGTCCAATTCATAATTCAGCACCTTCGCGCACAGATCCGGCGATGTTCCCGTCACCAGCGAGAGCGAGACGTGCGGATAGCGGGTCTGAAAATCGGACAGCACGTGCAGCAGCCCGGCGGAAGCGACCGTCTCGACGACGCCGATCGCAAGCGTTCCGCTCGGCTCTTCCGTCTCCCGCACCGCCTTGGCCGCATCCTCCGCAAGCTGCAGAATCTTTCGGGCGTACTCGCGGAACAGAGCCCCCCGCTCCGACAGCACGACGCCTTTCGGATGCCGGTGAAACAGCGGGACGCCCAGCTCCGACTCGAGCTTCCGCAGCCGGGTCGTCACATTCGACTGTACATAGTCCAGCTTCCGGGCGGCAGCGGATACGCTGCCTTCCTCGGCCACCGCCAGGAAAATTTTCAGGTCCGTCAGCTCCATGGCTTCCTCACCGCTCATCTATCAAAATAATTGATACCTTTATCTTTATTGATCATTTTACGATATGGAAATCCCGCATTACAATAACTCTCGCCATCACCATTTCACTGCGGGAGGGAATGATCGACATGCAGTCTTATGCACATCTCTTTGCACCATACCGGCTCGGCCCGCTGTCCCTGCCGAACCGGATCGCGCTGGCGCCGATGACCCGCACGAGCGCGGAGCCGTCCGGTCTCGTGAATGACCGGATGGTCCGGTACTACACCCGGTTTGCCGAGGGCGGGTTCGGCCTGATCATCACGGAGGGCGCGTATCCCGACCTGGCGCACAGCCAGGCGTACGAGAACCAGCCCGGCATCGCCGACGAGGAGCAGGCGGCTTCGTGGTGTCCGGTGGTCGAAGCGGTGCATCGCGCGGGCGGCCGGATCATCTGCCAGTTGATGCATGCCGGCGCGCTCGTGCAGTACAACCGGTTCGTCCGGGAGGCGATCGCGCCTTCGGCGGTGAAGCCGAAGGGCAGGCAGCTTGAGGAGCACGGCGGCAGCGGCGAGTTCGCCGTCCCCCGCGAAATGACGCGCGAAGAGATCGATGCCGTCATCAGCGGGTTCGCGGCGGCCGCGCGGAGAGCGAAGCAAGTCGGGTTCGACGGCGTCGAGGTGCATGCGGCGAACGGTTATCTGCTGGACCAGTTTCTGAGCGAAGGGATCAACTTGCGGACGGATGAATACGGCGGACCCGCCGCCAACCGCGTCCGCCTGACCGTGCAAGTGCTGGAAGCGATCCGGCATGCGGCGGACCGGACTTCGTCGTCGGCGTGCGCATTTCCCAGGGCAAGGTGAATGACTTCGACCACAAATGGCGGAACGGCCTCGAGGACGCCCGGATCATCTTCACCGCACTCGCCGCGGCGAAGGCCGACTATATCCATACCACCGAGTACAAGGCGTTCCGCCCGGCCATTGGAGAAGACGGGCCGACACTCGCCGCGCTGGCCAAGACCTATGGCGGCCTGCCCGTCATCGCCAACGACAAGCTGGGCGAACCCGAACGGGCGGAGCGCCTGCTGGCGGACGGCGATGCCGACCTCGCGGCGATCGGGACGAGCGCCCTCGTCAATCCGGATTGGCCGCGCAAGGTGAAAACGGGCCTTCCGCTCGCGCCGTTCGATCATGCCTTCCTGCACCCGATCGCCACGATCCGGGACGAGGAGTGCGCGCTCCGATAAAGAAGACGTCCCCCGGCCGCGCATTCGGCCGGGGGACGTTCTGTTAGGCCATATCCAAATTCCCGCCGTGGTAGCAGTAATAATGAGCCGCGCGCAGTGCCGTCAGCTTCCCGAGCGATTGCTCCGCGCCGGACAGATCGAGACAGAACTGCGGATTGGCGATGGCGAGCCGTCCGTTCTCGTTCACCGCCGCATCGCCGGCAATCACGCTGTTCAATTCGGGAATATGCAGCGAGATATGTCCGGGCGTATGACCGGGCGTCGCGATGACGCGGCACCGTCCGTCGAACAGCTCGTCGCCGTCGCGCACCGTTTCGTCAACGGGCACATGCTTCAGGCTCTCCAGCTGCCGGATGAACCAGCGGCCGAACTCCTGCTGCTCCTCGGGCAGATGTTGCTGCATGTTCTCGGCCTGGATCAGCCGCTCCGACTTCCGCTCGCCGCTGATGGCCCCCGCTTCCCGCTCGCTGGCGATGATCCGGACCCCGGGGTATTTGGCTTTGAGGTCATGCAGTGCCCCGATGTGATCGATATCGTAATGCGTCATGATGACGTGGGTCAGATTCCGCGCGTCATAGCCGTGTCTTGCGATCTCCTGCTCGATGCGCGGCAGAAAGCCCGGATACCCGGCATCCACCAGCGCCAGCACATGATCCGCCGCGATCAGACTCGGATAGATGACATCGGTTTGACCGTTCAATTCGAACGGCAAGCTCAGTTCGATGATGTTCACAAGCCCACCTCTATTCCGGATGATTCCCCGAAGCCTCGCCGACCGTATAAGGGGTCGTGACATTGGCGTACGTCAAATGCATCGACATCCCCCATGCCGCGTGGTCCAGGATATGGCAGTGGTCCATCCAGATGCCCGGATTGTCGGCGCGGAACGCCACCTCATACGTTTCGCCCGGATCCACGAGCAGCGTGTCGAGCACGAGCGGACTGCCTTTGTACGGCGTGCCGTTCCGGCTCAGGACGACCATATGGTGGCCGTGCAGATGCATGGGGTGATCCGAGAACGTCCGGTTGACGATGCGCGTTTTGACCAGATCCCCTTCCTCGACCACGAACGTCGGCGTACGCGGGAACACTTCCCCGTTGATGGCCCAGAGCGTGTTCGAGTTTCCATTATAATGCCCCAGGTAGATCTGGTCGAGCACCGTCAGAAACTCCCGGTCGAACGCGGCATTGCCGTCGATGGGCGCCGGGGCGTACGAGCCGTATGCCAGCGGGTCCAGGATCGGGCCTCCCGTCCGGATATCCGCCGCTTCTTGCCCGTCTTTGCTGAATATAATCGTGGTCTCGGGTTCCCGCCCGTCCAGCGTCAAGGCGACCGGATGGTCCGGCATCGTGAACGTCACGTCGTACCGCCCGCCGCCTCCGATCTTCAGCCGCATGCCGGTGACGGCTTCCGGTTCGTGGATGTCCCAGCCGTCGATCGCGGATACCCGGAAAGGCGTTCCGTGGAGCGAGAACAATTTCGTGTAGCTGGCGCTGTTGACGAGCCGGAGCCGCACTTCCGTGCCGGGCGGGATGATCCGCTGCCCGCCGGACGCCGGCCCGGGCAAATGCAGTACCGTCCGCGTCCCGTCCGGCGTCTCCCAGTCGTGGGAGAAAATCGTGACATCCGCCGTCCCGCCGCCCGCTTCGGCGCCGTCCTTCGGCAGTATGATGAAGGCGCCGAACAGCCCTTTCGCCACCTGGACCGAGGAAGCCTGATGGGAGTGGTACCAGTGGGTGCCCGTCTCGTTCACGACGAAGCGGTACGTATGGGATTCACCGGGCATGACGGCGTTCTGGGTGAGGCCCGCCACCCCGTCTTCGGCGTTCGGCACATCGACGCCGTGCCAGTGCACCGTGACGCCAAGCTCAATGTCCTTGTTGATGAGCTCCACTTCGACCAGATCGCCTTCGCGGACCACGAGATGCGGGCCCGGCACCTGGCCGTTGAACGTCCACGCTTCGACCGTGTGTCCCGAGGCAAGCTCGATCATTTGCTTCTGCGCGACGAGCGTGAACCGCGCGTCAGGCTCGCCGGTCCGCGGACCGGTCAGATCGGTGACGCTGATCGCCGCGCTGCCGGCCGCGGACGCAACGGCATGGCGGGCCTGATGATCATGATGCGCTGACGACACCGCTCCGGCAGGCACGGCACCTCCGCCATATTCGAACGTCTCGGGGTGGAGCATGGACATGGACGCGGGAAATTTGCTGCGCTCCATCGACCACAGGAACCATGCCATCAGCAGGACGACGGCCGACAGCGTGAACGCGGCGCTGCGGATCGCCATCGCCAGATAGCCGCGCCCCCGGGCCTCGATGGTCCGGACGCGCCGCCGATGGTACAGCTGCAAGAGCGCCGCGGTTCCGGCCAGCATGGCCAGGTACATCGTCGATTCCCGCAGATCCGGGACGGAGGGGATATCGAACCATACCAGGTACAGCACGAGCAGCGTGCCGGCTGCCATCGTGTGCACGGCTGCCGCAACGTTCGCCGCGGCCTCCGGCGTCATCGCCTTGTCCCCTCTCAGCGCGGGCAGCGCGCGTGCGGCGACGAGCAGCGCCGGCAGCGCGAGGAGCGGCAGCATGACGACGACGCGGTCCATGACGAATGCCCAACCCAGCGCAAAATAAACCGCCGCCGTGACGGCACCCCACAGGATCACCAGCAGGATGCCCGCCCATGAACCGATGTGCGCCGCCCGCCTCCAGAGCGGATGAGGGGATGGCCGGAACACCGCATATTTCAACCCGTTCGCCGCGATTCCGGCCATGACCCCGGCGATCGACAGTCCCATGAGCAGCAAAACTTCAAGCGCGGAAAAGGTTTCAAACACCGGACTGCCTCCTTAACGCCTCCTTCCGCCGCGCTTCACACCGGCACCTTGTCGTGCCAATCCACGCGGTAATCGTACAGCCAGGCGTTGGATTGACGGCTCGCCTGCTTCAGGAAGAACGGCAGCATCAGATCGCGGAAAAAGACCTGCACCGGATTCGTCGCATGTTTGCGCTGGCCGATGGTTCTCGAATATTTGACGACCTTCTCCACCCGTTCCCGGCGCAGCAGTTCGAACTGCCGGAACGCAGCCTCCGGGCTGCGGTTGTCCCGGATGCAGCGGGCAAGCACCAGCGCGTCCTCCAGCGCCAGCGATGCGCCCTGCCCCGCGTTGGGCGAGGTCGCGTGAATCGCGTCACCGATGAGCACGACCGGTCCCTTGTACCAGGAGGGAACGGACATCAGGTCGTAGATCGGATAGACGCCGATCTCGCTCTTCGTCGCCCGGATGATGTCCGGAACGGGATGAATCTCGTTGCGGTACAGATCGTCAAGCACCCGGCGCCACTCCGCCTGCGGGATGGACTGCAATTCCTTGCGCGACGGTCTGCCCGGATAGTCGAGATTGCCGAACCAGTAGATTTCACCGTCCCGCTTGACCAGGTAGCCGAAGAACGCCTTCTTCCCGAACACCATGTGCTGGGCCGGCTCGTGCGGGATGTCGACGCCGCGCGCGAAGCCGCCGAAGCTGATCAGGCCCGTGTAATCCGGCTCCGGGGCGCCGGGCAGAATCAGCCTGCGCGTGCGCGAATGAATGCCGTCGCAGCCGACGAGCAGATCGCCTTCCGCGGACGTCCCGTCGTCGAAGAGGGCGGTCACCCGGTCGCCCGCGATGTGCAGATTGGCCAGCCGCTTGCCGAATTCGATCGGGATGCCTTCCTGCTGCGCCGCTTCGCGCAGCACTTTGTGCAGGAAGCCCCGCTTGACCGTGAACCCTTGCGGCTCGCCGGACGGGTCCTCGATCTTGCCCAGCCACTTGCCGCTGCCGCTGTGGAAGTTCATGGCGCGCAATTCGATGCCTTCTTCGCGGATGCGGCCTTCCACGCCCAGCTCGCGCAGGATGCGCAGACCGTTGCGCGCCACGTTCAGGAACAGGCCGGTGTAATCGTCATGGCCCGGCTGCGCCTCGTAGATGTGAGGCTCGTACCCGGCCCGCTTCAGGAAGATGGCAACGGCCGGCCCGGCGATGCCGCAGCCGATGATGATCGCTTTCCTGTTTTCCATGGTCATGATCTCCTCCTTGAGAATGCAGTCAACCCGGCATTTATCTTAATAATTAAGATATTACGCCGCAGGTTGCCGGATTTGCATCCGGTGAAGGTTTGCTATATCTTAATAATTAAGATATCTAACTCCATCTTACGCACAACGAGCGAATTGTCAATACCGGCCAGAGCCCGGTCTTGAATCTGGACTTCGGTCGGGGTACCATTGCCATGATCGGAGGATGGATCGTCCATGAATCATCGCGAATTTGTTCCGCCGGAACTTTTCGAATCCCTGCTGGAAGCTTCCCGGCGGCTGTCGACCCAGACCGTCTTCTTCCACCAGGCGGCGGCCAAATATCTGGGCCTCAACATCACCGACCACAAATGCCTGGACATTGTGCTCGGCATGGGCCGGGCGACGGCCGGACAGCTCGCCGAGCTCACGGGGCTGACGACCGGCGCCATCACCAGCGTGATCAACCGGCTGGAGAAAGCTGGCTTCGTCCGCCGGGCGAAGGACCCGAACGACCTGCGCATCGTCTACGTCGAGCCGATCCCGGAAAATCTCCATCCGCTCGCGGGCGTCTTCGGCCCCCTCGGCGAAGAGATGGCCGAGCTGTTCTCCCGTTACAGCACGGACGAGCTCCGGCTCATCCTCGATTACATCGAACGCTCCATTCAGGTGCTTGCCCGGCAGGCGGAGCGGTTGAAGAGGGATTAACTCCTTTCATTCGTCCGCATCCAGTCGTCAAAGTGCCGCTCAAGGAAGTCCACTTCCTTCCTGTAATGATCCAGATGGCCTTCCTCCACCATTTTCACAAAGTCCGGGTCGCCGGCTGCGGCGCGGTCAGACAACAGGGCGCACAGAAAGCGAATCCGCGAGGGGAATGCGCGGTTGATGCAAATCCTTCCGTCGCATCGTGGAAATCTTTCATCAGCTTGGCCAGCTCCGCCGTCACCGAATCCGACCAGATATAGCTTTCGGCTTCGGATGACACTCCAAAAATATCCGGACAAGACGCGCCGCATCTGATGTCGCCGGCCAAAACTGAAAGCAGCGGAAGACCTGTTGAGGCTCCTCCGCCGCTTTTTAAATCGAACCTTACTTTCTCTCCATCACGGCAAAATAGTTCTCTTCCTCATCCGCGAAATTGAATACCTTGCCGCCGGGAATCTCCACGAGATCTCCGACCTTGACGTTCTTGCCTTTCAAGTCATTGTACAGTTGTTCCGCATTGTCCGTATAGAACATCAGGGACGGCGTACTGAGATTCAGTTCGGGATGCATTTTGGCGACGAACGCTTTGTTCTGCAGCACGATGGTCGTGTCCGCGCCCGGCGGGGCGATTTCAATCCACCGCATGCCCTCGCCGTTGTCCTCTTCCGCTTTGACCTTGAACCCCAGTTTCTCTGTCCAGAAAGCCTTCGACTGATCCTGATTGTTGACGTACAACATGACTTGACCGAGTTTTTGTATCATGGTTTATCGCTCCTTTATTTAATTAAAAATGTAATCCGCCGATGTCATTGCCGCGAGAGTCCGGCGCTCCTTCGCGAGTGATTCGACACATATCGGTTTCCCAGGAACACCAGGGCGGTGAGAAGCATTACGATAAACGGCGAGACAGCCTCGGCGTACAGGCCTGCGATCAGACTCGACCCGACCGCCCCCAGCAGAATGATGAAAATGACACCGAGAGAAGCGCAGCCGATCGCGGCTCTCCACAACCCGACAATCAAGCCGATTGCCGCAAGCAATTCGAAAAACCCGATTGCATAAATAAACCCGACGCTGTAACCGATCGATTGAAGCGGATCGGTATAGATTTCCCTGATCGTCTCCGCGCTGGACGACAGCTTGAAGAAGCCGGCGAACCCCATGAGCGGAACAAGCACGATGTGCAGAATGCGGACTGCCCATTTCATGGTTCCTCACCTCCTTTATACTGGAGCCGTTCACCTGTATTGACGAACACCGACCGGGCAATTCATCGGCGGTGTCCCAAATTTCCGATGCGCCTGCTATTTTTTCTTCACATTGCGCCATCCCGGTATGCTCCCACCCTTCATCTCCACCACATTCGGCCGGTGCGGCGGCAGAGCGCCTTGCATAATTCCGCCGGTCATCAGGTATGTTATTTTATACCAGCTTTCAAGAAACTGCCTTCTTCTCAAGCATGGCGGGATATCACATTCGGAGGGAGAGAAATACAATGTCCAACGACAAACTGCACATCGGCATCATCCTGGGCAGCACGCGGGAAGGCCGGGTCAGCCCGCAGGTGGGCGAATGGGTCAAAGGCATCGCCGACATGCGCGGCGACGCACAGTATGAGATTGTGGATATCGCCGACTACAATCTGCCCTTTCTCGGCACGACGGACGATGCGGATCCCGCCGTTTCCAGATGGAACGAGAAGCTGTTCAGCCTCGACGGGTTTGTCTTCATCGTGCAGGAATACAACCACAGCATCACGGGGGCGCTGAAAAACGCGCTCGACCTTGCCCGCGAGGCGTGGAACAACAAGGCGGCGGGCATCGTCAGCTACGGCTCCACGGGCGGCGCGCGCGCGGCGGAGCATCTGCGGGGCATACTGGGCGAATTGATGATCGCGGACGTCCGGACGCATCCGACGCTGTCCCTGTTCACCGACTTCGAAAACATGACCGTCTTCAAGCCGGCCGAGCGGCACCGGCAGACCGTGAACGAAATGCTGAATCAGCTGATCGCCTGGAGCGCGGCGTTAAAGCCGCTGAGAGCGAAGCAATAAACAGTCGCCGTCGAGCAAAGCCCTGTACGGATGTGCAGGGCTTCTCGTCTTGTCTTGGGGGGATGCGAACGGGTAAGATCCTTTATAAGAGGAGGCTGGAGCGGATGAACGAAATCATGGACATCAAAAAAGCCGTCGATCGTCTGAGCCCCGACAACGCGAAGTCGATCCTGCGGCTTGTGCTGCACCAGATCCGGCTGCTGAAAGAACAGACGGCGTCCCCTGAAGGCGCCGCCGCCGGACTGATGGAGCTGTACGACCGGCTGATGACGTACGATGATCGCAAGCTTTCCTGGGATCCGGATCCCGGCTGCACCCATGTCCACATCGTGACGGGCGAATCCTTCGCAGGCAGCATGAAGCTGGCGCTGCGGGAGCTTGGCCGGGCAGATACGCACAAGATCGTCACGCTGAATGACAATTACGCCATCGGCCCGATCGGGGGCCTCGACACGCCGGAAGGCCGGCAGGCGCGGCGCGACTGGTTCAAGCACAACATCGCGGCCGCGCTTGAGGATGACGCGGATTCCGAAGCAGAATACGACGCGTTGCTCCGGAAACTGGATCAAATTCCGGAGCAGGCGGAAATCATCGTCTGGGCCAGCCGCAGCGTATATGAGCAGACGGGCATGCGGTACGCGCTGCATCTGCTCCGCCATAAGCCCAACGCCATCCGCGTATGCGACGCCTGCGCGATCTGCGATACGCTCGACAAGCGTCCCGATCATTCCGAAACCTACAGACGATCCGGTGAAATCGTGCCGGACAAGCTGCGGGAAGCGCTCCTGCAAGCGGAACACGGCAGCCGGCTGTCCGCCGGCGACATCCGGCGGCTTGCGGAAGAGTGGACGGCGATCGCGGAACAGGGCGGCGTGCTGCGCATCTGGCGGGACGGCGCGGTGCGGGAGGTTCCGGCGGATCATTTTGACCCGTACCTGCTGGAGATGCTGGAACAGGTGACGAACGCTGCCGATGCCGGCGGGTTTGTCAAAGCCGCACGCATGGTCGGGGCGGCCATCGGCCATTGCGAACAGGACATCGGTGACGCCTATTTTGAATACCGGCTGCGAGAGCTTATCTATGCAGGTGTCCTGGAGGTCCGGGGAATCCCGGCGGGGCTGCGCTATTACAGCGTCAGGCGAAAATAGTCCCTTACCTTCTCCGCTCCGCCGCGCTGATGCCGCCCATGGACGCAGCCGTCTCCCCCGCCTTCGGCAATGTCAGCACAAACCGCGTCCAACGGCCGCCGCTGTCGAGCTCGAGTCTGCCGCCATGCTTCTCCGCGATATGCCTGGCGATGGTCAAACCGAGCCCCGATCCGCCGTCGCTCTTGCGCGCGGCGTCGCCGCGGACGAACGCTTCGAACACACGGGCGCGCAATTCGGCGGGAATGCCGATGCCATTATCGGCGACCTCAAGCCGCACTTCGCCGGGACCGTCGATGAGCGACAGCCGTACATGCGTCCCCGGCTGGTTGTATTTCAGCGCGTTCGCCAGCAGATTCGAGATCGCCCGGTACAGCAGTTTCGCATGAATCGGCACGGGCAGTTCGTCCGCCGGGATGTCGCATTCGAACACCATCCCCTTCTCCTCGAACAGATCGTAATGGTCGACGGCCATTTCGCGCGTGAACTCCGCCAGATCGCATGTCGTCTTGGCGACGGGATAGTCGGGGACCTCCAGCTTCGCCAGCTCGAACACGTCGTCGATCAGTTCCGAGACCAGCTTCGTCTTGCCGTGGATGAGGCCGAGCGTCCGCTGCCGCGCGGCTTCATCCTTGATGACCCCGTGCTGAAGCGCCTCCGCGTAACCCCGGATCGTCGTGATCGGCGTCCTCAAATCGTGCGAAATATGAACGAGCATCCGCTGCTTGCTCTCGGCCATCCGCCGGTTGTCCGCTTCGGCTTGCTCCAGCTTTTCCGCCATCTTGTTGAAGCTCTCCTGGATTTGCGCAAGCTCGTAATTCGCTTCGACGCGAAGCCGCTCATGGTAGCGCCCGTCCGATATGCTGCGGATGCCCGCGGCAATCGCGCCGAGCGGGTTGGTCAATCTGACCGCGGTCAGGCGGCTGTACACGTACACGTTGAGCCCGAACAGCAGGACGAACAACGCCCCCGTCTCGGCCAGCGCGATCCAGAAGATGTTCCAGTTGGCCGCTGTCATCTCGCTCAGCACGACATCCGTCCGGACATGCTGTTTCGGCAGCCTGACCAGGACGTACCGGCGCTCTCCGTCATTCGTATGGAATGGCGCGATCGACGCGTAGAACGGATTGTCGTCCGTATCATGAAACAGCGCGTTCAGCTCCCGCTCCGTATAGCCCGCCGCCGCACCGTCCCGCTTCTCCCCCCTGACCTCCAGAATCCGCAGCTGCTCGTCGAGAATTTCCACCCAGCCATCCACCGCCTCGATCGCATCGGTCCGGATATCGGCCTGATCCGGACGGGCGATGGCATGGGCCTGAAGCAGCGACATATCTTCGGCGGGCATCCGCGCGTTGGTCCTCGCCACGAAAAACAGCAGCAACACGATGAAGCTTACGCCAAGCGACAGGGAAAAAAGGATATAGCTCCTGAGCAGCATCCCGGACAGCTTTCTCGGTTTACGGCGCATTGAGTTCTTCCTTCTTCGCGAACCGGTATCCGAGCCCGCGAACCGTACGGATGTAAAAGGGCTCCCGCGGCGAATCCTCGATCTTGTCCCTGAGCCGGCTGATCTGCACCATAATGGTGTTGTCATCGGCGATATACGAATCGGACCACACCTGCTCGAATATTTGTTTCTTCGTATAAATGCGCCCCGGCTTGCTCATGAACAGCTTCAGCAGCTTGTATTCTATCGCGCTCAACACGATCGGCTCCCCCCGCTTGTACAACAGGCACGCTTCATGATCCAGGACCAGCTCGCCAAGCCTTGTTTCCGCGGCAACCGCGTTCGACCCCGTTCCCGCCGCACCCGCTTCGTTAAATTCATACGTTCTCCGCAAATGCGCCTGGATTCGCGCCACAACTTCCAATGGACTGAACGGCTTGGAGATAAAATCGTCCGCGCCGAGACCAAGTCCGGCAATTTTGTCCGCTTCCTGATTTTTCGCCGACAAGACAATCACGGGGATCGTGGAAGACTTCCGTATCCATTGAAGGAGCTTGAAACCGTCCACATAAGGCATCATGATGTCGATCACCGCCAGGTCGATCGACGCGCGGGCGAACATCTCCATCGCGGCCTGTCCGTCAGAGGCTTCGAGAACGTCATAGTCCGGCTCGAGAAATAGTTTCAGCATGTCCACGATGTCCTGTTCGTCATCGACCAGCAGTATCGTTTTGCGCATCGCCGCACCACCTCACCACCTCGTAATGTTCGCACCGCGCGTCCGATCTCCTGCCATGTAAGGATAATTTAAGGAAGGCGACAGGAGGCGGAAAGACACGGATTCTATCCTGAGCTTGGCAGCAACATTCACCTGGGAGAGAGGTCATGAAATGGCTGAAACCAAGCTTTCTGAACGTGTCTTGAACCGGACCTGGCGGAAGCGGCTGATGACGACCGTCCGGCGTCTGCCTCCGCTGTCTCCGGGATGGAAGGGGGCGGCGATCGCGCTCTCCGGAACCGCCGGCATCCTTTTTCTCGTCCAGAGCTATCTTCTGATCGGGTCGCGGGGACCGGGGGATTACGTGATCGGAACCGCCGTGTTCCTGCTCGCCATCGCGCTGATCAGCGGCGGTATCGCGGGCCTGCTGCATGTTGCCAAGCGCATCCCTTCAAGGTACATCGGCCCGGCGATTGCTTCCTTCATCCTGTTGTTCATCAGCTTCATCGGCCCGATGACGGTGATGGTGATCGTCACCTTGTCCATACTGGCGGGCTGCTCCTTGTCGGGTGCGCTTGTGTGCCGGTGGATGCGGGGCGCGTATCGCGAGGCGAAGACGCTGAAGAAGACGGCGGCCGGCATCGCCGCGGCAGTGACAGCCGTGATGACGATCGGCATCGGAACCTGGCTGGTCGATGACGGGCGCGCGAAGCTGGCCAAGCCTTACCGGCTGTCGGTCACGAAGCCGGCTGAACGTTACCCGGCCGTGCTGGACAATCCGGCGGAGCCGGGGCCGTATCCGGTGCGCACCTTGACCTACGGGAGCAAGGACAGCTACCGCGCCGTCTTCAACGCGGAAGATTCGCTCGTCACGGAGCCGGTGGACGGCTCGGCCTTCGTGGCGAACTGGTCCTCCCTCCGTACGAAGACATTCGGCTTCGGACCTGAAGCGATGCCGTTAAACGGGCTCGTCTGGTATCCGGACGGCGACGGGCCGTTCCCGCTCGTGATGATCGTGCATGGCAATCATCTCGCCACCGATTATTCGGACCCGGGGTATGCCTATCTGGGGGAACTGCTGGCGAGCCGCGGCTATATCGTCGTGTCGATCGACGAAAATTTTCTCAATACGTCGCCCTTCGACGACCTGTTCATGCTGAACGTGCTGGAGAACGAAAACCCGGCACGCGGCTGGCTCATGCTGGAGCACCTGAAGGTGTGGGAAGAATGGAACGGGACGGAAGACAATCCGTTCCACGGCAAAGCGGACATGGGCCGGATCGCGCTGATCGGCCATTCCCGCGGCGGCGAGGCGGTGACCGTGGCGGCGGCTTACAACCGGCTGCCGGCATCGCCGGAGAACGGCGGCATCGCGTTCGATTACGGTTTCGGCATCCGATCCGTCATCTCGCTGGCGGGCACTGACGGCCAATACGAGCCGGCGGGCCGGCCGACGGAGCTGACCGACCTGAACTACCTCGCCCTTCAAGGCTCCCACGACATGGATGTCAGTTCCTTCGCCGGAGCCGCACAGTACAGCCGGATCGGCTTTACGCCGGGCAGCGACTATTTCAAAGCGTCGGTCTATATCTACGGGGCCAATCACGGACAATTCAACACGGTATGGGGCCGCAGCGATGCGCCGGGACTCGGCAACCTGCTGTATAACCGAGCCCAGCTGATCCCGCAGGAAGAGCAGCTGCAGGCAGCGAAGGTGCTGATCTCGTCCTTCCTCGAGGCAACCTTGTACGAGAAGACGGAATATCGCGCGATCTTCCAGGATCTCGGCCACGCAAGGGAATGGCTGCCGGATACGATGTACATCCACGATTATGCGGATTCCCGGACGACGCTCGTCAGCACCTTCGACGAAGATATCGATCTCACCACGACCACGCTGCCCGGCGGTCAACTGATTGGCGAGCAGCTGGCGGAATGGAAAGAAGAAAAGGTCGAAATGAAATTCGCCCCCGGTCCGTACAGCGCCGTTCGCCTCGGATGGGACCGGGACCGGGCCCGCGGCACGCCCTCCTATACGATCGTTCTGCCCGATACCGGGCTTGCCGTCCCGCCGGATGGCTCGATCGTCTTCTCCGTGGCGGACCGGTCGGAGGCGCGGGAAGAAATGACGGATCTGACCGTACAGGTCGAGGATGTGCACGGCAACACCGCTTCCATGCCGCTGAGCGCCGCCGGAGGCTTGCTACCGATGCTGGAAGGCGGTATTGTGAAATGGCCGTTGACGTCGCTGATGCCGACCAGGGAGCCGGTATTTCAAACCTTCGCATTCCGGCTGTCCGACTTCGGCCGCGTCAACCCGGCGTTCCAGCCGGAGCGGCTCAGCCGGATCCGCCTCGTATTTGACAAAACCGCCGCAGGCTCCATTTATCTGCGCGATGTCGGCATTCGTGACGACGTTGCCGTCAGCCATGCGGACGAATGAGAGATTGGAAAAGTTGACCATCCATAACCCTATGACAACGACAAAGAGGTGCTGACTGTGAAAAAAGTGTTCGCCGCATTGGTGCTGGGACTGGCGGCAGGTGCCGTACTGGGATTGCAGCAGACGATGACCTTGACCCCTGATCAGGAAGCTATGATCGTCGCCCAACTGGGTTCGAAGCAAGTGCTTGTGCTGCTCGCCATGCTGCAGACCGCGGCATGGGCGAGTGTTGCCGCCCTGGCGGGAGCGTGGGCTTCACCGAAAGTCAACCTGAACAAACCGTTTGTTGTCAGCAGAAGAAGCATTGCTGCGGCGGCAGGCATCGGACTGTTGTCGGCCGGCTTGATCGCCATTCCGGAAAAGCTGATATTCGCGGAAGCGTTGGGGCTCCCGGATCGTTTTGAGTTTTCCTGGCTGTACTTTCTCGGGAGCGTGCTCTACGGAGGCGTCATCGAGGAAATTCTTCTCCGGTTCGGGCTCATGACGGTCATCGTCTGGCTGCTCGGCCGGCTGATGAAATCCGCGGATCGCAGCGGCGTCTATATCGCGGGAATCATCATTGCCGCATTCGTTTTTGCAGCAGGACATCTTCCTGCCGCTGTGCAACTGTTCGGTTTCAGCGCCGTGACCGTCACCCGCACGATGCTGCTGAATTTCCTGCCAGGCATCGGATTCGGCTATCTGTACTGGAAACACGGACTGGCCTATGCGATGCTCGGACATATCTCCACCCATGTCATCAATCAGTTGATCCTGCTTCCGGTATTGTTCAATGTCATGTAACCCATGCCTGGCCCGGTCCCGATGCGGACCGGGTTTTCTTTTCCACTCCTTCTCTTCTTTCTCCCCCGCCCCCAAACCCTCTATAATAAACCCATGGAGGGACGGCCATGTTCAAGATCATGATCATCGAAGACGATCTGACGATCGCCCGAACGATCAGCGAGCACCTCAGCCAATGGGGCTACGACGCAACCTGCATCACCGAGTTCCACAACGTGGCAGACCAGGTGCTGCGCGCAGAGCCGCAGCTTGTGCTGCTCGATATCGCGCTCCCCTTCTACAACGGCTTCCATTGGTGCAGCGAGATCCGCAAGTTCTCCAAGGTGCCGATCATCTTCATTTCTTCCGCCTCCGACAATATGAACATCGTCATGGCGATGAATATGGGCGGCGACGACTTCATCGCGAAGCCGTTCGACCTGCACGTGCTGACGGCGAAGGTCGGCGCGCTGCTCCGCCGCACCTACTCCTTCCAGGGGCAGGTGAACGTCCTCGAACACAACGGCGTCGTGCTGAACCTGAATGACGCCACGCTGACGTATCAGAACCACAAGATCGAGCTGACGAAGAACGATTTCAAGATCGTGCAGCTCCTCATGGAGAACGCCGGCCGGGTCGTCTCGCGGGACGAGATGATGCAGCGGCTGTGGGAAAGCGATCAATTTATTGACGACAATACGCTGACCGTCAACATTACGCGGCTGCGCAAGAAATTGGCCGAAGCGGGGCTGGAACAATGGATCGTCACGAAAAAAGGGCTCGGCTATCTGGTGGAATGAGCATGAGCCGCTGGAAACTGCTCGCCGCCTACGTCAAGCAGAATCTCCTCCTGATCCTGACGGCCGCGGGATCGGCGGGCATTTTTCTTGCGGTCATCGCCTTGTACCAACTGCCGGCCGAAACGGTCGGTTACGCCTCGGTGCTGACCGCGCTTTTCCTGCTCGCCGTCGGCTTCATTCGCTTCCGTCATTTCTGTCTGAAACACCGGGCGCTGGAAGAACTGCGCGGCCAGATTACCGTACCCGCCGTGCCGCTGCCCGAAACCGCGAGCCTGATCGAACGGGACTACCAGGAACTGATCCGCCTGCTCGACAAGGAGCGCGGCAGGATTGTCTATGACAAAGACCGGGCATTCCAGGAGATGGTGGAGTACTATACGATCTGGGCGCACCAGATCAAAACGCCCATCGCCGCCATGCGGCTGCTGCTCCAGACCGACAGCGCCCCCGACAAGGACGAGCTGGCCGAGCAGCTGTTCCGCATCGAGCAATATACGGAGATGGTGCTGCAATTCATCCGGCTGGGGGGCACCGGAACGGATTTCGTGTTCCGCACGGTATCGCTGGACGACTGCATCAAGCAGGCGGTGCGGAAATACGCCAAATCGTTCATTCGCAAGCAGATCAGGCTGAACTACGACCCGGTCGACGCCGAGGTCCTGACGGATGAGAAGTGGCTCGTCTTCGTCCTCGAGCAGCTGCTCTCCAACGCGCTGAAATATACCCCACAGGGGGAAATTTCGATCTACATGCATCCAAACCGGCCGCAAGCGCTGGTTATTGAGGATACCGGCATCGGCATCGACCCGGCCGACCTGCCGCGCGTGTTCGAGCACGGGTACACCGGGTTCAACGGCCGCGCGGACAAGAAATCGACCGGCATCGGCCTCTATCTGTGCAAGCGCATCATGGACAAACTGTCCCACACGATCGAGATCGAGTCCGAGGTCGGCCGGGGCACGAAGGTGATCCTCGGCTTGGAGAGCGCCCCGCTGGATGTGAGGTAGCGGGCTTTGCCCTGCAGACTGCGCCGCAATCTTACAAACATGTAAGCTTACCTGAGAAAATGTAAGCCAAGCTTAAGGCTGCGCATTTTCTTTTTTTGTACGATGGAGGTGTGGAAATCAGCGAAGGAGGAACAACCATGGCACTCTTGGATGTGCGAAATCTGAAGAAGGTGTACACGACCCGCTTCGGCAAGCACCAGGTACAGGCGCTGTCGAACGTGTCCTTCACGATAGAAGAAGGCGAGTTCGTCGCGATCATGGGGGAATCCGGCTCGGGCAAGACGACGCTGCTCAACATTCTTGCGGCGCTCGATCAGCCGACCAGCGGGGAGGTGCTGCTCGCCGACAAAAGCATGACGTCCATTCCGGAGAAGGAAATTTCCGCGTTCCGCCGGGATCAGCTCGGATTCGTGTTCCAGGACTTCAACCTGCTCGATACGTTCTCGCTGCGGGACAATATTTTCCTGCCGCTGGTGCTGGCCGGAAAATCCTACAAGGAGATGAGCTCACGGCTCCTCCCGATCGCCCGGACGCTCGGGATCTCGGAGATCCTGGACAAATTCCCGTACGAAGTGTCCGGCGGACAGAAACAGCGGGCGGCCGTCGCCCGGGCGCTGATCACCCATCCGCGCATCATTCTGGCCGATGAGCCGACCGGCGCGCTGGACTCGCGGTCCAGCGACGAGCTGCTGAATCTGTTCGGCGAGATCAACCGCCAGGGGCAGACGATTCTGATGGTCACGCACAGCGCGAAGGCGGCCAGCCACGCGAACCGGGTCATGTTCATCAAGGACGGGGAAGTGTTCCATCAGATCTACAAAGCTTCGAAATCGCGGCACGAATTCTACCAGAACATCTCGGACGCGCTGACCGTGATCGCGACAGGCGGTGACCGCCGTGAGTAAAGGGTTCTACACGAGGCTCGCCGTCACCAACATCCGCAAAAATTCGAAGACGTATTTCCCGTACATTCTCGCCAGTTCCGCGACGGTCATGATGTTCTACAACCTGCTGTACCTGTTGCTGTCCAAAGATGTGAACAGCATGCACGACAGCTCGACATTGTCCGCGGTGCTGGGGCTCGGCAGCATCGTCACCGGCATCTTCGCCTTCATCCTGCTGCTGTACATCAACAGCTTCCTGATCAAACGGCGCAAGAAAGAGTTCGGGCTGTTCAACATCCTGGGCATGGAGAAGAAGCATATCGCCCGGATCATGCTGCTCGAGACGGTGATGATCGGCCTGCTCTGCATCGGGCTGGGCCTGATCGCCGGCGTGCTGTTCAGCAAGCTCGCCCTGCTGCTCCTGCTGAAAATTTTGGCGATGAACGCATCCTTCGGCTTTGAAGTCCCGCTTCGGGCGGTTTCCATCACCGTCATCTTGTTCGGCGCCATTTTCCTGATCAACCTGGTGTACAACGTCTTCCAGGTGCATGTGTCCAAGCCGATCGAACTGCTGAAGGGCGGCAATGTCGGGGAGAAAGAACCGCAGACCAAATGGCTGATCGCGCTCACCGGCGCGGCCGCGCTGGGCGGCGGGTACTTCATTGCCCTTACGGTGAAATCGCCGCTCGCGGCCCTCAATCTGTTCTTCGTCGCGGTCATTCTGGTCATCATCGGGACGTACTGCCTGTTCACGGCCGGCAGCATCGCGGTCCTGAAGGCGCTCCGGCGGAACAAGCGGTTCTACTACCGCACCAATCCGTTCATCGCCGTGTCCGGGATGATCTACCGGATGAAGCAGAACGCCGCGGGCCTCGCGAGCATCTGCATCCTGGCCACGATGGTCATCGTCATGGTGTCGTCCACCGTGTCCCTGTACATCGGACTGGAAGACTCTCTCCGCACCAATTACATTCGGGAAATCTCCGTGTCCGCGAGCGATGTAACTTACGACGATATCAAGCAAGTGGATGACGCGATTGCCGAAACCGTGAAAATCAGAGGGCTGTCCATCCACAATCCGATCCGTCTGCGCTATGCGTCGGAAGCGGCGATTCAGGACGGGAATGCGTTCACCGGGATCCGAAGTGCGGGTTTCAGCAGTTCCGGCCTCTCCATGCTGATGTTCATCACGGCGGAAGAATATCACCGGATTGAAGGCGTCAGCGTCGAGCTGTCCGAAGGCGAAGCGCTCGTGTATATCGTGAAGGGTAAGCTGCCAGGCGAAACGCTGGACTTCGGCGGCTATTCCCTGAACATCCGCGGCCGGTTGGACAAGATGGAGACGATTGAAGAGTTCTCTCCCCTCAAGAACAGCATGCTGGCGCAGAGTTACGTGATCGTCACGGCCGATGAACAGGATCTGAACCGCGCCCGGCAGGCTTTGAACGAGGGCGAAGAATGGCTTCCGGGTTTCCAATACAACTACCTGTTCGATACGAAGGCGGACCGGAAGGCGCAGGCCGACCTCGTGTCCTCGCTGCAGTACGTGATGAGGGATCTGTCCGTTCACGTATTCGTGGAAGGACGTGAAGCGTCGAAAAATGAATTCATCTCGCTGTACGGCGTACTGTTCTTCCTCGGCTTGTTCCTGGGCGCGCTGTTCATCCTGGGCACGGTGCTGATCATTTACTACAAGCAGATTTCGGAAGGGTACGATGACAAGGAGCGCTTCGCGATCATGTCGAAGGTCGGCCTGAGCCGCGGCGAGATCAAGAAAACGATCCGCTTCCAGGTGCTGTCCGTGTTCTTCCTGCCGCTCATCATGGCCGTCATCCATATCGCCGCGGCGTTCCCGGTCATCTGCAAACTGCTGACCATCTTCAATATGACCAACGTCCCGCTGTATGCGATCTGCACCGCGCTGACCATTCTGGTGTTCGCGGTCTGCTATGCGATGATCTACAGCCTGACGGCGCGGACGTATTACCGGATCGTTCGTTAAAATGGAGCATATCAATCAAGAGCCTGCCCCTCGGCAGGCTCTTGCCGTTCCATGCCCTCACTCCGCTTCCGACGCGAACGCGTAGTGGTTGCGGCCGCCGTGCTTGACGCGATACAGCGCCTTGTCCGCATTGTTGAGCAGGGTGTCGCTGTCGCGGCCGTGTTCCGGATAGAAACTCACGCCGATGCTGATGTGAATCGGATGGCTTTCCCCGCCCGCGGCCAGCGGATTGCCGGCCAGATGCGCGCGCAGCTCGCCAATCTTCCGAACCACCCGGTCCTCCGAGGCGGACCGGAAGAAGATGATGAATTCGTCACCGCCGAGGCGCGCGGCAAAGTCGTCCCCCGACAGCATGGCACGGATCGAATCGGCAACCTGGAGCAACGCACGGTCGCCGGCCGAATGCCCGAACCGGTCATTGATCGCCTTGAACCGGTCGAGGTCGAAGATCATCACCGCCAGACGCTCGCCGGACGGCCCGGCCTCGGCCAATGCCTTGCCCAGCTGCTCGAAGAAATGCTTCCGGTTCGGCAGCTTCGTGAGCATGTCGTGATACGCCATGAACTCCAGTTCCCGCCGGTCGGCCATCTGGGCGGTGACATCCCGCATGATCAGAATCAGGTGGGGACGGTAATCGACCGATACGTAGTCCCCGTCGATGACGAGTTCGACCGGGCCGGCTCCGCCATGGACGGACAGGGCGACGTCCTGGATGGCCGTTTGGTTCCGGATGCGGTGAAGCAGCTCGCCCTGCAGCATATTCGAAATGTTCCCGTGACGGATATTGAGCGCCGCGAACAACTTCCGGGCGGCGGGATTCGCTTCCCGCACATGGCCGTCGAGGTCCGTGAGAACGATGGCGGCGGGGCTCATGTTGAACAGTTTCTCGAAACGGATCTCCACATGGTTCAGGAACTCGTATTTTTTCATCGTATGGCGGAGGAACACGCACCACACCCAGGTGCCGTAAATGTAGGGATACGGGGGCAGGTAGCCTTTGAAATCGATCGTTCCGATCACCAGATTGAAGAACACGGTGATCAGCACGCCGTAAATCAATTGCTTGTAAATTTCGCGGAGCTCCTTCTGGCCGGTATGGACGATGCCCCGCCACAGGATGAAGATGTAGACCGCGTTGAACACGTTGCTTCCGAACATGGCGACATAGTAGGCCGTATTGTACTCCGGCATCTTCCAGATGCCCGCTTGTTGGAAAGCGCTTCCCGATACCATCTCGTCATTGAGGAACAGATTGAGGATCACCAGTGCCGTCGGCAGGTAAAAAAGCCAGGGGTAGATGAATTTCGGGAATCGGTGCTCGATGTTCGTCAGCTTGACAAACAGATGCAGGCCCAGCCCGACGATCGTAATCCCCGACACGCTGAACCACGCCGCCGTGATGATCGGGCTGTATTCAATGGGCAGATAATGCCGGACGAATTCCTCGAGGAACATGGACAGGCAGCAGGCGATGATGCCGCCGACCAGCAGATACTCCGTTCTCTTGCGGCTGCGGGACAGCACATCCATCAGAATGTAGACAAAGTAGACGATCGGCACGAAATGGGTCACCAACGGAGCGACGGAAACCGCCAGGGACATCGTTTCACCATTCCTTCTGCTGATTGGGGATGCCGCAGATGTTCCGCAAGCTCCGTTCTATTGTACACCCATTCGGGAAGATTCGACAGATGACCCCTGTCAGTTTTGCCCCGATTTTCGCTTCACGGACGTGATGAGCGCGGCCAGCATGAGCGGAATGATGCCGACGGTCATGACGATAAACGGCCATACCACGTAAATGGAAAAGACAAATTCGGCTTCCGACCGGAACATCGTCATGGAAAGCAGGAAGGCAATGAACGATATGGCCGGCAGCAGCAATTTGTCGTCGTCCAGTTTGAAGAAGCGGACCGTAACATGATTGAGAATGTAAAGCACGATGGTGGCTTTCATGAAGGAGCCGGAGATCAGGGCGATGCCGACAACCGCTTCAAGGCCGAGCAAGAAATTGCCGATCTCGATCAGCCGCGCGACGGCGAAAAGGGAGAACTTCCGGTCGCCGGCCAGCGGTCCGAGGGTCATCAACGTAATGATGACGACGGTCAGCAGCAGGAGCCAGCTCAAGGCGGTCATGGCATACAGCCACTTCCCCGCATCCCGCCTGCTGTCCTTCCTTACGAACGGCAGGATGACCGCGAACAGGAACAGCTCCGCGATGGGAAAGCCGGACGAGAAATAGATGCCGTGAAGGACCGGCTTGATCCCTTCGGCAAACTGGGGAAGCAGCGCCTCGGTCTTTGCGCTCGGAATCGCCAGAAGGACGATCACCACAACGGCCAGCATCATGGAGGCCGTCAACAGAAAATACATCCGCCCCATGACCTCGATGCCGGCATGCACGGTATAGGCGGCGACAATGATCGTCAGCCCGTTGAACACGTACATCGGGGTTTCCACCATCATGGTGTTGTTGAAGAAGTTCCCGATCCCGAGGACAATATAGCTGAACATGAGAAACAGCATCAGAATCAGCAGCGCGATGAACACGCCGGCGATCCATCTGCCGAAGACGCGGTTCAAATGGGCGGTGTATCCATCGTCCGGATAGCAGCGGAACAAATACAGAACCAGACTCAGGAGCAGCATGCCCAACAAGGCGGACACGGTGATGGAAAGCCAGGCCATGTTGCCGGCGAACTGGGTCATCGGGTTCGGAACATAGACGATGGATGATCCGACCATAAAGCTGATATACAAGATGGCCAATTGTCCGGCACTGATGGTCTGCTTGCCGAGCTCCTTCATCAAGCGATGCCTCCGTTCGGAATCTGTGATTCTCCTTTACCGGCGCCCCATATTTCGTCTCAGCAAGGTGATGAGCGCGGCCAGCATGAGCGGAACGATGCCCACGGTCATGACGATAAACGGCCATCCGACCTGAACGGCAAAGCTGAATTCGTCCTCTGTCCGGAACATCGTCATGGACAGCAGGAAGGTAATGAACGATATGGCCGGCAGCAGCAATTTGTCGTCGTCCAGCTTGAAGAAGCGGGCTGTCACATAATTGAGAATGAATAGCACGATGGTGGCTTTCGTGAAGGAACCGGCAATCAGGGCGATGCCGACAATGGCTTCAAGGCCGACCATGAAATTCCCGACCTTGATCAGCCGCGCGACGGCATAAAGGGAAAACTTCCGGTCGCCGGCCAGCGGCCCGAGGGTCATCACCGTTATGAGGATGACGATCAGCAGCAGAAACCCGCTCAAGGCGGTCATGGCATACAGCCACTTCCCCGCATCCCGCCTGCTGTCCTTCCTTACGAACGGCAGGATGACCGAGAACAGGAACAGTTCCCCGAAGGGAAAGCCGAATGAGAAGTAAATGCCGTGAAGGACAGGCTTGATTCCTTCGGTGAACAGGGGAAGCAGCGTCTCGGTTCTTGTGAGCGGAACCGCCAGAAAGACAATCAGCACGACGGCCAGCATCATGGAACCCATCAGCAGAAAGAACATCCGCCCCATGACTTCGATGCCGGCATAAACGGTATAGGCGGCAACAACGATTGTCAGCGTGTTGAACACATACATCGGGGTTTCCACCATCATGGTATTGGTGAAGAAGTCCCCGATGTCAAGGATAATATAGGCCAACATGAGAAACAGCATCAGGATCAGCAGCACGATGAACACGCCGGCGATCCATCTGCCGTAGACGCGGTTCAAACAGGCGGTGTACTCGTCGTCCGGATAGCAGCGGAACAAATACAGAACCAGGCTCAGGAGCAGCATGCCCATCAAGGCGGACACGGTGATGGAAAGCCAGGCCATGTTGCCGGCGAAATGGATCATCGGATTCGGAATATTGATGATGGACGATCCGATCATATAGCTGACATACAAGATGGCCAATTGTCCGGCACTGATGGTCTGCTTGCCGAGCGCCCTCATCCTCAAGCGCAGCCTCCGTTCGGGGATCATCAGGTTTGTTCGAGCCATTTCACGATGAGATGGGCGATTCGTCCGAGCGACTGGTTGGCCAGATCATGCAGGTTGGGCCAGTCGCTGTCCGTAAGGTACATCACAGCCAGATAAAGGGCCGGCACGCCGAACGATGCCAGAATCCATCTTTCGCGCCGGCCGGAGCGTCTGACGCGCGATGCGTTTACGGCGAACAAGGCAACGCCCGTAAGGAGCAGGACGAGCACGCGCTCCATCATGGATTTGCACCCCCAATCGGTTCAGTCCTCCCCGATGCGGGAGAATGGTCTGGGATTCATCATCTTCGAATTCATGATGTCCACCTTGACGTTAATCTCGATCGGCATGCGGGCGTAACGTTCCGGCCATTCCGGCTTCAATTTTTTCCACCGGGAAGGATGGCGCAGATAAAGTTTGTGTCCGATGCCGAGCACGTCCGTTTTTTTCTTCTGTATCGTGCTTACGACGGATTCCATTTGTTCTTTGAAATGCCGCTCGGCTTTCTTCGCGTACCGGTCTTCGTCCGCCATGTTCCGGATCGTGGTGCAGACCAGTTCCCCGATCGAAGCCTTGATGTTCACATCGATCCGGGCGGACACCGTATCGCCCCGGAGCATCGGCGTGATCTTCGAATTCGCCTGCACAACTTCAAGGGTTTCCGACAGTTTGCTTTCCCGGCCGCACGGAATATCCAGAATGCCATAATGGTACTCATTGGCCAGCAGCAACAAATACGCCGCTTTGTCCGGTGCGATCCTTCCGACCATCTTGTCCGGCTTCGCCAGCACAATGCCCTGCACGACGTCTTGCTTGTATTCCGGTTCGGTCACGATGACGGGGAGCATGGCGCTTTCGGACTCGCTTTTGAGCTGGAACGCCAGATCCAGAATGGTGGTATTGATGGTTCTCCCCGCAAGGTAGTGCGAGAAATCCAACTGTTTGAACACCTGGCTGCCGACCGTATTCTCGATCATGGGTCGGCCGGTCAAGTAATCCCGCGCTTTCCCTTTGGTGATCATGATGGGTGTGCCGAGGCGAATTTCCGGATCGCGAAAGAAAAAATCGAGAATGCTGCTCAGCCTCTCCCGCGCGACCTCTTCGCTGATCAGAATGATCTGGATATGGCTGAATTGGGAGTGCCGGCCGGACACGGTCTTGGTACTGCGTATGATCTCCGACACGCTCGAGCCGTCCAGCGTAATATTGACAAAGGCCGAAGCCTGGCTCTGGTTGGAAGGCGCGCCGAATTGGCTGGCCGGTCTGTAGATCTGGGACGTCATATGAAGGACGTCCCTGTCTCCTTTGTCAATGGCAAGGGCCAGGACAAAGGCCCGTTCGGTCAGCTCCATCTGGCTCCAGCATCCGGTGAGCAGCAGCATGATGCCGGCCCATGCAATAAGAGAGCCCCACGCCTTCATGCCGCATCCTGCCCCGATTTGTTGAGGTCCGCGGCTTTGAACAGCAAGCCGAACTTGCGCGGGCGGAACGGTCCGACCGGATCAAAGTACGGCTCTCCGAGCGAACGGAGCGAACACAGGTGCATCAGCAGCAGCAGAATGCCGATCATGAGCCCGAACCCCCCCAGCGATGCCGCTAGCAAAATAAACGGAATTTTCAAGAGCCGCAGCGCGATGGCGAAATTGTACTGCGGGATGGAGAAGGAAGCGATGCCCGTCAGCGCGACAACGACGATCATCATCGGGGAAGCGATGCCCGAATCGATGGCCGCCTGGCCGATGATCAGCGCCCCCACGATGCTGACGGCGGAACCGACGGCCTGCGGCAGGCGTATGCCCGCTTCCCTCAAGAGTTCGAAGAAAAACTCCATGATGATGACCTCGATGACGGCCGGAAACGGAATGCCCTCCCGCGTGTTCGTAATGGCGAGCAGAAGCACGGTCGGGATCAGCTCGGAATGAAAGGTTGTCAGCGCGACATAAATGCTGGGCAGGAACAGCGCGATAAGAAACGCCGCAATCCGCAGCATTCGGATCAAAAAGGTAAAGCCCCTGCGGTGATAGTAGTCCTCGATGGATTGCAGAAATTCGACAAACAGCGCAGGGCAGATCAGCACCACGCCCGACCCTTGCGTCATGACGATGATTTTCCCCTCGAGCAGGGCCAGGGTGGCCGCGTCGGTCCGCTCCGTGTAACGGCATTGCGGGAAAGGGGACCAGGCGGAATCCTGAATCAGCTTCTCCACCATGGTCGTATCGATCAGCTCGCAGTCTTTCACCTTGACGATGCGTTGTTCAAATTGCTCAAGAACCGTGGGCGAAACAACGCCGTCCAGATAGCCGTACACAACCTCTTTCCCCGTCTTCCGGCCGGCACTGGGAATCTTGACGATCTTGAAATCCGGCGTCTGCAGCCGCAGCCGCAGCAAGCCGACGTTCAAGGACAGTTTCTCGACCGTGCCTTCCCGCGGTCCGATCGCCGCCCGTTCGGCGGAGGGCTCGTCCACGCCCCGGGTTTCCAGCTTCAGCCCGTCGAAACTGACGGCGCGGTCCCAATGTTCCATGAAAAAGACGACATGCCCCTGCAGCACCATGCGGACGACCGCATCCAGGGAGTCATGAATGAAGTAGGAGCGGTCAATCGTGCCATGAAATTCAAACCATTCCCGGATCCTCTCCGAAGTGATCATCTCCCCGTTGCCCCTCCGGCGCATCTCCAACTTCTGCAGCACGGACAGGATGTCGGACGAGCTCTGTTGGTCGGCAAGGGTTTCACAATACACAATCCATGCCGAGCAGCACATGTCCGGCCCGGCGGCGATGTGCTCGTACACGATGTCTGCGCAATTTTTGAAAATGTCTTTCAGATGACGGATGTTCTCCCCGACGTCCTGCGATATGGGGAGATCCGTGATTTTGTAGGTCGGTTCGATGTTCATGGCCGCACCTTGTGCATGGAATGATTTTCACGTATCAGGTTTCGCCGTCGGGCGCAAAAATATGCAATGTTGGAAACCGGCGGGCATTTCGGATTCCACTTGACATAACACCTTTTGGTGTTATAATCAACGTAACACCTTAAGGTGTTATATTAGAGGCGGAGGTAGTTGGGATCCATGGAAGCACAGACAACGCTGCCTGAAATCCGGAAGGTTGTTGTGCTGGACGCGCCGATCGAGAAAGTATGGAAAGCGGTCGCCACATCGAAAGGAATTGCCGGATGGTGGATGGACAATACGTTCGAGCCCGTGGTGGGCCATGAGTTCGTGCTTCACACCGGACATTTCGGGGATTCTCCATGCAAGGTGACGGAGGTGGACCCTCCCCGGCGCGTCGGTTTTGACTGGGGGAAAGACTGGCATATCACGTTTGAACTGAAGGCGCTGGAGGACGGCAAGACCGAATTCACCCTCATTCATTCCGGATGGGACCCCGGGAAGGTGACCGAGTTCGGCCAGCCGCACCCCGTCGTGCGCGGCATCATGGACGGCGGATGGGAGAAGATCGTCAAGGCAGATCTCCCCGCCCATATCGGAAGGATGGCTTGAATTGGCCCATCCCGCTGCCAAGCATGACGTCTTCCACGCCATTGCGGACCCTACCCGCAGAAGCATGCTGATCCTGCTGGCGGACAGGGAGATGGCGATCGCCGAGATTGCGGGACGCTTCCCGATCACGCGCACGGCCGTGAACAAGCATCTGCATGTGCTGTCGGATGCGGGACTTGTCCGCAGCCGGCGGGTCGGGCGTGAGACGCGGTACAGGCTGCGGCCCGACCCCCTGGTCGAATTGAAGCGGTGGCTGGCCTTCTTCGAGCAATACTGGGACGAGAAGATGGCCAATCTCAAACATTTCGTCGAGACGGTCGACGAGTAACGGAGCCGGTCGCATGCCCGGCTCTTTTCCCTGTCATTCTCTCTGGTAGCGCAGGCCGACCACGCCGTGCCGATAGGTTTTGCAGTCAACCGGTTTCAAGGCCTGCTGCTCGCGGAGATGATCAAAGTAACTCCTGCCGGCAACAACAAGAGATCCGCAGTGCGGAGCAATGCGTCGCATCCGCGCTGCGGACCTTTCATTCGGCTGTCTTACCGGACCGGCTGCTCGCTCCACGTCTTGCCGCCGTCCGTGGAATACAGCTTCACACCGTCCTCCACCTGGATCAACAGGCCGGCTTGGCCTGCCTCGCCGTCGATCACGCTCTCTTGCGCGCCTTCGTCAACGCCATGTTGCGAGGTGTAGAACTTCCGGCCGTCCGCTTCCCCGTCCGCGGGCGCGTTTCCTCTCGTGATGGTCACCTTGCCGCTTTCATCCGTCGTTTCCGTCACGCCTTCCGGCGCATCGGTGCTCCACGTCCTGCCGTCGTCCGTGGAGTATTGCTTCACGCCGTCTTCGACTTTGACCTGCAGCGTCGTGAACGGGCTGGATGCGGATACCGACACGGCGCCGATGGCGGCGACGAGCGCCCCGCATGCGATCAGCGTGCTCATGTTCTTGAATTTCATTTTCGCGGTCCCTCCGTTTTGTTTTTTTTTTCGCAGTCAGCGCTGTCCTGCACAACTGATCATAAAGGGCGAACCTTTAGCCAACCTTTAACTGTTCGGTGCTGTTGACTTGGACCATGGTTTAACCTTTATGATGGTCGTGTCGACAACCAACCGCCGATTTGGAGGCCTCCGAATGAAGTATTATTCCATCAGCGAAGCGGCAGCCCTGTGCAACATTCCGGAAACGACCCTGCGCTATTACGACAAGAAAGGCCTGCTGCCGCTGATCGAGCGGGATGAGGCGGGCAGGCGCATGTTCTCGGAGACGCAGATGGCGCTCCTGCAAACGGTCATTTGCCTGAAGAACACGCACATGCCGATCAGCAGCATCGTGGAAGGAGAAGCCACGCTCGAACTACGGCTCGACATGATGCGGGAACATAAACAGAAGGTGCTGCAAGAAATTGCGATGTTGACCGGATACCTGCCCGCCATTGACGAGAAAATCGACCGCTATCTCAAACAATTGGAGGAGAAAACCACGTGAGGCTCTCTGGAAATACGATCCTGATCACCGGCGGAGGCTCCGGCATCGGCCTGGCGTTCGCGGAAAGGTTCGCAAAATCGGGCAATCGCGTCATCATTTGCGGCCGGCGGGAACATGTTCTGCAGCAGGCGAGAGAGAAAATCCCCGGTCTCATAACGCGCGTGTGCGATCTGGATGCGGCATCCGAGCGGACGGCGCTGTTCGATTGGGTGACCGCCACCCATCCGGACGTGAACGTGCTGGTGAACAACGCCGGCATTCAGATGCGCTACAATGTGCTCAAAGCGGATGCGCGAAACCATTGGGACGATTACCGCAAAGAAATTACGACGAATCTCGAAGCGCCCTGCCATCTGGCCATGCTGTTCGCCCCCTATTTCGCGGCCAAGGAAACGGCGGCGATCATCAACGTCACCTCCGGCCTCGCTTTTACGCCATTGGCGATCGCCCCGATCTATTCGGCGACGAAGGCGGCGCTGCATTCCTTCACCGTAAGTCTGCGGCACCAGCTTTCCGAAACGGCCGTCGAAGTGATCGAAGTGGCGCCTCCTGCGGTCAATACCGATCTGGGCGGGACGGGACTGCATGCGCACGGAGAACCGCTGGATGCCTTCGCGGACGGCATTTTCGAAGCGCTGGCGGAGGGCAAGACGGAGATCGGTTACGGAACTTCCGCCGCCCGTCTGCGCATGTCCCGGGACGAAATCGACGCATACACGGAGAAAATGTATCAGGCGATGAAAGACGAGATCCGATAACCGCCGCGAGAAAAACCGCATCCGGAACAGAGAAAGCAGCTCACAGCGCTGGGCTGCTTTTTTCATTCGGCTGGTTAAGGTTATCTAAAGGTTTGCGATTTATAATGAGCCGATAGAGTTCTGGTGAACAGCGGGGGATGGCGGGATGCGGATATTGCTGGTCGAAGACGAGGTTGCGTTGGCGGAAGCGGTCGGCCAGGTGCTGCGGAAGAACGGGTACGCGGTTGATTTGTCTTTTGACGGGGAGGACGGACTGCACAACGGCCTTTCGGGCATTTACGACATGATCGTGCTGGACATCATGCTGCCCAAGATGGACGGCCTTCAAGTGCTCAGACAGTTGCGTGAAAACGAGATCGCGGCGCCGGTCATGCTGCTCACCGCGAGAGGCGAAACCGGGGACAGGGTGCAAGGACTCGACGCCGGGGCGGACGACTACCTGGCGAAACCTTTCCGGACGGAAGAACTGCTCGCGCGCCTGCGGGCGCTCGGCCGCCGAACGGCGCATTACCACAAGGACGGGCTGCTGACCTGCGGCGATCTCACGCTGGACCCGCTCGCCTATACGCTGCGTTGCGGGAGCGCCGAGATCCGGCTTCCCCCGAAGGAGTCGCAGCTTCTGGAGTGGCTCATGCGGCGGAAAAACCTCGTCACGTCCAAAGACATGCTGATCGAGAAAGTGTGGGGCTATGATACGGATGCGGACGAGAACCGCGTCGAGATGTACATGTCCTTCCTGCGCAAAAAAATCGGCCAGCTCGGTTCGACGGCGGTCATTCAAACGGTGCGGAGCGCGGGATACGTGCTGAAGCCGCGGGGGTGATGGTGTGTTCACGAAATTGCGCAACAAGTTTCTGCTGCTCAACTTGTCCGTCACGTCAGGCGTCATCATCCTGGCCTTCGGATTCGTGTACTTCATTACTTACAGCAATCTGCAGGCGGATATCCGGGAACGCCTTCGGGCTCGGCCCGAAGCGCAGATGCGTGTCGCCTCCGCCGAAAGCATGGCCGGCCGGCCGGAGGAGCAGGGCGGCGTTCAGTCCGCGGTCAGGAACGTGGTTGCGAATGGCGCGGGGACTTTTCAAGTCGAGGTGGATGAAGACGGAAGGATCGTCCGAATCGAATCGGCCGTCAATCTGCCGGAGGATGTGTATCGGGAACTCGCGGCGATCGCCTGGAACAATCGGGACACGGACAAAGTGATCACAGCGGACAACCGGGAGTGGCGTTACGCCGTCTCGCCCATCCGCATTCAGGTCGTCGGAGAAGACGGCGTGCCGCTTGCCGTGGAACAGCACAATTACAACATCCTGTTCCTCGATGTGACGGAGATGAATGGCACGCTTGCCCGACTGCTTGCGACGCTGCTGCTCGTCGGCATCGGGACGCTGGTGGTGATTGCCGCCGTCAGCCTGTATTTCGCCAACCGGGCGATCCGGCCGATCCGGGAAGCGTGGGAAAAACAGAAGCAGTTCGTGGCCGACGCCTCCCACGAACTGAAAACGCCGCTTTCCATCATCCGCGCGAACTGCGACGCCCTCGCCGCAAGCCGGGAAGACACGATTCAAAACCAGATGAAGTGGATCGAATATATCCGCGCCGGCGCGGACCGGATGGCGAGGCTTGTCCAGGATCTGCTGATCCTCGCCAGGACCGACGACGAACGCGCGGGGCCGAACCCTGTGCGCTTCAATATCAGTCAGGTCGTCGACCGTGTTGCCCGATCCATGGAAGCGGCAGCGGCGGGCAAAGGCCTCTCCGTCACCCGGTCGGTCGAGCCGGACCTGATCGCATCCGGCGACCCGGACGGCATCAGCCAGGTGGCGGCAATCCTGCTCGACAACGCCATCAAGTATGCGAATCCGGACGGTTGGATCGCGCTGTCGCTTGCCCGCAGCGGCCGGCGCATCGTGTTCTCCATCACGAACAGCGGACCGGGAATTGCGAAGGAAGATCTTCCGCGGGTATTCGACCGCTTCTTCCGCGCCGACCGCTCCCGCGCGCATCAGGACGGAAGCTACGGGCTGGGCCTCTCGATCGCGCAGTCGATCATCCGGCGGCACGGCAGCGAGATCCGCGTCAGAAGCGAGGAAAATGCGGCGACCACGTTCTCGTTTTCGCTTGCGGCTGGAAGTCCGAGTGCGGCCAGGATTGAATAGGAACATATGATCAATCGCGCTGGCACTGATGATCTCGTTCGGGTCGTTGGTAGCGTTTATTATGTCGCACAAAAAGAAGTAGACCTCCCTTGACCTGGTAAGCGGGGAGGTCTGCTTTTCGCAACACCAGCAGCCGACCGCTCTTGAAGCGGACGCTGTACAGGACCGTGGGTGCGGCAACACCCGCGGTTCTTTTATGCTACGTTCATTATATCGAATTTATGCCCGGGAAACAACCGCAACCGCCTTATGCGACGGCCTTCTTGTAAACATTCGTCGCCCAGACCAACGTGATTGCCAGCAGCGAGCCGATGACGGCGAAGGCAAGGAGCACTTTCCCGTCCCATATGACGCCGCCCGCCAGCAGGCGGGAGGCTTCCACCACATAGTACAGCGGGTTCAAATGCGCCAGCACCTGCAGCCATCTCGGCCCGAACGAGATCGGAAGCAGCACGCCCGCCAGCAGCGTGATCGGAAGCTGCAGCCCCGTGACGACAGCCGCCAGCGTGCCGATTTCGCGAAGGATGAGACCCAGACTGCCGCTGACCGCGGATACCATGGCGGCCAGAAGACTGAGCAGGACCAGCAGGACGGCCAGACCGCCGGCATGGATGTCAAACCCGGCGAAACCCGCCACCCCGATCACCAGCAGCGCCGGCAGCAAAAACATCACCACATCCTTCAGCACGTTCCCCATCAGCAGCGCAAAGCGGCTGACAGGCGTTACCCTGAACCGTTCCACCACGCCCGCGTTCAACTCATGAATGATGATCCAGCCGATGCCGGTGCTGCTGCTGAGTGCGAACAGCGCCAGCAGACCGGGCACGAACACATTGGCGATGCCGGCTTCCGCCATGGCCGGAATACCTTTGAGCAGCGGCGCGAACAGGGCGAGATAGAGCAGCGGCGTCGTGAGTCCCATGAAAAGCCAGATGGGCGACCGGATTTGCTCCATCAATCTCCGCCGGAACAACAGCCCGATCTCGGTCATGATGGTCATGCGATCCCCTCCTTGGCATCGCGCAGCAGTCTTCCCGTCAGTTTCAGAAACACATCGTCAAGGGACGGCGCCGTGATGGTTGCCGATTGTGTCCGGATACCGGCGGCTTCCAGCGTCTCCAGGATGTGCGGCAGCGCCCGGGCGCCGTCATGGGCATAAAGGTAGAGCTTTTCGCCCTCCCGCCGGGCTTCGTGGATGAAAGGCAGACCGCTCAGCCGTTCTGCGGCCTGTTCCGTCCGGTCATCCGCCGCCCGGATCTGGATGACGTCGCCGGAGATCCGGCTCTTGAGCTCGGCGGGCTTGCCCTCCGCCACGATGCGCCCGTGATCCATGATGACGAGCCGGTCGCTCAGGGCGTCCGCTTCGTCGAGGTAATGCGTCGTCAGGAAAACGGTGGTCCCGCCTGCTTTCAGCTTCCGGATCTGATCCCACAGATTGGCGCGGTTCTGCGGATCAAGGCCGATGGTCGGCTCGTCGAGGAACAGCACATCCGGGCGGTGGATCATGCCCAGCGCAATTTCAAGCCTGCGTTTCTGCCCGCCGGAATACGTCTTGGCGAGCCGGCCGGCCAGCTCCGTCAATTCGAACAGGTCGAGCAGTTCCTTCGCGCGGGCTTCCGCGTCCCGTCGGCGCATTCCGTACAGCCGGCCGGCAAGAATCAGATTTTCGCGCCCGGTCGCCTCCAGATCCGCCCCGCCGAGCTGGCTGACATAACCGATGCGGCGCCGCACGTCCCCGGGCCGCCGGACAAGATCGTATCCGCAGATGACCGCGCTCCCCGAATCGACGGGCAGCAGGGTGGTCAACATGCGGAGCGTCGTCGTTTTCCCGGCTCCGTTCGGACCGAGAAAACCGAAAATCTCGCCGCGGCCGACCCGGAACGAGACACCGCGCACCGCTTCCACCGTGGTCCTCCTGCCCCCGGATTTGACCGTGAAGCTTTTTCTCAACGCGCTGACTTCAATGGCAGGGGTCATCTCATTCCCTCCCGCTTTATTGTCGGTTCTTCAACGCCACAACCGCGTTGCTGATCATCCCGAATCCGAGACCGATGACGCCCCCGACCAGGACGCCGACCAGCGTATCGATCCAGCCTCCCGAGAGAAACGCATCCTTGCCGCCGCCGGCGATCAATCCCGCGAGCCCGCCGATCGCCACCCCGAAGAAAAGAAACCCCGCATAAAACAGACCGATCGCTTCGGACGCGGCGGGATCGAGGTTTTCATAGTACTCCGTGAACCGTTCCTTCAAGTCGGCGGACTTGTCGGAGTCGCTGCGAAACTGCAGATCCTGCCGGGCGCGTTCGAACGCTTCCTGCTCGGAATACCCTTGCGCGATCAGATCGTTCATGTAATCGCTCATGTAGAGGATCATATCGTTCTGCGCTTCCAGCGCCGTCTCCGAGCGGTTTTTGAATTTCGCCAGCTTCTTCATGATGCGGTCCCGGGTCTGGGCGCTTTTGCGCCGCATCTTCTCCATGTAGGTCATCTCGGCGTCTTCCAGATAATATTGGGACTGCTCCTTCGCAAATTTCCGAATTTTGTCCATCGTTTCACGGCTGAAGCTCATGACGGCTTACCTCCTTGATTTCTCAACATTTCCATGCGCCCGCTCAGAAAATCCCATCGCGTCCAAAATTGCTCGAGCTCTTCCATCCCCCGCTCGTTGAGCGTGTAGAACTTGCGCGGAGGACCGATCTCCGAAGGCCTTTTGGTGACGTGAACCAGCTTGTTCTTCTCAAGCCGCAGCAGCAAGGCGTACACCGTCGCTTCCGCGAGCCCCTCAAATCCCATGGCGTGCAGCCTGCGGGTAATTTCATAACCGTAGATTTCGCCGCGGCTGATGATCTCCAGCACGATCCCTTCCAGCACGCCTTTCAGCATTTCGCTCAGATTGTCCAGGACGACCACCTTCTTCAAACTACTCTGCGTCGTTGGTAATCAACATTATTGAGTACTGCTATACAATAACATTGAGTAGCTACTGCCGTCAATAGGGCGCACAAAAAAAACGACCTCCTGCCGACGCAGAAGGCCAATCGGTTTCATGCGTTCACCCGTTCATCTCCGAATCCGATCATGCGCGCAAGATACACCATGGTCATCGGAATGACGCTCATGTTCTTCAGGAAATACACCACCGCGTTGGACGCCGCTTCGCGCTTGTCATGCCCGAAACCCGCCATTTCCGCGGCCATCCGAACCGTTCCCTCGTTCACGATGACGGCGATCAGTCCGTTCATCAGGCCGTACACGAGAAGAAGAAATCCCGCAATCTGCGCGAGCAGGACATGGGGCCAATGGCGGCCGAGATATGCGGCACACCGTGTCCGGAAATCGTTCCAGAACGCCTTGCGCAGCAGCAGACGAACCGGCAGCTTCTCCAGACGGGCGAGAATCAGCGCAAGCAGGACGACACGCGACAACTCCACGACGATTTCCATCCGCATGGGCGTATTCAGCTCGCGCCACATCTGGACGGCGCGGAACGACGCGGGAACAAGCGAGAGGACAACGAACCCGGCATGCGTGTAAAAAAAGGCGGCGGTCCAGAGGAACAGACCGGCTCCTTCTGTGAACCATTCCCTCCAGCGGCCTTTAAGTCCGTACATATTTCAGGATCCATCCCGTCCCGCTCCAATCCGTTACGCTTGCCAGCACGGCCCCGAAATTCGTGTCATGCGCCGGAACGAGCACTTGACCGTCAGCGCTCAAGCTCTCATACGCCCGCCGCAGCGCTTCCTCGCTGTCGAATTCGACCATGACCTTCACCTGATCTCCCCTGACTGCCGGCTTCGCCATGACGGCATCGGCAAGGTGAATCATGGTGTCTCCCAGATGCAGCTCGGCTTGCATGACACGCCCCGCCTGCTCCATGAGAACCCGGACATCGCCGCCGAATGCGGCACGGTAACGTTCCAGCGCTTCCTTGCAATCGTCCACCGCGACAAACGGACTTGCCTTGGGCACCTTCGTCTCCTCCTTCAAAGGATGTTCAAAATATCGAACAGATAGATTACGCTGACGGGAATCAGAAACAGATTCTTGAATGCGAGCAACACGGCGTTGCGGACGGCCGCAACTTCAAACCGTCTGATTCCGGCTTTGACCATCATCTTCCGCACGTTGGCCGGCCTCAAGATCGCGAGCAGGACAGCACGGGACTGTCCACCGGAATGGTCACGACGGTCGTGGACCGGCTGGAGAAGCGCCATTATGTCTACCGCGACCGCGATGCGCACGACCGGCGCAAAGTGATCATCAAGCTCAATGCGGACAAGGTGTCGTCCGAACTTGCGCCCTTGTTCCAATCGTTCGGAGAGGTCATGGGGAAGCTGTTCGCCAAATACGACGACGAGCAGCTTGCGCTTCTGGAAGACTTCATGCGGAGCTGCATCGACATCTTCCGGCAGGAGACGCTCAAATTGCGGAGCGCGTCGGATTGACGGGGCGATGAAGGGGACAAGCCCTGTCACGCGGAACGGAACAGGGCTTCGAACAGCGCTTTTCCTCTTCTCTCAAGCCAGGTGTCGAAATTCATCAGACCGGGATGCAGACTGCGCATTGCCGGGAAATCCACTTCGCAGCCTTCTCCAATGAGCCATTCGTAGATCCGGGCCAAAATCTCGTTCTGCCGGCGCACGGCATCGATCGGAATCGCACGGCATCGATCGGAATCGCACGGCATCGATCGGAATATGGACGTATCGGACGGAACGGCCGGTTGCGCGGGCAATGGCTTCGGCGATCTGCGTCGGGGTCAGCGCATCGCCGGCGATTTCAAGCGTCTTGCCCAAGAAGGTTTCGGGATCGTTGAACGCCAGCCGGACGAAGGCTCCGATATCGTCCACCGCGATGAGCTTGACGGGCACATCCGGGTTGATCGCCTCCGCCAACGTTCCGTTCTGCACCCCGAACCCGGGGCCGGCGTAGTTTTCCATGAATCCGGAAGGCCGCACCTCATATCCGGTTTAATTGGACACCATTTGGCGTCCTGTAAACATCTGCAACAAAAAAATCCACCACCGCATCCGGTAGTGGATTCGCATTTTCACAACTCCCCATCAACTCGATATGAGACCGTACTGTCGGATGCGCTGCCGGCGCATCCATTGCGTGGCGACCCATTTTTCGCCGCGGACAACGGGAACGCTGCTGTGCAGGGTCAGGTCGTTGAGGGCCTGGTTGCGATAGAAATATTCGAAGTACAGCGCGGCCCCCCGCTTCGGCTTCATCGCGATCCCGAGCAACGGAAAGACCGTCTCTCCGCCCTCCTCCACATCGTTCAGATAGACGATCAGCGTGCTGATCCGGTTGTTCCGGGCGGCCGGGCTGCCGGGGGCGAAGAAGTCATGGTGCGCCTTGTATTCCTGGCCGGGACCGTAGTGAAGGACCTGCAGCCCTTCCGCATGTTCGATCGGCACGTTCATGAGCTGCGCGATGCGCCTTTCGATGCGGTGAATGAACGGGCTCTCCTCTTCCTCGAAAAACATCCCGCGGCTCGTGCGGATGTCGCTGACCACCTTGTTCACGAGCTTCGATTCTTTCAGACGGGGAGCGGCCGTCTCGATCAACTGCCGGCATTCGTCGTCCGAGAGCAGCCGTTCAAACCTTACGATCAAAGGCTCTTGATGAAGCACCGTCGCTTCCACGACGCCGTCATCGAGCGAGTAGAAGGATTGAACCGGCAAGATGGACATCTCCTCGCTCATATCCCTCACCTCTTGCGGACTGCAGAATGGAATTTACATTTTTTTACTGATACATTAATTATACAACAGCCGGCGCCTGCCGAATATCCCCCGCGCCCGACATTTCGATCAGGTATAATAAATGGAAAGAATTCATGAGGAGCACGCGCATGCTGACCGCCAAAAGAGCATTGGGACAATATTCGACACCCTTGCGGACCGTCGATTACATGGTGCGGAAGGTCATCGAAAAAATCCGGCACCTCAAATCGCCGAAAATTCTCGATCCCGCGGTCGGCGACGGAGTTTTCGTGGAACGATTGATGGCGAGCGGCGTAAACCCCGCGTTCATCCATGCCTTTGACATCGATCCCGATGCGGTGCAGGCGAACGCCCATATCCCGAACATCCGGCACCAGGACTTCCTGACCGTGCAGGGCGGGGAATTCGACGCCATCATCGGCAACCCGCCCTACAAATCGAAACGGGAAAGCCGGTATATCAAAGAAAACAAGGCGAGACTGGAGCGGCAATTCGGGGAGATCGGCATCCGGAATCTGTATGCCATGTTCGTCCATCATGCCCTGTCGAACCTGAAAGAAGGCGGCACGCTTTGTTTCATCGTGCAGGACTCTTTTCTGACGAACGTCTATTATCAGGATTTTCGAAGGTTCATCCTCGACCATTGCCTGATCGATGAGATTGTGCTGGCCCCGCGGAAACTGTTCCATCACACCGACGCCGATGTCCGCACGGCCATCATCACGCTGACGAAATGCACGGGACCGGAAAATCGGGAAAAACGAAGCGCCCACGTGATGACCTTGATCGACCGCCTGCAGGAGGAAGACGACTATTTCCATCCGCCGCAGGACAAGGTCCAGAAGCTGGAGCAGCGGTACTTCGAACGAATGGAGAAGCACAACTTCTTCATCAATGTGCCGGTGCCGATCATCGACATCATTTTGAAAACGCCGCTTAAGCTCGGGCATGTCGTCGACGGCGGGACCGGGATTTCGACCGGGAACGACGCGAAGTTCCTCCGGAAGCCATCCGGGATCACGGAGGAAGACCCGGATTGGGTGCCTTTCTACAAGAACGGCGGGACCAAGGACGCCTGGTTCTACGAAACGCCGTACCGCATCCACCGGGACTGGGAAACCCCCGGCCGCCAGTACAAAGACTTCATGACGCGGAACGCGCAGCATTATTTCAAGGAAGGCATCACCTGCTCCTCGATGGGCGTGGAGTTCTCGGCCTCCTACATGCCCGCCGGCTGCCTCTTCGGCGTCAACGCCAACTTCTTCTCCGATGACCGGGAGCACCTGTTCTATGTGCTGGCCCTGCTGAACAGCACGCTGGCCAAATATATCATCCGGGCCGTGTTCAACCGGACGAACATGGTGACAGCCGGTTATATCAAAAGAATCCCGTACATCGAGCCGGCTTCGGAACTCAAGACCCGAATCGCCGGCATCGCCCGGACCATCGTCGCGTCCAAAAAAGCAAACCCGCATTTCGATTATCGTCCGCTGCAGTGCGAGATCGACGCGTTGATCTATGAGATTTACGGTGTCGATCCTGCCGACAGAAGGATATTGGAGCAATTTTGCGGGAACCTGTATGAAGCGGTATGAAGCCGGGGATATCAACAGAACTCAACAAAACTTTCGACGCCGCGGCCAACCCGGTCCCCCGGCCCGGGCGAAAAATCACACTTGACACATGTGAATGGTTGGTTTATATTGGGCTCACTCACCCTGATGGGTGATCTTGGAATTCCATAACCTCAGGCCTGCCGGCGGCCAAGCTGTTGTTCATTCGAACAGCCCACTATGCGAATAGAGGCATAATGCTTGATATGAAGCGAATCGCAGGATTCTTTCCTATCGAGCGTTTATGCCTCTTTATTGTTTCATCATGACGGGTGCAAAGGAGTTGGAGATGGAGAAAATCCGATTGGAGAGCGTGACCAAGACGTTCGAAATCCGGGACGCCGGACGAAACGGCGGAACCCGGACCTTCACCGCGCTGCGGGACATCGATTTTGCCGTTAAGTCCGGGGAGTTCCTCACCCTGGTCGGCCCCAGCGGCTGCGGCAAGTCCACCCTGCTCGATCTGCTGCTCGGGCTCAGCAAGCCCACGAAAGGGCGCATCCTGATTGACGGGCGGGAGATCAAGGGGCCCGGTCTGGACCGCGGCATCGTGTTCCAGCAGTATGCGCTGTTCCCGTGGAAGACCGCGAGAGGAAACGTGGAATTCGGCCTGGAAGCCCAGGGCGTTCCGAAGAAAGAGCGCAAAGAACGGGCGGAGTACTACATGGAGCTGGTGGGCCTCAAGGACTTCGTGAACCACTACCCGCACGAGTTGTCCGGCGGAATGAAGCAGCGCGTCGCCATTGCGAGAAGCCTGGCCTGCAATCCGGATGTGCTGCTGATGGATGAACCGTTCGCGGCACTGGATGCGCAGACCCGGGAGACCTTGCAGGCCGAGCTGCTGCGGATTTGGGAGAAGACGCGGAAGACCGTCATCTTCATTACGCACAGCATCGATGAAGCCGTGTTTCTCGGGCAGCGGGTGGTCGTCCTGACTCCCCATCCCGGCACCGTGAGAAAGATCGTCGAGGTTCCGTTGAAAAACCGCCTGTTCGAAACGGACATCAACGCCCATCCCGAATATCTCAAGGCGCGTTCGGAGGTTTGGAATTTGCTCCACGAACCGGAATACCGGGGAGCTTACATCTGAACGCGAAGGAGTGGAGGAAACCATGGCATCCATTCAGAAAACCGAGAGCATCGGCAAACCCGTCACCATCCCCTCCAGGCTCGGGTGGAACCGATTTTCCCTGCTGGGCGCGTTGAAAAAGTCGATCGTCATCGTCCTGTTCCTCCTGCTGTGGGAGTTCTCCTCCCGCATCAACCTGGTGGACCGGCTGTTTCTGCCGCCGTTCTCCGACGTCGTGCAAGCCTGGTGGAACATGATGGTTTCGGGCGAGCTGTGGTATCACTTTGAATCGAGCATCTTTCGTTCCGTCTTCGGCTTTTCGCTGGCGCTGCTTACCGCCATCCCGCTGGGGCTGCTGGTGGGCTGGTATCCGCTCGCGCGCGATTTGCTGCAGCCGTTTCTGGAGCTGTTCCGCAACACGGCGGCGCTGGCCTTGCTTCCGGTATTCATCCTGATCCTGGGAATCGGCGAAGTGTCCAAAGTCGCCATCGTCACCTTCGCCTGCTTCTGGCCGGTGCTGCTCAATACGATTTCGGCCGTGCGGGATGTCGATCCGCTGCTCATCAAATCGGCGCGCTCGATGAATCTCGGCTCGTTCAAACTGTTCTGCAGCGTCATTTTGCCCGCCTCAATCCCGACTATTTTTACCGGAATACGTATGGCGGGCACGGGCGCCATCCTGGTCCTGATCGCCGCCGAAATGGTGGGCGCGAAAGCCGGGCTTGGCTACTACATTACGTACGCCCAGTACAACTTCCTGATCTCGGAGATGTACGCGGGCATTCTGACGATTTCCCTGCTCGGCCTGCTGATCAACTACGGACTCGTCAGCATCGAGCGCCGGTTGTCCCGTTGGAAACAGGAACCGAACCCGCAATGAAACTGTGAGAAAAGAGGAAGTGCGATGAGAACCAGAAGACTGTCGCGGATGATGACTGCTGTGACCCTGATCGCCCTGGCCGCCGCCGGATGCGCCACCTCCGACGCCAAAAGCGGTGAGGAAGACAAGGTGCTGCAATATCTCGGTTCGCCGGGCGCGGTGATCCTCCCCGAACTGGCCGAAGCGCTGGGATACTTCGAGACGATCAAGCTGGAAAGAGTGGGCAATGCCGTCGGCGGGCCGGAAAGCATTCAACTGGCGGCGACGGGCGAGATCGATTTCGGCATCGCCTTCCAGGGCGCGATCTTGAAGTCCTATGCCAAAGGGGTCAAGGTCAAGGCGGTGGTCGCTTCATCGGGAACAAGCAACGGCAACGGGTTGTTCGGCTATGTGCTCGAAGACAGCGGCATCAACTCCGGCAAAGACCTGATCGGCAAGAAAGTGGCGGTCAATATTTTGGGCGCCAATCTGGAGTTCGTAACGAAAGCTTATCTGAAAAATGAAGGGCTGACGGATGACGAAATCAAGACCGTCTCGTTCATCACCCTGCCTGCGTCGAACTACGAGCTGGGCCTGCGCAACCGGCAGGTCGACCTGGTTCTGCTCAGCGGCGCGCAGCAGGAATTGGCGCTTGAGAACGGCGGGTTGAAGCAGCTGTTTGCGGAACATCAGGTGGTCGGGGATTACATTTCCAACAGCTTCTTCTTCAGCGAATCGTACATCAAGAACAATCCCGGTACGGTCGGAGAATTCACGGAAGGCGTCGCCAAAGCGATCGAATGGATCAAGGCGACGCCGCTGGAAGAAGTCATCGCCAAATTCGAAGACATCGTAAGCAGCCGCGGGAACAATGAGACGACGGCGCTGCTTCAATACTACAAAAAACCCGGCATCTCGACGGAAGGCGGACGGCTCTCGGAAAAAGATTTCCAGGTGGTGCTGGATTGGCTGGAGGAGAACGGCGAGATCGCATCCGGCCGGGTGAAAGCTGCCGATGTCTTCACCAATGAATTCAATCCCTACGCCGACTAAACCACTCATAGATCCAAAAAATCCGTTAACAAGGAGAGGAGAGAAACCGATGAGCAAACGTCAATTGAGCCTCGGCGCATTCTTCATGCTGCCCGGTCAGCATGCGGGCGCCTGGCGCGATCCTTCCACGAAGCGGGAGAATCTGTGGAACCCCGGCTATCTGGCGGAACTGGCGAGAACGGCCGAGAAAGGAAAATTCGACTTGATCTTTGTGGCGGACGGCGTGTCGGCGGGTTATACCTCCAGGGCGTTCGAATACGGGGCGCGCGTGACCCAGTTCGAACCGCTCACGATGTTTTCCTACCTGGCCGCCGTGACGGAGAAGATCGGCTTCGTCGCCACCGCTTCCACCACCTATAACGAGCCTTTCAACCTGGCCCGTCAATTCGCGTCGCTGGATCACCTGAGCAAAGGCCGCGCCGGCTGGAACGTGGTGACGAGCACCGGCGAAGAGGCCGCGCGGAACTTCGGCAAGCGGGACCAGGACTGGCCGCACCACCTGCGTTATGAGCGCGCCCATGAATTTCTGGACATCGTGAAGAAACTGTGGGACAGCTGGGAAGACGACGCGATCCTCTACGATCAGGAGAAAGGCGTATTCCTGGACAAACGCAAAGTCCACCGAGTGAATTACGAAGGCAGGCATTTGTCGGTCGGCGGTCCGCTCAACATCGGGCGCCCGCCGCAAGGCTATCCCGTCATCGTGCAGGCCGGCTCTTCCGAAGCCGGCAGAGAACTGGCGGCCAGAACCGCCGAAGTCGTCTTTACGGCATGGCAGACGCTGGAGGAAGCGCAGGCATTCTATCGCGATGTGAAAGGCAGATTGGCCAAATACGGCCGCTCGCCCGATGAGCTGAAGATCATGCCGGGCGTCTTCCCGATCATCGGCCGGACGGAAGAAGAGGCCCGGGCGAAGAAGAAGTATTTGGAAGAGCTGGTCCCCCTGCAGGTCGGGGTGGAACGGCTGTCGTTCCAACTGGGGGTGGATCTGAGCCGGTATGATGTGGACGGACCGCTGCCGCAGCTGCCGCCGGTGGAAGAGATCAACGGCAACAAGAGCCGGTTCGAACTGATCCGGAACATGGCCGAGCGTGAGCATCTGACCATTCGTCAGCTGATCGGCCGCGTCATCACGGGACGCGGGCATTGGGAGATCCTGGGCACCCCGGATCAAATCGCGGATCAACTGCAGGAATGGTTCGAGAACGGCGCCGCCGACGGCTTCAACGTGATGCCGCCGGTATTCCCGGAAAGCCTGAACGAATTCGTGGAACTGGTGATCCCGATCTTGCAGGAACGCGGCATATTCCGCAAGGAATATGAAGGCAGCACGCTGCGCGAGCATCTGGGATTGAAGCGGCCGGTCAACCAATTCTTCAGACAGACGGTGGCACAGAACTAAAGACCGTTCAACAGGCAATGGGCCAAGCGGAAAGCTTGGCCCATGTTTTCATCATGCAGATTACGAGATGATCCCCAGTTTCTTGAGGTCCTCCCGGTTGAAGTACAACCCGCCGTCGTACATGTAGCGGATGCCGTCGCCGGTCAGCACTTCTTCCGGTTCGAAATTGAGCGGAACATGATGGATGGTGTACAGGGTTTCATAGCCTTCGCCGTACCCTTTATACTTCGTGAACCGAATCTCGCTGCCGGACCTGGGATCGGGAATGTGGAGCGCTTATTCAATCTCGTAAATTTCGTAGATCTCGTCCAGCATCTGATTGGCTGCGATAATGCCGCCCGCCGTGTTCCAGATCGCGTCGTCCACCCGGATCGCTTTGCCGTTCTGAACGGCTTTCAGGCTCTTCCAGAGCGGATCGTTCAAGATCTCTTGCTCCATCTCGCTGCCTTTGCCGTCGCCGGTCTCATAGGTAAAATAGAAGATCCGGTCCGCATCCGCTTCCGGCAGACGTTCCTTCGTAATCTCCTCCACGAAGGTGTCCTTGTAATTCAGCTGATGGTCGGGACGCGTGAGGCCCAGCTTGGAGAAGGCGACGCCGGTAAACGTATCTTCCAGGTAGATGCGAATTTTGCCTGCCATGAAACGGACCACGGAGACTTTCTCGTTCAGCTTGTCGCCCGCCTTCTCTCTGAACTCGGCGGCGCGGCGATCGAAATCGGCGATGAGCTGTTCGCCTTTCGCTTTCAGTCCGAGCGTCTCGGCATAGAGCATGAAGTTCGTCTGCCATTCGCCTCTCAGCGTTTCGGAGAACACCGTCGGCGCGATCGCGTTCAACTGGTCGTACACTTTCTCCTGGCGCAGCTTGTTGCCGATGATGAGATCGGGCTGCAGGCTTGCGATCAGCTCGATGTTCGGCTGGCTTTCATCGCCGACGACCGATACGCCCTCCATTTGGTCCTCGATATGCTTGTACCACGGATCGCCGGTCCACGATTTGACCGCGCCGACCGGTTTGACGCCAAGCGCAAGCAGCGCTTCGGTGCCTTCATTCGTCAGCACGACCACGCGCTGCGGGTTGTCCGGAACTTCGGTCTCGCCCATGGCGTGGACGATTTTCCGGCCGCCGTCGCCGCCGTTCGGTTCATGCTGCTCCGGCGCCGGATTCCCGGACTGCGGACTTGCCGACGGCGTATTCGCTCCGTTATTCGAAGCGTTCGGGTTCGATTGGCCGCACCCCGCCAGGATCAAGGAGATGGCCAGCACAATCGCGGCTGCCGCCCAGACCGTCTTGTGTGCCCTATACTGGAACAAGTCATCTCTCTCCCTTGCAAGTGAAAATCATTCTCAACACCATTTCGAAGCAAAACTATAGCAGGGGCGCCACCCGAAGTCAATAGATTTTTGATAATGATTTTCAAAATCATTGACGCTTGTTCCCCGATCCCCTAGAATTACACTTGATTCTTTCCATTTCATTGGCTGAAACGGGGATTCTATGAACGCGCTTCTTCATACACGCGCACATCGAATCGCGGGATTCATCCTGGCGTTCCTCATCCTGATCATCGGCATGATCTGCAGCATCGCCTTCGGCGCGGCCAACATCCATTGGCGGACGGTCATCGAGGCGTTCACGAATTTCAACGGCTCGCAGGAGCATCTCATCGTCACGACGGCCAGACTTCCCCGCGCGTTGATTGCCGCGGCGGCGGGCGCCAGCCTTGCCGTTGCCGGCACCTTGATGCAAGCCGTCACGCGCAACCCCCTGGCGTCGCCGAGCCTGTTCGGCATCAATGCCGGGGCCGCGTTCTTCGTCGTCGCCGGCTCCGCCTTCTTCGGGGCGGGGGGACTGTCGACCTTCGCGACCCTCGCGTTCATCGGTGCCGCCGTTGCCGCCGCACTGGTCTATATTCTGGGCTCCATCGGAAGCGACGGGCTCACGCCGCTCAAAGTGACGTTGGCGGGCGCCGCCATGACCGCTTTCTTCTCTTCCCTCTCCCTGGGCGTGCTGATGACCAGCGGGCAGACGTTTGACCAGGTCCTGTTCTGGTTCGTCGGTTCCGTCGCCGGCCGGGATCTGGATATTTTCCTGTCGGCGGCTCCTTATATGGCCGTCGCCCTGATCGGCGCATGGATCATGGCCCGGCATATGAACCTGCTGACATTGGGCGAGGATGTCGCCACGGGACTCGGGCAGAAGACGCTCGCCATCAAGCTGATCGCCGGAATCTTCGTCGTCCTGCTGGCCGGCGGCTCCGTGTCCATTGCCGGTCCCATCGCGTTTGTCGGCATCATGATCCCGCATCTGGCGCGGCATCTGGTCGGCCTCGACCATCGGTGGGTCATTCCCTACAGCGCGGTGCTGGGCGGCATCTTGCTGCTGTATGCGGATGTCGGGTCGCGCTACATCGCGTTTCCGAAAGAAGTGCCGGTTGGCGTCATGACCGCCGTTATCGGCGTGCCGTTCTTTGTGTATATCGCCAGAAGAGGAGATGCGTCCTGAGCATGAACAACGGGCTGACGCCGCAAGGCGCCAAGCGTGCCTTCCGTATCGGCAATCGAACCTTGTCCATGATCGTGCTGCTGTTGATCGCCAACGCGGTCGTCATGATCCTGTGCACCAGCCTCGGCAGCACGATGATCAGTCCCGTCAACGTGGTCAAAGCCCTGCTGGGACATGGCGACGCCGCGGCGTCGATGATCATCCTCAAGCTTCGCTTGCCCCGCGTCGTCATCGCAATCATGATCGGCTCGATGCTGGCCGTATCCGGCGCCGTGCTGCAAGGCATCGTGCGCAACCCGCTCACCTCGCCGGATGTGATCGGCATCACCGGGGGCGCCGCATTGGGGACGGTCGTCTTTATCTTGTATTTCTCCCATCTCAGCATTCGGTTCATGCCGGTCAGCTCCATCATCGGCGCATTCGGCGCGGCTCTGCTGATCTATCTGTTCGCCTATCGGTACGGGATCACGCCGCTGAGGCTCGTGCTGATCGGCATCGGCATGGCGACCGCGATCACCGCGGTCACCTACATGCTCATCCTGAGCGCGCAGTTCACCCCCACCGCGGTGGCCGTCAAGGCGTTCACCTTCATGACCGGCAGCATCTACGGCGCCTCATGGGAGCGCGACGTGCTGACGCTGCTGCCTTGGTGGGCGATCCTCATGCCGCTCGCTTTCATGAACGCGAGACATTTGAACGTGCAGGCGCTGGGCGATGAAGTGGCGATCGGCGTCGGCAGCCGCGTGCAATTCAACCGGACGATGCTGCTTGTCATCAGCGTCGCACTGGCGGGGTCGGCGGCCGCGATCGGCGGCACCATCGGCTTCATCGGCCTGATGGCGCCGCACATTGCCCGCAAATTGGTCGGGCCCGCTTACGGCGGCGTCCTGCCCGTATCCGCGCTCACGGGGTCGCTCGTCCTGATGCTGGCCGATCTCGCCGCGCGAACCGCGTTCAACCCGCTGGATATCCCGGCCGGCGTCTTCACCGCAGCGATCGGCGCGCCGTTCTTCATTTACCTGATCTTCCGCCATCGGCGGGCCTGAGCATAACGATAAAAGGATGAAATCCCCGCACAGCACACGGCCTGGCGGGGATTTTTTCATTTGGTCGACCGCTTTCAAATGTTTCAGCCTTCCTCCGGCTCCGCCTCCTGGCGGAGATCGGCCAGCTTCTCCAGAAAATCCGCCACGATCTCCAGCGACGCCGCATCGTAACCGCTCAGCAGCGCCATCGCTTTCTTGTCCTGCTCCTGGTGGAACAGCCGGTGCAGCCCGGCCAGCTCCGCACCCAGCGGGGTCGCAAGAAAATAAATCTCCTTCAAATTGTCCGGCCGCTGCACTTTCCGGATCAACTCCTGCTCCAGCAGCTTGCGCGTAATTTTCGAGACCGTCCCCTTCGTGATGCCCAGCTCGCGGGCGATATCGATGCCTTTGATGCCGTCCGGGTGCGCCTCAATGACGTCCAGAACATGCAGGCCGGAAATGGACATGCGGGGCAGCAGTTTCCTGAGCCTGTCGTCCGTGATGCGCTCCATCAGCCAGAGCCGGTCCTGGTCTTCGTCCGACTCGCTGACGTAGATCCGGTACATGGCGGATTCGATCCGTTTTTTGAAATCGAGCAACCGTTCATCCACGCGGGATCCCTGCCTTTCACTGTCGATTATAGCATGGCGCCGATATGGTTTCCACAGAAACCATTTGACAACCTCATCACCGCCTGCTATTATGGTTTCCGCAGAAACCATCCGGATGGCCCCAATCGATGAATGGGAGGCAAACCTGAATGAACGACGTGTTGCAAGTCATCCGCAGTCACCGCTCGATCCGCAAGTTCAAGCCTGTTCCGCTGACGAACGAACAGATTGACGCCATCGTGGAAGCGTCGCAGATGGCGCCTTCCTCGATGCACATGCAGCCGTTCTCGATCATCGGCGTTACCAACCCGAAGCTGCTGGAGAAAATCGCGAAGCGCTCGAACAATCCTCCGGTCGGGGAATGCGGCTACTTCTTCATCTTCTGCGCCGATCTGTACCGCATCCTGGCGGCCGGCGATCCGGCCCGGCAGGCGGCCATGAAGCGCAACCTCGGCTCCACGTACGTCTTTCAGACCGCCGTGCTGTGCGCCGGGCTTGCCCTGCAGAACGCCAATGTCGCGGCCGAATCGATGGGACTCGGAGCCGTCATGATCGGCGGCGTCACCGAAGCCCTCCCCGAACTGGACGAGTGGCTCGAGCTGCCCGAATTCGTCATCCCGCTGTGCGGGCTGGCGGTCGGCGTTCCCGACGAGTCCCCCGAACAGAAGCCGCGTCTGCCGCGTTCCGCCGTATTTTTCGAGAACCGGTATGATCCTGATGTCAAAGCGGCCATCGACGATTACGACCGGCAGATCGCGGACTATTACGGCTCGCGCCTGTTCAACCGCCGGAAGGCCAACTGGTCGGGCAAGCTCACCGCGATTCTGGGCCAGAAGCTGCCGGTCGACATGTACACGAAATATGTCCGGCACAAAGGGTTCTATCTGGTCGAATAAGCGGGACCGCAGGGACCCAAGCGAAAGGATCCCCGCCCGGCACGCGGCCGAGCGGGGATCCATCCGTCCAGCTATTCGGCGGCTTCCGGCAGCTCATTCACCGGCAGCCTACACCGAAATGACACCCATGAAATAGAGGAACACCAGCACAATCATCGCCGGCGCCACCACGCGCAGCAAGAACATCCATACCCGGTACCGGAATCCCGTGAGGCCAGCCGCTTCTCCCGCCCGTTTCCATGCGTATCCGGCGAACAGGGTGACAATCAGACCGCAGAACGGCATCAAAATATACGCGGTGCTGAAATCCACCCAATCAAAGATCGTCTTGCCGCCGGGCTGCCATGAACCGAGCACGCCGCCGACCGACAGCGCCGACGGAACGCCGACAACGAAGCAGGCGCCCGAGACGATGACCGCCGCCTTTTTCCTGCTCCATTTCCACCGTTCCATCGCATAGGCGACCGGCACCTCAAGAATGGAGACGGCGGAGGTCAACGCGGCGATGCTGAGCAGCAGGAAAAACAACCCGCCGAACAGAAAGCCGAGCGGCATCTGCGAGAACGCCGCCGGCAGCGCCATGAACGCCAGACCGACGCCTTCCCCCGGTTCCAGGCCGAAGGAGAACACCGTCGGGAAAATGACGAGGCCCGCGATGAACGCGTACAGCATATCCCCGAAACCGATGGCCCACGTTGCGGATCCGAGCGACTGCTTCTGATTCACATAGGAACCGTAGGTCACCATGCAGCCCATCCCCAGAGACAGCGAGAAGAAGGCATGTCCCAGGGCGATCAGCGCGGACTCCGCATCCAGCTTCGAAAAATCGGGCCGCAGAAAGAACTCCACGCCCTGACCCGCACCCGGCAGCGTCAGCGAACGCCACATCAACACGACCAGAATGACGAAAAAGCTGGGGATCAAGATTTTATTGAACTTCTCGATGCCGCCGGATACGCCGCGGGCAATGACCCAGCCGGCGATCAGCATCGTCACCGCCTGCCAGAAGATCGGCAGATAGCCTGATGCGAAATCGAGAAATTTCTCTTTGTAATCCGTTCCTTCGCCGAACATAAGCCCGGTGAACGATTCCACCGTATAATGGAGCGTCCAGCCCGCCACCACGGCATAATACGACATGATCAGGAAAGCGGTCAGGATGAAAAGCAGCCCCACCATGCCCCAGAACCGGTTTCCCGTGAGCTGGTACAAGGAACCGGCGGCGTTTCGGCGCCCGCTGCGTCCGATCGTCATCTCCGCCAGCAGCACCGGCAGCCCCGTAATCAGCAGACAGACGATGAACAGCAGAAAGAATGCCGCTCCCCCGTGCTGTCCCGTGATATAGGGAAACTTCCACATGTTGCCGAGCCCGACCGAACTGCCGATCGCGGCCAGAATGAAGCCGGATGACGTGAACAGTTCTTTTTTCGACGGTTGGTCGGCCCCGTTCTGAGATGTCTGATGATTCAAGCCTGATGGTCCTTTCTGTAAAAATTCGCGCAACAGAATAAACTATAGCACAGTGCCTAACCCGAGCAAATATGCAAATTCGACAAAATGAATTGCAAAAATCAGGAAATCCCTATATAATGCAAAAGAATATTTAACGGAGAGTGATTTTTACTTTTATGAAGAAGCTTGTCTTCATGGCAATCATCGCACTATTGACCCTGTCGGCTTGCTCGGGCGGCAGCAAGGATGAGCACATTTCGCTGACTGATGCAAACGCACAAACGGATGCAGCATCCAATCAGGACAACAGCAAGCAGGAAGACAGCAATTCGTCGGGGATCGAGGTTGACAAAGGCTCGCGAAATGTCGAAATCACCCTCCCCGCTTCGTTCTTCGGCGACCAGGACGCCGAACAGGTGATCGAAGACGCGAAATCCAAAGGCGTCAGCGAAGCCACAGTCAACGACGACGGTTCCGTCACCTACAAGATGTCGAATTTAAAAGGTTGAGGCTAAGTTAGGAATTGAGTAATAATTTGGTTGTTTGATGGGGTTGCATACTGAAACCATACTCAGTCGTAAAAAGTTACTTCCGAAAAATTAGCAGATGCTCATGGACTATAGGTATGAATTTACCTTGATATTCCTTGCGCATTGAATGAGCATTGTGTTGCACCTTAATTATATGTGATTCAAGTGTGCCAAAATATTTCATGTCTTTAATTATTGAATAGTACCTTCCATTTTTCCTGCAGTCTCCAATTAGTGTTGCTAATCTCCCACCAACAGACAAACTAGAAAAAAGCTTTTCATGGACAAAATCTAGCTTTCTGATAAAATCCTCGTAACTCTCCGCTCTAGACAAATCATCTTTATGTGCCGTCCCCCATACTTCTCCTGAATAAATCACCATGTCATAGTATGGTGGATGGCAGAAAATAAAATCTGCACAGATTGGTACGTCGTCTTTCAACGCATTCCATCCACCCCACTCTGGATTAAGGTCTAAATGGACAGAGTCGGTATATCCCAACTCTTTTGCAACCTCATAACCAGTTCCACCCCCCGCAAAAACTTCTAAAAATGTACGTGGTTTATAAAACTCAAGCAAGTCCTTAATAAGATAACCGGAGCAATTTCCTCTATATGTAGCAAGCCCCCACTTTCCACGATTAGGATATGAGAGTACGCTTTTCATGCTTAACCTCCTGAATACAAAATAAAATAAGCATGCCCATAAAAAAAGTTGGGCATGCTTTGCTCCAATCAACTATAATAGAGATATTAGTGTTTCATCCAACAACCTACAACAAACTATACCATATTGAGCATAAGAATTAAAGCAGAATTTGAGGCGATACAGCATGGATCAAAAATTGATATTTCGATCAGATGTTGAGGTCCCGCATTTCATAAAGTATATGGGATCAAAAAAGAAAATAATAAACCATGTAGTTGAAGCAATTAACGAAGTTCATACCGGTGGTCCTATTTGCGACCTTTTTGCAGGTTCCAGCGTACTTTCCGGTGTATTAAGAAATCAAGCCTATTTGATAAGTAATGACATTCAAGAATACTCAGCAGTTCTAGCAAGAGCATATCTTACAAACTATGATTGGGATTCCGAGCCAAATTTGATTGAACAAATTGTACAACTTGCCCGTGAGAGAGCTAATCACTTTTTCGAATCATATCCTGATCTGAAATTCAACTATAATAGGGACTTTACTATCGAAGAATTCATAGAATTTGAAGAACAGCAACGAAACTTAATCCACTGTGACTTCTCAAACTTTGAATATCACCTATTTGTTAAGTACTACTCAGGTACGTATTGGTCATATGAGCAGTGCGTATGGATTGATGCAATTAGATCTGTTGCTGAAGATTATAGAGATACTGCTTTTTATAATGCCATCCTCGCTTCACTGATGTTTGCAATGTCGTATAACTCCCAAAGTACAGGGCATTATGCTCAGTATCGTGATGCTACAAGTGAATCTTCAATGGAAGATATCCTCATATATAGAAGAAAAGATATATTACCTTTCTTCATTAGAAAAATGGAAGAACTCCGAGATGTCCTGAACTGTAACCAATTTGCATATGATGTATATTCTCTCGACTACTTGGATTGTCTAGAGTTGGTACCAGAAAACACTGTTGTATATGCGGATCCGCCTTATGTTTTCGTCCATTATTCGAGGTTTTATCATGCTTTAGAAACATTAACTAAATATGACTATCCAAATGTGAGATACAAAGGGAGATATAGAACAGATCGCCACCAGTCCCCCTTCTGCATTAGAACACAAGTAGAAGGAGCTTTTAGAAACATGTTTGAGAAAATAAAGCAAAAGAGATCAAAATTGGTCCTTAGTTATAGTGATACGGGGATGATCGAATTGGAACGGTTAACAGACTTGGCTCGTTCTACGTTTGGTTTTAACTATGAGTTGGAAGTGCAGACGATTGACTATTTGCACAGTACAATGGGCAGAAGAGATGACAAAAGTAGAAATGTACAGGAAGCAATAATAACAGTAAAGTATCGTTGACATAAAACGGAGAAGTTGGTACGACCCAACTTCTCCGTTATTGCTTACCCTACAAAGCAACTTCGCTTCATTGCAAACACCAACAGAGGACATCCACCGCCGCCTCTGCCGTCAATTCTCGGTTTTAGTTTGCCAAAATGTGTGGTTGATTTTCCATAAGAAGCACCTTTACCTAGACTATTAAAAATTTCTTGGAGCTCTTCTGTGCGAGTAACAATGACGCCTACACTCAGTGCGTTTAAATCATGAAGCATTCGAAAGTTACTCAAATCTCGATCGAAGAAAGGATCTTTATTATTCCACTCGATCTCTACTCCAACACGATTTTTATAGCAATCAACCTTATGGGATGGCGTATGGTAATCAACATCATCAACAGAAATGTTTATTTTGAATTGCTTTTCTGTCCAATCTGACTTGTAAAACTCACCATCCAACTTCTCTGCGATTGGTGATTTTCGTCCACCTGGTGTCAGAATGTCTTCTTTAGTTAAAGTAAAATTTTCAAGAATTCTGATGATATCGGCATACTCATCCGGAAAATCTGTCTTAAGGATAGCAATCGCATGATTGCGTTCATATACCTCATATTTTTCTAGAATTGATTGAGGCAAATGAAGTATAGCCACAATTACTTCCTCCATAAGATTGTAAGCATCTTTGAGAGGGTCTACTTTAATGTTTGTTCTTATTCTGTTCCCAGTCGAGCACCGTTCTAATGACCTTTAAAGCCATTTTGTGATCATCTACCGATCGCTCAGAAAGCAATTCAATAATCTCTGTGAGCGCATCCTTTCTCTCCATTGGTCCGAGATACCGGAATAATTGCTCTAATGATATGTCCAAGCCCGAAACGATTTTTTCCAGCGTTTCAAGTGTCAGATTCTTCTCTCCGCGTTCAACTTGTCCTACATAATTCGTATGTATTCCCGAACGCTCTGCCAGTTCTTCTTGTGAAAGATTCCTTTCCTTACGAATGCTACGAATTCGTTCGCCTACCTTTTTCACTAGATCAGACATACCCACATCACCTTAACACAAGCTTACCCAAGTAAAGCCAACCAATACACACACTATAAATGTTGATTTGATGAGTTGTTGAATCTAGAAGTTTTGTAGTCCAGCAGAATTACTTCCCAAATCAGTCAAGAATAGCAGCATGAAATTAAGTGACTTGTTGAGTTAATACTCTATGATGTATTAAACCTTGATAAGGATGTCATCTGTTTGCACCCGATTTAGAGGATTAGGAGCAAATTGTTGGTATGCTCTAAAAACGAAGATCGCCAATATCCTATTCGCTTATCCAGGATATTGACGATCTTCTTGATGTTTTGCGATGCGGCAGTGAGCATCACTACCGGAAAATTCCTTGTCAGACCGTTCCGAAAAAAGAAGGAATTTCGTTCTTTTTAAAGAACATATGATGTAGTATTTTCGTATTATCAGGTCAACCAGATATTCTGGTTGGCCTTTTTTCATGGCCGGGTTACGATGGCGGTAGCCGGGAGAACGTGGCGTTTTTTGGGGCAAGACCCCGTAAAAAAAACTGTTCTCCCACTACCTCCAATGACCATGTTTGAGCTGGTTGAGGCATGGACCTCGTATCACAAGCGAAGCTGTGGGATTGGAGCCATCGTGGGATTGCCGGCAAAAAAAAATTAAGGGGAGATGATATGGGACCGGTCGTCGGATTGGATGTATCGAAAGGTACAAGCATACTTCAGGCTTTTACAAAGCGGGATCAGCCTTATGGCAAGGTCATGAGCATTGCGCACACGCCGGGCGGATTTAAACAACTAGGGGGGGTTCTGGGAGAACTAAAGGAGGCCACCGGTCTCGAACCCGCTATAGTGTTGGAGGCAACAGGTCATTACCATCGCGGTCTTGTCGCCTATTTGGAACGTGAAGGCTATCGTCACTTCATCGTGAATCCATTACAGTCCAAACGCGCAAAAGGCACACACCTGCGAAAGGTAAAGACCGATGCGATGGATGCTTGGCACTTGGCAGAGATGTTTTACCGCGGGGATCTTCAACCGCATCGAACATGGGCAGAGGAATCAACGGAACTACAACATGTGACGCGGCAGCATGAGTTTATGACTTCTCTGCTTGTTCAGGCCAAGCAAAATGCGAGGGCCTTATTGGACCAAGTTTGTCCTGCTTATGAAGCCGTGTTTGACAATCTGTTCTGTACAACTTCTTTGCAGGTTTTGCGCCAAATGCTAAGCGGCAACTTGGTCACAGCAGCAACGATTCAGGCAGCAGCAGGTTCTGTCACAGCCGGGTTATAATTGACCCACCGGCGCCGGAATGAAAATGACCCACCTTCAGCGAACCTCTCTCTCAGAGATTTCCGACCAAGGAACCTGAGAGAGGAGAATATCAAGTGCTGAAAGGCGGGACTGTCTTGAGATTACACGAAATGAAAGCGGATGGGAAGTATGGTAGTCCGGATTTTTCGTGAGCACCAGCTTGCCGCCGTGCTGCCATTCGGTCAGCTTGAACGGGCCGTTGGTGACGAGCGTTTTGACGTCGGTCGCCCAATCCGGTTTGCCTTCGACGGCGTTCGGGTTGACCGGCCAGTAGGAGCTGTGGGCAAGGATGTCCAGGAAGTAAGGCGTCGCGCTGATCAGCTTGACTTCCAGCGTGTAGTCATCCAGCGCCTTGACGCCGACCTCGTCGGCCGAAGCTTCTCCGGCGTTGTATTTTTCGCCGTTTTCCAGGTAGTACAGCATGTACGCGTAGTCGGCCGCGGTTTCCGGCGCGAGCGTGCGTTTCCAGGAATATTCGAAATCGTGGGCGGTCACCGGATCGCCGTTGGTCCATTTCGCCCCCTGGCGCAGCTTGAAGGTGAAGGTCTTGCCGTCGGCGGAAATATCGACGGACTCGGCCAGCGCCGGCTCGGAAATCCCTTCAGGGTTCAGGCGATACAGACCTTCAAACGCCCCAGACCCACAATGTACGACTGCGCGTCCGTCGACAGCGCCGGATCCAGGCTCGGCGGTTCGCTCGCCAGCGTGAAGCGGAATTCCTTGGGCTCCCCTTGCGGCTGCTGCGAGGCGTTGTCGCCCGATTGCCCGGAAGTGTTCCCGCTCTGCGAAGAGGAGTTGGAATTGTTGTTTTCTTTTTTGCCGCCGGAGCAGGAAGCGAGCAGCGAACCGATGACTACCAGCGTCAGTAGTAATGTAATAATTTTCCTAAACTTCATTATATTCCCTCCAACACGTTGTTCAATGAATGCGTTTTCAAGAAAATAAAACTGCACGAAATACACCAAATCAAAAGGATTTTTCTGTCAATACCCAAGAAATGGTTGTTAATGAGGCTTGGATTTGTAACTCTATAACATTTATTGGAATATATGACTATTCGGCGTGAGAAGCGGTTGTTCCCTGCTAACCTGCGGAAAAAGCAAATCCCCAACCTCATACGGTTGGGGATTTGCAGGCAGCAAACGGCCTTCCCGCACGGCACTCCGCGCAAGAAGACCTTCGCTTGAGCAGTCAGCTTGTCATGACCAAACCTTCAAATCAAATAAACCATTTCCGTCTGTGCGCCGGCACGGTCGTCCGGCTCCAGCACCCGGTCGAGGATGCGTTTCTCGAAATGGGCGAAGCCGGTGTCCTTCACTCGGGGCCGAGCCAGCGCAATCGGCAGATCGAGGGCGACCTTGCCCCGCTCGATCAGGATGACGCGGTCCGCCAGCGCCACCGCCTCCGCGACGTCGTGGGTGACCAGCAGGGCGGTGAACCCCTGCTGCTGCCACAGCCGCTCGATGAGCCGCTGCATTTCGATGCGCGTCAGAGCGTCGAGGGCGCCGAGGGGCTCGTCAAGGAGCAGCAGCCGGGGATTCCCGATAAGGGCGCGGGCGAGCGCCACCCGCTGCTTCTGGCCGCCGGACAGGACGGACGGCCAGTCCCGCGCACGCGCTTCCAGGCCGACGAGGCGCAGCGCTTCCCGCGCCTTCTCCCTCGCTTCCTTCCTGCCGAGCCCCTGCGCGCCCAGCATGACGTTCTGCTCCACCGTCTGCCAGGGCAGGAGCCGCGAATCCTGGAACATCACCCGCGCGGAAGGATCGATACCGGCGGCGGGCCGGCCGTCCCGCAGGATGGCCCCGTCGCTCGGGGCTTCCAGCCCGGCGATGAGCCGGAGCAGCGTGCTTTTGCCGCAGCCGCTGCGGCCGACGACGGCGATGAACTCCCCCGCCCGGATGGACAGATTCAGACCGTCCAAAACGGCAGGGCCGTTTCCGAACCGCTTCGTCACCTGCTGCAGGTCGATGGACATGCCCCGAACGCCGCCTTGTCCGTCCGGACCATCCGCCCGTTCCGGGCGATCCGGGCCGTCTCCCGGCTCCGGAGCGCCGATCAGGCGGACGGCGGATTTGCGCGCGGTTTGCCGAAATGCGGATGCCACTTCAGCCAACTCCTCTCCAATCCCTTAGCCATCAAATCGGAAACTTTGCCCAGCAGGGCATACAACAGAATGCACAGCACCACCACGTCCAACTGGAAGAACTCCCGGGCGTTCATCGCCATGTAGCCGATGCCGTCCTTGGACGAGATCGTTTCGGCCACGATCAGGGTCAGCCACATGATTCCGAGTGCGTAGCGCAGGCCGACCAGAATGGACGGCATCGCGCCCGGGAGGATGACCTTGCGGTACAAGGCGCCGCGGCCGAGCCCGTACACGCGGCCCATCTCGATCAGGCCGGGATCGACGCTGCGAATGCCGTGGAGCGTATTCAGATAGATCGGAAACAGGACGCCGAGCGCGACCAGAAAAATTTTGCCTTCGTCGCCGATGCCGAACCAGACGATGACCAGCGGGATCATCGCCAGGTGCGGGACGTTGCGGATCATCTGGATGGAAGAGTCGGTCAGCTTTTCCGCCAGCCGGGCCACGCCGTTTACGAGGCCGAACAGGAACCCGATGCTCCCGCCGATGAGAAAGCCGACCAGCGCCCGCCAGGTGCTGACCGCCAGCGAATGCGGCAGTTCGCCGCTCTGCGTAAGGCGTACGGCGGCTTCCGCCACCTGGACGGGCGTGGGCATGATCCGGTTCGACAGGACGCCGAGCGAGCCGAGGAGCTGCCAGACCGCGATCACCAGCACCGGCAAAATCCAGGGAAGCACCGCTTCGAACCGGCGAGATGTTTCCCGCATGGACCGCCCTCCCCTCAATGCGCCGACGTTCGCAGGGTCGGCTTGACCGAACCTGCGATCAGCTCGCCGAACGGGCTGATGGAGCTCGGGCCGTGCGGCGTTCTCCGTTCGACGGGCAGATGCGGGAACAGCAGGTCGGCCACCCGGTACGCTTCTTCCAGATGGGGGTACCCGGACAGAATGAACGTGTCGATGCCGAGTTCCTGATACTCCCGCATGCGGGCGGCGACGGATTCCGGACTGCCGACGAGGGCTGTGCCCGCGCCGCCCCGCACGAGCCCGATGCCGGCCCACAGGTTCGGGCCGATCTTCAGCCGGGAGCGGTCGCCGGAATGGAGCTGGCTCATCCGGCGCTGGCCGGCCGAGTCGAACCGGGCGAAAATGTTCTGCGCCTGGGCGATCGTCTCGTCATCGACATGCTTGATCAGATCTTCCGCCGCCTGCCACGCTTCTTCTTCCGTCTCCCGCACGATGACATGCAGGCGGATGCCGAACTTGACCTGGCGGCCGGCCGCTTCCGCCCGCTTGCGGACATCGGCGATTTTCTCCTTCACCTCTTCGGACCGTTCGCCCCAGGTCAGATACACATCGGCGTGTTTCGCCGCCACCGCGTGGGCCGCGGGCGACGACCCGCCGAACCAGACCGGCGGATGGGGTGTCTGCAGCGGCGGAAAGAGCACGCGGCCGCCCGTAACCGACAGATGACGGCCGGCGAAATCCACCGTTTCCCCCGCCAGTTCCCGGCGCCAGATCTCGAGAAACTCGTCGGTCAGCTCGTACCGGGCGTCGTGTCCGAGGAACAGACCGTCACCGGCCAGTTCCACCGGATCGCCGCCGGCCACCACGTTGATGAGCAGGCGGCCGCCGGAAATGCGGTCGAAGGTGGCCGCCATCCGCGCAGCCAGTGTCGGCGACATCAGGCCGGGGCGGACGGCGATCAGAAACTTCAGCTTCCGGGTGACGGGAATGAGGGAAGACGCCACGACCCACGGATCTTCGCAGGAGCTGCCCGTCGGGATGAGCACGCCCTCGAACCCGAGCCGGTCCGCGGCGGCGGCGATTTGCGCCATGTACTCCCCGTCCACCGTCCGCGCGCCGGCGGCGGTCCCGAGATATCGCCCGTCCCCATGGGTCGGAATAAACCAGAAGATGCGCATGAATCATTCCTCCTCGAGTAAGGTCGTTCTACTTGCCGGCCTCCGGCGATACCGTCGCTTCTTCTACGCGGATGTCCACGGGAATCAAGCCGAGCTGCCGGAACGTATCGGCGATGCGCTGCTGCGCTTCCAGCACTTCGGCGCCGACCCGCTGCACCCCGTACTGGCGCCGCTTGGCCGCCAGTTCCAGGGACGGCACGTCGATGCCGAGCTGCGGCGAGAGCAATTCCGCCACTTCCTTCGGATGGTCCTTCGCCCACCCGTCGATTCTGTCGGCTTCTGCCAAAATGATCTCGATCACGTCCGGATGCCGTTCGACGAAAGACCGCTCGCCGAGGATAAACTCATGGTTCTGCACCAAATCGGTGCCGTCGGCCAAAATTCTGGCCTCGGTGGCCGTTTCCGCCGCTGCAAAGAACGGGTCCCAAATGACCCAGGCGTCCACCTTGCCGCTTTCGAAGGCGGCCCGCCCGTCCGCCGGCGGCAGGTAGACCGTTTCGATGTCGTCATATGCGAGACCGGCCTGTTCCAGCAGTTTGACCAGCAGATAATGAACGTTGGACCCTTTGTTGAGCGCCACTTTCTTGCCCTTCAGATCGGCCACCGTCTGAATGTCCGAATCTTTCGGGACCAGCAGCGCTTCGCTCCGCGGGCTCGGCGGTTCGTGGGCCAGATAGACCAGGGGCGCGCCCGCCGCCTGGGCGAAAATCGGCGGCGCTTCGCCGGTATGCCCGATGTCGATGCTGCCGACGTTGAGCGCCTCAAGCAGCTGCGGCCCGCCGGGAAATTCCGTCCATTCCACCCGGATGCCCTGTTCCTCCAGCTTGCGGTCCAGCTGCCCGTCCGCCTTGAGAATGTTGAGCGTGCCGTATTTCTGATACCCGATCCGCACCGTCAGCGGCTCCCCGCCGCTTTCCGTCCGGCCGGCTTCGGCCCCGTCCGTTCCGGCCGCGGCCTGGCTGCCGCCCGCGCCGCAGGCGGTCAGCAGGGATGCCGCAAGGATCAGCACCGCGGCCAACGCGGCCGCCGAAGCCAGAGCCTGTGCCGCTGGCCGCCGGCGTCCCGCTTCTTCACGTCCGCGCATCGGTCCGCACCTCCTGCTCCTTCTGCAATGCCATCCGCACATCCTGACGGTTCACCATGACCAAACTGACCAATCTCTCCAACTCCCCCTCCAATCGGACGTGTAAACAAAAAACCTCCTGATTCCTTGCATCACGCCGTCAAGGCACGCCTTGCGAAACGCGATGCAATAGAAAAAGGAGGTCTCCGGTGGTCCGGTCGAACTCTAATCTACACTATTCCGATTTATTTTATATTATTTGGTACACTTTATCTTAAGTCGTTCCCATTTCGTTGTCAACAACGTTTTTCCAGAATTCGCCCACAATCGTTCGGGACACTTCCGCACCATTGACTCAAAAATCTTTGCCGCGGACGAATCCTGCCGCAGCGATGGCTGCCGCGGCCAGAATCGCGGCAAAGACGGTTGCGCCGGCAGCCAATCCGGTAAAGTCGATCAAGTAGCCCGTGCACACGGGGAGGACAGCGGCGGGGATATAGCCGCCGATGTTAAGCACCGCGTTCGCTTCGGCTCTGCGATGCTCAGGGACATGCAATCCGATCAATGTCAGGCCGCCGAGTTGGCCGAGACCTTGGCCGGCACCGGCCAGCATGGCCGCCAGCACCAGCGGGGCAACAGCGGAAGCGTAGAGTGCGATGACCATGCAGAGCATGGCGAGGAAGACGGACGCTGCGCCCATCAGAAGCTGGCTTCGGATGGTCAGCCGCTTGAGGAGAAATTGAACGCCCGTCGCCATCAGAAACATGAAGCAGGTCATGCCGCCGGCGATAAGCGGATCCGAGGCGCCCAGCAGCTTCTGCAGCAGCGAGGGGCCGAGCGACAGCATGAAAGAGGTCGACGTGATGCCCGGCGCGAAGACCGCGATGCCAAGCGCAAGGTGCAGCCGGTTGCCCCCGGGCACGCCGGGCAGCCGCAGCCGCCATTCGCTTTCGTGCGCCGAGAAGCGCATTCGCGGAAGCGATCCGGCAGCGACGAAGGCGCTGGCCAATATCAACAGTTGGGTGCCGAACAGGGGAACAATCGGTTGAGCGAGCCACTCGGAAAAGATGCCGGATAGCAGCGGACCGAGCCCTGCACCCAGCACCATGGCGACCGAAGCGGCGAGCGAAGCCATCTTTCTCCGGGCGGGGCCTCCGACATCCACGACCGAAGCCATGCCGGCCGAGACGATGACGCCGACGGCAACGCCCGACAGCCATCGCGCGAGCAGCAGGGATGCGACTGTGGAGGCGGTGCCGAACAACATACAGGCGAGCACGGCGGCCGCAAGGCCCGGGAACAGCACCGGCTTGCGCCCGTACCGATCAGACAACTGACCGGCGACGAGCAAGGCCGCGAGCAAACCGGCGATATATGCGGCGAAGATCAACGTCAGCGTACCATTGGAGAAGCCCATTTCCTGCTGCCAGCGAACATAGAGCGGGGTGGCCGAATTGGACAGGATAAAGACCGCCGTTACGAGCCAGGCAGTCGTCCAGATTCGCCAAGCGCCGGGGACAGGGTCGGCATACCGGGCTTCATCGGTAACCATCGCCATCAACAAAACCTCCCAAGATGAAGCATGCTGGAACCATGTTCTTGCATCTCATCTTAGGGTATAATCAGACATAACTGAAATACATATATTGAATATCCTAAATAACCAAACGGTTATGATGGAGCGAATACAAATGAACTTGAACCTTCTCCGCATCTTCATCCAGGTGGCCGAAACCCTGAACATTACGGAGGCCGCCAAAGCGTTGTTCATCTCGCAGCCGGCCGTGAGCAAAGCGATCAAACATCTGGAGGCGTCGCTTCGCATCCAGCTGTTCATCCGCGACAAGCATAAAGGATTGATGCTGACGGAGGCGGGGCGGGAGATTCTTGTGTTGGCCAGGCAGATGAAGGCGATCGAAAACAGCATTTATCAAATTGCCGGCCGGGAGAACCGCCTGCTCAGCGGCAGGATCAAAGTCGGCTCCTTCCCCGCCGCCACAACGAATTTGCTGTCCAAGGCCATCGCCGTTTTCCGCGCCAAGTATCCGTTGGTGAAAATCGAGCTGCTGGAGGGCGTCTCCGATCAAATCAAGCAATGGGTAGAAGACCGAACCGTCGAGCTGGGCATTGTGGCGTCCCCGTTCGATTCATTCGCATTCGAGACATTGCGGTCCGACTACATGGTGGCGATCGTTCCCGCGGATCATCCGCTGGCGAAAGAGCCGATGATCGATCTGAGCGGCTGCCGGGACGAGGTGATTTTCTGCAAAGGCGGGCATGAGATCGCCATGAATGCCATCCTGGGAACGTACGGGATCGAGTTGAGGGAAGGGTTGACGGTTCAATCGGCCGAGACCTTGATCCGCATGGTCCGCAACGGGCTGGGCATCGGGCTGATTTCCCATTTCACGCTGTCTTCCGTGTCGCATGACTTGGTCGTCAAGGCGATTCGGCCGGGCGTCACGCGTGATATCGGCATCATCGCGCATTCCTTCGGGGAGCTGTCGCCGGCAGCCAAAGAATGGGTCAACGTCCTGCTTCAGACGAGCCGGGAGCCGGAGCAGGACAAAGAAAAAAAGCACCCGTCTGGATAGACAGGTGCCTGGCAGCTGAAAATCCGAATATCCCGCTTTTATTCCTCGAGGACCGGCGCTTTCCGGTGTTTCGTCGCCTGTTCATAATCGTAAGCGTACCCCAGAAGTTCCGCCTCGCTCCACATTTTGCCGACGAAGACAACGGCGAACGGAGCCCCGCTTTTGTAATAGCCGCCCGGTACCGTCACCAGCGGCACGCCGGCCATGTTGATCTCCGAAACGGTGGTGGCGCCGATGTTCTCGCCGCTGTCAAGCGTCGGCGTTTCCTTGTACATTTGGGGGAAGAAAAGGGCGTCCAGCTCATATTTGTCCATGACCGCATTGAAGATGTTCAACAGATGGGTGCGAACTTCTATGAATTCAGACAAGTCAGGCTCGCCGCTGGGATCGGGAACATCTTCCGCGTAGTAGCGCTCGAAAACCGAAGGCTTCTGCCCGGTCTTCTCCAGCAGCTCCTCGACCGACCGGACCGCCGCATCCGAACCGAGCCGTTCCAGATAGTCCTGAAAATCATAGATGAACGATTCAATGCCGTTCCCCGTGGTGATTCCCGCGACATATTCGGCAAACCCGCTGCCGGCAAACGGATCCGGCACGACGATGGCGCCTTGCGCTTCGAGGTCCTGGATTGCTTTGTCGTACAATTCCTGCGTCTCCGGGGTCAATTCCATGTCGCGCCAGCCCGGGCCCAAGAGTCCGATGCGTTTCCCTTGGAGCGCCTGGGTGTTCAATCGGGACATGTAGCCCCCCTCCGGCATGTTCCCGATCGCGGCGACGGTTTTCGGATCTTCATGGGTGTATCCGGCGATGACGTCCAACATGCGCGCCGCGTCTTTCACCGTGCGGGCATGCGGGCCGATCACATCCCGGGTGCTGCCGCCCAGCGGCACGACGCCGACATTGGGCACGAGTCCAAATGTCGGTTTGATCCCGACCACACCTTGTGCGGCAGCGGGATTCTGAATGGAGCCGCCGGTTTCTTCCGCGATGCCGAGCACCGCGAAGTTGCCCGATACCGCCATGGCCGTCCCGCTGCTGCTTCCGCCGGGAGCAAATTGGCGGCCGAAGGCGTTGTAGGTGTCCCCGTCCCAACTGGTGGACGCACTGGTACCCGATGCACTAAAGGCAGGAATATTGGTTTTGCCGATGATGAGCGCGCCCGCTTCTTTGAGCCGGGCCACCACCGGCGCATCCTTTTCCGGGATGAGGGCGATGCCGCCTTTCTCCGGCGCAAGCGGCTCCCAGCCCATCGTGGAGGGGAATCCCGCCACGTCGACCGACTCCTTGATCACGATCGGCACACCGGCCAGCGGCCCGAGTTTTTCACCCGCTTTCCGCTTCCGGTCGATCTCCCGGGCTTCTTCAAGCACATTCGGATTCAACACCGTGAATGCATTATATTTCGGTTCATACTTGGCGATCCGGTCCAAGTACGCCTGAACCACTTCCTCAGCCGTATATTCTCCGCTTTCATAACCGTTGAGCAGCTCATCTACCGTAATCTCTTCGTAAGGGAACGGGGCGCCGGCCGCTAAGGCGGTGGACGTCAGCATACTTCCGATCGCGATCACGGCAGTTGCAAGCAAAACGATCACGCGATTCCAAACATGACTGCGGACGGACTCTCTCATGGTTTTCTCCCTCCCTAAAATGTTTTGCGTCGCTTATATGTTAAAAAAAATAACAAACAAACCGCCGTTTGCGTGTTTTCTGAATTGAAAGTTGGATGATATTACAAAATCGGGAGGCAGATGCATGCGGTGTATACAAAAACGAAGAGCCAGGTCTTCATACAAGAAGATCCTGGCTCCGTTTTTTTTTTCGCCGCCGGCTTTATTCCGGCTTACTTCGCAAAACGATGGGAACCCACCGTATCGACCACCGTCAGGCTGGACCAGAACTCGCCCTTGGTGACCTTCGGATTATAGAAATACACCGCGTCCTGAATGTTGTTCTTGCCGTTCAGCGCATCCTTCGCGGCGCGCTTGGCCGTCTCGGACGGCACGCTTTTGTCCAGCAGACCGTTGTGCGCCGGCGGGAACTGCTTGCCTGCATAGATGACATCCCGGATCGTATCCGGGAATCTGGGGTCCTTCACCCGGTTCAGAATGACATTCGCCACCGCCAGTTGGGCTTCATACGACTCGTACCCGACTTCCACCATCGTGATCTTGGCGAGCAGTTCAAAATCTTCCTCCGTAAACGGCTCCGCTTCACGCTCCAAAAACGACGGCAGCACCGTGCGCAGCGTGGTCCCCGCTTGGATGTCATCCGGCTGTTTCAATTGGTTGCGCCCCAGCAGTTCGGCTTCGCTGATGCCGATTTGCTCCAGGAGGGCGGCAAGATCCGTTTCCTCCGTTACCGAAACGGGCGCCACCGATTCCAGCCGCACGGTGCGCGTTGCTCCGTCCCAAGCCGCCTTGGCATGCATCATTTCCGCGGCATCCTTGACCGGCACATACATGCGGCCGTCGTCCATAAACGGAGGTGCGGACAACAGGTACCGTGCATCATTGAAATAGACCACCGGAACGCCGTCGCCCAACACGACACGGTCGCCGAGCGCCGTCACCAGCGTGACTTCGTCGTTTTTCGCATCCCACCGGATTTGGGCGCCGAACCATTTCGCCAATTGGGCAATGGGCGCATACAGACGGTTTTCCTGCATCTGCCACGCGTCAGCCGCGGGCACGGCTTCCCCGTCCAGCAGCACGGTTATGTCTTGCGCCGCTTCCGGGCGCTCCTCTGCCGATGCCGCGGTCAGCGGCGAAATTACAAGCAGCACCAGTGCCAGAATCGCCGCAACACCCGGTTTGCCGATCCGCCTCTTTCCCTCTCCCCAAAGACCCATATCAAGCTCCTTGTCGTACCGAATTTCCGATTTCAACTTACCGGAATCCGACCGGACTGTAAAGTTTTATGAGAAGAGTCTCATTTGCGGGCGGGTAATGTTCAAAAACGCTCGTCCTGTGCTTTATCAAGGACTTCGTCAAAATGGCCCTCTCGTTCCCGGTTCCCTAAACCCGAGTCAGCTTATCCGGGTTTCTGACAACGTAGATTCTATCAATCTTTCCACGCCGGTATTGTAAATATATGACGGCCAGGGGCTCGTCCCCGGAACGAAGCACGATACCGGTCTCACCGTTCAGCGCTGCAAACTCGGAGTGAAGACTTCCCTGAGACTTTAAGCCATGGAGCGCGCCGGCAAGGATAAGGGCCACTTGTTCGCGCGTTTGGATCGGACGCGTAGCCGCGATGGCTTTTCCGCCCCCGTCGGTGACAAGCATGACGTCTTCGCTCAGCAAGGACAGCACATGATCGACGTTGCCTTGCTCAAGGGATGTGAGGAAGCGGCTCACCCACTCCAGTTCGATCGCGTCGGCCGCAACCGTTTCTTCCTCGGATATGCCCATCTTGCTTCTTGCCCGGCTCATCAGCATGCGGCAATTCGTCTCTCGCTTGCCAAGCAGTTCGGCGATGTCGGGGTAATCGAATCCAAGCGCTTCACGAAGGACGAAAACCGCACGTTCTGTCGGCGACAGCCGCTCGAGCAGTACGAGCATGCCATAAGACAGCAGATCGCGGCGGACGACCGCTTCGAGGGTATCCGCTTCCGGTGTCGGAATCGGTTCGGGGAGCCAAGGACCGACGTACACTTCTCTTTTCCTCCGCGCGGACTTCTGCAGATCGAGACAGCGATTGGTTACCATTTTGCACAAATAGGCCTTCGGTTCTTTCAAACGTTCGGGATCTACGTCGCAGACCTTAAAGAACACGTCCTGCACCGCATCCTCCGCGTCTGCCGCAGAGCCTGTCAACTGATAAGCCAGCGTGAACAGCAGCGCCCTATATTGATCGTACAGTTCCTCCATCGCCGTCTCACCTTTTCCTGTTGGAAATATTGCAAAGCCGGGTCGCTCTGTATCTATCGAAGCATACTGGCGTTCCCAATCGCAACCGTCATCGGCAGCTTGGGCCGCGGTTATTGCCCAGAATTCCAGTAAGTCAATCGTTGAAGCTTGACCGAAATGCCTCGGCATGATCGATCGCCTACTGTTGGAAGGTGCGAGGCGCCTGACCGGTTACTTCTTTCACGGTAGGAAGCACGGCAGAGAATCGTTGACCTTGCTTGGATAGATCCAAGAGTGCGTCGGCCATTTCCGCAGGCATATGCCGAAGCAGTTGCTCATGAGCGATGTCGTCCGGGATCGTTTCAAAACCGATCTCCCTTCCCAATACTTCGCCAAGGATGCGCACTTGTTGTCTACGCGTTAGTCGTTCAGGTCCGGTTAACGTATAAATCTTCCCTTCATGTCCGTCCGAGCTTAAAGCTTTCGCTGCGACGGCAGCCGTGTCCCGCGAATCGATGACGGGAATGCCGAGGTCGCCGAACGGTACCCGGACAACCCCCTCGGACCTGATCGAATCTTTCCATCGAAACGCATCGGTCATGAAGCCGCTGGGCCGCAGGAAGGTCCAGGATGCACCCGATTCCCGGACTGCTTGCTCGGCATTTAAGTGGAGCCGCGCAATGGCGTTTTCTGCTCCAATCTCAACGGTTGCCGCAGAGAGCAATACGATATGCCGAACTCCGGAATGTCTTGCAATCCGCGGGAAATGATAGTCGGCGGCCAGCGGCAACATCCAAAATACCTTTTCTACGCCTTCCAGAGCCGCTTGAAAAGTCTCCGGCTTCAATAAATCTCCGGCTACCCCCTCAACTCCTGCAGGAAAATTCGCCTTCTCCGGATTGCGGCTGAGCGCCCGTACCTTTAAGCCGTCCTTATGCAGCAGCCGAACAACTTCACGGCCTACCGAGCCGGTGGCACCTGTAACCAGAATCATGTTTTTCACATCCTTTGCTGCTCCTATTTATGCTGTTTGTACACGCTGCAGCCAAGGACAGCGGTATAGGGTTATGCGCTTATCGTGAATTAGAAGGCGGATGCTGCTTTAACCGCTTTTGCCAAGCCGGTTTCGATGATTTGCTGAGCCCGATCTTGGAATTGCAAATGGCCTTCTATGACAACCGTTTCAATATCCGTTATTCCCCAGAAGCCGAGCATGCTTTTCACGTAGTTCACAGACATCTCCTTTTGAGCCAGCGGGCCTTCGGAGTAAACACTGCCCCGTGCGTTAAGCAGTACGACTTTCTTGTCGCCTTGCAGCCCTACCGGGCCTTGTGACGTATAAGTGAAGGTTTTGCGAGGCTGGCTCAGATAGGACAGGTAGGTCAGCAATTGAGCCGGAATCGTAAAATTCCACAGAGGGAACGCGAATACGACTTTGTCTGCTGCCAGGAATTGATCTGCGTAACGGTTCGCGACAGCGATGGCGTCTTGTTCACGGGTTGTAAGTTCTTCGCCCTTGGATTGCTTGATAATGCCCGAATACGTTTCGCCGTTGTAGTAAGGCAGCTCCGCTTCGAAAAGGTCCAATTCCGTAATCTTGTCGTTCGGGTTTTTCTCCCGGTACTCCCTTACGAAAGCGTCGTACAGCTTTAAGCTGACGGATTGCTCCCGATCGTTGGCTTTCACGAATAATACATTTGCCATTTTCATCATTCCTCCAGAAATGTATATGGAAGTTTTCTTAAATCCTGCAAAATCGTCTCTGGCCATCATCCGGGCAATGCATTCATCAATCCTCACCCCCCCTTTACGTTTTGCACATATAACGACGTACGGCTCTGATTTGTAACATGGATCCTCCATAACATGGTCGATCACTTGGCGGCTTGGAAGGTTGGAACAGGTGTGGAAACTGGGACGGAGTAGACAAAACGAAGAGCCAGGCCATCCATTTAAGAGGATGCCTGGCTCAGTTTATTTATCCGCCGGGATTACCGGGGACCGGCATGCTTGCGCAGAAGCCCGGCCAGTTCGCGGTTCACCACGCACTGTTTGAACGAGAACGACTGCAAAATCTCATCGAGTTTCTCTTCCGGCAATCCTTTGAACGTCTTCGCATATTCCGGTTCCAGGAGCGACGCGGCGTACACGCAAAGCACGGCTTGCGAGAGCGCCTTGTTGTTGCAGCCCGGATGGATCGACTCGTCGATCACTTCCCGGAGATAGGACGCCGCCCCCGCCACCAGCTGGCGGGCCGTGACCGCCGGAATCCAGTGCATCCAGTCGTCCGTGCCGAGCCGGTACTTTTTCTCGAGGAACGAGGAGAGGCGCTGCATGTACTCCGATTCCGGATCCAGCGTCACGAGGCCCATGACGCCGACGTCTTTGTACGTCCACGTCGTCCAGTGGGCGCCGTTTTCCTCGAATACGGAAAGCTGGTCGTCCATCGCACGGAGCCGGTCGGGAATCTCTTCGGCGGGCACGTTGTACACCGATCCGAATTCGCCCACGAGGAGCGGCGCCTGATGGCATTTCGCAAACACCGTGCCCTCATGCTCGAGAAACACTTTCCGTTGATACGCCAGATCCCAGTGAACGCCTTGCGGCGCTTCGGGATTGTTCGAGCGGATCACGCCCGGGTACGGGCCGGGGCCGAAACCTGCGGCGGTGTAGTTGTGGCTGCTGTAGGCGAGGTTTTCGGCGAAGGGCGCGTCCAGCCCCGCGAACATGCCGCCGTATTTGTCCCCTTCCAGGAAAATGATGTGCTTCGGATCCACGGAGCGAATCTCCTGCACCGCTTTCCGGTAAATCCGGTTCATCCGCTCCCAGTCCGGCTTGTAGTTGCCGTAGAACGTATGCGGATAATCGCCGAACGGCGTGTTGGTGCACGGTTCGTTCATCAGGTCGTAACCGGCCACGACAGCCCGGTCCCGGTAACGTTCGGCAATTGCCCGCCACAGGGCGTAAAACCGCTCGTGGCTGAGTGCATCATGCCAGAAGAAGCTGTGACGCGCCTTGTTGTCCGAATGCCAATGCGTGTTCTGGAACCCCTGCACCGCGTGCATGTCCAGGATGGCGTACACCCCGTGCTTCTCGCAAATCCGGAGCGCCTCGTCCAGGCGGCGAAACCCTTCTTCCTTGTAGACGTACGGCCGCTCGTCGTCCTCGAACCGGCGGTAGTTGAGCGGCAGACGCACGACGTTCAGCCCGTTCTCCTTCAGAAACCGCACGTCGTCTTCGGTGAAGAAGTAATCGAGCATCCGGTCGAAGAAAAACTTCGCCTTCGCTTCGCCGATCGTTTCTTTCATCGCATGGCGGATGCTCTGGTCCGTTCCCGCGTAACCGTTGATGAAATCCTCCAGGTTCATCCAGCCGCCGATGTTGGTGCCTCTGAGCCGGATTTCCCTGCCGCTGGCTGCCCCGACAATTTTTCCATTCCGGATTTCCAGAAACTCCATCACTTCCATCGATTTCACACTCCCCGATGCGGCGGACAGTCCGATCTGTCGTCAGCCCTTCACTGCGCCGGCGGAAATGCCGCTGACGACCTTCTCCTGCGAGATGAAATAGGCGATGAGCAACGGCAGCGACCCGAGGGTCAGCGCAGCCATGATCCCCGGCACGTTCACGGAGAATTCGGCGTAAAATTCGCGCAGGCCCAAAGGCAGCGTCATTCTGGCCTTGGTCGAAATCAAAATGAGGGCGAACACGAATTCATTCCAGATGTGAATGAAGTTGTAGATGCCCACCGTCGCTATTGCCGGAGCCAGAAGCGGGAGAATGACGCTCACGAACGTCCGCGTGCGGCCCGCGCCGTCCATGATCGCGGCTTCCTCCAGTTCCCCCGGAATCTCCCGGGCAAACTGCGTCAAAATGATGACCGAAACCGGCAGACTGAACGCGATATACGGACCGACGAGCGCCCAAAGCTGGTCGTACAGGCCCATCTCCCTCGTCAGGATGTAGACGGGAATGAGCGTGGTGTGCACCGGAATCATCATGCCCGCGATGAAAATGAAGTAGAGCGGACGATTCAGGAAAAAGCGCATGCGGGCCAGACAGTAGCTGACCATGCAGGCGAGGATGATGACCAACCCGACGCAGATGACGGATATGATGACGCTGTTGGCAAAATAGCGGAAAAGCCCAAGTTCAAACACAAGCTTGTAGCTGTCCAGCGTATACTTGCCGATCAGCCCGGTCGGATCCCGGAAAAATCCCGATTGGTCTTTCAGTGACGTGGCGAACATGTACGCGTACGGGTACCCCGCGATCACGAGCCAAAGGATGGCGAGGGCGTAAAGGATGACGGATTTTGCGGCTTTCATGCATCAGTAACCTCCTCTCGAACGAAGCCGATCGAGCGAGAGAATCGCCGCCGCCGCGATGAACGCGAGGATGAACATGCAGGACGAAATCGCGCTGGCGTATCCCATGCTGAAGAATCGGAACGCCTGTTTGTACATGTAGGTGGCCATCAGTTCGGTTGCGCTGTCGGGACCGCCTTCGGTCATGACGAAAATGAGGTCGAAATACTTCAGCGAGCCGATCGTCGACAACGTCGCGGACGTAATGATCGTCGGCATGAGCAGCGGCAGCGTGATGCGGGTGAACGTTCTCCACGGCGTGCACCCGTCGATGCGGGCCGCTTCGAGCAGCTCTTCCGGAATGCCGGTGAGCCCTGCGCGCAGCAAAATCATGTAGAACGGCACAAATTGCCAGCAGATGGTGGCAATGACCGCGCCCATCGCCGTCGATTTTTCACCGAGCCAGCTCCGTTGCAGCGATTGGAGACCGAGGTCGGACAGCAGTCCATTGAGCACCCCGAACGTCGGATTGTAAATGAACATCCACAAAATGGCGATCGCCACCGTGGACATCAGGAACGGCAGAAAATAAACCGTCCGGAAAAAGCGCATGCCTTTGATTTTCGACTGGAGCAGCAGGGCCAGCGCCAAGCCGAGCGGAATCTGCGTAAAGACGGAGGCGAAGACGAGCAGGACGTTGTTGCCGAGCGACCGGAAGAACACGCGGTCCTTCATCAGATTGGCGTAGTTTTCCAGCCCGAGAAACGTCTTCTCTGCCTGGATTCCCGTCCAGTCAAACAGGCTGTAGTAAAAGGTTGCAAAGATCGGGTAGATGTTGTAGACGGCATAAATGAGCAGGGCGGGCCCGATGAAAAAGAGCAGAAACAACCCTTTGCCCAGCTTGTTCTGTCTGCGGATGCGAGCCGCATCGCCGGCCATGGACAGGTCCCCCTCTCATGGGAAGGTTGAACAAGAAGGGAGGCGTACCGCCGCCTCCCTGACCACACCTCATGATGCTCAATTTCCGAGCATGCTTTGTGCCGCTTCTTCCATTTGCCGTGCCGCTGCTTCCGGCGTGATGCTCTTTCCGAACAGCGCCTGCGTGGTGTCTTTGTGCAGCTCGGCCATTTCCGGCGGCAGGGTTTGATCGTAGAACGGTTGCAAGAATTCGGCCTGCTCCAGGAATTCCTTCATCTGGATGGCAAACGGGTCGTTGTATTGGACGTCCTTGACCGCCACGACCACGCCTGCTTCATCGACGTACCGCTGTGCCAGTTCTTTGGACGTCAGCGCTTTCAGCAGCTCAACGGCTTCATCCGGATATTTCGTTTGCGACGAGATGGAGAACACCGGGGACACGCCGCCGACGAGATCCGTCGCTTTGCCGAGGCCGCCTTCGACGGCCGGGAATCCGAAGATGCCCATCTTGCTTTCGAATTCCGGCATTTCCGAACGGACGACGGTCAGGTAGCCCGAGGTTTGCAGTTCCATGGCCGCTTTGCCGGTGTACAGGAACTGGCGGGATTGGCCGGTGTCGTAGTCCAGGCCGTTGAAGCCGGTGACGAATGCGTTGCGATCGACAAGCTCCTGAATCATTTCACCGACTTTGATGTATGCCGGATCGTCGAAGGTGCCGCCCCTGCGTTCGAAAGCGGCGTTGAAAATGTCCGCTCCGCCTACTCGGTTCGCCAGGTAGATGAGCCAGAGGGCGCCCGGCCATTTCGTCTTGTTGGCCATGCTGATCGGCGCGATGCCGTTGGCGTTCAGCGTATCGATGATGTTGAGCAGGTCATCGTACGTTTTCGGCGGCTCCAGGCCGTATTGCTCGAACATTTCCTTGTTGTAGAAGAACAGCGTCAGCGACATGGCGAGCGGAGCGCCGTACAGCTTGCCGTCGAACGTTGCCAGGTTGAGCGCCGCCGGCAGGTAGCTGTCTGCGTCGATCTTGCCGGTGACGTCCATGACTTGGCCGGCATCCACGAATTCCTTCAGCCAGCCGCCGCCCCAGCTGTGGAAGATGTCCGGCGGGTTGTTGCCGCCCATCGCGACCGGCAGTTTCGTTTTGTACGTGTCGTTCGCGATTTGTTCCGCCGCGACTTCGACGTCGGGATGCGCTTTCATGAATTCCTGAACGGTTTCTTCGATCAGTTCTTTCCGTTTGCCCGTGTCGATGTACCAAACCGTCAGTTTTTTCTTCTCGCCGGAAGACACGGCCTGAGAACCGGAATCCGACGACGAGGGCGAATTTTGCGAAGATCCGCTGTTTGCGGCCCCTCCGCCGCAAGCCGCCAATGAACAGATCAATAAAACGCTTACAAGAATGGATGCCCACTTCTTCATGGCAGACAAGATTGCTCTCCCCCTTTGCGGTTGGTGTCTGCATCTTACCACAGGCCGGATTTGCAAAATAAGTGGAGACGCTCAGGAAAAATACCATTTTGCTCAGAACTTTCTCGGATTGCGATTGTCAACGTTTACATTTTAAAATGAAATTGTCGTCATCCCAACAGACTGGAATGTTGCCGCCATGGGTCGATTCCCATACTCTCCCGTCCTGACGCTCCATCGCACCAGGACGCAAATTTTTATCAGCTTTCTTGTCGTGATGGGGGTCGTGCTGCTCGTTTCGGGCCAGTACTTGTACCGGAACGTCTCGCAGCTCATCCTTTCCAATGCCGAAGCACAAGTCGGCGAAACGGCCGACCAGATCAGCGCCCGGCTGGATGCCGTGTTGTCCGAGGTGGATACGCTCACGCTGCAGCTCGCCATGGACCCGCGCGTACAGGGCATGCTGCACAAGATTTATCGCAATCAGGCGGTCTCGGTCGACGACCGGCTGTCACTCCGTCCGATCACCGAAAATCTCATGGCGTTCTCCTGGGCCATCGAGGGAGTGGAAATTTACGCCGACCGCAGCCCCCTCTACCCGCTGGACTTGCCCCGGCTTCACAACCGGGTGGACGAGGATACCATTCGCATCGCGGATGAGCGGGGCGGTCCGCTCGTCTGGCGGGGGCCAATCCGGCGCAATCCGGACCAGCTTCTGGCCATCCGACAGGTGCCGCTCGAAGATGAAAAGCTGAAGGGCGGCGGGTACATCGTCGCCTGGGTCAGGTCTTCGATCCTGGATTTCATCCGGACCGAGTTTTCCTCGCCCACGGGCATGCTGGTGCGGGTTTACGACGAGAACGGCACGATCTTGGCGGAGAGCCATTCCGCGGCGGAAACGGCGGGGGATCAGGCGGCCGGCGCAACCGGATGGGAACTGGCCGCCGGCAACGAGGAGGCCTATCTGAAAATCGACCGGCGCTCCTCGGTCACCAACTGGTCCATCTCCATTCTCGTTCCGAAGCACAACCTCACCGGCGGTCTGGAACTGTTCCGGCGGGCGCTGGTCTGGTCGCTGCTTGTCGGCACGGCGGTCAGCCTGTTGCTCATGGGGGTTGTGTCGGGCATGATCACCCGGCCGATCCGCCGGCTTCGCCGGATCATGCACGCGACCGTATCCCCGCTTCCCAAACCGAATGACGAAACCTATTTCAATTTTGAAATCAACGAATTGAACCGGGCCTACAACAAACTGGTGGCCCAGCTGCACCACCTGGTCGATACCGTTTACGAGAAAGAGCGGCTCCGAAACATTGCCGAAATCCGGATGCTCCAGGCCCAGATCAATCCGCATTTTCTGTTCAACACGCTGGATTCGCTGTACTGGAACCTGGTCGCCCGCGGCGAGGAGGAAAGCGCCGCGATGGTCAGCGCCTTCTCCAAGCTGTTCCGCTATTCCATCCAATCCACCGGCGAAGACGACGGGGTGACGCTAGCCGATGAGATCGAACATATCCGGCAATACCTGACCGTGATGCAATACCGTCTCCGGAACCGGCTCTCCTGGGATTGCCGCACCGATCCGGACTGTTTGCAGATGTCCCTGCCCAGGCTGCTCATCCAGCCGATCGTGGAAAATGCGATCAGCCACGGCATCGAACCGAAAATGGGAGACGGCCGCGTCTCCGTGACGGTCCGCAAAGCATCCGGAGAGGATGGGCCGCTGCTGGTGATCGTGGTGAAAGACAACGGAACCGGCATGCCGCCGGAGAAGCTTCAGGCCCTTCGCAGCAGACTGGATCATCCGCTCCCCGCCGCTGAAACGCCGACGCGCGGCATCGGCCTGTGGAACGTGCAGCAGCGCATTCGGCTCTTCTATGGCCGCGATTGCCGGCTGGAAATCGAGAGCGTTCCCGGCGAGGGAACGACCGTCGTCATGAAATTGCCAGAGGGGAGAGTTGCACCATGACCGATCGTCCCTACCTGATGCTCGTGGTCGAAGATGAACCGGCCATTCGGGAAGGCGTGCTGGGCACGCTGAGAAAATGGGGAGAGAAGCAACCGGACATCTGGCAATTCATCGCCGCCGCCAGCGGCCCGGAAGGGCTGGAGATCGCCCGTTCGCAGCCCGTCGATTTCATGATCTGCGACATCCGGCTGCCCGGCATGAGCGGCATCGACATGCTGGAAAAGCTGCGCCAGGCAAACCGCAACACGCCCGCCATCCTGCTGACCGGCTATGCCGAATTCGAGTACGTGCGCAAGGCGCTCTCCCTCGGGGTCGTCAATTACCTGCTCAAACCGGTGGATCAGGTGCAGCTGATCGAGGCCGTGGAGGTGGCGCTGGAGAAGGAAAACATCGGTTCGCGCCGATCGCGGGAAGCCGATGCGCCAGCCAGGCACAACGAAACGATCCGGCATGCGCTGGCCTTGATCGCCGAACGGCTGAAGGATCCCGATTTCACCCTGAAAGAGCTGGCCGACCGCGTCCATCTCAATGCCAACTATTTGTCCACGCTGTTCCGGGAGAACACCGGCATGACCTTCAGCGACTATCTCACCCGGCAGCGGCTGAACATAGCCAAACGGCTCCTGCTCGGCACCGACAAAAAAATTTACACCATCGCCGAAGAGACCGGGTTCAGCTCTGCCAAGTACTTCATCAAAGTGTTTCGTGATTTCGAAGGCGTAACGCCGAAAGCATTCCGTGCCAGCCGGATTCCGGGCGCCTCCGCCGGTGACGAAGACCGGCGCGGCGCGAAGGGAGCGCGATGATGAAAAACAAGCGGATGTCTTCCATGACCGGTTATGTGCTGCTGATCATCCTCGCCCTTGCCCTCCCGGTCTGGCTGATGCGGGACGGCCAGTTTCTCAACGGCAACCATCGGTCGGCCGAACCGTCCGCCGCGCCGGTGACGGTCACGCTTTGGGCCCAGCAAAGCAACGACGGAAGACAGGCCGGTCTGCTTCGCAGCGTGGAAGAATTCAACCATTCGCAGACCGGCATTCGCATCGTCCCCTATTTCTACAGGGAAGATTTGTACAAGTCGAAACTGAAGGTGGCGCTGGCGTCGGGCAAAATGCCCGACCTGTTCTACGTCTGGTTCGGCCGGTCGTTCGAACACAACATGGTGGCATCCGGCAGGGTGGCCGACCTCACCGACTGGATTGACGGGCATCCCGATTTTCGCGGCCGGTTCGAACCGGGGGCGCTGGAGCGCGGGATGTATGACGGGCGAATTTTCGGCGTTCCCCATTCCGTCTATCACATGACCATTTGGTACAACAAGAAGCTATTCCTCGACAACGGCCTGGCGCCTCCTGTCACCTGGGAAGACCTGATCGAAGCCGTCAAGACGCTGAAAGCCAACGGGGTCGTGCCCATTGCGGTCGCCGGCAAGGAGCGCTGGCCCCTCCTCAACTGGTTCGCCTACCTGTCCAACCGCATCGGCGGGAGCGAACCGTTCGAACACGCGGTCAGGGGCGAAGGCGACTTCACGGATCCGTCCTTCGTCGAGGCAGCCCTGAAAATGCGCGAACTGGTGGAAAACGAGGCGTTCCTCCCCGGCTTTTCCGGCATGACGTGGCTGGAGGCGGAAGAGGCGTTTCTGGATGGTGCCGCCGCGATGTATTTGCAGGGCGACTGGTCGGCCGAGAAATATTTGAAACACGAGAACATCGGCTTTTTCCGTTTTCCCGATCTGGGCGCCGAGGGCGAACTGACCCATTATTACGGCGGATACGGCGCCGGCTGGGCGATCGCCCGGAACGGCAACGTGGATGCGGCGCTTCAGGTGCTGGATTTCCTGCTGAGCCCGACGGAATGGGCCCGCTTCGTCGCCGCCAACACCGCCCCGTCCCCCGCCGTCAACCGGCTCGTCTTGCTGAGCGACACGCCGGGGCCCGTGCTGGAATATTTGCGATACGTCCAAACCGACGCCACCGGCTATTTCGGCTACTACGACCAGGAGCTCGACCCGGGAAGGGCGCAGCTGCTCATGGATGCGATCCTGAAGCTGGTCCACGAACCGGAGATGACCCGCGAGGACATCGTCGAACTGCTGGGTGAAATCCGATGATGCGCTATACCTCAAAAATCCCCAACCTCATGCGGTTGGGGATTTGCATATGGTGGAGGCGAGGGGATTCGAACCCCTGTCCGAAGATAACGCCACACAGGCTTCTACGGGTGTAGTCACGGTATTGTTGTCACCCGAGCGACCGCCCCGTAACCGGCTTTCGCAAGGGTCAGCCTGATTGTCTTCTTCCGCTAGCCCCAGGCGGAGACTAGACGGCGTAGCCCACTAAGGTTGAGCCCTTATCCCGCCACATGGGCGATGGAGGGTAAGAGCACGCGAGCAGTTTTTTAGGCGGCCAGAGCCAGAGAAGGTTGTTGTTGTTTGCCGTTTAAATTTGGCTTCCGCATTGTTGAAGCAGACATTACTTCCCGTTCCTTCTTCTCAATAATTCAGCAGGTAGCTCATATAAATACCGTAATAACTCCCTTGTGAAGTTTAATAATTCTTTTGCGTCCTCAATACTAACCCTAAATTTCGAAAGCCCGTAATATCAAACGCTGTATATAGTGGAACTGCCAAACTAGCTGTAAGAATGTGGCGATTTCCCAGTTCGTTCGGTTCAAGTCAACATTATGTGGATACACTTTCCCCCTCCCCAATGAAGAGGCTGCGATTTCTTCCATGTTAAATTTAGGGGTTTTCATTCCAAAAGTGCGATCCTGGCTTCAATTCGTTGCCATGCATACCGGTTTGCAAAGTCTTTCGCCAGCTTGAGAATGATGTTGCGGCTATGGCGAATAATCGTTGCTGCGCAGTGGAAGAACTCTAATCGGAACCGAGCGATTGTGTAACCTT